>Ga0075418_10009575_pt1 | contig 10870 bp, 8 predicted proteins | sample SoiMetdeltSBSDD2_FD_81776 | JGI IMG/M metagenome (GOLD analysis project Ga0075418, IMG submission 81776) | Bulk soil microbial communities from a Populus tree surrounding site in Tennessee, USA - Soil MetaG P. deltoides SBSDD2 | ecosystem: Environmental > Terrestrial > Soil > Tree plantation...
CAGTGCTTCCACGCTGCCGCCCCACGGGAAACGGAGTCCGAACAGGAACGCGAAGAGCATGCTGACCAGCGCTGCAGTTACGAGGACCCGTCCGAGTCGCCGGTGCAGGGTGTAGTGCTTGGTACGAATGCGCTGCGACAGCTGCAGCGGCGCGCCGAGCAGGTACAACACTCCGGGAGTCATGTGCAGGTATGCCAACCATGGATGGGCGACGTACCGGCTCTCGAAGTCCTCTGGTTCGGGATCGGCGCCGGTGAGCAGGAACGGAGCGTCGGTGGCGATCCGTATTCCGTAGAAAGTCAGCACGATGGCGATCAGTACGCCGACGAAGATCAGCGCTGGTCGCCTGGTGACGGCATGATCGGCGGCGTTCGGCCGACTGTCGCGACGGGCTGTTGCGTGGCTCATGGATGTTGGCTTCCTTGTTGGTCGGCAGGCTTGGACCAGCGTCTTCTGCAGCCCTTCACGGCGCCAATGATTCGGCCTCAGACGAAGACAGGGAGGAAGTGCACTGGAGAGGATGTCTTTTTGCTCACGACGCCGAGCGTCGCCTCCGGTGGGGGCCGGTGAAGCCGGGCTCGCGTTCGGCCCCAACCGAATGCTTCCGACCGGTACCGACCAGGCTCCTAGGCTGCGAGGTGATGATCGAGTTCCACCTCAGCGTCGATGCACTCGGCAAGACCCGGTTCGCCTACTCCCCACTGGCCGAGGTGGCCTCCAGTTTGCGTCTGCTGGGGGAGGGCCGACACGCGTATGTGATGATGCCGTGGCTTCGAGACGTCCGCGGCGCCCTCCAGAGACTCGACTTCGACCTGCTTCGGACCCTGGCGCCGCCTGGCCCGTGGGCGCCAGACGTCCTGTTCGCCAGGTCGTACAACCCAGCGATCACCATCGAGCAGCAGCTCGACGCGATGTCCCGGCTTCCTGGTGGACAGATCCGTGCCGACCTGCGCGGCACCTGGAAGGACGGCGCCGTGCCGCCGAACCTCGAGGAGCTGCTGAGCGACGAGGAGGCGCTCCCGGGACGGGTAAGCGACTTGATCTTCGACTACTGGCAGGTCGCGATCGCCCCGTACTGGCAGCGGATTCGCAGCGTCCTCGATGACGACGTTGCTTACCGCGGCGCGAAGGCGTTCACCGACGGGATCTTCAGCATGTTCACCGACCTGCATCCCGAAATCACTCTGGTCGACCGGGTCCTGAAGATCGACAAACCGCACCACCGTGACGCCAGCTACCAGGGCACCCAGATCACATTGCTGCCGTCGGTGTTCACCTGGCCGAACTTGATCATCGGCCATGAGGCGCCGGACGAGTTCAGCCTCACCTACGCTGCCCGCGGCGTAGGCCGCGTCTGGGAGGGCCTGCCATCGGCAGCGAACCCGATGGAGGACCTCGACTCCCTGATCGGCCGCACTCGGGCCGCGATTCTGCGCAGACTCGATGTGCCGATGACCACCACCCAGCTCGCTCGCGATCTCCATCAAAGTCCTAGCACCGTCAGTGAGCACCTCACCGTGCTCCGCGGCAGCGGCCTGCTGATCTCCTGGCGGGCCGGCCGCGGCGTGCTGTACCGCCGCACCCCACTGGCGTCCTCACTGATGGCCGCGTCCGAAGGGCAAGGCAAGTCCGGCCAAGCCAGCACACCCGCCTGAGAAAGTGTCGCCATACGAGCATCTAGGGCGTTATCGATCTCTGATACCTGTTCAGGCGTGCCCGTAGTGTCGGTGCACTCCACAGGAAAACGTGCGCTTCGTTGCGTGCCGAGCTAGACGTGCACCCTCGTGTCGCAATGCGAATTCTGCGGCACGGCAGGATCTCCATCACGGTGGACATCTATTCACAGGTCGCCGCAGCCAGCACTCGGGAGCGCTTGGGCGATTAAGCACCACGCTTGCGATCAAGAGCTAGGGACCAACTGCTGCGGTTTGCTGCTGCAAAAGCTCTGAGTCAGACTGCCAAGGACCGAAAGTGCCTTTGACAAGGGGAAATAGTGGAGCCAAGGGGACTCGAACCCCTAACCCCTTGCTTGCAAAGCAAGTGCGCTACCTATTGCGCCATGGCCCCGGTTAGCCGGGTCCCATCCCCCGAGAGCGGTCCGGCCGACCCACGATGGTACGCCACCTCGCCACGCCCAACCAATTCTCAAAATCGCCCCCGAGCTAAGCCTGGGAATACCGCGGGACGCTCAGACCGATTCAGAAGCTCCCGCTCGGGGGCGATTCTGCGAAAGATCACAGTGGGTCGCCCTCTCGGCCGACTCCACGTACGCTGTTGCCCATGTGGTCCCAGCGCGAAGTCATCGACTATGCGCTGCAGCGACGCTCCACTCTTCAGGCGCTACGCCGGCCTGGACGCACACTCGCTCGCCAGGATGCCTGTGACGCCGACCCTATGCTGGTCCGTGCGGCCAAGCACCATGGCGAGCCGTCAACGGTTGGTTGCCCGGTGTGCGAGTCGGATGATCTGGTCAATCTCACTTATGTATTCGGCGAGCAGTTGGGCCAATACTCAGGCAGAATCAAACGGACCGCTGAATTAGAACAGATGGCACACGAGTTCGGGGAGTTCAAGGTCGTGGTCGTCGAAGTTTGCCCAGCCTGCGGCTGGAACCACATGATCCTTTCCTATCTTCTGGGTGACGGGGTGAAGCGCAAGCCTCCTCGCCGCCAGCAGACGGTTGAGGACATCTATGGCTGATCCCCAATGGGGACCCGTCGAATGGCACCCCCAAGGCGCCAGCGCGCGCCGCGAGACGTCCGGTCGCGGCCGGAAGTGGGCTCGACGCATCCTCTTCGCCATTGGCGGGCTGACGATCCTGAGCCTCATCAGCGCGATCGCCGTCGTGGTCATCGGCTACACCACGACAACCCGCCCCGATGCCAACGCGGACTTCAAGACTGCGACCACTTTCGTCTACTACAACGACGGCAAGAGCGAGCTCGGCAACTTCGCGATCCAGAACCGCACTCCACTCACCTTCGACAAGATGCCGGCGACCATGAAACAGGCCGCTGTCGCCGCTGAAAACCGCTCCTTCTGGACCGATAGGGGCATCTCGATCCGGGGCATGTTCCGGGCTGCCTGGAAGATCTCCCGCGGCGGCGACGTCCAGGGCGGCTCGACCATCACCCAGCAATACATCAAGATCCTGTATCTGAACTCTGAACGGACATTTACTCGCAAGTTCCGGGAGCTTTTCCTGGCCTACAAGATCAACAAGGAGATGACCAAGGAAGAAATCCTTGCCGGCTATCTCAATACGATCTACTACGGCCACGGCGCGTACGGCGTGCAAGCTGCCAGCAAGGAATACTTCGACACCGACGCGAAGAGGCTCACTGTTCCGCAGTCCGCCTTCCTGGCCACCGTGGTCAACAACCCGAGCATGTACGACCCGTCCGACAAAGGCGATCGCCCCCGCATCCTCAGCCGCTATCGCTACGTTCTGCATTCAATGGTCGAAATGGGCTACATCAGCCCAGTGCAGGAGGCCGAGTTCGCACAGAAGCTACCGAAGTTCCCTAAGACTCGTGCCAATCAGCGGTACGGCGGCCCCAAAGGCTTCCTGATGAAGATGGTCGAGCGGGAGCTCGGCGCCGCGGGATTCGAGGCCTCGATGATCAGCGGCGGCGGCCTGAAGATCATCACCACCTTCGACAAGAATGCGCAGCAAGCCGCCGTCGAATCAGCGCAGAAGTTCACCAAGCAGTCGGCGCGGGCTGCCGGGCGCAAGGCATCTAAGTTGCATGCCGCGCTAGCTTCGGTCGATGTGAACAGTGGCGAGGTCGTCGCCCTCTACGGCGGCCCCGACTTCGTCAAGAACTCCCGCAACTGGGCCACTACTCCACGCCCCACCGCATCGACGTTCAAGACCTATGCCCTCGCCGCGGGGCTGAACGACGGCTACAGCCTGCTCGACACCTTCAATGGCAATACGTTCATCCCGCCTGGCGAATCGAGGCCGGTGCGCAACGAGTTCAGCTACCAGTACGGCGGCTCGGTCAGCCTGGTCAAGGCGACCGCTGACTCGATCAACACGGCTTTCGTTGATCTGACGAGCCAGATGGACAGCGGCCCGCGCAAGATCATGAGGATGGCCAAAGCGGCCGGGGCGCCGAAGGGTCCGGGCTGGGACAACAACTCCCGGATCCCGTTGGGCACGGCGGAGGTCAGCCCGCTCGCGCAGGCGAGCGCCTACGCGACCTTCGCTAATGACGGAGTCGCAGTCCCAAACCACGTGGTGCGCGAGGTCCGCGACCGGAAGGGAAATGTCATCTATTCGGCGCAGCCGGAGAAGACGCGCGCGGTCAAGGAGGACATCGCACACGATGTCACTTACGCCCTCTCGAGTGTCGTCGAAGAGGGGACCGGACGCGCCGTGCAGACACTGAACCGTCCCGTGGCCGGGAAGACGGGTACCAAAGACCGTAAGAACGCTGACGGATCCAGCGACATCGTCTCGGCCTGGTTCGTGGCGTATACCCGGCAGATCTCGACTGCAGTGATGTACGTGGCAGGTAATGGCGGGAATGGTGATCTTGATAAGTACGCCCGACCGGGCGACAGCACATTCTTCGGCGGCACCTATCCAGCTTTGACCTGGGCTGACTACATGAGGGTCGCTACCAAGGGCCAAGCCGTCAGGCAATTCCCGGGGCCCGCGTACGTGAACAGGGACGAGCTTCCGCAGCCCGAGCAGACGATGCAGGAGTCGCTGCAGCCGACCGATGAGCCGAACACCGAGGCCCCCGACCCGGAGCCCAACGAGACGTGGCCCTCAAGGTGGCCCGTCCCACCCAATCCAAGTGCCACAAAGCCCAATAAACCTGGAGGTGGCAAGATTCCCCCTTGGCAGAGGACCCCGAGAACTCCAGGCGGGTCTTCAACCGGCGGGCAAGGTTGAGCAGAAGCCCAACCGTCGGGATCGGGGCCCGATCGCCCAATATTTTGCCATCGGCGACTGACAGTTTCGTCGGCACAGTCAGCCAGCGAATCGGCGGGCCGCTCGGACGTTACGCCGCCACCGGTAGGGCGTGGTGGAACCCGCTGCGCGTCACTCTGCTGGTCGGCACTCTGGTCTACCTCACCGGTGTTGTGTTCCGCTTGCCCTGCCGGATCACGGTTGCCGGTCAGCCGCCACCTGATCACTTCAAGTACCTGTGCTACTCCGATATCGGGCTCTTGTATGCGGGGCGCGGGCTGCTGCAAGGCAACACTCCCTATCTCGACCATGGTGCCCACCCGGTTCTGGAGTACCCAGTGCTCACCGGCTGGTTTCTGGAACTGGAGCGTCTGATCACCCATGCGCTCGGCGGCATGCAGGGGACCGACCTAACCGGCCAGCAGCAGGTCGACTCCACGTTGATCTTCGTCGACGTCAACATAGTGCTGCTGGGCGCTTTGTTCCTCGTCGCGCTCTGGGCCTTGGTCCGTACGCCGGCCGGGCGGCCCTGGGATGCGATGATGCTGGCTGCCTCACCGTGCGTCGCAGCCGCTGCGTTGATCAACTGGGACATGTTGCCGGTGGCGCTGACCACCCTCGCGATGGCTTTCTGGGCCGGGCGCCGGCCTGGCTTCGCCGGGGTCATGCTGGGGCTAGGCGCGGCGGCCAAGCTCTATCCGGCATTGCTGCTCGGTCCGCTCTTCCTGCTTTGCCTGCGAGCCAAACGCATGGGCGACTTCATCATGACCTTGTCGACCTTCCTGGTGAGTTGGGGTCTGGTCAACCTGCCAGTGCTGCTACTGTCGCCCGACGCCTGGCGCAGTTTCTGGCAGTACAACAGTGAGCGCGGCGGCGACCTCGGCTCGATCTGGTACGTGCTGTACCTCGCCGGCCATCCCGTCCCGTATCTCAACTGGGTGAGCGCGGGGCTTTTCACACTCTGCTGCATCGGCATCCTGGTCTTGATCATGTACGCGCCTCGCCGGCCGCGGTTCGGGGCTGTCGCATTTCTGGTCGTCGCCACATTCCTGATGACCAACAAGGTCTACTCACCGCAGTACGTGCTCTGGCTGCTGCCACTAATGATCTTGGCTCGGCCCAAGTGGCGCGACTGGCTGATCTTCACCGCCGGCGAGCTGATCTACTTCGTCGCCATCTGGTGGCACCTCGGCGGTTTCCTGACACCTGGGGACAGCTCGTCCGACCGGATCTACTGGTTCTCGGTCTTGATCAGGCTGTGCACCCAAGGCTGGGTTGTGATCATGGTCGTCCGGGACGCGCTGCGGCCGGAGCGCGATCCGGTACGCGTCGGTGATGTCGACGATCCCACCGGCGGTGTGCTTGATCACGCCCCGGACGCCCGCTGGTTCCGGGTGTTCAGCGGCACCACCGTTCCCAGGCGGAATGCCTGATGTTGCAAGATGCCGCTCGACCGGTGGCCGCACCAAAAGAGAGGAGCGCGTCGACCCCAGGGCGGATCGTGATCCAGGCGTGGCTGGCTAGCCGGGGGATGATCGTTGGGGTCGCGCTCGTGCTCGCGGTCGTCCAGGGTCAAAGCATCACCAATATGGTGAGCAATTGGGACGTGCAGCATTTCTCCAAACTGGCAGCCGAGGGCTACTTGGCGGATCCTGACGGCACCTTGATGGCTTTCTTCCCGGGCTTGCCGGCCATTTTCTGGCTGTTCGAGCAACTGGGAGTTCCAGTCGCAATCACCGGAGTAGTTCTCTCCCTGGCATGCTCGGCTTTCGCGGCTGCCGCGCTCTACCGGTTAGGCGGACCATGGGCGGCGGTTGCCTGGCTATTCGCTCCAACCGCTGTCTTCACCGTGGTGCCCTACACCGAGTCACTTTTCTGCGCCGCGGCCTTCTGGGCGTGGGAACGCGCCCGCTCCGATCGCTGGCTGGCCGCTGCCGCACTCACCGCGGTCGCTTGCACGCTACGGGTATCGGGGCTGTTCCTGATCGGCGCACTGCTGGTGATGATCATCACTGAGAAGAATCCGGCGGCGGCCAAGCTACGCCGCGCTGCGCTGATGCTGATTCCCGCTGCGGTGGTGATGGCCTTCGGGACCTATCTGTACGCCCTCACCGGCAGCTGGACGGCCTGGTATAGCGCGCAGACGACCGGTTGGGTGCGCGAGCTGACCTGGCCCTGGCAGTCGTTTCTGAACACGATTCCCGCCACCCTTCCTGGCGCCTACGCCAATCATCCGTGGTGGGCGGCTGTCTTCCGTGGCGAGATGATCTCCATGGCCGTCGGGGTGGGAGTCACCGTCTGGTGCATTGTGGTGAGCCTGCGCGCCAGGAAACACCCGAATGGGCCCGACCGGCCAATGTGGGGTGAGGCGAGTTGGGTCGGGGTACAGATACTCGCCTTTTCCATGTCCTATTGGTTCTTCTCGGTCAACCGCGCCACCCTGCTCTGGTTCCCGCTGTGGATCATGCTTGGCCGCTGGGTGGCGGGACCAACCAGGCTTTCACCGCCCGTTCATCGGGTGCTGGTGGGGGCTGCCTTCCTGGTCGAAATTGTGCTCATGTTGTGGTGGAGCTGGTTGTTCTTTACCGGTCATTGGGCCAGCTGAATCTCTATCTGAAATCACTGGAAAGCCCACGTGCGCGCGGCAGATCACCTAGGCTGACCCGAGGTGGCTCGGTCGGGGGACAAGTGACCCGTGGGGGGACCCTGCCTGAGACCTGATCATTCAAGTCTCTTAAGGGGAAATCGTGGCCCGTTTCCGTAAGACGGCAATTGCTGCCGTGGCATTGTCCGCTTTGGTCGCCACATCGGGAGTTGCTTACGCCGATCACACCAGGCACGGCGTCGCGGCGAGCTCTGAGGACACCATGACCTGGGGGTACTACGGCGGTAAGGTGACCGACTACACGCAGACCACTCCCGACATATTCAAGGACGCCAGAGCGTCAGCGGTCATGATCGGCTTGGATGGCAGAAGCTTCTTTAGGCTCCGAGTCAGCGGGATCGCCGCCAAGGATGGGAAGTACGGCGTGCATCTGCATCAAGGAACATGTGACGCTAGCAATTTCGACGCGGCAGGAAAGCATTACAACGTCAGCTGGAACAACACCACAACAGCCGATGACCTCGTCAGTAACAAGACTGAGGTTTGGCTGGACCTCAATGTGGAGTCCGATGGAGACGCCCGCTCAACAGCGACAGTGTCCTTCATCCCGGAGGGGAAGCGGTCAATCGTGCTCCATGCTCTACCGACTCTGCATGAGCCCGAGGGGACAAACGGCATCGGCTATGCCGGACCCCGCCTGGCCTGCCTGCCGTTCGACATCAAGACGACGTAGCCCGACCAATCGCCATTCAGTGGAATGTGCCCTGAGCCCTTCGACAGGCTCAGGGCACATTTTCCCCCTATTACTCTGACTGAGTGGAACGGATGTGGATCGACCTCGACGGCCTGGTCAACTTGCGTGATGTCGGGGGAATCCCGACCAGCGACGGCGGCAAAATCGTCCCTGGTCGGCTGCTGCGATCCGACAACTTGCAGACGCTGACGGCCGCTGACGTGGACCAGCTGCTGGGCATGGGTCTGACCGATGTAGTCGACCTGCGGAGCGACTATGAGGCCCAGCAGGAAGGGCCTGGCCCGCTGGTCGGCTCAGACGTCCGGATTCACCAGTTCTCGCTGTTTCGGGAGTGGGAGTTCGGCGTGGGCGAGACCAAGCCTGACGTACGTCCCGAGGTGCTGCCTGAAGAGGCGCTGCCCTGGATCGACCTGGAACCCAGTGTCGAACTAGACGACGAGGTCGCCTCGGTCTACTTCTCCTACGTGGTGGATCGTCCCGACTCGGTGCTGGCTGCGCTGCGCGCTGTCGCCCGGGCACCCGGTGCTGCATTGGTGCACTGTGCCGCGGGCAAGGACCGTACCGGCACTGTCGTGGCGCTGGCACTATCAGTGGCGGATGCCGACCGCCAAGCGATCATCGATGATTACGCGGCGAGCTCAGAGCGTGTCGAAGGCGTCGTCAGTCGGCTGAAGGCATCCGCAACCTATGCCGACAATCTTCGTGACCGGCCGCTGTCGTCACATCTCAGCGTCCCTGAGACCATGATCAGCTTCTTGCGGCACATCGACGAGACCTTTGGGAGCGTGCAGCAAATGTTGATCAAGATGGGTTGGACCGCTGACGACAACGAGCAGTTGCGTGCAAAGCTACGCAGCTGATTTTGATTGCTGGCTCCTCAGCAGGGCGGCGCGCGATCCGGGATTGTCAGCATCTATGGTTGCCCGGGCGACCACCGGCGCTGACAAGTCGGCGCCTAGGTCCAGTCGACGCAATCGACAGTCGCTGTCGTCAGCCGCAGCTCCACCGGGATCTCTTGACCGACCCGTGGCGGCCGCTCCTTGCGCGGCAGGAAGACCTGACTTGACTGCATGTGTGGCGGCTCAAGAAACCAGCGCTTCTTGCCGTTGATCGTGTAGGGGCTGAGAGCAAGCCCAGCAGCCGCGAGGGAACCGGTGGCGAAGGCGATCGCTCGATGCCGCAAGGTCTTGGCCGACGTAGGCGCCTCCATGCCGATGCCATGGGATGTTCCCCCGGCAACCACCACGATCCAGCCGTCAGCCGGGCAGACGCGCTGCCGATATCCGGCCCGTTCGCCGCGCTTGATCTCATGCACATCCAATACCGTCGCTGTGGTACTGCGCGCGGCCTTGTCGCCTAGCCAGAGTCGGGTGCCGACCCGTTGCCGCACTGGTACGGGCTCGCCTTCCGCTCCACCCAGCTGTCGTGCGACCGCGACCGTCTCCTCCGGAGGCAGGTGAGAGAACCACAGCGTTCCAGGTGCGATGGCAAGGGCGGCGTGGCAAAGTCGCTCGGCTTCGGCGTAGCGACCCTCGGTGTGCAGCGGCAGGTGGATCGTCCAACCCTCGAAGCGCACGCCGGGGAGCAACGGCCCAACCTGAGCAAGATCATCGAGCCCGATCCCATGGCGTTGCATCGAGGTAAGGACCTCGACTAGTACCCGCGGCCGATCGCGGCGTACAGCCAGCAGTTCCAGATCACCCACCCGGGAGACGGTAGTGATCACTGAGGCGTCCTCGGTCAGCTCTCTGGCGAGCTTGCTGGACGGATCCCACGCGTTCAAGATCACAACATCGCCCGGAAATGCGTCGCGTACGACACCGACCTCGGATGGTATGCCGACTCCGATCGTGTCCGCGCCCAGAGTCGCTGACTCCTCAGCCAGCCGGCGCAGGCCAAATCCGTAACCATTACCTTTGATCACTGGGACGATGCCTGGCGTCGCGCCGGCCACAGTCCGCAGGTGCTCTCGCCAGCGCTCTCCGTCCAGTCGCAGGGTTACGCCACTCATGTTGTCAACATCACTGGCACTCATCACCGACGCTTCATGTAGAGATCAAAAGCCTTGTACAGCAGCGGATTCAACGGAAGGTCCCATTCACCGAGGTATTCCACCGCCTCGCCGCCGGTGCCGACCTTGAACTGAATGAGGCCCAGATGTGGATCATCCTCCTCAAGGCCCTCAGTGATACCGCGCAGGTCGTAGATCGTCGCGCCAGCCTCCAGCGCGTCAGTGATCATCTTCCATTGCACGGCATTGGATCCGCGCACATCGCGCTTGGCGGTCGAGCTCGCGCCGTAGGAGTACCAGGTGTGCTGGCCAACGCGTACCCAGGTGGTCGCCGCGACCAGGTCGTCTTCGTGGTGGGCCAGGTAAAGCCGGATCCGGTCGGGATCTTCGGCCAGTAGCGCGTCAAACATGGTGTGGAAATACGACAGCGGCCGGGGCCTGAAATGATCACGCTCAGCTGTCTCTACATAGAGCCGATGAAACTCTGGTAGATCATCAACGCTGCCACGCTGTATTACGACTCCGGCCTTCGCGGCTTTCTTGATGTTGCGCCGCCACAGCTGATTCATCCCAGCG
>Ga0075418_10009576_pt1 | contig 10870 bp, 6 predicted proteins | sample SoiMetdeltSBSDD2_FD_81776 | JGI IMG/M metagenome (GOLD analysis project Ga0075418, IMG submission 81776) | Bulk soil microbial communities from a Populus tree surrounding site in Tennessee, USA - Soil MetaG P. deltoides SBSDD2 | ecosystem: Environmental > Terrestrial > Soil > Tree plantation...
AGGCTGGCGTTCTCATTGACATCCAGCGTCTCACCTTCCGGGAAGCGGAAGTAGAAATTGTTTGCACTGGCAAAATTCGACGACGTGAAGATCCCTGCTGCAACACCAAAGATGGGCATTGTTTCCGGCCCGACATTGGGGATACCGAATTTCGCTGCCCAATTCTCTCCAAGACTCTCGGGAAGCCGTGTCAGCTTACGGCGGTTCCAACCTAACCGCACCTCGTTGATTGTCCTTTGATTAAACACGTAGGAATCGGAGATCACCACTTGGCGCTGGTCGATCGGGATTGGCGCGCCGACGTAATCGAGATCGCGGTTGGCCAACTGGACCTGCCAGTAGTTGCTCATGGAGCGGTGCCGGGCGTTCGAGTACCGGCCGAAGATCTTGTGGTTGGCGCTGAACATGTGATCGATCCTGGCGTCGATGCCCGTCCGGTAGGAATTCTTGTCGGCATCGGCGCTCAGGTTCTGGTGTGGACCGGTGCGGTTGTAGAAGGTCTGGTTGTTGCGGTTGTTCTCGCCGCTGAAAGGATTCAAGGCCAGGAACTTTACAGCGGCCGGATCAAAGCGGTTCTGCGGAATCCGATTGTTCGGGAATGGTGTGCGCGAATACGTTCCGTTCGGCAGCCGCACCAACGAGTCCGGGTCGTAGATAATGTCGGCCGGCGCTGACGATTGAGGAAAGCTGAAATCTCCGGCCAGCATTGCCGGACTGGGTATATCAAGATCCATGTTGACGCCCGATCTCTCGTGGTGACGCTGCCAGCCGAACAGGAAGAAGGTTTTGTCTTTCTTGATAGGACCGCTGATGTTCGCGGACATCAGGTGGAACGAAAAGGGGCCGGTGGGCACCGAGGGAGCCTCCCAGGGGCGATGAATCATCTTCTTGCTGACATACCGCTCTTCCGCCAGGCCATGGAAGGCGTTTGTGCCGCCCTTGTAGGAGATGTTCATGATCCCGCCGCCGGAGTGGCCATACTCGGCGGGCAGAGCCGTGGTTAGAACTTTAATCTCCTGCATGTCGTGCTCGGCCGTCGTAATGTTGCGTGCGGTCGCCACTGTGCCTTCGCCGGGGTTGGTTGCAGAAACTCCGTCTGTGGTCATCTGAAACGCCCGTGAGCGGCCTCCAGCGGTGTGTCCGTTACCGGACTGCGAAGTCACGCCCGCCACGTACCAAATCATGCTCTCGATTTTCATTTGCGGTGTCGGGAGCGTGGTCAATTCGGTGCCGGACACCAGGTGGCCAGTTGTCGACGTCTCAGTCTCCAGCAACTGAGCGCCAGCCGTGACTTCGACCGACTCCACAACATTACCGACTTCCAAAGTAATGTTTAAACCCAGGGTTTCTGTCGATCGGATCTGAACATCGTTCCGCACCAAACGCCTGAACCCCGTTGCCTCATAGGTGATCTCATACAATCCGGCATTCAGGTACGGGACACGGTAAATCCCCTCCTCGTTTGTGACGCCGTTATAGGTGAAGCCGGTACTTTGGTTTTTGACGACCACCGCCACAGCGGGAACTACTGCACCCGAGGAGTCGGTTATCGAACCCGTGAGGGTTCCCTGTCCAGTCTGGGCATAGACGCCAGCCCCGGAAAAGACCAGCGTGACCAGCAGGAATAGGCTAAGAGATACACTTCCAGGTAGTCGAGCCATGTTTACCTCCTTTTTTCCTGGTTGAAATCCATGTTCGGATCGTTGATGAGATAGAGAGTTCTCGTAGCCGCCTTCAAGGTGCGGCCCGCAGAAACAGACTGCCAGACACTCAGCACGCCGACACGTGAGAACGCAGGAATCGCGTCCCTCTCGGCATCGCCGTCATTTCGTCCTCCTTACCCTCGTATACGAGGCTGACGAACCCGTTGTAGTGCACGCCTCGCAGAATGTTGAAGACGCGCTTGTAGTCGATAAATTTCTCAGCGCCCTGATCGTCGAGCAAGTAGAGTTTGGCGCGCACGAACTGGGTGAGGGTAGCAACCTGCTCGATGCTCCGGTAGTAGTGATCGTAGGTGTGACCCGCCATCTTAGGACCGTTGGGACCCTCGCGACCGGTGAAGTGGCCGGTGTCGAGGAGCAGTGTGAAGTTGGGATGATTCACTGTTTTATAAAACTTCAGCATGTCGTCGCCCGTCGAGGTCAGCCCGCTGTGGTTCTGGAGCGCTACCGGCATCCCCATCTCGGCACCATACTCGGCGCACTTCCGAAGCGCATCGGCCCCGCGCTGAAACGCCTCCTCCGTCTTGTCGGGCGAAGGGGCGGAGCCGACGAACACACGCAACACAGGGGCGCCCAGCATCATCCCCACTTCCATGGCCTCGCGCGCCTTGTCGATCTGCGCCGGCACTGCCGCCGCGTCTCGGCCGAATTCCGTCGACACGCACATGCTCGCGATCGAGAGTCCTGAGTCGAGCGCCAGCCGCCGAACCTTCTTCAGATGATCTTTCCCGGTTCCGCCCAGGTTACTCATATGTGGGTCGATGCCGTCGAAATTCAACGCTCGGCATTGCTGGATGAACTTGAAGATGTCCATCTTGCCCTGCTTGAACTGGTTCTGAAAACTTAGTGTGAGACAGCTTAGTCGCATCATAGGGGCTGGCAACTTTTGTCAACGATTACTTGAGAAGTTTTGCGTGTGAGTTGATGGCTTCATCAGAATCCCCTCTCGGGAGGGGTGGCGCATAGCGACAGCGATCGCGGAGCGCCGGGATGGGGTTGTTCGTCATGAACCCACCCCGAAGCCTGCGCGACCGCCGTCGCTCCGGCCTCTGCCCTTCCCACGAGGGGATTCGATTCCTCATCATTTGACTAATACGGAGCATGTTCATCGACGCCCCTTGAGCAGAGGATACGAGCCCACTACTTCGGAAAAGGCCAGACGCGCTCGATGGTCTTCGACATGATCCACTCGCGGTCCTTATCGTTGAGGAAATCCATCTCGTCGCGGACGACAGCGAGCGCTTGAGCATACGACGAATGACGGTTGACGACGGGCCAGTCGGTACCCCACATGAGACGCTGGGGGCCAAAGCTATCGTAAAGCCGCCTGACCTGGGGCCAGGCGTCGCGGAACGGGAAACCTTGTTTCGACAACGACCAGGTGTGTGAAATCTTGACGAACACCTTGGGATAACGTTTTAACTCGATCAGCTTCTCCAGCAGATCGGGACGGTCAATGGGGCAGTCGGCCATATGGTCGATGACCACCGTGAGGTTCGGGAATTTGTCGCAGAGTTGTTGCACGTCCGGCATTCTCGCCGCGGCAGTGAGGACCGTCATGGGAACCTTGAGATCCTGGCAACGCTTCCACAAGGGCGGCATCAGCGGGCCGCGGATCCAATCGCCGGCGGCATCTCCGCCTGGCGAAATGCGAACACCCCGGAACCCCTGCTCCTTTACGAGCCTCGAAAGATGATCCGGCGCGGCAGGGTCCTCGGGATTGACGCGCGCCACACCGTGAAAATGTTGCGGGTAGCGCTTCAGCACGTCAGAGAGATAACTGTTGTCCCAGCGATAGTGAATCACCTGGATAATGACAGTTTTGGCGACTCCATGCTGGTTCATCAGATTGAGCAGCATCTCAGCAGTTGCGTCTTCAGCAGGCGGATTCTTCGTCTCCTTCGCCCACGGGAAACGCGGGTCGAGTTTCCAGACATGCACGTGAGGATCAATGATGCGATACGACGACGCCCCTCGAACTGAGAGGGCACCGACGACGCCAACCAAGGCGCTTGAGATCAGAGTTCTCCGCGTAAAGCGACTCATGAACCTATCATCCGGGGTTTCGGTTGGGGTCAGTATACACCAGTCGCGCGTTTGGCACTGTTTTTTCACGCCCAACGATCTCCCTGGGAGCGCTGACGTCCCGTCCGCAATCGTGGCCGCAGACCATCGGAGCGGCCTCCAGCCGCTCCGATGGAGTTTCTACATTTGGCCCCCCTTTTTCCAAGGGGATGCTGCGTCTTTTGCGGCAAGGGGTCTTCGTTTCGTCTGTATCACGCCACCCTCTTTGCAGGGTGGCCGGCAAAGCACACGCTTGAGGAGAGGGAATGAAGCTGGGCAACAACGAAGGCAGAGTTACCTTCAATCACTATCCACAGCCGGTTCACTAACCCAGCGTGTGGCAGGGGATCCAGCAGTGGCTCCGCGGACTGGATTCCCTATCCGCATTTTCGACGGACTGGCGCTCCAGCTCTCCACGGTTGCGGAAGGATCTAGTCTTGCTTTGGAAGGCAGCAATGGATCGAAGCTTCCAATCCTAAGTTTGCCGTTTCAGTTGGGGCCTATCGGATGTCTTTGGTGCGGGTCGCAAGGGTTGCTTTTTCGTCAGCCATCCGGGTCATCAATTGCTGGTAGATCGGTTGGAGCGCATTTCCCTTCTCACTCCGGAAACGGAGGGTCTTGTCCCTGTAAGTAATCTTCAGCCTTTCCCCCTCGTCATTGAGGACGATGGAGTCCAAGTTTTCGGTAAAGCCATCGCCCGAGCCCCCGGAGGGAACGTAAGAAACCGCGTAGCTATTAAACTTCAGTATTCCTGAACAACTACCCAACCTATGATCATGGACCATCGGGTAGGTGGTGAACTCCAGCTTGTCTAGCGCTCGCTTGAGGTCCGCCTTCGAGTAAGGAAATGCAGAATCTCCGAGAGCCAGGTAATCCATCGAAGCATAGTGCTGCCGAGCGGCATCAAACTTTCCTCGTTGAATCCAGTCTGCAGCCTCTGCGATGGCCCTTTCCACAATTTCCTTTTTCAAGTTGGCAGCCTTCTGGCTGGAGGGATCTGCCTTCAAGGCCAGATTGCAGTAGACCAGGACGTTATCGTCACGTGGAGTCACATATCGGCCAGCAATCCGGGCTTCCCAAGCCTTTTCAATCCACGACGACACCAGACTCTGTTGTATCCCTGCTTCTAACCTGAGCCGTTCGGCCAAGGCCTTCACATCAGGGTTTCCAGGAAATCCCCTTTCCAGCCCTTCCAGCAGCAACCGGGCTTGGTCAAACTCCTTGGCCTGAATCCTGCTACTCACTTCGAGCAATTGGTCAGGTCTAATCTGCGGGACTGGCACAACCTGACTGGCAGGGGGTACCGTTGGGGCAACTGACCTCGGTGCAGCCGCGGCCTGTTTCGGGGAAAGCCGTCGTCCTGCAGACCCCTCCTCACCGAGTTTCTGAGGAACCTGGACGTTGCTCGATGGTGTCTCCAGTGGTTGCACATCGGAGTGTAATTGCGTTGTCTGCTGAAACGGCATCGACAACGCAGCTCGGATGGTGTCCTTAAAACATGCAGCAAAGATGTCCTTCGGATCCTTGGACAAGACTGCATCGCAAACACGTCCGGCCTCATGCAACTTGCCTGCAACGAATAGCGCTTGTGCCTCATTGCGCAGAGCTCCCAAAGGATCCTCGGCTGCGACTAGTTCTTCCACATGAAATTGGAGACCTGAGAAATTTTCGAGAACAGAACTCTGCGATCTTGACCCTGAAAGCCAGTAGAGGCTTGTCGCAAATCCAAGGGCCGCCGTGACTCCCAGTACAAGAAAATGGTGTTTCTTTGAGGGTGGAGGAGTTCGATACGTTTCATGAATCTGAACATCGGTCTTCAACTGAATCTCTGCCAGGATCTGCCTAGTAGACCGCTGTTCACTCCTACCTTCTTTGGAAAGAAACCGACCGTTCGCGCCAGCGCTAGCTTCTTTTTTCCTTTCATTTTCGAACTGTCTCTGGCGGCTCAGGCTTAGGAAATTTTCAAGATTCCCATCATGCGGCTGAACTTTGGACAAGAAGGTCAACAACCTCTCACACTCTGGATATTCACCTTTGATGAAGTAGTCGATGGCGCACTGTCTTACATTCTCGAGGTGCAGCCTCAGTTCGCGTTCGAGGTCCGACAGCCTTTCCTGGTCATGCTCGTAGCTCTCCCGAATCTGGAGTAGCGAAGACTGGATTCTCTGGCGAACGGCATCAAACTGGGCTTGGATCGCTTCAACATCTGCATCGCTTAGATCAGTGGCGTTGCCAGGGCTCGACCGCTGCGACTGCGCGCGACGGAGTACTCCCTCGAGGTCTTCCAAACTCGAATTCGCGTTTGTAATCAGAGCTTCAAGTTCTGCCTTGAAAGACATTACAGAGTTGACTTACCTTTCTGGTATTTAGAACTCAATTTCTTCCCGTCCAAACATTTCGACCAAACGGCACACTGTTGTTTGTTATTGATTGGATAGCTGGTATTTTACACCAATTTTGGCGCATTGACAGCCCAGGCGCGGTTGGAGGCCTGATCCGGCCGATTGAAAGGGGGTGGGCATCCAGCCATCCACGTCCCAACCTTGCAGTCGTTCCGTCGATTTAGGATTCTGGATTCCCGCTTTAGCGAGAATGATGGGAACCTAACTTGCCTCGCTCTGCAATTCGTCAAGTCGGCGCAAGTGGCACATACTATGTGACTTCAGGCCGGAATTGACTCAATGAAGTGGGAAAGAAAGCTTCGCTTCCGCTTTCAATCTGGAATGACCGTTCGCAAAGTTGTCCTACAATAGCTGCGCTGCACAGCCCAAAGAGCCAACTCGTCATGGCAAAGAGAAAGTCACCTTCTCCTCAACTCAGAGAGCAACGTAAAGAGCCTGGGACTGTCGCTCATTCGACGAGCGCAATTCCTCAGTTCCAGCACGCTCAGAAGCTCCTGTTCGCCCAGTATGCAACGACAAAGGTGCTGGCAGAATCTGCATCTCTCGGCGATGCGGCGTCGGGCATTCTTCAGGCCATCTGCGAGAGCCTGGGGTGGGAACATGGGGCCCTGTGGACAGTAGACCATCAGGCCGGTGTGCTGCGTTGTTTGGAAACCTGGCACAGTCTTGCGGTTGCGTTCTCAGAGTTCGAGGCGGTGAGCAAACGAACCACGTTTCTACGCGGTATTGGCTTGCCTGGCCGCGTCTGGGCAAACGGCGAGCCCGCATGGATTCCAGACGCCGTACAGGATCCAAACTTCCCCCGGGCGCCGATTGCAACCCGCGAAGGGTTGCACGCGGCCTTCGGGTTTCCCATCTTGCTTCACGGTGAAGTCTTGGGAGTATTGGAATTCTTCAGCCGTGAGATCCGGCCCCCACAGGAAGATCTTCTCCAAATGCTGGCCAGTGTTGGTGGCCAAATTGGACAGTTCATTGAGCGCCGGCGAGCCCAGGGTGAACTGCACCATTTCTTCACCTCGTCGCTCGACATGTTGTGTATCGTCGGCTTTGATGGATACTTCAAGCGCCTGAATCCAGTCTGGGAAAAGGCATTAGGGTTTACGAACGAGGAGCTTCTCGCGAAACCCTATTCCGAATTCATCCATCCGGAGGATCTTCAATCAACTTTGGCAGAAGCGGAGAAGCTTGCCTCCGGCGCCGAGACGATCTCATTCGAGAATCGTTATCTTTGCAAGGATGGCTCCTACAGATGGCTCTTGTGGAATGCCGTACCGTTTCCGAGGCAGCAACTGATCTATGCGGGTGCTCACGATATCACCGAGCGCAAGCAGGCTGAAGAGAGGTTGAGGCAATATGCCCTCGCTCTGGAAAGGGCCGGGCAGGCGCAGGTAGAAGACTCCGCGCGACTGGCGCAGCTTGTCAGAGAACTCGATGCTGCCCGGCGCCGAGCTGAAGAAGCCACGCAGGCCAGGGGCGAGTTCCTGGCCAACATGAGTCACGAAATCCGCACACCCCTGAACGGCATCGTCGGCATGACGGAGCTGGCTTTGGACACGCGACTCACCGCCGACCAGCGAGGGTATCTGACGGCCGTGAGAAACTCGGCCGACTCCCTGCTAGCGCTCATTAACGACATCCTGGACTTCTCCAAGATCGAAGCCCGAAAGCTGGACCTCGACTCCATCGAGTTCGACCTGCGCGACATCCTCGAAGACACATTGAGGCTGCTGTCCCTGCGTGCGCAGCAGAAAGGACTCGAACTTGCCTGCTATATCCGGCCAGATGTCCCCGACGCCCTGGTGGGTGATCCGGGCCGCCTGCGCCAGATCATCTTCAATCTCGTGGGCAACGCGATCAAATTCACGGAGCATGGCGAGGTCGTGCTTCATGCGGAGGTTCAGACATGCAGCCAGACTCAGGTCGAACTGCGTTTTGCGGTAAGGGACACGGGCATCGGCATCCCACCCGAGAAGCGACAATTGATTTTTGAGGCCTTCGAGCAGGCTGATCGTTCGATGACACGCAAGTATGGCGGGACAGGGTTGGGCCTGGCGATTTCCTCACAGCTCGTAAAACTCATGGGTGGACGTCTTTGGCTGGAAGGCGGCCATGGACAGGGCAGCACGTTCTGCTTCACCGCTCCGTTCGCACGACAAAAGGAAAGTGCAACACAGAGCAGGGTCAAGGCGCCGGCCAATTTACGTGACCTCTCCGTGCTCGTCGTCGAGGACAATGCGACGAACCGTCGCATTCTGGAAGAGATGCTGGTCAGCTGGCAGTTGAAGCCAACGTTGGTTGCCTCCGGGCAGAAAGCGCTGGAGGTGATGCATCAAGCGCGCGAAGCAGGAAACCCGTTCGCACTGGCTCTGATTGACAGTCAGATGCCGGAAATGGACGGATTCACTCTCGCGGAGCGCATCCAAAAAGACCGGAAGCTGGTCGATAGCGCGATCATCCTGCTGACCGCACCGGGTCAGCCGCGACCCGCGACGCGCCTGCGACAAGTCGCATGCGTGGCCAAGCCGGTCAAGCAGTCCGATCTCTGGGACACCATTGTCTCCGCATTTGGCACGGGCGCGCATGAGGAATCAGCCTCGCTTCCAGATCGCCGCCGTTCATTTCGCAAAGGTCGCAGCCTGCGAATCTTGTTGGCCGAAGACAACGCAGTAAATCAGGAGTTGGCAGCGGCTATTCTCCGGAAGCAAGGGCACACCGTCGTAATCGCAGTCAACGGACGTGAGGCGCTGGCGGCTCTGGACCACACCTCGAAGAGATTCGATCTCATCCTGATGGACGTGCAAATGCCCGAGCTGGGCGGGTTGGAGGCAACAGCAATCATCCGCGAGAAAGAGCAGGAGACCGGCAAGCACATCCCCATTGTCGCCCTGACCGCACATGCTTTGCAGGGCGACCGAGAGCGATGCCTTGAAGCCGGCATGGACGCTTATCTCTCCAAGCCCATTCAACCCCAGCAGCTGAGGGACCTCATTGAGGATGTGGCCTCGACTTCTTTCAAGCGCGACCAGCGCGACCCTGACAGATCAGGAGCCGGCCACGTTCTCGACGGACGCGCCCTCCTCGCACAAGTTGATGGCAACGTTCGGTTGCTTGGCAAACTAACACGTCTATTTCTAGCCGATTGCCCTGCCAGGGTGTCGCACATACGACAGGCGATGGTCTCTCGGGACCCGCAAGCGCTCCAGCAGGCCGCGCACGCCTTAAAAGGTGCCATGGCCAACTTCGCTGCACGTGACGCGGTCGAGGCTGCGCTAAAGCTGGAAATGATGGGGCGACGCAGAGATCTTGCCGGCGTCGAGGAGGCCTATCTCAGCCTAAAGAAAGAGATCAAGCGCCTGCAGCGAGCCTTGGCCGCTGTAGGCGGGCGAAAGACTGGAAAGAACGCGGCCAAAAGCAAGCAGCGGCGGTCGTCCAAAGCAAAGTTGCGTCAACCAGGCCGTCGCAGCACAAGATCGACTGCCACTGGCCGGAAAAGATAGTGCTCCATTCTGGAAATGCAACGACGACGCGCGCTCCAACGCATTCTTCAGGAGGCACCGACCCGCCTGAAAGGCCAAGAAATAATGAGTCCAGGGCAACGTCCTGGGTGCAACCGTCAGAGCGGGTTTCGCCCGGAAGGGGCAGCCTACCCGGAAAGGGAGACTTCCATCGCCGTTCTCTCTCAGCGGGACACCGCGCATTCTGCCGCGGAGGTCTTGTAGATCCTAAACAGGTAGACACTCATGACACAAAAACCCCACGACAAACCAATGCACAAAATCCTCATCGTCGAAGACGACCGCGCGACGCGCCATCTGCTTGCGAGCTTGTTGAAAGCGGCCAACTTTTCAGTCGCCACGGCTCAAGATGGTGCGAACGCTCTCAGACGTTTGAAAACGGAATCTTGCGACTTGATGTTGCTCGACATCTGGATGCCGCGCATGACGGGGCTGGAATTGCTGGCGCGGCTGCGTGATGAACCCGTGCGACCCAAAGTCGTGGTGATGACCACGGACGATGCTCCCGAAACTCTTTTGCAGGCCGTTCGCGACCAGGCTTACCAATACATCTCCAAACCGGTTGAACCCAAGGCATTGGTCGAACTCATACGCCGCGTTCTGGCCGCGCCAGCTGCCTCGCCCCCAATTGAAGTTGTTTCCGCACGGCCTTCCTGGGTGGAGTTGCTCGTGCCTTGCGAGCGCGAAGCTGCGGAGCGCATCCAGGGTTTTATGGCGCATCTCGATACCGATTTGCCGCCCGAGGTTCGCGAAACAGTGGGGTTTGCCTTCCGCGAGTTGTTGCTCAACGCCATCGAGTGGGGCGGCCAACTGGATCCAAACCGCAAGGTGCGCATTGCTTACCTGCGTGCACGCCGCATGTTGCTCTATCGCATTGCCGACCCCGGTCCGGGATTCAGCTTCAAGGCTTTGAGCCATGCTGCTGTGGGTCATCCCGAAGGCAGCCCTCTGGACCACATGAATCCTCGAGAGGAAAAAGGTCTGCGCCCAGGCGGGTTCGGCATCATGATCTCCCAGGCAAAGGTGGATGAACTGATCTACAACGAAGCTCAAAACGAAGTCGTGTTTGTGAAGTACCTCGATTGAATCGAAGCACTCCCAAAGGATCCGCGGAGCTAGGAACCATGCCTCGACCGCCACTAGCGTCGGGACTGCCGAGCTCAGCGAC
>Ga0075418_10009578_pt1 | contig 10869 bp, 7 predicted proteins | sample SoiMetdeltSBSDD2_FD_81776 | JGI IMG/M metagenome (GOLD analysis project Ga0075418, IMG submission 81776) | Bulk soil microbial communities from a Populus tree surrounding site in Tennessee, USA - Soil MetaG P. deltoides SBSDD2 | ecosystem: Environmental > Terrestrial > Soil > Tree plantation...
GCACGATATCGTCGTAGTCGCTGCGCCGCCGCACGTGTGCAACCATGCCCGCGGGTGTCGCATCCTCGATTTCGGTGTTGGTCACCACTCCCACCGCCATGCCGCCGTTGCGCCGCTTCGCCAGCTCGGCGATGGTTTCGACCTTTGGGTGTGCAAGCCCGTTCTTGTTGCGCGCGCAGTAGACCCCCATGGCATTGACGCAGGACTTGTGCCCGGTGGTGTAGGCGCTCATCGAATTGGCAGAATCGGTGACGATCGCGTCGGTGCCCGAGGTCGATACCAGCGCCATGTGCGGCATGTCATCGATCGCAAGCTCGCCGCCGTAGCGCCCCTCGACGAGCCCTTTGGCAAGCACGCGGGCGGCCGTGCGATGGGCCATCGACAAGCCGTCGCCAATGAAGAGGATAACGTTGCGCGCGCGGCGCTCGGGCGCGGCAAATACCTCCCAGCGAACGGTCTTCACCGCGCTGCCGGCCGCGGCCGTCACCTCGTAGGAGCCTGGGGCGGCAAGAAAAGCATCGCGTATCCAATAGGCCGTGTGGCCAAGCCCCTCCTCGTTGACCTCAATCGCCGGCGGCTTGCCAAGCACGGCCGCGGCATCCCGACCGTTGATCGTGACCTTGATAGCGTCGGCCGCGACGTTGCCCTCCAGCTCGACTTTGACGTCGAACTTCGAGCCGAGCAGAATCTCGGCCCGATCAAGCGGATAGATCGATTGCGCCGTGGCCGGCGCCCCCGCCAGCGCCGCCAATGCCAATCCGAGCAGCAGACTGCGCACGCACAGCATCGTTCGCTCTCCAGTGGTGTTGCGCGCCGTCAATAGTAAGGCGCTGTGACAGCCGCGTGACAAGCGGCAACCTTTGCGCTGACCAGCCGCGGCCAGATCGGCTAGGCTTGCGGCATTCCTGGCACTGGCCCGCTGCCCGGTGCAGCCAAGACGTTGCGATCGGCCACGAATCGCGCGCGCTCGCTCCAGCGCACGATTTGCAGGTCGCCGTCCCGCGTTTCGATGATCGCCGTGCAACTTTCCACCCAATCGCCGCAATTGAGATAGTGGATGCCGCCAAAAGCCCGATCGGCGGCGTGGTGGATGTGTCCGCAGATCACCCCATCGAGGCCGCGGCGCCGCGTCTCGTTGGCAACGGCTTCTTCAAAGGCTCCGATAAAGGCCACCGCCCGCTTGACGCGATACTTCAAATAGGCGGACAGCGACCAATAGCCGAGACCGAGGTGACGGCGACACCAATTCAGCGGATGATTGAGCCAAAGGGCAAACTCATAGCCGCGGTCACCCAAGATGGCGAGCCAACGCGCAGTGCGGACCACGACGTCGAATTCGTCACCGTGCAATACGCCATAGCGCCGTCCCTTGGCGGTGGTGTGCACGGTGTCCCGGCAGATTTCGATGCCGCCGAAGCGCAAGCCAATGTAGTCACGCAAACCTTCGTCGTGATTGCCCGGGATCAGCACGAGGCGGACGCCCTTGCGCACCTGTCGCAGTAGTTTCTGTACGACGTCGTTGTGCGTTTGCGGCCAGTGCGGCCCGCGCCGGACTTTCCAGAAATCGATGATATCGCCGACGAGATAAATGACCTCCGGCTCGTAGTGCTTGAGAAAATCGAGCAGGTCGGTGGCCTGCGCGGCGCGCGTGCCGAGATGCACATCGGAAATGAATAGTGCCCTCACGTGCCGGCGAAAGGCCAAAGCAGATCCCCAGGGAGTATTCATGGGAGCTAAAGAGAGGATTCGCGTTGCACGGTTATGACAGCGCCATCCTCACAACTGCGGCAGGCCCGGCAGCTTGCATCTGAGAGGGCCAGATCAACACAAGCTGCCGGACCACAATTGGCGCAAGACGTCCGCTCAGCGGCGTATCGCGGGTCTGCAACCAACCAGCTGCCGCGGCTCTACGCCCATTCAAGCGGGGAGTGAGAGCTGAGCCGAGCAGCTTTAGCCGCGCTCACGACCGGATGGACACCGCCATCCACCTGAAAGTTGCCACAGACGCACTACAAAAGCGTGACACGCCTGGGCAAGGCAGCGTTAGCAGGCTTCGAAACTGTAGCCCGCGCCCCGCACGGTTCGGATGGGGTCCGACTGCCAACCTTGCAGCAGCGCCTTGCGCAGTCTGCCGATGTGCACGTCCACGGATCGCTCGTCGATGTAAACCTCGCCGCCCCATACGCCATTAAGCAGCTGCCGACGCGTAAACACGCGACCGGGCGACAGCATAAAAAACTCGAGCAAGCGGTAGTCGGTTGGACCGAGATGCACCGAAGTGCCCTGCCGCAACACCAGCATGGCATCACGATTGAGTTCGATGTCGCCCACTCTCAGCTTGTCGGCAATCAATCGCGCGTCTCGCCGCCGCAAGAGCGCGGCCGCGCGTGCTAGCAATTCATTGACCGAGAATGGCTTGGTAACGTAGTCGTCGGCGCCCATCTCCAGCCCGCACACCTTATCCATCTCGTCGCTGCGCGCGGTGAGCATGATGACGGGCAAGGTCTTGGTGACCGGCGCGCGGCGCAAGCGTCGGCAAAGCTCGATGCCCGACAGCCCGGGCAGGACCCAATCCAGCAGCACCAGGTCGGGGATGGCTTCCTTCAGCCGCGCATCGGCGCGATCGCCGTTGCTGATGCTTTCCACCACATAGCCCGCCTTTTCGAAGTTGTAGCGAAGAACCTCCAACAGGCAATCTTCGTCTTCAACGATCAGAATGTGCGGCGCCATGATTGCTCTTTTCGTTGCTGGCGGTCCCAGGCGGACGCTTGCTGCTGGCTAGATGCTTATCTATCTGACAAAGACTCCCTTTGGCCTCGAGACTCCACACCGAGCCCGCCGGCACCCCGGGGCGCTCGGGCTCACACAAAATCCCACCCGACAAGAGGCAACGCGATCGGTCGCGAGCGGCAGCACGTACGCACGCGCCGGCTCGCGCAAGCGCTCTACTCCATGGTCAAATCGCTCTACTCCAGAAGTGTGAATCCGATGTGACAGGGAGGCGCGAGCGCTACCTGCAGCAGCATTGTCATCGAATACACATCGGCCTGTGACTCGCGCGTCATCAGGCCCACCTAGCCTGCCGCACGAATCGCCGAGCTCAAATTGGCCCGGAGGCACGATGCGACGAGGTGTTGAGCACCAGCCAAGCCGCCGCCAGATTATCGCCGCGGGAGCCGCATCGGTGCTGACCCTGAGCGGCGGCTTGGGCGTTGCCGCACCGGTGGTCGCCAGCGGAACCGTGTTCCATGATCGGCGGGGCGCGGGGACACGCAGCCCCGGCGATCCCGGCATAGCCGGCGTCATGGTTTCCAATGGCCGCGATGTCGTCCTGACCGATTCGGAGGGACGCTGGCGCCTGCCGGCGGCCGCTGGCGACGACGTCTTCCTGATCAAGCCGCCTCACTGGGCGACGCCGATCGGCTCGGGCGGCGTGCCGTGCATCAGGGCGCGGCACAATTTTGCTGACGGCGCCGGCGACAGGCTACCCGCGACGATCGACTTTGCTCTCACCCGCACGCGCGAGAACGCTCGCTTCGAGGCCGTGCTGATGGCCGATACCCAGCCTGCAAATGCTGCCGAGCTCGGCTACCTTTGCGACGATATCATTAGCAGCGTAGTCGGCAGTGGCGCGGCCTTCGGCATCAATCATGGCGATGTGGTGTTCGACGATCTATCCCTCTATCCGCGCTATCTCAAAATTCTCGGCGCGTGCGGCATCCCCTGGCATCACTGCCCCGGCAACCATGACATCGACAAAGGCGCGGCGAGCGACCAGGCCTCACGTGAGACCTGGCGGCGAACCTTCGGCCCCCGTCACTATGCCTTCCAGTATGCCGAGGCGACCTTCGTCATTCTCGATAATGTTTACTATCATGGGCACAACCCCGAAAATCCGAACAGCGGCGGCTATCACGGGCTGATCGGTGCGGAGCAACTCCAGTTCGTCCGCAACGTGCTGGCTCACGTTCCGAGGCACCGCCTGGTGGTTCTTTCCATGCACATCCCGCTCATGAACTACCAGAATGCGACGGCTGCCGCCGACACCACGGTCGATCGGCAGGCCCTACTCGCCCTCTTATCGGGGCGAGCGCACACGGTGAGTTTCGCCGGACACATGCATCTGACCGAACACCACTATTTTGGGGCGCAGGCCGGCTTTTATGGTGCGGTGCCGCATCACCATCACGTGCTGAGCGCGGCCTCGGGCGGCTGGTGGAGTGGTGCCAAGGATGCCCGCGGTATTCCCGCGGCCGATGCGGAGGACGGCAGCCCGAACGGCTATCACATGCTCGCCGTCGACGGCGCCAAATACGACACGCGCTTCGTTCCGGCCGCCGGCAAGCCGGGGGGACAACTGCGCGCCAGCATCGAAAGGCCATCCCCCGGCACACCGCGCACGGCCCCTCTCAGTGCCGCGGACGTCCAGCACAGCGAGCTTGTCGTCAACGTATTCGATGGCGGGCCCGCCACCCGCGTTCGCTACAGCATTGCCGGTGTCACGAGCGAGCCTCGCCCCATGCAGCGCGTTGCCAGCCCCGACCCGCATGTGGCTCGTGTGTTTGCGGACCATCGCGATCTGCAAAAGCCGTGGATGCGCGCGCTGTCGTCCTCGCACATCTGGAGGGCACCGTTACCGAGCGGCCTGCGGCCGGGCGCTTACTGCGCCTCGGTACAGGCGGACGACGAATATGGTCGGCCGCTTCGGACGCACGTCCTGTTTGAGGTGTTGGCGTCGGATCTCGGCACGTGAAAGCATTCCGGCCCTCCCCCATCGACCCCACCAGGCGCCGAGCCGCTCGGCATCACCAGACACGAGAGGCGCAGCAATGACCGTGACGTTTTGGCTGCTGATCGGCTACTGCCTGATCGCCCTTATTCTGCACGCCGCCAGCATCGCCGCGGTTTTGGCCCGCAGCCGATGCCCCGCTCCGGTTGTTGGCGCGCGCGGCCAGGGGCAAGCCGTCAGCGTTATTCGCCCGGTTTGCGGTCTGGAAGACCTCGAGCAGGTGACCTTGGAATCGAGCTTCCATCTGACCTGGCCCGAGACGGAGCTGTTGTTCTGCGTGGCATCGGCGGCGGACCCGGCAGTGCCATTCTTACAGCGGCTGATCGCTGTGCACGCGGGTTCAAACGCCCGCATCTTGATCGGAGACAATTGCGAGACCGCGAACCCCAAGCTCAACAATCTGCTCAAGGGCTGGCAGGTGGCCAAGGGCGAGTGGATCATTCTGGCGGACAGCAATCTGCTGCTGCCACCTGACTATGTCGAACAACTGCTGGCGCGTTTTACGCCGGATGCCGGCCTGGTGTGTGCACCACCGATTGCCTCTGCGCCGCGAGGCTTCTGGGCAGAGGTCGAATGCGGCTTTCTCAATACCTATCAGGCGCGCTGGCAATACGCCGCCGATGCCCTCGGCTTCGGCTTCGCGCAGGGCAAATCGATGCTCTGGCACCGCGCCGACCTTGATCGACTGGGCGGCATTGCCGCACTCGGCAGCGAGTTGGCGGAGGATGCAGCGGCAACGAAGCTCGTACGCGCCGGCGGCCGCAAGGTGCGCCTCGCCGGGCCATCCTTCCAACAGCCCATTGGCGAGCGTTGCGCTGCCCGCGTCATTAAGCGCCAGACGCGTTGGGCGCAGCTGCGCCGCATGACGTTTCCCCGCTATTTCCTCCCCGAGATCTTGACCGGAAGTTTGCTGCCCGCAGTCGCCGGCGCACTTGCAAGCGAGCTGCTCGACGGCCCAGGCGCGCTCATCGCCGTGGGATTTGTCACCGTCTGGCTCGGGCTCGAAGCATTGCTGGCACGTGCGGCGGGCTGGCCGCTGAGTTGGCGATCGCCGTTGGCTTGGTTGGTCCGCGATGCCTTGATCCCGCTCATTTGGGTACGCGCCTATACGGCAGGCGGCTATGAATGGCGCGGAAATAGAATTTCAATTGCCGGCGCCGGCACGGCGGCGCTGAGCCCCGGCACGGCCTAGCGGCCTGCTGCGGGCGGGGCTGCAGCGCATTTGCAGCGGCCAACGCGTTTAAGCCGCGCCGCCGGCCGCGCGTCGCGACTGCCGCCACGCCATGGACCTCGACCGGTGGGTGGCAGCGAAGGGGTCGGCAAAATCCTGCCTGCGATGTCACACGAGTGAAATGTGAAGCAGCGATGCTGCCGCCGGCGTTGAGGTCGAGTCGCATCACGACATTTGGGCTTGCACGAAATCGCGACAAGCACGCGGTTGCCGATTGAGGGTGAGGCAGCAGATGAGAATTTTGGTTGCAACCGATGCGTGGCGCCCGCAAATCAGCGGCGTGGTGCGGACACTGGAATCCTTGGCCACCGCCGTGCACGCCTCGGGCTCGACGCTCGATTTTCTGACGCCGGATGGCTTTGCCTCCCTACCTTTGCCGACCTATCCGGGTCTGCGTTGCGCCTTGCCGAGACCGGGCGAAATCGCAAGCCGCATCGAACGCGTTCGACCCGACGCCATCCACGTTGCCACCGAGGGTCCAATCGGTTTCTTCGTGCGGCGCTACTGCCTGCAGCGGGCCCTGCCGTTCACGACCAGCTTCACCACCCGCTTCCCCGAGTATATCGCCGCGCGCGTACCGTTGCCGGTGGCGTGGAGCTACGCGGCGCTGCGCCGTTTTCACGCCCCTGCGGTTGCCACCATGGTCTCGACGCCGACGCTGGCGGCAGAGTTGACCGGCCGCGGCTTTCAACGCCTGAGGATGTGGAGCCGTGGCGTCGACAATGAGCTGTTCCGCCCGGATCGAAAGGTGCAACTGGATTTGCCGCGGCCGATCTTCATGAGCGTCGGCCGGATCGCGCCGGAAAAAAACCTGGAGGCGTTCCTGACCTTGCCGCTGCCCGGCAGCATGGTCGTGATCGGGGAAGGGCCGCAGGAAGCGGACCTGCGCGCGCGCTTCCCGCACGCCCATTTTCTCGGCAGCATGGGCGGAGAGCGGCTCGCCGCCCACATGGCGGCGGCCGATGTGTTCGTATTTCCGAGCAAGACGGACACCTTTGGTATTGTCCAGCTCGAAGCCTTGTCCTGCGGCGTGCCTGTCGCCGCCTACCCCGTGACCGGCCCCCTCGACGTCATCGGCGACAGCCCGGTTGGAATACTCGATGACGATCTCGAGCGGGCGTGCCGGCGCGCGCTGGCATTGCCGCGTGCGGCATGCCGCGCGCATGCGCTGCGATTTTCCTGGGAAGCGAGCGCCGCCCAGTTCCTCAGCCATGTGAGCCAGATCGCGGTCGGCGCCTTCGCACCGGCCGCTGACCCGCAAGCGGGCTGGGAAGACAAGGCGCTCGGCTCCCTGAAATCCGACGTCCGATGGTCATAGCCGATCAAAGTAGCGTTTCCAGCGCCGCGCCAGGCGGGCAGCGCAGGCGTCGGGGCCAAATTTTGCAAGCTGGCTTCGTGGAGGCTAAAGACATGCAGCTAACGACGGGATCGGAACATCTGAGCCGCGATACGGTCATCAAGACCTACGCGCGCTGGGCACCCATCTATGACAAGGTGTTCGGATCCGTTTTCGAGGAGGCGCGCCGAGCCGCAGTGGCAGCCTGCGAGCAGATCGGCGGTCGTGTTCTGGAGGTCGGCGTCGGCACCGGCATTTCGCTGCCTTACTACTCGCCGAACTGCCGCGTCACGGGCATCGACATTTCCGAAGAGATGCTGGAGGTGGCGCGCCAACGCGTGGCGGACGATCGCCTGCAGCACGTCGAGCGCCTGGAGCTGATGGACGCAGAGCACCTCGCTTTTCCCGACGGATCCTTCGACGTCGTCGTCGCGCAGTACGTCGTCAACACGGTTCCCAACCCCGAAGCCGCACTCGACGAGTTCTTGCGCGTGCTGCGGCCCGGCGGCGAGCTAGTTATCGTCAACCGGGTCGGCGCGGAGAAGGGGCCACGTCGCGCCTTCGAAGTTCTGTTTCAGCCTTTCGCACAACGGCTAGGTTGGCGCTCAAAGTTCGAGTGGGAGCGCTTTGAAAACTGGGCCGAGCACACGGTCTCGGCCTACCTGCTCGAACGGCGGCCGGTGCCGCCGCTCGGACATTTTTCCCTGATCCGCTTCGGCAAAAGTGCGGCGGTGTTGCGCGCTGGCGAAGAGCGACTCGGTCGGAGTTTCCAGAAATCGGCAGATACCAATGAGGACCGGAAAATGCAGACCTTTCTCAAGGAACTGGCGACGCAGCGTTGGGACGACCATCGCTACTATCATCACAGCCGCATCAACCAGAGCCTGCATCTCGTAAGCGCGATCAGCTTTCTTGTCGCCTACGGCCTGCTCCTGATCGATCCGCCGATGGCGGCTCTCCTCGCCTGGCTGGTCGGCATGACCACGCGGCAGGCCGGTCACTTCTTTTTCGAGCCGAAGGGCTACGACCATGTGAACGAGGCCACGCACGAGTTTAAGGAGGATGTCAAGGTTGGCTACAACTTGCGGCGCAAGGTGGTCCTGATGGGAATTTGGGCGTTGTTTCCGGCCCTGCTCCTGCTCGAGCCCGCCCTGTTCGGCCTCATCACGCCCCACAGCGACTGGATCGGCTTCGCGCGCAATTTGGGCATGATCTGGTTGGGGCTCGGCGTAATCGGTGTGCTTTTCCGTATGGGCCAGCTGTTCGTCATCAAGGACATGCAGGCGGGCCTGGTATGGGTCACCAAGATCCTGACCGACCCGTTCCACGACGTTAAGCTTTATTACAAGGCGCCGCTGTCTTTGCTGCGCGGCGAGCTGATCGATCCGACGATTGCCTCGGAACGCGCGCCTTGAGGCAAGGCGGGCATCGCTTATCGGCCTTGTACCGTGCGCGCGCCGACCAGGCCTGCAAATCGATGCTGCAGCATTTCCCGCAGGATTTGCCGCTTGATGTCGGCGCGCGGCCCCGCGCCGTGTTCCCCTTGCCACCACCAGCCATCGGCCCGCATGGCTTCGGCGGCGGCAACGAACCTGTCGGCAACGGCCGCGAAGTCGCTGTCGGAATAGTTGAGACTGAAGATCAAGCGTCCGGTGCCCACCCAGCTCAGCGCCAGCCCCTGGCTGCGCAGGTAGTATTGCAACATCCAATGATATCGGCTTGGCTGCGTGTAGTAGACCGTCCAGATGCTCGACAGGTTGGCCACGCGGACCGGCAGGTTGTTGTCCGCCAGCCGCTGATTGAGCGCGCCGACACGTCCCTTCCAGGTTTGCTCGAGATTGGCGTAGAGCGCCTTCACCTGCGGGGTGTCGAGCTGTTCGAGGAACTCGCACATCGCGCCCATGACGTAAGGATGGGAGTTGAAAGTCCCGCGCGCGAAGCAGACGTCGGCGGGCCGGTCCTCGCGAAAGCGCCGCATCAGGTCGCTGCGCCCACAGACCGCGCCGACCGGAAGCCCGCCGCCCAGGGTTTTGCCGTAGGTAGCCATATCGGCCTTGACCCCGAAATATTGCTGTGCGCCGCCGGGCGCCAGGCGAAAACCGACGAACACCTCGTCAAAAATCAGAACGATGCGGCGCTGCGTGCAGACTTCGCGCAAGGCGCTGAGCCACTCGGCGTAGGCGGCACCCTCGAAGCCGGCGCGGCGGGCGCCGTCGAGCAAAGCAGAATCGGCGGGCGCCGATGCGTTCGGATGCAAGGCCTGCAGCGGATTGACCAGCACGCAAGCAATGTCGCGGCGCGTGCGCAGCACCTTGAGCGATGCCTCGGACATGTCGGCCAGCGTGAAACTGTCGCTGGCCGGTGCGGGGTTGCCGATGCCCGGTTGCACGTCGCCCCACCAGCCATGATAGGCACCGCAGAAGCGCACCACCTTGCGCCGCCCCGTATGGTAGCGGGCCAGCCGCACCGCCTGCATCACCGCCTCGGTCCCGGACATGTGAAAGGAGACTTCGTCGAGGCCCGATATCTCGCACAGTCGCCGGGCATTGTAGGCAATCACCGGATGGTAGGCGCCGAGCACCGGGCCAAGCTCGGCGACGCGGGCGGCACCCCGCTCGATGCACCGCTTATAGAAATCGTAGCCGAACAGGTTGACGCCGTAGGAGCCGGCGAGGTCGTAGAACCGGTTGCCGTCGACATCGGTGAGCTCGACGCCGCTGGAGGATTGCAGCAGGGGACTGCCGCCCAGATGCTCCCGCACCCGCCGGCTATACTGGTAGGGCACGCGGTAGGCCTCCGTGAACTGCATATCGGAGAGCGCGCCCCTAATGCTGGCATTGAGAGCGATGGTGCGAGCAAATCGATCCTTGTATTGGCGGGCCAGCGCCTCGAAGCCGGATCGGCGCCGCGCGGCAACATCGCCGGGGGCGCCATCGGAGCTGAAAAAACTTGCCGCATCGAACTCATAGAACGGGATCTGGCCGGCGATCTTTTTCGCCCAGCGGGGATGACCGGCGAGCGAGGCATGCTTGGCCCGGGAAAGTTGCAGCCGCCGACCGACCTTGGCCAGCGTTCCGGCAGCAACCACCGTACCGAGGCCGGCGACGACATAAGCGAGAGCTTGCGAATCCATGACGCAACAGGATGCTGAGGAACACTACAGGACTATGACAATACGTGCCGTCATTACGGGCTTGACCGAAAACGAACGGCTGAATTTTTTTCTCACCAATCGCATCCCGCGGCGCACCCTCACACGTTTTATGGGTTGGTTCAGCAAAATCGAACAGCCGCTGATCCGCGACGGCTCGCTCGCCGTCTTCAAACTATTTTGTGCACCCAACCTGGCAGAAGCAAAAAAACCCGGCTTTCGCAGCCTGCACGATTGTTTCATCCGCGAGCTCAGGGACGGGGCGCGCACGATCGACCGCACGGGCAATGTGCTGGTGAGCCCGTGCGACGGCATCCTCGGTGAAACCGGTCCCGTTCGCGACAACACGCTGCTGCAGGTGA
>Ga0075418_10009579_pt1 | contig 10868 bp, 5 predicted proteins | sample SoiMetdeltSBSDD2_FD_81776 | JGI IMG/M metagenome (GOLD analysis project Ga0075418, IMG submission 81776) | Bulk soil microbial communities from a Populus tree surrounding site in Tennessee, USA - Soil MetaG P. deltoides SBSDD2 | ecosystem: Environmental > Terrestrial > Soil > Tree plantation...
CCCGGGGACCGCCCGGGGGTACCGGACGACGAGCGGGATCCTCAGGACGGGCTCGTAGAGCGTGAACTTGTGGTCCATGAAACCGTGCTCCCCGAGCATCTCCCCGTGATCGGAGGTCACCACGACCACGGTCTCGTCGATCAGTCCATGACTGCGGAGCGACGCCACCACCTCGCCGATGCGCCGGTCGACATAGGCGATCTCGCCGTCGTAGAGGTCGGAGAGCGTCCGGAAGTCGTCCGGCCCCAGGCTGCCCGCGCCGAGGATCTGGCGCACCTCTTCAGGGTGCTTGAAGCGCCTCAGGCGCTCGACGTCCGGAGCGGCCGCCGCGGCCCCGCCCCCCGGCGCGCCGCCGCCCGCCAGGAAGCGGCTGCGCTCCGGCTCCGGAGGGTTGTACGGCAGGTGCGGCTCGAAGTAGTTGATGAAGATGAAGAACGGCCGCCTCCTGGCGTCGTCGTTCTGGTCCCGCCAGGCGAGCCAGCGCTCCACCTTCCCCGACACCTCCCCGGCCCCCATGTCCCCCTCCGTGCCGCGCACCCTGCGCCAGACCTCGTCGAACGTGTCGAACCCAGGATGGAAGTTGTAGTCCTTTCCCACCCAGGGGTTCTCCACGTACGCCTGCGTCCGATAGCCGGCCTCCCGCAGGCGGCGCGCCAGGAACGGCAGCCTTTCGTCGAGGCGCAGGTGGCCCGAGTCGGCGCCGTGCGAGGAGGGATAGAGGCCGGTGAACAGGCTGGCGTGGGACGGGAGAGTCCAGGGGGAGGGCGCGTAGGCGCGGAGGTAGACCGCCCCTTCGCGGCCCAGCGCCGCGATCGCGGGGGTGGTGTCGCGCGCGTAGCCGTTGGTGCTGAAGCGATCGGCGCGCGCCGTATCGACCACGATCAGGAGGATGTTCGGGCGCCCGGGCCGGCCGCAGGCCCCGACGCAAACCGCCGTGACGGCGACCAGGACACCCGTTGTCGCTCTGATTGGACGCGTCACCGCGCGGTGGCCGCGCCCGGCGCCTGCATAGCGAGAGGTGGGCGGGCCGTAGGCCGTTGCAGCCAGCTCACAACGCCGCGGGAATACTCCGACACCTGGTCCCCTTGCATCCCGGCGACATCATTCACTTCGGCTGGATCGGAGCGGAGATCGAAAAGTTGATTCCGGCCGTCCGAGCCCCAGATCAGCTTCCTCTCCGCCACCCGGAACGCGACCTGGCTCCTCTCCCAGGGCGTCGTATCGTGCCCCGTCATGAGCACCCGCATCACCACCAGGAACTCGCCCGGAAAGGCGTACTCGGCGATCAAGGGATCGGACGCCGAGCGTCCGCGCGGCGGCAAGGTGTCGAGACCCCGGAACCCGGGAAGCGGCCGGGCTTCGGGGGGGCCGTCCCCGATCGGTGAGGGTCCGGCCCCCTGCGGACCGCGGATCCCGGCCACCCACAGAAGGGTCGGGTAGAGGTCCTGGAGCAGCACCGGGGTGTCGAGTCGCTGGCCGGCCCGGACGGCCCAGGGGTATCGGATCACCAGGGGGATTCTGAGGACCGGCTCGTAGAGGCTGAGCCTGTGGTCCACCAGATCGTGCTCTCCCAGCATCTCCCCATGGTCGGACGTCACGACGACCACGGTGTCGTCGAGCAGACCATGCTGGCGCAGGAGGCCGATGACCTCGCCGAGCCGCCGGTCGACGTAGGCGATCTCGCCATCGTAGAGGTCGGACAGGATACGGAAGCCGTCGCGGGACAGGGGGCTCACGCCGAGGATCTGCCGGACGATGTCCTTCGGGCTGAAGTGCCGCAGATGCTCAGCCGCGTCCTTTTCGGATTCCCCTCCCGCACCGGCCTGCGGCCCCGGGCCGCGGGCGAGGAATCGCGACCGCTCCGGCTCGGGAGGGTTGTACGGCAGGTGCGGCTCGAAGTAGTTGATGAACACGAAGAACGGCTTCGATCGGGCCGTCTCGTTATGGGCGCGCCGGGTCAGCCAGAGCGTCATCCTCTCCGAGATCGTTCCGGCGCCTGCATCCTCCGCGGTGTCGCCGACCTCGCGCCAGATTTCGTCGAAGATGTCGAAGCCGATGTGGAAATTGTAGTCCTTCCCGACCCAGGGGTTTCCGACGCAGGCGATGGTGGTGTACCCCGCGGCCTTCATGCGGCTCGCCAGGAACGGAAGCTGGTCGTCGAGCTTGAGCCGTCCCGAATCGGCGCCGTGGGAGGAGGGATAGAGACCCGTGAACAGGCTGGCGTGCGATGGCACGGTCCAGGGCGAGGACGCGTAGGCGTTGAGGTAGACAGCCCCCTCGCGGCCCAGGGCCGCGATCGCGGGCGTCGTGTCGCGGGCGTAGCCGTTGGTGCTGAACCGATCGGCGCGCGCCGTGTCGATGACGACGAGCAGGATGTTGGGCCGGGCGGGCCCGGCGCAGGACGCGACGAGGAGCGCCCCCGCCGCGACGAGCGCGAGGGCCGGTCCCCGACGCGGCGCAGGCGTCATCCCGGGAGGCGGGAGTCGCGCCGGATCCCGCTGCGGCATCGCCGTCGCCGCGGCTAGAGGCCCGCGGAGCCGGCGTCGCGGGCCCCCTCGTAGAGGAAGTCGGCCGGCAGGCGGACGGCGTCCGTCGTCCGCTCGCCCAGTCGCAGGCCGGAGTCCTGCGGCGCGCTCGCGGGCCGGCGCCACAGGCCGCGCAGGGCGGCCGAACGGTCGCCTCCCGCCGCCCCGCCCTGGTTCCCCTTCTCCAGCGCGACGCCGAACCTCTCCAGGATGGTCCCCTTGACCCTCTCCAGCTCGACGAGTGACTTGTTGTAGTCGACTATTGAGAGGTTCTCGCGCGTCTCGGAGTTGCTCAGATCGTCCTGGAACTGCAGCACCTGGAACGAGGTGCTCATGCCGTTCTCGAACTTCTTCTGCTCGGCCGCGAGCTTCTCGCGCTGCAGCCGCACGTTGACCTGGGACGCCTTGACCCGCTTGAGGTTGGTCTCGACGGCGCGCACGCCGCTCCGCACCTCGAGGCGCGCCACCTGCTCGACCAGCGCCAGCTGGTGCTGGGACTGCCCCCGGTTGCTCTCGGCGATGTGGTAGTTCGAGACGGCCAGACGGTTGAAGATCGGCACGTTCAGGAGCAGCGCCGCGCTCCAGGTCGTCTGGTTGCGATCCCGGAGGTCCTCGAAGGAGTCGCCGTAGGAGCCGTGGTCGACAGGAAGGCCCGTCAGCGGGTCGAAGGCGTGGGCGCTGAAGCCCCGGTTCCCGTAGGTCCCTTCGAAGTCGAGCCCCCAGCGTTTCAGGTTCTCGCGCGCCTGCACCTCGGTGTCGCGGTTCTCGAGATCGAGACGGGCCTGCTCGAGGTCGGGGCGGTTGGTGAACGCCGCCTCCAGGGCCGATTCCTCGCTCGGCTCGAACTCTTCCAGGGTGAGGGGGTCCGCGGGGCGCACCGGACGGCCCCACTCGGCGGAATCCTTGCGCATGCCGATGTCGGCGCGGATCCGGTCCTCGGCCTCGCGCAGCTGCGCTTCGAAGACGATGACCGACTCCTCCCGGTCGGCGACCTGCGCCTCGGCCTGGGTGATCTCGATCGGCGCGAGGGTGCCCACGCGCACCTTGATCCGGTTCTGCGCCAGGAAGTCCTGCGCGAGCTTGAGCGAGAAGCGCGCGGTGCGCAGCTGCATGATGGCGAAGTTGAGGTCGGCGTAGTCCTTGACCGCGATGGCCACCGTGTCGAGCAGAACCTGATGGAACTGGGACGCGCTGATGCCGAGGTTGTTGCGCGCCACGACGATCGGCCAGATGTTCGCGTCCTTCCCGAAGTTGCGCAGCAGCGACTGCCGGTAGGTGAACTGCCAGCGCGTCGTGTAGTTCTTGAACGGCTCGGAGGCGAGCAGCGCGCTGTCGACGTCGGGGTCGAAGTCACCGTCGCTGCCGAGGGCTTCCAGGTCGATGCGGTAGGAGGCGCCGAAGGTGAGAGGGTCCAGCCAGGTCGCCACGACATCGCTGAACGTCGACGTGCTCATCTGCGTGGTGCCGATGGACTGGTTCCGGCTCGTCTGCGACTCATCCTGGTAGAAGACGCTGCCGCTCGCCGTCGGGTCGAAGGCCGCCTCGCGGATCCCGATCCCGCTCTCGGCGACCTCGGGCGCGTACCGGCTGACGGCGATCTGGAGGTTCTTCTCGAGCGTCTGCTGGATGCACTCCCGGACCGTCAGGACGATGGCGTCGGCGGGGACCGTGTCGATCTCCGCCCCGCCGGGCGGTGTCGGCGGTGGCGCGGCCGTCCCCGGCGCGGCGCCGGGAGCCTGACCGAAGACGGGCGTGAGCATCGAGAGGACGATCAGCAGCGAGACGGCGGCGCGGATTCTCATCAGGTCACCTCGGTCGCACACTATACGAAGATCGGCGTTACGGAGTTTCAACCTCCAGGAACCAGATGGCAGGCGGCCCAGTGGCCCGGCGCCACCTCGACGAGAGGCGGGTCGACCCGCCGGCACGCGTCCACGACCACCGGGCAGCGGGTGTGGAATCGGCAGCCGGGGGGCGGGTCCGCGGGCGAGGGCGGGTCGCCCTCGAGGGCCGCTTTGTCCCTGATCCGCTCGGGATCGGGGACGGGGATCGCCTGCAGGAGCGCCCTAGTATAAGGGTGCAGGGCGTTTCTGAATAGTTCCCCCGTCTCCGCAACCTCCACGATGCGCCCCAGGTACATCACCGCCACGCGATCGGCGATGCGCTCCACGAGGGCCAGGTCGTGCGCGATCATGAGGTAGGCGCAGTGGTACTCCTCCTGCAGGTCGATGAGCAGGTTGATCACCTGGGCCTGCACCGAGACGTCGAGCGAGGAGACCGGCTCGTCGGCGACGATCAGCTTCGGGCGCAGGGCGATGGCGCGGGCCACGCCGATCCGCTGGCGCTGCCCGCCCGAGAACTCGTGCGGGTAGCGGCGGCGCATGGCCGGATCGATCCCGACGCGCTCCAGCAGCCGGTCGGCCATGGCGTCGCGCTCCTTCCGGCTCGATCCGATCCGATGGATGTCGAGCGGCTCCCGCACGATGGATCCGATGGTCATGCGCGGATTGAGGGAGCCGTACGGGTCCTGGAAGATCACCTGGAGGTGGCGCCGCATCCGCCGCATGGCGGCGGGAGAGAGGGCGAGGAGGTCCTGGCCGTCGAAGCGCACGGCTCCCCGGGTCGGCTCGATCAGGCGCAGGATGCATCGGCCGGTCGTCGTCTTGCCGCTCCCGGACTCGCCGACGAGCGCCAGGGTCTCCCCGGGCCGGACGCTGAAGGAGACGCCGTCGACGGCCCGGACCCAACCCGAGACGCGCGAGAAGACCCCGCGCCGCACCGGGAAGTGCTTCTCCAGTCCGCGGACTTCCAGGAGGGCGTCGCTCACGACGGCACCGTGGTCCGCTCGCGCGGCCGGCCTTCCGGATCGTGGTGCAGGAAGCAGGCGACCCGGCTCCCCTCGCCGAGCGGCCGGTCGAGCGGCACGTGCTCCGGACATTCGGGCAGGCGCTCGGCGCAGCGCGGATGGAAGGCGCAACCGGACGGCAGCCGCGCCAGATCGGGCACCGCGCCTTCGATCGCCGGCAGCCGCCGGCGCTTCGCGTCGCGCGGAGAGGACATCTCGTGGAGCCGCGGGACCGATCGCAGAAGGGCCCGGGTGTAGGGATGCGCCGGGGCCCGGAACAGGCCGCGCACCGGCGCCTCCTCGACGATCCGGCCGGCGTACATGACGGCGACGCGGTCCGCGGTCTCGGCGATCACCCCGAGATTGTGGCTGATGAGCAGGAGCGACAGGCCGAGATCGTCCTTGAGGCGGCGGAGGAGGCTCAGGACCTCGTCCTGGATCGTCACGTCGAGGGACGTCGTCGGCTCGTCCGCGACCAGGAGCGCCGGCCGGCAGGCGAGCGCCATGGCGATGAGCACGCGCTGCTTCATGCCTCCCGACAGCTGGTGCGGGTAGTCGTGCACGCGCCGCGGCGCATCGGGGATGCGCACCAGCGCCATGAGGCGGGCCGCCTCCGCCATCGCCTCCTTCTTCTTCATCAGGCCGTGGACGATGAGGCCCTCGGCGATCTGGTATCCCACCGACAGGACCGGGTTGAGCGCGGCGGTCGGCTCCTGAAAGATGAGGGCGATCTGACGGCCGCGGTAGTGGCGCATCTCCTTCTCGGGAAGGGCCATGAGGTCGGCGCCGCGGAACAGGATCCGGCCGCCCGCGATGCGCCCGGGCTCGGGAACCAACCTCAGGAGAGAGAGCGCGGTGACGCTCTTGCCGCACCCCGATTCGCCCACCAGGCCCAGGGTCGCGCCCTGCTCGACCGTCAGCGAGATCCGGTCCGCGGCGCGCACCACGGTGCCGGCCGGGCCGGGGAAGTGGATCGACAGATCGCGGACTTCCAGGATCGGCGCCACGTCAGATCCGGTCGCGGGCCTGGTAGGCCCCGAACGTCCGCCGCATCCGGTCCGAGATCTCGCCCACCGTGGCCGAAGCCTCGACGGCCCGCAGGATGGCCGGCATGAGGTTGCCCTCCCCCGCGGCCAGGCGCTCGATCTCGGCGAGGGCCGCCCCGCAGGCGGAGTCGTCACGGCGGGCGCGCAGGGCGCGCAGGCGCTCGCGCTGCGCCCCCTCCAGCCGTTCGTCGATCCGGTGGATCGGGACCGACGGCCCGTCCGCGGCGGCCGTCCCGTCCTCGGTGAAGCGGTTGAGCCCGACCACCTGGCGATCGCCGCGCTCCAGCTCCACCTGGCTCCTGAACGCCGCATCCTGGATCTCGCGCTGCTGGAAGCCGGCTTCGATGGCGCGCACGGTGCCCCCCATCCGGTCGATCGCCTCGAGGTACTCCCGCGCCTTCGCCTCCAGCGCCGAGGTGATCGCTTCCAGCGCGTAGGAGCCCCCGAGGGGATCCACGGTGTCGGCGACGCCGGTCTCGCAGGCCAGGATCTGCTGCGTCCTGAGGGCTATGGTGGCCGCCTTCTCGGTGGGGAGCCCGAGGGCCTCGTCCATCCCGTTGGTGTGCAGGCTCTGCGCCCCGCCGAGCACGGCCATGAGCGCCTGCAAAGCGACGCGGGCGATGTTGATCTCGGGCTGACGGGCGGTGAGCGTGGAGCCGCCCGTCTGGGCGTGGAAGCGCATCTGCCGCGCCCGATCGCCCTTCGCCCCGAAGCGCTCCAGCACGATCCGGGACCAGAGACGCCGCGCCGCGCGGAACTTGGCGACCTCCTCCAGCAGGTTGTTGTGGGCGTTGAAGAAGAAGGAGATCTGCCCGGCGATGGCCTCGACCGGAAGTCCCTTGTCGCGCGCCGCTTCGAGGTAGGCGATGCCGTTCGCGAACGTGAACGCGATCTCCTGCGCGGCCGTCGAGCCCGCCTCCCGGATGTGGTAGCCGCTCACGCTGATGGCGTTCCAGCGCGGCATCTCGCGATGACAGAAGGCGAAGATGTCGGTCGCGAGGCGCAGCGACGCGGCCGGCGGGTAGATGTAGGTGCCGCGGGCGATGTACTCCTTGAGGACGTCGTTCTGGACCGTGCCGGCTAGCCGATCGAGCGGCACGCCGCGCCTCTTCGCCGTCGCCGCATACAGCGCCAGCAGGATCGCCGCCGTGGCGTTGATCGTCATCGACGTCGACACGCGGTCCAGGGGGAGTCCTTCGAGCAGCGCCTCCATGTCCTCAATCGAATCGATCGCAACGCCGACGCGCCCGACCTCCCCCTGCGCCATCGGCCGGTCCGAATCGAGACCCATCTGGGTTGGCAGGTCGAAGGCGATCGACAGCCCGGTCTGGCCCCGATCCAGGAGGTAGCGCAGGCGGCGGTTGGTCTCCCGGGCGTCGCCGAAGCCGGAGTACTGCCGCATGGTCCAGAGCCGGCTGCGGTACATGGTGGGCTGGACGCCGCGCGTGAACGGAGGCTGCCCCGGCAGGCCGATGTCGCGGGCCGCGTCGATCTCGGACACGTCCAGTGGCGTGTAGAGGCGCCTCAGGGGGATTCCGGAATCGAGCTGGAACGCCTCGCGCCGCTCCGGCAGGCGCTGCAAAGACTCCCGGAGCCACCCGGCCTCCCAGCCCTCGACCAGGTCCTTGAGCTTCTTCTCCCCGGTTCGCTTCACCGGAGAAACCTACCACAGTGAGCCATCGCCTTGTGATCACCGACCGGGAGCCGAACCCCAGGCGGCGGACAGTGCCACAGGGCACCCCACGTGGCAGGGGCGGCGGCGCAGGGCGCGCGGGGTCGTCCTAGACCCCGCCGGCTGCGAGCGCCTTTCGCGAGCCCGGCGGGGCGAGGCGAGGGGAGGTGGAGCGGCGGCCGAACGTTCCGCCGTGCCTATGAGCTGGGGCCATGCGGGCCGCCCGCGAGACCGGACCCGTGCCCCGCGGGCGAGGGGCCGCCGCCCCTCGACACCGGGAGCCTAGGGGCAGCTGACCGGCGACACGCGGATCGACTGGTCGAAACGCCGGCCGAGGGTGTCCTTCGAGCCGGCCGCGCGGCTGCTGTGCCCCACGTAGTAGTAGTAGATGAGCTGGACGGACGGGATCGCGGCATCCTGGACCGTAATGGTGTTGCCGATCGCCGCCTGCGGCACGTTCTGGATGAGGCACTGCAGCGAGGACAGGTTCGTGTCCCGCTGCGTCATGAGGTGCTGTCCGCGGAACACGTCGTAACCCGACACCGAGCTCACTTGAGGTCGCGCCACCCAGTTGAACACGACCGTCGAGGTAGGCGCCCCGGTGCTCACGGTGATGGTGATGTCGTTCCCGTCGCCGGTGTACACGAGCGCCTGCGCGGTCGCGCCGGTGATGCTGGTGCAGGCCGGGTCGGCGCTGCAGCGCACCTTGACCTTGTAGCTAACGTCCTTCAGGGGGGAGTCGACGTACAGGCTGCTGGTCGACCAATCCTGCACGACCAGGCCGCTGCGCTCGAAGCGGTACTGCGCCACGCCCCCCGAGCAGCCACCCGGGAGGCTCGATGGAGAGGCGTCGATGGTCAGCCGCTCGCCGGTCTCTATGACGCCGTCGTTGTTGTCGTCGTGGATGACGAGCGACGGCTGCGTGCCGCCGTCACCGACGCCCGGGTTGCAGGCCGTCGGACAGGTCCCGGCGAACGGCGCCTGGGTGTCGGGGCTCGGCGTGATCTGCTCCTGGATGGCGCCGGTGATCCGGATGTCGTCGATCCACCAGCCGTCGTCGGTGTCGAGATCCGCCCAGGTCCCGCTAAGCTCCTGGTAGGACGAGGCGGCGTTGTTGAATTCCCAGGACTGTCCGATCCACCGGATGCGCACCCTCTGGCCGAGGTAGGGGGAGAGGTCGAACCGGGTCTGCACCCAGTTGCCGGTGCCCGTCGTCCCTGGCACGCCGGGGCCCGGACAGTCGCGCGTCGACGAAGTGTCGTAGGCCCAGCCGCAGCTCGCCCAGACGCCCTGCGGCCAGCACATGGTCTCGTGCACGCCGCGCGGCGCTGGAGCGGCCGCGCCCGTGTCGGCCGGCGTCAGGTTGCAGTAGGTGATCGCCGTGCCGAAGCGGCTCCAGACCTGGGGCACGTGGTCGTAGACGTTCTGGTACGGCACCAGCTTGTTCCAGAAGCCCCAGTTGCTGCCGTTCGGATTGAGGTTGTTGTCGACCTGGATCTGCACGTCCGCGAAGTCGAAGGCCTCCTCATCCGCCGCCGATCGCGTGCCGCCGGTCGGCGGGCCGTGGCTGGCGGCCCGTCGCCCGAACTGATTCAGGTCGCTGATCGTGATGAGATCGACGATGTGGTAGAAGCTGAGCTGGAGGTCCCCCGCCCCGGGGAACACCGCCAGGTTGATCGGGTTGGTCACGAAGGCCGCCATCTGCCGGAACCGCGTGGTGTCGCCGGAGCGGTCCAGGGGATCGATGTGGTGCCCCCAGTGCAGCGAGTTCGTCCCGCTGAACGCCAGGGCGCCGTTGACCGGGGTCACGAACAGGCCCGAGTTGGGGCAGCCGCCCGGCGGGCAGTGGATGTGCCAGCCCATGTCGTTGTCCGGATCGATCTTGCACCCCAGGTCGAGCGGCGGGACGTGGAAGCCGCCGCAGGCCACGGCCTTCAGCTTCCCGAGACCGCCGCTGCCGGTGCCGAGCGTGTAGCCGATGGTGTCGTTCAGCACGCCCGTGGTGCCGATCGGCTTGCTGGCGATGCGGATGCCGGCCGTTCCGTCGCGCTCGGTCTCGAAGTTCTCGAAGACGACGCCGTCGTCCGAGGTGTTGGGTTGGCCGTCCGGACCCACCACGTACACCTGCGTCGCGCCCGTCGGCAGATCGACGTCGGCGATCAGGTGGATGGGAATGGCGGTCGACGTGCCGAGCACTTCCGAGGAGGTCAGCGTCAGGTTCAGATCGAGCATCGCGGGATCGGATCCCGTGATGGTCTGGAGCGTCGGCTTGGCGACGAGCTCGAAGTAGTCCCCCGAATCGTCGGCGGTGCCTGCGAGCCGGTCGGCCCCGATCGACCCCAGGACGATGGTCTGCCCGGTCGAGAACAGGGAGCGGCGGATGGACGGGATCGTGATGCAGGCCACGTCCGGGTCGGCCGTGTTCATCGTGAAGGCGACGTTGGTCAGGTTGAAGCCCGTGTCGTTGAGGATCGACAGGTAGATCCGCCCTTTTTCGCCGGCGTCGATGAAGCTGTCGTGATCGCCGTCGACGTCTCCGGCCCGCGACTCCACCACGACGAGCTTCGCCAGCGGCAGGGCGCGGCAGGACACCTCCACGGTGTAGCTCGCCAGGTCGTCGGGAGCGCCGTCGCGATCGTCGTCCTGCGTCCCGTTCGGATCGCAGACGTCGCCGAGACCGTCCCGGTCGCTGTCGACCTGGATGGTGGTGTTGGGGACGACCGGCGGGTTCGAGATCGTCGGGCAGTTGTCCTGCCCGTCGGGGATGCCGTCGGCGTCGA
>Ga0075418_10009580_pt1 | contig 10868 bp, 11 predicted proteins | sample SoiMetdeltSBSDD2_FD_81776 | JGI IMG/M metagenome (GOLD analysis project Ga0075418, IMG submission 81776) | Bulk soil microbial communities from a Populus tree surrounding site in Tennessee, USA - Soil MetaG P. deltoides SBSDD2 | ecosystem: Environmental > Terrestrial > Soil > Tree plantation...
GCGTACTGCGAGACGCGCACCGAGTGCTGGCGGGTGTACGGGTCCACCTCCTCGAGCACCTCGGACAGCGCGCGCACGAAGTCCTTGAGGTCGGTGCGAATCTCGACGTAGAGCTTGAACGAGTGACGGGCCACCAGGAACGGGATGGCGAACAGCACCAGCCCGATCGGCCCCGCGCCCAGGTAGACGACCGCCACCAGCGTCCCGAGCGCGATGAACGAGAGGTGGTGCAGCATCCCGTCGAGGAAGATGCGCTGCCATTGGCGCCAGACACTCGGGCCGGTCGTGAGCCCGACCACGGTCGAGACGAAGACCGAGTTGCAGAGGAAGTACATCCCGCCGCACGCGAGCAGCGCGAGGATATCGCGCGCGACGACGAGCTGCCCGACGCGGCCGCCGGCCGCCGTGAACGCCCAGCCGGACGCGAACGCCGTGAGGCCGAAGATGGCCATGTTGTGGACCACCTTGACCATGGGCTTCCGCAGCACCAGGGACTGAGCGATGAGGGTGGCGATGACGTTGAACCACGCCGTGTACACCGGCCCCAGGATCAGCAGGCAGGCGAGGTCGAGCACCGCCCCGACCGACACGTAACCGCCGCCGGGAAGCGGCACCGCGGTCGCCTCGCTCAGCACCATGAGGAGGAGCACCACCGCGGCGGCGACCGGGTCCAGCCGACCGGCTTGCGGGGTGAACCACGCGAACGCCCCGATGGACGCGGCGAGGACGGCCGCGTAGTAGAGACGGAAGGTTCGCGAATGTCGTGGGGCGAGAGGTTCGCTCACGAGGTCCTGTCGCCGGGGACGGTGGGTCGCACGACTGCGAAAAACGATGGAGACCGACACCCAGTTTGGAGCCTGATCCCTGTCACATCACATCAACGGCAGGATGCCTTACCAGCCAGCCTTACCGAAGACGCTGATGATAATGATGAGAAGTTCTTCCATTGTGGGCCCCACCTCCTTTTACTCGGATTCTGTACGTACGGCACTGCAGGGGGGTCCGCTTCGCATCAATCGCTGGGATGGCTCGCTCCGCTTCCTCCTAGGTGGATGTCGGTCTCAACACGTATTCGGTGGGCACCCGCGTGGGCAACCCGCCGACAATGCGGTTCAGGGCGGCGAGGGTGGCGAGCACCACCGCCTGCTGGACGTCCTGCTCGACCGCGCAGCTGCCGACCAGGACCTTTTCCTGCCGATGGGCCAGCAGCGAGAGCGCGACCAGCGCCATGCGCCGGCGGCCCATCCGCACGAACTCGACGTCGGGCAGTCCGAACGCCACCTCGCCATCGAGGAACTCCTGCACGGCGGCGATCGTCGCCTGCGCAATCAGGCGGTGCGCGCCGTCGCGCGTGCTCCAGCCCGAGGCGCCCCCCATGCGGGCGAGCCCCTTCCAGCGCAGCTCGACCTGGGACTGGGTGCGCGCTCCCGAGACGAACAGATTGACGCTTCCGAACCGGATGCGCTCCGCACCGGCGGTCTCGAACTCGGACTCGAGCAACGCACGTCCGGCGCGTGCCGCCGCACCCGCCGGCGCCCCAGCCGGCACGACGTCCGGTTCGGCGGCGACGGGTTCAGCGGTGGACCGGCCCTTGGTGAAGGCCACGGAGACCACGCGGTAGTCGATGCTCCGGTTGAAGCGGGTCAGGAGCACGGTCTGGACGTCGCGCACGATCTGCTTCGGCGGGCGCTTCGAACAGGTGAGGACGTGGACCTCGCGGATCTCGTCCCCTTCGATCTGGAGGCTGACCCCCTCGACGTCGCGCAGCGCGCGGATCGCGGATTCGGCCTCGGCCGTCCACGACGTCTGCCTGGTGTCCAGAGTCAGAACGGAATCCTCCCTTCTCGCATCAGGGGCAAGCGCGCGGAGATTAACACACCATCCGCGGAACCGGCCACGGAAGACTGCCCACGAGCGGGCAGGCGGCATGCGGCGCCGCCTGCCGCCGCACCTCCGCGCGCCCCGAGGTCCGGGGCGGTGTTTAGAACAGGCGATCGAGCCGGAACGAGACCATGCGGTGGAGGGCCGTGACCCGCTCGAGGATCTCCTCGGGGGTGGTCTCGACCAGACGTCGCGGGCTGAACGCCTCGATCGCCAGCGACGCCATCGCCGCCCCGCAGGCGAGCCCCTGCCGGAGCGCGTCGCCGTCGTGGGTTTCCCGCCGGGCGAGCGAGCCCAGGAACCCTCCCGCGAACGAGTCGCCGGCGCCGGTCGGGTCGCGCAGGAGCGGAAGCGGGAAGGCAGGGGTGATGAACATCTCCTCGCGCGAGCGATAGAGCGCCCCGTGCTCCCCTTTCTTGATGATGACGGCGCGGCCGCCCTGCTCGATCAGGCGGTCGGCGGCGGCGGCCAGCTGGGTCTCGCCCGAGAGGGCGCGCGCCTCCTCCTCGTTCAGCAGCGCGACATCGACGCGGCGCAGCACGTCGACCACGCGCTCGGGCTTGCGCGCGATCCAGTAGTTCATGGTGTCCGACAGGACCAGCCGCGGCCGTTTCATCTGGTCCAGCACCTCGAGCTGCAGGTCGGGATCGATGTTGGCGAGGAACACGAACGGACACTCCCGGTGGCGCGCCTCCAGCCGCGGATGGAAGGTGGAGAACACGTTGAGCTGGGTTTCGAGCGTGTGCGCGTGGCCCAGCTCGGCCATGTACTCGCCCTTCCACCGAAAGGTGCGGCCCTCGGCGGTCTCGAGCCCGCGCACGTCGACCCCGCGGGATTCGAACAGATCCCGGTGCTCGCGCGGGAAGTCCTCGCCCACCACCGCGACCATCCGCACCGGAGCGAAGTGGCTGGCCGAGAGCGAGAAGTACGAGGCCGAGCCGCCCAGCGCGTCCTCGGCCTCCCCATAGGGGGTGCGCACCGTGTCGAGCGCGACCGAGCCCACGACCAGGATGTCCTGCGGCGCACTCACGCGCCCACCTCGGCCGGGCGTTCCATCCGCTCCGGGGCCGAGACCCCCATCAGCCCGAGCCCGTTGGCGAGCACCTGCCGTGCGGCCGCGGCCAGCAGGAGACGGGCCCGCGACCGCTCGAGGTCTTCCGTCACGATGCGGCAGACGTGGTAGAAGCGGTGGAACTCGGCCGCAGTCTCCATGAGAAAGGTCGGGATGCGATGGGGCTCGCGCGCGGCGGCGGCCCCACGCACCACCTCGGGGAAGGTCGACAGCTTGCGGATGAGCGTCGCCACCTCCGGAATGGCGAGCTCATCGGCGGTAAGCGGCACGCCGTCCGCCGGGGCCATGCCCCGGTCGGCCGCGAATCGGATGAGCGAGGCGATCCGCGCGTGGGCGTACTGCACGTAGAACGCCGGGTTCTCGTCGTTCTGCCGCCGCGCGAGGTCGAGGTCGAAGTCCAGGTGCGCGCTGGTCGAGCGCAGGAGGAAGAAGAACTTGGCGCAGTCGGCGCCGATGTCGTCCATCAGGTCGCGCAGCGTGATGAACTCGCCCGCCCGCTTGCTCATCTTCACCAGCTGCCCGCCCGAGAGGAGGTTCACCTGTTGCACGATGATGACCTCGAGGAAGGCACGGTCGACGCCGAGCGCGGCGAGGGCCGCCTGCATGCGGGCGACGTGCCCGTGATGATCGGGCCCCCAGAGATCGATCGCGCGCCGGAACCCGCGCGCGTGCTTGTCGCGGTGGTAGGCGATGTCGGGCAGCAGGTAGGTGGGCACCCCGTTCGCGCGGACCAGCACGCGGTCCTTCTCGTCGCCGAATTTCGACGTGCGCAGCCAGGTGGCTTCGCCGCGCCCCGGCCCGCCACCGGCCTCGCTCCCGCCTTCCTCCAGCCCCCCCCGGTCCTCGTCCTCTGCCCCCGTCTCCGGCACCGTCGCCTGGTAGACCACCCCGCGCGCCTCGAGCGCTCGCAGCGTCTCCCCCACCGCGTCCCCCTCGTGCAGGGTGGATTCCCGGAACCAGCGCGCGAACGTGGCGCCGTACGCCTGGAGATCCTCCCTCTGCGAGGCGATCATGCGCTCCAGCGCGCGGTCCCGGAACCATGCGACCCCGTCGGGCCGCGCGAGCGCGGCGCGCGCCTCCGCCTCCGGCAGGACGGCCGCGATCTCGCGCAGATACTCACCCTGGTACCCATCGGCGGGGAACTCGCGCGGGCTCCGGATGCGCTCGGCAAACCGCGTCGCGACTGACTCCCCCAGCAGCTCCACCTGCCGGCCCGCATCGTTCACGTAGAACTCGCCCTCCGCCCGATGGCCAGTCGCCTCCAGCAGCCGGACCAGGGCAGCACCCACCGCGGCGGCCCGCGCGTTGACCACGTTGAGCGGCCCGGTCGGATTCGCGCTCACGTACTCGACCAGGGTCGGCTCGGGCGAGCCGAGCGCCGAGCGACCGAACGCTTCACGCTCCGAGACGATCCGGGCCGGGAGCCCGGCGAGAAACGCCGGGGCATAGCGGAAGTTCAGGAACCCGGGGCCCGCGACCTCGACCGAGGCGAACACGGCGGGATCGCGCGGGAAGGCGGCCGCTAGCGACTCGGCGATCGCCCGGGGGGACCGCTTCGCCTCGCGCGCGAGCCCCAGGGCGAGGTTGGTCGTCCAGTCACCGTGCGTGGGATCGCGCGGCACCGCCAGCTCGACGCGCTCGAGGCTCGCGGGCGTGTGGAGGCCGATCGCGCGCAGCGCCTCGGCCAGACCGTCAGTGAGCGTCGTCCAGACCAAGGTCCACCTTGCGCGCGTCACCCCAGAGGCGCTCGAGCAGGTAGTACTCGCGGGTCTTCTCGTGGAACACGTGCACGACGATCTCCACGTAGTCGAGCAGCACCCAGCGTCGGCCCACGAGCCCTTCGACGTGCCAGGGGGCCGCGCCCAGCTCGTGGAGCTTCTCCTCCACCGCTTCGGCGATCGCCTTGACCTGGACCTCGCTCGCGCCCGAGCAGATGAGGAAATAGTCCGCCACGCCGGCTACACCGCGCAGGTCGAGCGCCAGCGGTTCGTGTGCCTTCCTGGCCACCGCCGCCGCGGTGGCGGCGTGCAGCAGCTTGAGCGCGGAGGGCCGCGAGGGCGCGCGGTGACGGGTGGTCAAAGCGGAGGGCGTTCCCTGGACGGGGTGTCGGGTCGAGCGGCTCAGTGGTCGCGGCGGACGGCGTAATCGATGGCCCGGTCGAGCGCCTGGCGGGCGGCCCCGTCGCCTTCCGAGGCGAGCAGCTTCCGCGCGGCGTCGGCATGCGCGAGGGCGCGCGTGCGCGCGTACTCGAATCCCCCGCAACGCTCGACCAGGGTCTTGAGCTGCCCCCACTCGCGGACCGTCCAGCGCTTGCGCACGGCGAGGCGCCGCAGTCGCCGGCGATCGGCATCGCCCGCCTGGCGGAGCGCGGCAATCAACGGCAGCGTCACCTTGCCGTCGGCCAGATCGGAGCCCACCGGCTTGCCGGTGACCTCGGGATCCGCGAGGTAGTCGAAGAGGTCGTCGACGATCTGGAAGGCGAGCCCCACCGCCTCGCCGAACTTCCGGTAGCGCAGCCGCCGGCGCAGATCCTTGGCGCCCCCGTTCAGCCCGGCCCCGATCTCGGTCGCCGCGCCGATCAGCGAACCGGTCTTCGCCCGGATCAGCTCCTCGTACTGGGCCTCGGTGACGTCGAGGTCGTGGGCGTACTGGAACTCCAGCGCCTCCCCGCAGGACATCTCGGTCACGACGCGGGCGAGGATCCCCATGGGGGTGTCCAGCTTGTGGGTGACCAGGGTCGCCATCGCCTGGGCGTAGAGGTAATCGCCCATGATGATCGCCATCTCGTCCGTCCACAGGCCGTTGACCGTGGGCTCTCCCCGGCGCAGGTCGCTCCTGTCCACCGAATCGTCGTGGATCAGCGCCGCCGCGTGGACCATCTCGACCACGGTCGCGCACAGCACCGCCTCGCGGCCGAGGTGGCCGCGCAGGCGCGCGGTGAGCAGCAGCAGCGTGGGCCGGAACTTCTTGCCCCGGGTCGCCAGCACGTGGCCGCCGACCTGGTTCAGGATCGGGATCGGGGTATGGAAGAGTTCCCGGAGATGGGCTTGCACCCGCTCCAGCTCACGCCGCACCGGCTTCTGGACCGCGGACATCAGCATGATGGCATCACGCGGGGCGGGGAGGAGAGCCCCCTACTCCTTTGCGGGCCGCAGAATACGGGCGTGCGATGAAGGGTGTCAAGCGCCGGACCGCTCGCCCCGAGCCTCCCGCGCTCGTCGATCGCGCAGCCGCGCGACGAGATGCTCGCTCGTGTTGCGCGCGGGATCGTCGAGCACCTCCTCGAGCAACGCCTCGAGCGCCTCGCGCACCGCCGGCCCGGGCGCGAGCGCGAGCTCGCGCATGACGTCGTTCCCGTCCACCGCCAGGTCGGTGACGCTGAGCGCGTGCGATTCGCGCAGCAGCCGCTCGATGCGCTGGCGCATCGGATCGAGATAGGCCGGGAACCCCTGCTTGAGCCCGTTGCCGAGCATGTCGGCGATCCGGAGGTCGAACAGGTCCGCCACGTGCTCGGGCTGCACCCGGCGGAGCCAGCGCCGCAGCGCGCCGTCGCTCCAGGCCGGGCGGTAGTCGAACATGTGCTCGCGGATCAGGTGGACGATACGCGTACGCCGGGCGAGCGGCAGCCGCAGCCGCTCGAGGATGCGCTCGGCGATCTCCGCGCCGACGAATTCATGGTTGTAGAACGTGCCGTCGCCCTGCCGCTCGACCCGCGTGTGCGGCTTGCCGATGTCGTGCAGCAGCGCCGCCCAGCGCACCTCCGACTTGCCGCGAGGCGCGGCGTCGCAGGTGTAGAGGCTGTGGAAGTAGACGTCGTAGGCGTGGAATCGGTTCTGCGGCACGCCGCGACAACGGTCGAGCTCGGGGAGCCAGAGGGCGAGCAGCCCCGCCTCACGCAGCACCTCGAATCCGCGCGACGGGCGTACGGCGGTCAGCATGCGCTCGATCTCGTCGCGCACCCGCTCGGCCGCCACCGTCGCGCCCGCGTACCCGCTGTCCTTCGCCGCCAGCGCCGCCAGCGCCCGGCGCAGCGGTTCGTCCGGCTCCATCTCGAGCGTGGCGGTGAACCGGGCCGCCCGCAGCGGCCGCAGGGCGTCCTCGCGGAACCGCGCGAGCGGATCTCCGACCGCGCGCAGGATGCGGCGCTCGAGGTCGAGCGCCCCACCGTGCGGGTCGAGCAGCTCGCCGGAGGCCGGATCCCACGCCATCGCGTTCACCGTCAGGTCCCGGCGACCGAGGTCCACTTCCGGGTCGTCGGTGAACTCGACCCGGTCGGGACGGCGCGCATCGCTGTAGGCGCCTTCCCGCCGGAAGGTCGTGCACTCGACCATCCACTCCCCCTCGATGACGGTCACCGTGCCGTGCGGCAATCCGGTGGGCACCACGCGGGCGAAACGCCGCATCACCTCGTCCGGCGTGAGGTCGGTGGAGACATCGACCGCCGGGGGCGCCTCGCGGCCGAGAAGCACGTCGCGTACGGTCCCGCCGACGAGGTAGGCTTGGTGGTCACCCTGCCGCAGGCGCGCGAGCACCGCGAGCAGGGACGCCGGCCACCTGCGGCCCGCGAGGCGTGCACGCGCCCGCTCGGCGGCCGCCTCGGGAGCCCCGCGCGTCCAGTTCTGCCACCAGCGTCTCAGAGTCGAGGTCATCCGATGACTCCACGATGTCTGCTCGCGCCCCCTCGGCGTCCCGCGCGGCACCGCCACGCCGGGGCCATCGCGCTGCTCATCGGCCTCGTGGCCTTGGCGACCGGCATCGCCGGCCCCGCCTGGGCGGACGGCGAGGCCAGCGCCGATTCGACCACGTCCGACACGCTCTCTGCCCCCCCGGGCGGTGCGTCCGTCCCGCTCGGGTCCGCCGGGGCCACGACCTTCGAGACGCACGGCCGCTTCGGCCACGGCATCCGGGCCGACCGGCTCTCGCACCTCACCCTCGCGCTCGCGATCGGCGTCGGGGTCGGGCTCGCGGGCCGGGAGCCCGCAGCCGGTGCCGGGGTCGTGGTCACGCTCGCGGTCGCCAAGGAGCTGCTGGACGACCGGTTCGACCGCGGCGACCTCGTCGCCGGGGCCGTGGGAGCCGGTCTCGCGTGGCTGATCGCGACCGCCCTCACACCCTAGCTGACGGCGGGGCCGCCGCGCGGGCGACGCCCACGGACCCGTACGCTCACGGCTCGACGGGCGGTATCACCGGTCCCGAATCGGGCCCCGGCGGCGAGTCCTTGCGCCCCACCACCACGGCCGTGGCGGCCGCAACCACGCCGCCCCCGATCAGCCCGGTGCGGAGCCAGTTGGTGCGTCGTACCGAAAGACGCTCGATCGCCTCGAGCGGGATCGCGACGACGTCGTACTCCTCCAACGCTCCCTCGGTGTCACGGAGGCGGTGCCCGACCAACGTATCGGGGCCGAAGTGAGCGAAGTCGAATCGATAGTGCAGCCCCTCGCGCATGTCCACGGACACCCCTTTGCGCTGCTCCCGGGCGGCGTACTCCGAGCGCGGGAGCTCGCGCATGGTCGCACACCCCGTCGTCCCCAGGCAGGCGGCCAAGCCCATGGGTAGCAGCAGGGAGTCCGCGCGCGCCCTCGGACCCTTGCGTGCACTCCCCATCTCAGTGTCCTCCCTCGGGCAGGCCGCGTGGCCCACGCGGCTACGAGGATACCGCACCGGAGATCGCAGTGCCCCCAGGTTCCGTTCGAGCACTCGACGGGACGCCGCAGGCGACCTCCGAGGCTCGCGGGAGCCAGGGAGGGAGGAGCGAGCCGGGGTGGGCCGGATCAGCTCCAGTAGAGGATGCGGCCGCACGACGCACAGAGGCCCAGCGCCCCCATGACTTCGGGCGTGCCCGCGTCGGCGGCGGGTCGGGCGGCCGAGGTGGGAAGGGTGACGAAGCACCCGAGACACACTCGCTCGCGAACGGCCGCGATGCCTCGACCGTAGCGCTGGCGCGCACGTTCGTAACCCACCATCCAACGGCGCTCGATCCCGCGGGCGAGTCGCTCGCGTGCCGCCGTGAGCCGGGGCAAACCGTCGAGGACGAAGCCCAGCTTGCGCAGGCGCTGGCGCGATCCGGCGGCCTCCACCTCGTGCAGCAGCAGGTCGAGATCGCCGAGCAGCACGAGACCGGCGAGCGCGCTCATGGGTACGCCTCGCGCAGCACACTCGCCACCTCGTCGAAGCTCTCCGCCTCGAGCAGGCGCTGGCGGTTCCGCTGGAGTCTCGCTGCGCCCACAGCGCGGGCGAGGAACGCGTGATGGCCTTCCTCCCCCCACTCGCCGGGACTCAACACCAGCAGGAGCAGGTTCGCGGGCAATCCGTCCGGAGCGTCCCATTCGACGCCGCGATGGGAGCGCGCGACCACGAGCGAGGGACGGTCGACCGTGAGGGAGCGTGCGTGCGGTACGGCGACACCCTTGCCGAGCGCGGTGGTGCCCAGACGCTCGCGCAGCCGCAACAGCTCGAGCAGCTGCCCCGCCCCGCGCACCGCGCCGGATCGGTGGGCCACCGCGACCAGCTGCGCGAGGCCGGATTCCTTCGTTCGAGCCTTGAGTTCCGGGATGTAGAGCGAGGAGTCGAGGACCGGAGTGGCAATGGCGAGTGCCATCGGCGTTCAACCTCCTTACCAGCCCTCGCAGAGTAACACCGGTGCCGGGCGGCCACCACCGGCCCCACGCGTCAGGTGGTCCGGTGCCAGGTCCAGCCGCGGGAGCGCAGCCACCGCAGCATCCACCAGCCGATGCCAACTCCAATCGCCATACCGAATAAGACGTCGGTCAGAAAGTGACGGTTGAGGTAGATCCGGGAGAATCCGACGGTGGCGGCCACCAGCCAGAGCGGCGCGGCGATCCAGCGCCAGCGCCATCCCAGGACCAGCGCCAGGGCGGCGGCGTTGGCCGCGTGGCTGGATGGAAACGAGGAGTTCGACCGCGAGCGCTCGCCGTCGGGGCGGGCGCGGTTCACCGCGAGCTTCAGCACCTCGACCGTGGCATTGACCGGGAGCAGTACGGCGATCGCGGCGCGCGCGGTCGCCGGCCCCGCGGGACCGGTGACGATCGCGACCGCGAGCAGGCCCGCGAACACCACCGTCCCCTGCTTGGTGCCGCTCGCGGTGCGCATGGTCTGCTCGAGCTCCGGACGACGCGCGCCCTGCACGGCGGCCTGGACCTCGTGATCCAGCCGATCGATCGGAGCGAGCAGCGCGAGCCCGAGCGCGACGCGCGCGACGGTCGGGAAGATGGACGCGGCAGCGGGCATGGTGGGGTGCGCGCAGTCTATCGGGCCCGCGTGGCGATGTCGACGGCCCCCGCCGGGATCCAGCCTTCGACGCCGGCGCCCGCGCTGATGCGCGCCCGCCCGCCGCGCTGCTCGCTCAGGCGGACCACCTGCCCGGGCTGGAGCTCGAGCCCCTCCCCCTCGATCGCCACCGGCGTCACGATCACGCCGCGGACGGTGCGCGCGGCCAGCCACGACTGGATCGGATCGATCGTCCCGCACAGCACGACCAGCACCGCCGCCGCCGTCATCCGGCGACGCCCCGGCCATAGCAAGCCCACGGCGACGCCCGACAGTAACGCGACGATCCCCCACTCGAGGGGCCGCACCGGCAGCCGCGGCCGCGACTCTCCGATCAGGCCTCCGCCCTCGCGCACGCGCTCGGCGACCCACTCGAGCGCCGGGTCGCGGGCGCCCGCGTCCTCGCCCCGCACGACCCACGCGGCGGAGGCGCCGGCCGAGCCGGATTGGGCGTCCGCCCACGCCAGCCGCGCCGCCAGCGCGGGATGCCGCGCGCCCGACTGCCACAGGCGTGCCCACGCTTCTCGCGCCCGCGCCATGTCGCCGGCCCGTGCCGCCCGATCCGCCGCGAGCGCCGCCGCGCGCAGCGTCGCGTCGCCGGCGGCCGGCCCGGTCAGGACACAGCACA
>Ga0075418_10009582_pt1 | contig 10868 bp, 16 predicted proteins | sample SoiMetdeltSBSDD2_FD_81776 | JGI IMG/M metagenome (GOLD analysis project Ga0075418, IMG submission 81776) | Bulk soil microbial communities from a Populus tree surrounding site in Tennessee, USA - Soil MetaG P. deltoides SBSDD2 | ecosystem: Environmental > Terrestrial > Soil > Tree plantation...
CCGAGCACGTCAGACCATACTGATTTTGGAAGCGTCGACGTCGCCAGCGGAACCGTTACGCGCACCTTTACGATCCAGAACACAGGCACCGCTGCCTTGAGTGTCGGCTCGGTCACGGTTTCGGGCACGCACGCCGCCGATTTCACGGTTACGGTCCAACCGGCCACGTCGGTTGCAGCGGGCGGAAGCACGACCTTCCAGGTACGGTTTGATCCCAGTGCAACGGGGACACGGAGCGCCAGCCTTAGCTTCAGTAATGGCGATGCAAACGAGAATCCATACAACTTCTCCGTCCAGGGCACCGGCACGACGACCACCGGATTCTGGCGATCGGGCGGCAGCGCGAACAATAACCTCGAGAGTGCCTCCGATCAATGGGCCACCTGGCGGGCCCGTCCGGTCGATATGGTTTTGGCATATACGACGCGAGACGCAGGCTGGGGGAACCTGATTTCGACGACCAGCGGCCAGGTTGGCGCCTACCAGAATCACAGTAGACAAATGATCATCCAACAAGCGCCCTTCCCGCAGGGTATCGGGGCAAACTGGTCCGCGCTCGTTGCCGGCTCCTACGATTCCTTCTGGCAGCAGTTCGGAGCCAATGTTAAGGCGCGAGACGACGCCGGGTTCCTGCCCACGATTGTGAGCCTGGCCTGGGAAGCCAATGGCACCTACTTCTATTGGGGCGGGTGCGGCAGCGGAGAGAAGTATTCCAGCCCTGCTCAGTATATCGCCGGGTTCCAGCGAATCGTCACCCAAATGCGCGTAACGCATCCGGCGATCAAGGTCGCATGGATCATGAACGGCCATGGAACGCCGTCATGCATTGGTCCGGATTCCTCGGTGCTTTATCCCGGCGATGCCTACGTCGACTACATCGGCGTCGATTATTATGACCACTTCCCTTCGGCAGCAACCGAGGCGGACTTCAACTCCGAAGGCAACGCGCCAGATGGCATCTGGTGGTTCCTGCAAATGGCGCGAAACCACAACAAACAGTTCCTCGTTCCCGAGTGGGGTATCGCTCCGGGATCGGTGGGTGGCAATACGACCGCAGACAATGCGAACTTCATCACGTGGATGTTCGGCGTGTTCCAAAACGCGCACGGCACCGGGCACATGGGCGGAGAAACCTACTTCGATGATCTTTGCGGAGGCGGGAACGTTGATTCCGATCTCATCAACGGATGCAACCCGCTCTCGGCCGCGCGGTATTTGCAGCTTTATTGAGACATACCCGATGCTTCCATGAAGCTGCACACCGTCAGAGGTTTGGTGATGTTCGCATTGCTAGGAGTGCTGCTGGCACTGGGCGTGGCCGGGTGGCTGCGCAAAGGCCGGCAGCCCCCAGCAAGCGCAGGCGCAAACCAAAACGAAGACCGTGCGACCAAAACGCATCTGCTCGACAACACAGCACAACCTTCTGCGCACGACAGACCAATCTCAGCCCGGGTGGCAAGGGTGGCTCTCTTACGGAACTCATCGTTGGATGCCGCTGAGCCGACGGCGGCGGTTTCGGCGAAGCCAGCCCGGGCTGAGGCCTTTGACTCCGCCGCCGCGATCGCGCGGATTGAATCGCTCGAGCATGACGGCGAGCGGAACGCCGCCATCATTTCCGCCGGGCCAGCGCTCTCGGCGGCGCTGCCGCAAAAGGCATTGGAACTCGCCCTCGAATTGCCTGACAGCCCCGAGAAGAATGATCTGTTGCAACGGGCTGCAGCCGCCTGGCTTCAGACCGATCCGTCCGCTGCTCTCGAATGGATCAACGGTATTGAAGACGCCGCCATCAGGCGCGTCGTAATTCACCAGTACGTTGACAATCTTTTGGCGTCGAACGATCCGGCCGGGGCCGCGCCCTGGCTCGACAGGATACCAAACCCTGTCGACCGGAACGCGATGACCAGCCGCGTAAGCGAGAGTTGGGCTCGGCTTGACTCTCATGCTGCCTGGCAATGGGCCACCACTCTGCCCGAGGGCGAAGCGAGATCAATCGCCCTTCAGAATATTCTGTCGAGCTGGGCAGAGCAGAATCCCGTCGAAGCCGCCACCGCCGCCGTGAACCAGCTTCCTCCCGAAGAACAGCCTCATGGCGTCCTCGCGGTGCTCCTCTCCTGGACGCAGCGAGACCCGGCCGCAGCTGCGTCCTGGGTCAGCCTCTTTCCCGAATCGCCCCTCCGCGAAACCGCCACCCAAAACGTCGTCGGCAATTGGGCCTTGCGCGACGTTGCGTCCGCCCGTCAATGGCTCGAAGACCTCCCGCTCGGCCCCTCGCGCGACGCCGCCCTCCTGACGTGGGGCAGCCTTCATTCCTTTACAGATCACTGAGTGACTTACTGGTATTTCTCCTCAAGGACGGCGGCTACCTCACCATCAACCTCGACCCCAAAGCCAGCACTCCCGGCCAATTCCAAAAGCACCACCTAACCTGGAACCCCTTGTAGCAGACGAGAGCTTGCCCAGCCCATCCTGCGTCGCATGGAGCTTGGAATCACGCGCGTGTTCGGATGGGCTGCGGTAACGAGTCTCTAACTGGAGTCCCGGAGGGACGACATGTTTATAGATGCAACCCCCGAATTAAGAACCCTAGGCTCCGGAGGAGCGGCATGTCTGAACCTTCTCAACCCTCGCCATCATTGTCCCTCCTCCTTCCTTGCTTCCTGCCTTCCTTATTAATCAATGCTGTCTTGGCTACCCTCGCAGCTTATCCAATGCTTGTTGCATGAACCACACGAACGTCGCCGTGAACAGCCCACCCACAACGACGCACACAACGAAAGAGGCAAAGAAAAAAATGCGAACGAACGCCGCAAGGCGAATGGTCCGCTCGTCCGGTAGACCGCGATACTCGCGTCGCCAAAGGAATCGCAGAAACGCAAAAGTGGCGTTGGGCCTCCTCATGGCGCCTACGTATAGCGGACAACCAAGTGCTTCCCACGTCTCGGGGTGCCGCTTGCGCAGTCGCCAAACAAGGACATCCCCCAGGATCATGCTCACCAAATACGCTGCGGGGACGAGGACAAAAGCCAGAACGTAAACCAGTTCAGCCGGGTTACTCATAAGTGGAGCTTTGCATTCATCGCCTGAACCGATTGCATATTCCTATTCGCGATCACCTTTAAATTTACCCAACGGATCGGACTTTTCCTTCTTCCGCATATCCCGCGTTGCCCAGACGGCCGCCACGAGAAGAATCGTGCCGACCACCCCGATCACTACGAACACCTGGACTAGCGAGTCCAACATGGTGCGCAATTATCGCTTGGAAGGCGCGCCGCTTCAACTACACAGCCGAACCGCGTTTGTAACCTACGTGGATTTTGATCGGAAGACCGCTAAACTTTAAACTTTAAACTTTGCCCTGAAAAGTGGCGGGAGCGGCCGGGCTCGAACCCTTCTGAACGTTTCCGCGTAAAACTCATGAAAGCCCTGTAAAGGCTATGCCTATTGATCGTCCTTCGTCTTTGCCGCAACTCCCCAAGTGTAAGGTAGAGACATCTAAAAACAGGTAAATTGTGCGGAATGTGCGGAAACTTCTGCGAGGTCAATCTGCCATCACTTGTTGAAATCGCTGGATAACCGGATCCTTCAAAAAAAACCTGTAGCCCCGAATGAACCCAAACCGTTCACGGTGTTCCGTCTTTGTATTTACCAGCCAGGCGCGAGGGAACATATCGTCCCACGATCGAGCAATCATTAAGCCCGTCTCCGGGTCAAACTCGAGAACGCCCCATGTGAATGTAAAGTCTTGTATCTTGGCCAAGTGTGCCTTGCCATCGGAGAGCTTGTATTCGTAGCGCTTCAACACGGCCCATCCATCCGGACGAGGCTGTCTTTCCGGCTGCCCTTTGAGAAATACGTGTAAGGTATCGCCATACGAAACGATCTTTCGGATCATGGGTTTCTCTGTGAAATCGACAAGTTCCTCCATGGGGGATTCAACATCAGCGATCCAACTTCGACGGCTATCAAACATGGCCACGAATCGACCGTCTGAGATGAAATTGAGAGTGTGGGTATTGGTCGGCAATACGTAGCCTGTCGCAAATTGGACGGTCTGTGCCGGTTCATTAAGCCAGAAAACCGGTTTCGCGTCATCGTTCAGACGGGATTGGCCAGGCAGTTCCTTCACGAGGATGCCATCTGCCGATACAATCGCAACTCGGTAGGTTCCGCTGTGGTCTTTAAACTGAATGAACAGACGATCGCCGTTGCCCGTCCTGTCCACAGTTGCGTAACTGTTTGTGTAGCCAAGTTTCTCCGCAAATTTCGAGGCCTCTTTAAGGGAAATCGATAAAGCGCTTTTGCCCTCGCTGCGCCGCACCGCTCCTGCGCATCCGCACAACAACAGCAGCCCGAAAAGAGTCAGCGGCCAGAATTTCGGATTCATACCGCATCCTACCCCTTCACTTCACTCCGTCAATTTCGCTTCCGACAATCGACGTGTCACACGGCGTGCACTGGAAAGGGGTCGGGAAAGGGGTCGGTCCCAAGTATTTACACTGCACTAGTTGTCGAATAGGGCGCGCGCTCCCCAGCGCGCCGCCCGGGAGCAAGCGGCTTTCACTTCGCTTCGTAAACGAGTTTGCCGCCGACGTACGTTTGCAAAACGCGCGTCGAAACAATCTCTTCGACCGGGCACGTGAGAATGTCGCGGTCGCTGCCGAAATCGCTGCGCATGGCAGGGTAAATCAGCGAAGGGTCACGACCCGTCCGCAATCCATTTCCACCGCGAGTGGGCCGAGAGATTCCGGACAAGGCGCAAGGTCATCTAATCACGCCTCTGCCCTTCTCTTCCGGGCTTCTCAAAGATGGAGGCTATCTCACGATCGATGTTGATCCTTCTGCCAAAAATCCGCCAAATTTCAAAAACATGGCCTAGGTTGGGAATAGAGCAGCGCATGGAACATCAAATGGAACGCTGGCTGACGAGAATGGTTGCCCTTCTATCGGGCGTCTTTGCCATTTTTATCCTGACGGCACCTCCCGTGATGATCGAAATAGTTCGCGCAACCGGGACGGCTTCATTTCCACTGCCGTATTTATGGGTAATGGCTTTGCTTGAGAGCGACTTCGGTGGTCCGTTGATTTGGTATTTCAACGATGTTTGGAGCGCAGGTATCGTCTTCATCGGGGAGGAAACGCCGCCCCCTGTTCACGTTGTTCTAATCTATGCTCTTGCTGCTGTTGTTCTGTTCGTATTGATGACTCTCCCATTCTGGACGCGACGTAGGCTCTATTCAGTAAACGCTCGAAAACCAAAGACCCTGTGAAAATCCCACGAAAAGTGGCGGGAGCGGCGGGGCTCGAACCCGTAACCTCTGCCGTGACAGGGCAGCGCTCTAACCAATTGAGCTACGCCCCCGCTAAGGGGAGACAGACAGTAAGAGAACTTTGCCCTTCAGTCAATTGCCATCTCCGCATTTTGCAGCAACAGACCTCAAAAATCGCCCTTATTCGTAAAACTCGTATCCAAATCCTCTCCTCCCCTTCCTGGTTTCCGTCCTTCCTGCCTTCCTTATAAATCCGAAAAACGGTCAAGCACATTTTCACAAAAAAATGTCCTCTGGGGTCCGCTCGGGTGGGCTAACGCATCCCCATTGGCCGCCGATGCGAAGTGCGTCACAGAAGCAGTAAGGAGAGTAGCGCGCCGAGCGCGAGGCCGAAAAGGGGGCTAAAGAGTATCAGTTTGTCGGCATCGTTCATGGTGGAGAAGCGGGGGCAAAGCTGTAGTCGCGTTTGCCCCTGCCAAGCACCCTTACAAGTAGCCGATGAGAGTCGGCCTGGTTTAGCCTCCTCGAAATGAGAAGTGTTGGGATGCCCAACATTGTCAGTGTTATGGCTGCACTGTCCAGCGTGCCACGATGGTGCTGTCGGTGGTGCCTTGGCTCCAGAGCTCCAGGATGGCGGTTTTGTTGGCTGCGATGTTGGCGGGAGCCGCTGCTCCCACGAAGGTCCACCCGCCTGGAAAGGTGAGGGTGCGTTGCGTTCCGTCACACTTGACCCGCAACCATAAGTGGGAGCCAAAGAGATGGCCAGTGAGTGCAAAGGTAATGTTGCCGGTCAGGTCGATACGAGCGCTGGCATACTGCGCGAAGTCGATGGTGACGTTGGAGGCGTAGGTGATGGCCGTTTGGAGGTGGACGATTTGTCTGACCTGGAATTTGCCGTCCACCCAGAGGTCTCGTCGCCGTCGGCGACGTTTGCGTAGGTGTTGGCGTTGGCGAGTCCAGTTCCGTCTTCTTTGATTAAGGCCATACGGTGCGATTGTAGTTGAAAGTCTTGCGAAGGGGCTTACGGTGCCACTATGACAGCTTCGAGTTGGTGGTTCAGAAAACTAGGCATTTGTGTTCTGGTCTTTCTACTCTCATTCGGTGTCACGCAATTGGTGTGGGGCGGTCGAAAGGTCGACCTGATCGGTGCTTGCGCTGTGGCCATTGGATATCTGATTGGAGAGTGCATTAGGAAAATGCGCCAGGCCGAACCTGTCACGCGCAAGTAGATTTCTTTATTCGCGTTGGCGAGTCCGGTTCCGTCTTCTTTGATTAAGGCCGTAAGATTCCCCACGCCGCACCACTCATTTCCCTTGCCCGTACAGTGCCGCGTTCAGGTAGCGTGCCGACATGATGATTCGACAGCGCGATTTTCGCATCGGGCAAAGGGTGAAGCTCCGCGATTCAGAGAAGCACGGCAGCGGCAATGCGTATCCGTTACCGCCCGGCTGGTCGGACGGCGAAGAAGTGACCGTCATCGGTTTCGATCATGGGTACGTCCGCGTGCTCGGCGAAGGCAAAGAGACCACCGTGTTCATCGTGAACATTGATTGCGGTTGGGATGAAGAATACGCGCCGGGGAAGTGGCGGGAGCGGGAGGAAACCGGCCCGAGGCTGAGTTAGCGAGATGGTTTACTCGCCTCAGGCCGGTGCTCTGGACGTCCTGCGTATCATCCAGAGCAACTTTGCTTGCGCTGCGGACGGACCGCCACTGGGGCAAACACAGAATTAAATCGGCGGTTTGCGTCGCTTGGGCTTCTCCCTCCGGTGGGCCAGTTGACGGAGAGAGGTGAAGGGGTAGGATGTTGACATCGCAGATGAAAATCCTGTTCTCCTCTGCTGACATCAGAAGTATCGGATTGGTCAGAGGCGCTCTTGATGAAGCGGGGATTCCGTACGACGTCCGAAATGAAACCCTGCCTAATCCGGGCGCCGTCTTTCAGCCCGAATTGTGGATTGTAGAAGATAGCGACTTTCCCAGAGCCTGCGAGTTGCGTGATGCTGCTACCAGGCAGCCTGAAGGACCGCAGAGCGCTTGGACCTGTCCTTCGTGCGGAGAGCGGTTGGAGGGGCAGTTCGCTTCATGCTGGAACTGTGGAGCTGCCAGGAGTTCCTCTAATTGAAAATGATTACCGTCGCAGACAAGACAAACGTCTTTGTGGCCGGCAGGGCCGAGCTTTATCCCGCAATCCTCTCGATAGACCCGAGGATTGCCAGGGTGTGTGCCAGAAATGAAATCAGAAAAGATTGCGGGGGCGTTCGGATGGGAAACTGACGGGGAGAAGTGAAGGGGTAGGATGAAAGGAGCCGGGATGAAACGCGCCAGCGCAATGATCGTTGTAGCCGTGGTAACGCTTGCGGCAGCATCTACCGTTTGGCTTTGGGCGCTGAGGCCGCTGGCCGGCGGTTCTTATTTGAGTTCAACCACAGAGACTGATGCAGACATCATCCGCAGATATTGGCCACAGCGCTTAGTTGAGCCGGAATGGGTTGGCCCCAAACCAGATCTGATCAGTTGGGCAATGACGGAGACATTTGTTCGATTGTCGGTGGTTGGGCTGTCGTGGTTCATGATCGTAGGATTTGCTGTTTACATCTTTATCAAGCAGGCGGCATCACACCGATACTCGCAAGCGGACAAGGACTGATTGGCGTCATGCTGTCGCTCATGGCCGTGCTGGTTTGCGTTATCGTTGGTGCGGTGTTTTGCCGTTCGAGTGACGCCGCCGAGCGCCGGAAAGGACAGCAGTTGCTCATTGCAGGATTGTTGCTCTTGGTCACTTCCTTCCTCCTGTTTCCGCTGTTCAAGCGGTTTCTTTGAGCGTCCCGGAGATGCGCTACTGAACGGGGTTCGTGAGTCGCGGGTTTCAGAGGCAGCGAGCGGGCAAATGTGCCGATAGATGAAGTATGCGGAAGCGGATCGCTCTTGGGCTGGCTGTGCTCGCCGTCATCGGCATGGGCGGTTATGTGCTTTCGCAGCCGAGGAAGGGAACGGTGGAGTATCACAAAGAGCAGTTCTTGAAGACAGAGAGACTGAGGCGCGGTGAAGCCTGGGTCCTGTCCCACACGCCCCGATTCCTTGAGGGGGCCGTAACCAAAGCCGTCTATTCGAGGAAGAGGAAACGGTACGACTTTCATCGGGAGGCATTGGTGGCCCTTGGGTATTTGGAGAAGCGCAGATGTTATGTGACCAATCGCGACCCGAAGGACATTATCGGTGAGGTGTCCTGGCGCAATCAGCAGTGGCAAAGCAAGGGCAGCAATCCTGGTTTCAAATTTATCGGAGTTTCCGAAGTGCAAACGAACTGTTTTACCCTTGTTGCACTGCGCACTGACATGGTTGAGTGGGAGAAATTTATCCGCGAAGTGGATGGGCCTGAGGCGCGCCGTTCTCATTGATAAAGTGCCGTAGTCGTCGGCGGATGTGTGAGCGGTTAGGTCTCCGTAGTCTTCGCTGGCGGTGTGTTCTCCCTCAACGGTTCCGAAGTCGTCGTTGTAGTCTTTGCGGGTGAGGAGCGACCAAGACCAGCGCACCGAGCGTGGGGATGCCTTCTGGAAGGATTTTCGCCTTTGCGCAAAAGCTCCAGGAGCGTGTGACTCTTCCGGATCAAACTCCCACGCCGCCTTCATGCGCGAAGTGGAACAGACACTCGACAAGATCTACGGCCCGGAACCGGCCGTCTCAGCCAGGCCTCCGCTTTCTGAGGTCGCCGGTAGGGACGCCCCTCCGTCGGCGTCCGGGTCAATCGCTCATCGGAACAACTCTCCAAGTGGGCTTGCACATCCGCCTCCCGCCGCCGACCAAAACCCACCGGCCGCGCGAAGTCAGACGAAGGCGGAGCAACTTCCAACCAACCTCCTGGTGCCAGAACGGAAGTTCCCCGAACAGCCGTTACCGGAACGGAAGATCCCCCAGCGGATGGTGCCAGAACGGAAGTTCCCGAAGTTCCTCGTCCCACGAAACACAAACCCTATTGGCTCAATGGACGCTACTACCCCAATCCCGAATATCCCGAAGCCGTCGCCCGCGCGATGTTCACCAACTCACACCAAACCTCTCAGCGGGCACGACACTAAATGCCATCGTCACGATAACCGGCAGGCGGCGGCCTGCTGAACGTATTTACAATGGCAAGACTGCACCAACGCCGTTATTATGCGTCAGATATGAGGCAGAATATCTGTTGGGCCGCTTCACCACGCCATGAGTGATTCCGTGCTCCAAAAGTTTTTGGCAGAGATGCCCGATTTGCCGGAGTTCACCGGCATTCCTACGGTTGGCATCCATACTCGCGGAGGTTGGCAGTCCACACCGCTGCACATCGCGGCAGTGCGCGGGGATGTTGCAGCTATTGCTGCGTTGCTCGATGCAGGAGCGGACATCCAGAGCCGAGGTGAGCACGGCTACAGCCCGTTGCATGAGGCTGTCGAGCAGGGGCACCTGGAGGCAGTCAGGCTTTTGCTCGAGCGTGGCGCATCTGTCACCGCGACTTGTGACGACGGCCACACACCGATACAGTCAGCACAGATTCTCAAAGAGCATGATATTGAGAGAGTGTTACAGAGCCACGCGGCCTAACCAGCGAACCCGCCGGGAGCGTCGCGGTTTGCAATCGTTGCGTCCCGTGCGCCGGGTCGCTGAGCTTGGGTCGTTAGGTGGCAGCTCTTGCACCAAATCAGAACCATTATGAAAACACTCGCTCTCAAACTAGGCGTTACGATGAGCGTCGCCAGCGCAATGCTTGCACCCGCAGCTATCCTTGATGGCCCTGTAACCAACTCCGCAAACGGGCATGTTTACTACCTTCTGACCCAAGCCAATTGGACGCAGTCAGAGGCCGAGGCCGTCAGGCTCGGCGGTCACTTGGTAACTATCAATGACCAAGCGGAGAATGATTGGGTCTTTCAGAGATTTAGCAGTTTTGGTGGCGTATCGAGAGCGCTGTGGATCGGCCTCGCTGACAAACAGACTGAAGGGACATTCGTGTGGGCAAGCGGCGAGGATTCCACGTTCACACTTTGGGGACCGGGACAGCCCGACAATGGCGCGCCTCCTCCCGAAAACTTCGTGCATATGTTATGGCCGGGGCATTCCTCGGCGGGGCACTGGAACGACGCCTACGACTCCGATAGCGTGATCGGCTTTGTGCTTAATGGGGTTGTCGAGGTCATACAATTTGGTGAACCAGGTCTGTCGATTCGCGTTTCGGAGGTTGAGCTTTGCTGGTTCTCACGGACTAACAAGACGTATCAGATTCAGTATCGCTCTGAACTGACTACAAACGCATGGACTGACTTGGGAACACCAATCGCCGGCTCCGACACCAGCCACTGCACCACTGATGCAATTATCGGTCCGCGTCGATTCTATCGTTTAATCGTCCAGCCATGATGCTGCTGAATATGAAACCAATGCCGCCTAACAAATCGCTGCAGCGAACGGCTCGGTCGCGTCACTGTTGGCAATCCGACGCGCCCGGCTCGCCGTCGCTGAGCTTGGGTCGTTGGGCGGCAAGGCAGTTGGCCGAGGTTGATCCACATGGCAGATTTGTGCGGTGGCTGGCGAACAAACAAACCGTAGAAGAACTAGCTACGACA
>Ga0075418_10009583_pt1 | contig 10868 bp, 9 predicted proteins | sample SoiMetdeltSBSDD2_FD_81776 | JGI IMG/M metagenome (GOLD analysis project Ga0075418, IMG submission 81776) | Bulk soil microbial communities from a Populus tree surrounding site in Tennessee, USA - Soil MetaG P. deltoides SBSDD2 | ecosystem: Environmental > Terrestrial > Soil > Tree plantation...
GATTTTGCAATACCGCCGCGCTTCCAACCCAACAGTTTGCGCCACATGAAACCAAACCTCATGAAAAAAAGATGACTCTTTGCCCCAGCTTGCCATCTTCCCTATTTCTCAGTCGCAGTCCGACACTTTGACCGGACAGCCAAAGTGCACCCCGCGAGTTGAAAATCCAATATGGCTAAGGTTGTAGACTCAAATCAATGCAGATCAATGTTTTCTGATACCGCTATTTACCGCAAAGTGGCCGGATATAGCGGTCCGTCAAAAACTGATTACGGGGCAAGCGATTCGGTGCGGAGGCTGGGCCTAAGTGCGCGGCTAGATCAAGCAAGCTCTCCAGTCACCGCAGTCCACGCAGTTTGACTTGTTTTCGCGACTATACGTACCTATCATCCGAGCCCCGTTTTTGCGCTCCCGCAGACTGGCGATGACTCGACCCCAGCATACTTCGATGTATTGGTGGAGCGGGCTGCTGTTGGCCGCGCTCGCCGTGCGGCTAGTGGCCGCTGTCTGGTGGCAGCAGCGGTTGCCCGAGCAACAGCAATTTGCGTTCGGAGACAGCGAAAGCTACTGGCGCCTGGGCCTGAAAATCGCCCGCGGTCAGGAGTACGAATACGGCGAAGGCGGCTGGAAAGTGTTTCGCACGCCAGGGTATCCGCTGCTTTTGGCCGGACTGTTTCGCGTCGTCCCCGGCGGACTCGATAGCCCGAATGTTCTTTGGGGTCGCGGGCTAAGCGCGGTTCTCGGATGTCTGACGATCCTCGGCGTGGTGGTGCTGGCCTGGCAACTTTTTGGAGCCAGGACCGCCTTTCTCGCGGCCGCCGTCGCTGCCTTCTACCCGGAGGCGATTGCCGCCAGTGTGTTCATATTGAGCGAAGCACCGTTTGGCCCACCCTTTGTGGTTCACTTAATCGCGTGGATTCTGGCGTGGCGGGCCAGCAGCGTCGGAACACAGGCCGGCTGGGCGATCGTCGCCGGCATTGCCGCCGGAATCGGCACATTGGTCCGCCCGAGCTGGCTGCTTTTTACTCCGTTCGCGCTCGGTGCCGGGCTGGTGTTTTTGGGCGACTGGCGGCGTCAAATGGTCATTGGTCTGGTGACGCTGGTCGCCTTTGCGGCGACCATGTCTCCGTGGTGGATACGGAACTATCGCGTAGCGGGACGTTACGTGCCGACGTCGCTTCAGGTCGGGACCAGTTTGTACGACGGCCTGCATGAAGGCGCCACCGGCGCCAGTGAAATGAGCTTCGTCTCCGAGTTTGCCGCCGAGCAGTTTCAGGCCGACGCGGCCGCGGCCGATGCGGGACCCCCCCCCGCTGGCCTGTTTGAGGACCGCCTCGATCGCCGTCTGCAAGCGGCCGCGATCGCCTGGGCGGCAAAGAACCCCGGCCGCGTGTGCGAGCTGGCGGTCATCAAATTCCTCCGCATGTGGAGTCCGGTGCCGAATGCCACCGAGTTTTCCAGTTTGACCCTGCGTCTGGTTTTGGCGGTCACTTATACGCCGGTGTTGCTGCTGGCACTGTGGGGCGCGTGGAAGTTTGCCCGCCGCGGCTGGCCCTATCTTCTGTGCACTCTCCCGGCAATCTACTTCACCCTGCTGCATGTGATCTTCGTCAGTTCGATCCGCTACCGCCAGCCGGCCATGCTGCTGCTAATCGTGCTGGCGGCAGGCGCGGCTGCATCGCTGGTCTGGCCTGCCGAGACCGCGGCGATACCGCCGGATTCAACACAGCGTAAGTCGTCCACTCCCGCGCCCCAATCGTCTCAGGCCAGGTAGGGCATGGAAGCCCAATCCGTCAACCACGGCAAACCACCCTTTCTCGTCCGCCTACGGCGAACTGCCCGGCGGGTGGGATTTCTTGCGCTCTTGGTGGCAGCCGGGCTGGTAGCGCTCAAGTACTGGGGGATCGATCGAATCGATGAAGAGGTCCGCAGCCGCGTCGAAGAGCGCCTCCGCGAACAGTTTCCCAAGCTGGTCGTCACCGTCGGCGCCGCACGTCGCGTGCAGGGAAAAGGTATCGAAGTCCGCAGCATCCGCATCAGCGAGCCCGCGCGCGGGACCACCTTGGCCTACATCGACGACGTCCTCGCTGAGTGCGACACGCAACTTCCGGACTTCCTGACCCGCGTGCCACAATTTCGCCACCTGCGGATTCGCGGTCTGAAGCTGCGGGCCAGTCGCCGCGCCGATGGTTCGTGGAACCTCGCGCAGCTCTTGCCCGCGCCAGCATCCCGAGAAATGTCATTGCCGCCGATCACGCTGCAAAACGGCGAATTGCTGATCGATCCGCAGGGCCGGGCGTTGCTCCGCGACATTAGCGCGACGCTGACTCCCGAGTCGGCTCCGCCGGGAGCGCAGGGGCATCCTGGCTTGCCGCTATTGCGCTTGCGCGGGACGCTGGGCGGAGAGCATCTCGACAAGGTCGAACTCCAAGGCCTCTTCGATCCGGCGACGCGGAAGTGGGACCTGCGCGGTGCGGTCGAGGGGCTGGAGTTCAATCCGCGTTTGCGGGCTGCGCTGCCGCCGGAAATCGGCGACGCGCTGTCCCCGCTGGCGTCAATCCAGGGCCGCACCCACTTTGGCTTTCGCGTCACGAGCCAGTTGCCCGCCGGCAGTTCGCCGGGCGCCGTCCCGGTCCTGGATTATGAGGTGGACGGCCAGATTGCCGAGGGACGCGTGGATGACGCACGGCTGCCCGACCCGCTGACGGAGCTGGAGGCGACGATCCACGCCGACAACCACTCGTTGCGAATCGAAGACCTGAAGGCCCGCTGCGGCCAGATGGTGATCGAGTCGCTGACGGCGGAATTGCACGGTCTAACTCCCGGCAGTCCGCTGACGGTGTCGCTCTCGGCCAAACAAGTGGCCCTGGATCGACTGCGGATTGGGTCGTTTCCCGAATCCGTTCAGGACGCGTGGCGGCGGTTCAAACCCCGCGGCACGATCAACCTGTCAGGGTCGCTGCACTTCGACGGGAGGAAGTGGCACCCGCAGCTTGCCGCCGAATGTCTTGACCTGTCCGTCGAGTATGAACGCTTCCGCTACCGCGTCACGGACGGCGTGGGGACGATCAAGCTCGAATACGACCGGCTTACGGGCGACGTCCGGTTTCTCGCCGGTTCGCAGATGGTGCGCTGCACCTGCGCCGTGAACAATCCCGGCAAACTGTTCACCGGCTCCGTCGATATCTGCTCCGGCGGGCCGCTGCTAATCGACGACCGGATGCTCGCCGCGCTGGAGCCGCAGTGGCAACAAATCGTCCAGGCGTTTCACCCGCGCGGCAGCATCACCTTCAATGCCCGCTTCGGGCGGGACAACGCCGCCGACGTCGTCCACCGCGATGTTGTCATCGATCTGCACCAGCTTTCGATCCAGTACGACAAGTTCCGCTACCCGATCGACCGGGTCACCGGCAGGCTACACCAGGAGGACAACGAATGGACTTTCTCCAACCTGGCCGGTCACAACGACAGTGCCCAGATCGCCGGCAGCGGAAAATGGTTGGCCAAACCGGACCGATTCGGAAATCGGCTACTGCTCGACTTTGCCGCCTCGAGCGTTCCGCTGGATGACGAATTGCGGACGGCGCTCGTTCCCGGCGCGCAGCGTCTGTGGACGAACCTGCGGCCGCGCGGCACGCTGGACGAAGTCAAAGTGCGACTCAAGTACAACCCCTCCGGCGGCCTGGCGGTGGAAGTGGACGCCAGGAAGCAGGCCGGCTCGACGGCGACCCCGGTCTCCATTGAGCCCACCTGGTTCCGCTATCGTCTGGACGACGTTACGGGGGAATTCGCCTACGACAACCTTACGGGGCTGGCGACGCTCACGAATGTTCGCGCGCGACACGACAAGACCAGCATGCAAACTGCCGGCACTTGCCGCATTCTTCCCGACGGCAGTTGCGGCGTGCGGCTGACCAAACTCTCGGCCGACCGCATTCATCCCGACCACGAGCTGCTCTCCGCACTCCCCGGCGGCATCGGCCAGGCGCTGGCCAAACTCGAGCTGGCCGGGCGGTTCAACATGGAAGGGGAACTGGGAGTGTCGGTGCCGCCCAGGGACGAATCGCCGCATCTGGACTGGGATCTCAGGTTCGACGTGGCTGATGGCTCGCTAACGGCCGGTCTGCCAGTGAAAAACATCCATGGCCAGGTGCAGCTTGCCGGCCACAGCGACGGCAAGACGATCCAGAATCGCGGGCAGCTCAACGTCGATTCGGCAATCATTCACGGCGTCCAATTCACGCAGATTCGCGGGCCGCTGTGGATCGACTCGCAGCGGCTGTGGGCCGGGACTTTGGCCGAGCGCAACGTCCAGGGCCGCGTACCGCACTGGATCACCGCCAACACGATGGACGGCCAATTGTCGCTCGACGGCGAGTTCGTCTTTGCCGACGGGCGGTTTCAATTGTACGCGTCGCTGGAAAATGCCGACCTCGGCCGCGTGACGCAGCAGCTCTGTCCCACGCAGCACAACCTGACGGGCAAAGTCTTCTCGGTCGTGAGTCTGGGCGGTACCAGTGACGGAGTCCATACATGGCGCGGCCAGGGACAAGTGCGCCTCAAGGATGCCGACATCTACGAGCTGCCGCTAATGGTATCGCTGCTCAAGCTGCTGTCGATCCAGCGGCCCGATCGGACGGCATTCACGACCAGCAATATGGACTTCCGCATTGAAGGGGACGACCTGGAATTCACGCAGATCGACTTCGATGGGGACGCGATCAGTCTCAAGGGCAAAGGCAGGATGAACAGCCGCCAGGAAGTCGACCTCAAGTTCTACACCCAGCTCGGCCGCGACGAGATGCAGCTCCCGTTCTTCCGACCCGTGCTGGGAGAAATTAACCGGCAGTTCCTGCTGATTGAGGTGGTTGGGCCGCTCGATCATCCGCATGTGACCAAGACCGCTTTCCCGCGCTTGAACGAGCAGCTTGCCCAGATCTTCCCCGAACTGGCGGCTCGGGCGGAACGGGACCGTCCAGCCGAGGCAAACGGCTCACCGTGGGGGCCGCGAAAGCTGCTTCAGGCCGGGGCGCTATGGCCCAGAAAAGAGTAGGGTAGAACGGGATTCATTCCGCTACCGAGTGGAGTTTTCGCAATGTCAATCGATTCTCTCGGGACCGTTGGAAGCCTGGCCGGTACGCCACTGGCCAAAAAGGGGCCGGATGCAGACAAGGTCCAGCGGGACACAATTGACCGTTCGCGCCACATCGAGTCCGAAACCCGGGCCGAAATTGCCGCCGGGATCGGGCAGACCGAAGAGGAATCGGAGGCCTCCGAGCGGGATGCCGACGGCCGGCGGCCGTGGGAATTTGCCCCGCGAAAGAACGCTGACGAGCCGCTGCCTGACGGCGGCATCTTCACGCCGGCTGCGAAAGATCCGACCGTCGAGCGAGGCGGTTTGATCGACGTCAGCGGCTAAGGCGGCGCGAGGGGGTCGGGAGTCGTTTTGGGCCAAAGACTTTTCATTGGCAAGATCGTGCGCCCGAAACGACTCCCGACCCCTTACTGGCGACCCCCATCGGCCCGGCGCTTCCTTCCCGCCGCGCGCCTGCCCATCTAAAATGAGTCGTTCCAAGTCCGCCGACAGGATCGAACCATGCGCTTCACCAAGATGCACGGCATCGGCAACGACTACGTCTACGTCAATTGCTTTGACGAGCCGTTGCCCAAAGACCCCGCCGGACTCGCCCGCCGCATTTCTGATCGGCATTTCGGCGTCGGCGGCGACGGGCTGATTCTCATTTGCCCCAGCGATCAAGGGGCTGATGCGCGGATGCGGATGTTCAATGCCGACGGCTCCGAGGCGGAAATGTGCGGCAACGGCGTCCGCTGCGTCGCCAAATACGTCTACGACCATGGCATCAAGCGGAGCGACACGCTGCGGATTCAGACCGGCCGCGGCATTCTAACGATCGCGCTGGAAGCTCGCGGGGGAAAGGTGAGCCGCGCGCGAGTCAACATGGGCGAACCGATTCTCGAGGCGGCGAAAATTCCCACGACGCTTTCCGGGGAGCGGGTCGTCGACCACCCGCTGCCGGCCGTGGAAGATGTGCCGGTCAGAAACTGGGTCGGCGCCTGTGGGCTCGATCGGAAAATGACGTGCGTCTCGATGGGGAATCCGCACACGGTGATCTATTGTCAGGACGTTGCCAAAGTGCCGCTTGAGTTCGTCGGCCCGATCCTGGAGCGCGCGGCCGTTTTCCCCAAACGGATCAACGTCCACTTTGTGCAGGTTCACTCGCCGGAAGAGGTCACGATGCGGACCTGGGAGCGCGGCAGCGGCATCACGCTGGCCTGCGGCACCGGGGCCTGTGCGGTGTGCGTGGCTGGCGCCCTTTCGGGGCGCACTCACCGGCGAATCACGGCCCATCTTCCAGGAGGCGATCTCGACCTGGAGTGGAGCGAGTCCGACGGCCAGGTCTACATGACCGGCCCGGCAACGGAAGTCTTCTCAGGTGAATGGCCGGATTGATTGACCATTGCGGACGTGTTCACGCGCGGTGCACTTTCCCCGCGTGGGCGCCGGGGTTAACCGTCCAAGGTTTGACGCCGTCGGCCAGCGCAGAGGACCAACTGCCCTCGAGCTGCTGGCGTTTATAATTCCTTGCGCATCGGCGCACCGTTTGCTTTCTCACTGCGCTGGGGCTACGTCGAAGACATCTTGGAGAGCCTCACCATGCAATACGTAGCTCTAGCCACCGACTACGATGGCACGCTGGCCCATCATGGCCGTGTGAACGACCCCACGCTGGATGCGCTGCGCCTCGCGCGGAGCAGCGGGCGCAAGCTGATCATAGTGACGGGCCGCGAGCTGCCCGACTTGGAGCTGGCTTTTCCTCATCTCGAGTTATTCGATCTGGTGGTGGCGGAAAATGGCGCGCTTCTCTACTGGCCGGCTGAACGGCGAACGGAAGTGCTGGCCGAACCGCCTCCGCCAACATTGTGCGAAACCCTGAAAGAGCGCGGCGTCGCCCCACTTTCCTGCGGCAAGGTGGTCATCGGCACCTGGCGGCCCCACGAAGCGACGCTGCTGGAAGTCATCAGCAGCCTGGGCCTGGAACATCACATCATTTTCAACAAGGACGCGGTCATGGTGCTGCCCAGCGGCGTGAACAAAGCCACCGGATTGACTCACGCCTTGACCAGAATGAAGATTTCAGCCGATCACGTGGTCGGCATCGGTGACGCGGAGAACGACCACGCGTTTCTCGATTCCTGCGCCGTGGCGGTCGCCGTGGCAAACGCCCTGCCATCGCTCAAGGCTCACTGCGACCTGGTCACAAGCGGGGATCACGGCGACGGCGTGATCGAACTGATTGACCGGCTGCTGGCGGACGATCTGGTCAGCCTCGGACCGCGTCGTCCGCGGCGCGTGCTCGTTGCTCAGTCGGTACCTGCGTAAGGAGCCTTCCATGGAAGTGCTGGTGATCGACGTGGGCGGCAGCTCGGTGAAGCTGTGGCACTCTGGCCATCAGGAACACCTTCGGTTCGATTCCGGCAAGGAGCTAACTCCCGAGCAGATGGTCGAGCGGGCGCTCGAAATGCTCAAAGACTGGACCTATGAGGCGATCGCCCTCGGCTTGCCATGCCGCGTAACGCAGGGACGTCCCGTCGAGGATCCCACGAATCTCGGGCCTGGGTGGGTGGCGTTCAATTACCAGGCAGCGCTCGGCAAGCCGGTGCGAATCATGAACGATGCCTGCCTTCAAGCTTTCGGTAGTTACAGCGACGGGCGGATGCTATTCCTCGGTTTGGGGACCGGCGTGGGCTCGGCGCTGGTTACTAACCGGCTCGTGCTGTCGCTGGGGCTGGGGTATATCGACTATCGGGGCGAAAAAGTGTACAAATGGTTGGATGACAAGGCGTTTCAGCGGCTGGGAGTCGAGGAATGGCGGAAGGCCATTTACGACATCGTGCCCATGCTTAAATCGGCGATGCAGGCGGATTACGTCGTGCTCGGCGGAGGAAAAGTCAAGGAGCTGGAGGAACTGCCCGACGGCGTGAGGCGCGGGCATAATCGCACCGTGGTGGAAGGGGGCCGGCGGCTGTGGGAGGAATTGCCCGACCCGGCCAACCTCGACTGCCGCGACTGGTTGATTTTGTAATCCACGAACTTCCTGGTCGGAGGGCAACTTCCTACGGGTTTAAGGCTGGATTCCGGAGGACGTTGTCCTCCTGCTAGATCGAATCGGAAACACGATGGACCTCTTCGCTAAGGAAATGCTCCCTGAGCAGGAAGCTCCGCCGATCCTCTCCGTCGGCGAGCTGACCCAGCTCATCAAGGGGACCCTGGAAAGCACATTCGCCGGCCTGTGGGTCGGCGGCGAAGTCTCCGAAGTTTCGCGTCCCCATTCCGGTCATGTCTACTTCACGCTCAAGGACGACCAGGCCCAGATTCGCGCCGTCATGTGGCGTAGCACCGCCCAGCGACAGAAGTTTCAGCTCCAGGAAGGTCAACAGCTCATCGTCCGCGGCGACCTCGACGTCTACCCGCCCCGCGGCAGCTACCAGCTCGTTGTGCGCAGCGTTGAGCCCAAGGGGGTCGGCGCGCTGCAAGTGGCGTTCAAACAGCTCCAGGAAAAACTGACCAAAGAAGGGCTCTTCGGCCGCGAGCACAAGCAGCCCTTGCCGCCGTTTCCGCGGCGGATTGCCTTCGTCACCAGTCCCACCGGGGCAGCGATCCGCGATTTCCTCCAGATCGCCCGGCGGCGGCACGCCGGTGTTTGCGTGCTGGTCATTCCCGCCCGTGTGCAAGGCGAATGTGCGGCGGAGGACATCGTCCGCGGCATTCAGCTGGCCAATCGATTGGTGCCGCGGCCGGATGTCCTCGTCGTTGGCCGCGGCGGAGGGAGCGTGGAGGACCTGTGGTGCTTCAATGAAGAGAGCGTCGTGCGGGCGATTTTTGCGTCCGAGATTCCCGTCGTGTCGGCGGTGGGGCACGAGATCGACGTGACGCTGTCCGACCTCGTGGCCGATGTGCGGGCGCTGACGCCTTCGGAAGCGGCCGAGCGGATCGTGCCGAGTGCCGAGGAGTTGTCCGGCCGGCTTGCGCAGTTTCAAAGGCGGATCGTGTCGGCCCTGCGAGGCCAGTGCATCGGCGCCCGCAGCCGGCTCGATTCACTGGCTGGCCGCCGGGTTCTCAAGCGGCCGCTCGATCGGCTGGGGGACCTTTCGCGGCGGCTGGATGAGCTTCAGGTGTCGCTGGTGCGTGCCGTCCGCCGGCGCGTCGCGAAAGCTGACGATCGGCTCAAAGGGGCTTCTGCCTGCCTGGAGTCCTTGAGCCCCTTGGCAGTGCTGTCGCGCGGGTACAGTATTACGCAGCGGGTAGACGGACGGATTGTGCGTGACGCTGCCCAAGTCCAGGTTGGCGAGTTAATCACTACGCGGCTTCATCAAGGCGAGCTGGTCAGCCGCGTCCTACCGACGCAGGAGTCTCGCAATCGAGCCGATTCCGAGGGAGAACCCTGTGCCCCGCAAGACTGAACCGCCGCAACCTGAGGATGTTTCCGATGAGCCGACCTTTGAAGCGGCGCTGTCGGAACTGGAGGCTATCGTCCACCAGCTCGAAGAAGGGGACTTGGGGCTCGCCGAATCGCTGGCCAGGTACGAGCAGGGGGTCAAGCACCTCAGGCGCTGCTATCAGCTCCTCAAGGCCGCGGAGCAGAAGATCGAGCTACTGACCGGCGTAGATGCAAACGGAACGGCGATTACCGAGCCGTTCCACGACGAGGACCTTAGCCTCGAAGAACAAGCGGGCTCTCGGCGGCGAAGGAAAGCCGGCGGCGCGGGCCAGGTGGGCGTGGAAGACGAGAGCGAGTAGGCGGACTTTACGAGCGACATAGACGGACGTTTCCGCCGGCCGTAAAATTGACCTCGGCGTTTCGCGTCGCCATCTCCCCACGTGATGCCAGCCACGTTTTTGACCGACTTCTCTGAGCATACCCAGTCGCTCCGCCGCCAGGTCGAGGCGGCTCTTGCGCGGTACACCCAGTACGATGCCGACTGCCCGCCGCAGCTTGCCGAGGCGATCCGCCACAGCCTCTTGGCGCCCGGAAAGCGTCTGCGGCCGCTGCTCGTGTTAATGTCGTGTGAAGCTTGCGGTTGTGACGGTGAGGCAGCTCTCGCCGCGGCATGCAGCGTGGAGATGATCCACACCTACTCGCTGATCCACGACGATTTGCCGGCGATGGACGACGACGAGCTGCGCCGCGGACTCCCGACCTGCCATGTGAAATTCGGCGAAGCGACGGCCATCCTCGCCGGCGATGCCTTGCTGGCTCAGGCGTTTGAAATCCTGGCCAAGGGGACGCAGCCGCCAGAGATTGCGGCCCGCTGCGTGGCTGAGCTGGCACTTGCGGCAGGGGCGTCGCGGCTCGTGGGAGGGCAAGAGGACGACTTGAAGCACGAATTTAACGGCGGTGGCGTCGAACAACTGGAGCGGATTCACCGCCGCAAGACGGGGGCCATGATCCGCGTCTCGTTACGTTTGGGCGGCTTAATCGGCGGCGGCGATGGCGCACAGCTTGCGGCACTGGACGCTTATGGCGAAAAAATCGGCCTGGCGTTCCAGATCGTGGACGATCTGCTCGACCTGTCCGGCGATCCGAGTACGATGGGAAAGAAGACACTTAAGGACGCCCACCACGGAAAATTGACCTTCCCGGCCGTGCTGGGGATCGAGGCCAGCCGCCAGCGGGCCGGGCGGCTGGTCGATGAGGCGTGTGCGGCGCTCGCCGGGTTTGGACCGCGTGCGGCAGCCCTGGAATCGCTGGCGCGATACATCCTGGAAAGGAATCATTGATGACGCAACTGCTCCCCAAGATTGAGTCTGCGCACGATCTCGCCGGAATGTCCGTGGCCGAGCTGAA
>Ga0075418_10009585_pt1 | contig 10867 bp, 7 predicted proteins | sample SoiMetdeltSBSDD2_FD_81776 | JGI IMG/M metagenome (GOLD analysis project Ga0075418, IMG submission 81776) | Bulk soil microbial communities from a Populus tree surrounding site in Tennessee, USA - Soil MetaG P. deltoides SBSDD2 | ecosystem: Environmental > Terrestrial > Soil > Tree plantation...
AGCCCACTTTGATGATCTCGTGATGGAGATTGCGTGTGGCTTGCACAACTTCAGAGCCATGTTGCGATACAATACCTGAGAGTGAACTTAACAATTCTGTTATTCCGGATAATGTCTATTGTACGCTTCAGGATGTGTTGCGAGCGCCATCTCAAAAGTGCTAAAGGCTTTGGTACGCGGACCGCAGGCAATAATCTGCCACTTGACACGCTGACTGCGAGCACGATCCACAATCTTTTGTAGAAAAGTGTGAACACCCTGGCGCATCCGTGCTTTGGTCTCCTTGCCATCGCCGCCTCCTTCGACATAGAGGCGTATCCGCTTACCACCGTGTTCCCCCGATCTCTCCCATTCGCCAGAGTTCGCCGAGAGCGTACTGCTCAAGCCATTGTTTGAGCCGTGCAGATTCCAGGCGTCGCAGGTGACTTCCCATGGCATCGCGTTCGCACACCAACACCACCTCGGGGAAGTCAGTCAACGCGGACACGAGGACATCAGAATGTGTAGTTACGATGAGTTGGGTACGCTGTGAGGCCTCGACGAGTAGCTCAGCAATGGTGGGGAGAATATCCGGGTGCAGCCCAAGTTCTGGCTCTTCAAGACAGACAAGGGGCGGTGGGGCCGGGTGACACAGGATGGTGAGCAAGCAGAGATAGCGTAGCGTGCCATCCGACATACGGGTCGCAGGGATCGGGTCACTCAGATTCTTCTCGTGCACAAAGAGCTGCACCATGCCGCCCTGGACCCCGGTAACAAGGTCATCGACTTCCGCATAAAATTTCTGGAGCTTTTCAAGCAGGAGGCGTTTCACGGACGGGCGATTCAGCAAATTATTTAACACCAGGCCCAAGTTGCGGCCGTTTTCGAAGAGGACATCCCCAGGTAAGTCCGCTGGTTGCGGCACCCGCGCAACGGCGTAACGTCCCAGGTTCCATGCGCGATAGAGCTGGATGGCGGCAAACTTGTTGCCTACATAGGTGAGCTCTGGGTATTGATCTGGATCTTTGCGTTGTGAGAGGACAGATTGATCGGGCAAGAGATCCTCACGCCGTAAAGAGCGTCGCGATCTCTGATCCTGGTCGATGACTTCGGCTGTAGGCATGGTGCGTACGTTCAACACCGGACGACCACGCTGGAAGCGATAAAAGAAAGAGACGTCCGGATCAGATGGATGCTGTTTGCGCTCGTTCTCTATGGCTTCGTCCACCACTTCCAGTCTGCTGTGGACTTCTGTAAAGCTCAAACGGTAGCGCAGGGGCATGAGGCCAGTAGGATACTCGACCGTCGCTTCAATTTCCGCAATTGGTCGGCCTGTGTTGCCTTGGCGCGACTGCGTCGGCGCAGGGTGAAGCCCTTTCCACAGCCACTCTCTGACACCCCCACCCTCGACAATGGGTGTCACGAGATCGTGTGGGACAGCCCGCAGGAGGCTCAGAGCTGCCAAAGTGTTTGATTTGCCCGAAGCATTGGGGCCGATAAGCACATTCAGTGGCGCAAGGGCGATTTCTTCCCCCTCAGGGCTAAACGAAAGGAAATTGCGCATGCGGAGCGTGCGCATCAATTGTTGACCTTCCATGACTCTCTCCTCGCAATACGCGGAGCGGCCGATGGATCAGCACGGGTCTCAACGGCGCCTGAGGGGCTCTGCATATTGCGTGGCGCTGTCTCTGGTGCGACTGCGTCGGCGCAGGGCGCAGCCCTTCCCCGATGCACATTTTGTAACCAGCTTTCTGGGATCGTTGCCCGTTGCCCTGGGCTGAGAATCGGCACTGCCTTGCCATCCATCACGGCTTGATGCTGCCCTGGTAAAAGCAGCCACAGGCCGGGAATACCATCATGACGGCCGACTTTGTCGCGGAGCCGTTCCAGGAGGTCCATCCGATCGTAGCGGGCCAGCACACCGGCATAGGTGACGAGCATGGTGTTGTCGCGCGAGGACAACTGCGCTTCGACGAGTGGCATGGCCCGGCCAACGAGCAGCAGCAGCTTCTGCCAATCTCCCGCGTATGGGGTCGCGTCGGTTTTCAGAACGAGGTCCCAGTTGACTCTGGCTTTCTCGGCAACCTCGCGTAGGGCCTTGATGAACAAGGCTTCGAAGTTGATCAGGGTGAGCGGAAAACGGCTGCACAGTTCAGCACAAGCACGCTGGTAATACTTCGGATGCACCATGAGCACCAGAAACGCGCCATCTTTGAGCGCCCGCTGCAGCCGTTCCTCGAATTGGCGTGCATCAGCAATCTCTGGCGTGATCTCGATGACCTGCGATGGTCCGAGCACTGTCGGCAGCCGCGTGACGGGTGCGCTGCCGCTGGTGATAACCGTCGTATCGCGGCATTGGCTGACGTACCCACCGGTTCCCTGCCTGGCAGTGACGTCCCACTGGAAGTCAAACCCGGCGAGATGGAGCAGATGATCTAACGCGGGGCGGTCGGGTAGCGGCTCCGCGTCCGGATACCGACTGCTGACCCGTTCGCGTATCTGGGCCACCGTCAGAGAGGGCACCCCTAACAGGGCCCCTTGCGAGAGCTTGAGGGCACGTACGGCATCCATCCCTTTGAGATACAATTCCTGTCGACTCGAGACGGCGGCATGTTCTGAGGCAGCGGCGGCGAGGCGGACGAGCCGTGTGTCAGCAATCTCTGCTGTTCCAGTGGGGAACACAAGTGCCTGCAGCGTCTGGAGGACCCGCGCTGGGGGCGCCAACGGGTCCTCCGCAGCGAGGCGGTCTGCACACTGACCCAGGCGCAAGGCGTAATCGGCCAGTTCCTGGCTCGTGGCAACGAGCACGCATGCCCCATTGCGGCGCACCATGAACCGTGGCTCGGCCATAATGCGCTCGACCTCTACAGCAGCCCGCGTCACGGCGGTGGCGAGCTGTGTCCGGTATGGTTCGTCCTGCACAGAACCCCGCGCCATGAGTACCGCCTCACATAACTCACTAACGGACATCACACTCCCCGCGGCATGCAGGATATCGGCCACCTCGGCACGGAGCTTCGTCATGGCTGGGTCTTTCGACCAACGCTGTTGCAATTTCCCAACGAGTTGACCAATCCGCGCCCGCGTGACATCGATACAGCGCGCCACGTCTGCCTGGCTGGGCCAGGGGTTGTCTAAAATGGGTTTAAGTCCAAATAAGGTCCGGAGCGTACGCTGGGCCGCTGCACCGTCGCGGGTACTCGTACGCATGATGCGCTGCGCAAGGAGATCAACACTGAGACTGCCGACGTCGAGTTGATCGCTCGGTGCAGCGGTCTCTGCCATACCTGTAGGGCCATCGGATTGCTGCTGGCTCCCAAGCTGCTCGCGTAGGAGCCTCACCGCTGTGGCAATCTCGCGGCGTGTGGTGTTGCCCACGCCGCGCAGCAGCAGCAGTCGTCGCAATGGCACCGTTAACAGGTCTTCAACAGTCAGAATATTGGCTCGATCCAGTGCATTGATCGCTCGCGACCCAAGACCCAGTTCCGCGATCTGCGTGTCAAAGGTGACACCGACCAGCCGTTCGCGCAGTGTTTCAACAGCATCGTAGTCTGACAGTGCACCAGGGTGGGCAATACCCTCAAAACAGCGCCGCCACGCCTGGAGCATCTCTTCAGCGTTATCGAACCGCTCGGCCGGGTTGCGGCGGAGCGCTTTGGTAAAGAAATCGGTCAAGCCATCACGGAGGTCCGCATCAAACAGCTCCGCCTCCATCGTGACCTCGCATGCTAACTGAGACGGATCGCTTGCCCCATCGCCCCACTTCGGGAGATTATTGGGACCTGCAGCCAGCTCATACAGCGTGACCGCCGCGGCGTAGCGTTCGGCATACAGATCCCAGCGGGGCGGTTTGCGGAGCGGCAACAACGGATCAAGATACCCTGTCGTTCCAGCGCGGATATTGTCCGGTGGCATGCGAGACAAAGAGAAGTCGAACAACACCAGGTGCAGCCTGTCACTACGGCCCATGGGTCCCACACCGATATTGTCCGGCTTGATGTCGCGATGGGCAATACCGGTATCTTCCAGGTAATTGACCACGCTAAGCAGGTCTTCGCCAAAGCGCTGTAACAGATCGACATGTAAGCGTCCCTCTTTGCGGAGTCGTTGCCCAAGCGTCTCCTGTCCGGCACGACGCATCAGGACACCTATACGGTCACCAATGGGAAACATGCCGCAGTATTCGACGATATGGGGATGTCGGCACTGTTGCAGGATTTCACCCTCGTCTTTCAGCCGCTGGTTATGTTCGGGATCGTTGGCAACCTTGAGCACATATTCCTGACCCTCACGCTCGACGAGGAGGGCCACCGCGCAGGCACCCTGGCCGAGGCGTCTCACGACGGTCAAATTCCCTGGAAGGAGATCACCTTTCAGCGCCCGCGAGGGGTCCTCAACAAATTCGTGCTCGGGCGCGGTCAGCTTCTCTTCGACTTCATCGAGACAACTCAGAAAGTCCACGACTGAGTCGATACGACTGACAACTTCTGGGTGGGTGCTGTACTGGATCAGGAACTGTAATTCATCATTTGCCCCATTGAGCACCGCACTGATCTGCAGCCCTCTGGTTTCACGCAGCTTATTGCTCAACTCGAGAGCGTTGGCTGCTGGAGGCTCGCCAGCAAAGAGGTGATAGGCGATCGCTCCCAGGGAAAAGACGTCGAGATGTTCGCCCGTGTTCTCCGCATCAGCGAGTGCCTCTGGGGCCATATAGGCCGTACTCATGTCCTCGACAAGGCGATTGACATGGGACGTGGCAGTCACTTCTCGCGACAGGTCTCCAGTGGAGCTGCTCTGGCGATACCCGACCTGCCAATTGAAGATTTTAATGTGGGGCCGCTCGCCAGAGGGATCAGTCACGAGGATACTGCGCGGACTGAGGGCCCGGTGGACGACCTTCTTGTCATGGGCGAAACGGACCACGTCGGCAATCTGCCGCAGCAGATCGAGCCGTACCTCGATACTGAGCTTGTCCTTGTACTGCGCCAGGAAATGATCGAGTCGGACTGCCTGAGGATCATACTCAAAAATCAACGCCGGGCCGAGCACATGTTCTGTGAAACCTTCACGCCGCAGAATTGCCTGATGCTGGAGTGTCTCGAGGAGTTGGGCTTCACGCTGTGCCGCCCGCTCGATCGTCCGACGCTCCTCGTCCGACGCTCCGGTGTGCACCGTGTAAATACGCACACGGCGTTTGACGTTGGCAAGCTTGGTATGCGTGGCTTCCCAGTCCTGGTATCCAGGGCCTTGGCCGATCAGTTGATCCAAAACATAATCGCTGACCCTGCGGGAACGTTGTGAGGCACGGATGCCGGCCTGCTCCATGGCCTGGCTGATCAGCTTCGTTGTTGGCTGATCACAGATTCCTTTGGGATGGGGATCGAGGCCTGGGCACTCCCGGTGTGTGAGCGCTGCCATGATCCCGGGCCGTGCGAGTTGTTCACCGTCCTTGTTTCGATCACGCAAACAAACGCGATACCGCGCTGTCCCTTGCAATTCACACCGCAGGTCCGGAGCCGAACAGAACACAAGAGTCTCAAGGAACGGCAACTGCCCCTTTCTCTTCCACGCCATTTGCCGTTGGAGGAGCGACCGGAGTTTTTTGGCTTTGATATTTACGGCAATGACAGGACTGTCCGTGGTGATCAGGTGGCCATCGGTCTCCCAGGTCCAGGTGCCGGCATCCCCGAATAAACGCCCTGCACGACTCTTGATTTCGATGAGGAAGAAGCCTTGCGGAGTACAGACAAGCAAATCGACTTCGTTGATGCTGCCATCATCGGCAATAAACTCGAAGTTCGACCAGGCACGATAGGGCTCGTGGGTGGGGAACTGGTTGCGCACAAATTCCAACGCATCCCGCTCCCAAGGATACTGCGACTCGGTTACCGCAATCCAATTCTGGGGGAAGTTCATGGTGTGTAATATAAGGACCGAATTAGGTTATTCTCGTTTGTATCTTGCACTCTCCTGTTCTCCCTGGCAGTATAAGGGAGACGTTTGTTATACTACCGCATCTCGCACGCCAGATCCGCTGGAATTTTGTCAAGCTTATACACACTGGAGCACTGGAAGGAGACGTAGGCATGCTGGGGTTCAACCGCATCTTGCTCGCCACCGACTTTTCTGCCAGCGCCAGCGTGGCACTGCTGTATGCCGCCGCCCTGGCACGCCTCGCACACGCCACGCTCCAGGTGTTGCACGTGATTGATACGCGTGTGACAGCCCTCGCCCATTGGACGGACGTCTTTCATTCCACCGAAGTTTTCGCTGCTAAGGCAGCCACAGAGACCGCCGCGCTGCAGGAGCTGCTGACGCATCCGGCCCTGGCCGGATTGCCCGTGCAGCAGCTTGTACATCAGGGTCATCCGGCTGACAGTATTATTGATCTTGCAGCCAACGTGGATCTCGTCGTGCTGGGCATACAAGGCACTTCCTCAGAAAGAACCACAGGAAAAGTGGCGCAGCAGGTCGCCCATGGCAGTCCTGTACCCGTCCTCTTTGTGCCTGCCAGTTGTAGAGTCCCTGAGACATCTGCCACGCTGCCCCCAACACTCCCAGTGCAGCATATCCTGTTTGCCTTGCACGTCGTCGAGTATGCCCCCCAGGCAGTCACCCTGTGTCGCGCTCTCGCGACGGTATGCCATGCAGCGCTAACCGTCCTCCAGGTCCTCGAACCCGATACCTCCTTCCGCCTGTCTTCTTTCAGTGCTGGGACCGGACTGTCTCACAACCTGGATGGTGCCAATGCGCTGCTGCACAAGCGTCTCGAAGATATCATGCCCGATACGCTTACAGGACCAGCGATTGAGCGTCTTGTGGTGCGTGGCAACCCGGCTGAGGTTATTCCGCAGCAGATCAAGGAGCGCCGTGCCGATCTCGTGGTCATGAGCGTGCACAGCTATGAAGGACTAAAAAAATTGTTTGCCCTCTCCATGGTGGACGCTGTTCTCGCCCAGATACCGTTCCCGCTGCTCGCGGTACCCTTTCCCCCTACTCTGTAGAGCTGCGCCTCAGACGTGCGTCCGCTCGTCTCTTCTGCTCAGCTCCCATCCTGGTGGGTTATTTTCACAATTTCGTTTTTGGCAATTTGTGCAACCAGCACACCCTTATGATACACCAGCACCGTATGGGGACGCGAGGTATCGAGGCGGGTAATGTCTTTGTAAGTCCGTTGCTCACCATTCCGTAGGTGAAACGTTACCATGGTGGCTTCTGCCATAGTATCCCCTTTCTTCTCTAGCTCTACGACAGCCCGGGAAAGTATAGCAGGGTCAGGGCAGAAGAGCCCCAGGCGTTTGACAAACGACAAGCAGCGTTTATAGTACCCATACGAGACCTACAAAGGGGGCGGTCAAGGTGTGGAACACACCACAAGGAGAGGCTATGGCTCAGCACGATATTACTCAGGTGAAGGCACTGACGTTTGATGTCTTTGGTACGGTGGTCGATTGGCGTGGCAGTCTCATCCGGGAGGGCCTGGCGTTTGGTGCAGCGCGTGGCATCCAGATAGATTGGGCGAGTTTTGCGGACGACTGGCGCGGGGGCTATAGTCCGTCAATGAACCGTGTACGCCACGGCGAGTTACCGTGGACGAACATTGACGCGCTGCACCGCATGGTCCTCGACGAATTACTGGTGAAGTACGGCATCACCAGCCTGAGCGAGGCCGACAAGGATTACCTGAATCAAGTCTGGCACCGCCTCACCGCCTGGCCAGATGCCATACCTGGCCTCACCCGTCTACGCACACGTTACGTGCTGGCGACACTCTCGAACGGCAATGTCGCGCTGCTCACCAATATGGCAAAATATGCCGGGCTACCGTGGGATTGTATTCTCTCAGCGGAGTTGATGCAGCACTATAAGCCAGACCCGGAGACGTACCTGGGGGCAGCCGCTCTCCTGGGCTTGCGTCCGGAGCAAGTCATGATGGTCGCAGCCCACAAAGGTGATCTGCGGGCTGCGCAGGCGGTCGGCTTGCGGACAGCGTTTGTCCCACGCCCTATGGAATGGGGCCAAGAGCGTACGCCTGACCTGACGCCTGACCCGGCCTTTACGGTGCATGCCGTCGATTTTAACGATTTGGCGGCCCAATTAGGCGTGTAAGCCGCTCGCTTCTTCTCAAAGGTTATGACTCGCGTCCGAGGACGGCATGGGCTCGCTTAGGGCTTCCTGAAAATCGGGCCTGTCTTCGTCGGGTTCATCCGGAAAGAGGCGCTGCCAACGACGCCGCACGCCAGCGACAGCGGCGTCACGGGAGGTCCAGTTATGACAGAGGTGCACGGTGGGCACGACACGGCTCAGATTGTTTTCCACAATCTTTCCTTCCCACTCACCGTCTATCAGAGTAATACTGACCTCGAACTCACTCTCGCCTCTGGTAACCAACATAGCGCTCTGTCCCATCCGTCTGTTGTCGATGCCACATCAGAGAGCAGATTATGCCGCTAGGCTGGGGCTGTCAATCCCCATACTCTGGTGCACCTGCACTCTGGTGCACCTGCACTCTGGTGTCTCGGCGCGTCCGGGTCTATGATGTAGTGTACACGCGCTACACGCGCTCTATCACGTAAGGACCAGCAGCACGCAAAGGGAATACAGCATGAAAGTGACGCACGTTAAGACACGCATCATTCGCACCCCGGCGGACAATCCTCTGGTCATAGGGATTCCCGTCGGGAATGCCACGCGTGAGTTTGTCACCCTGGAACTGGGTACTGACGCGGGGGTGGAGGGGATTGGCCTGACGTTCTTCGGTGGGCCACTGACCGTGGCGCTGCGGGACGCGGTGGAGGCGTTGGGCGCCCTGGTCATTGGCGAAAATCCCCTGCAGGTGGAAGCCATTGCCGCCAAGCTGCGACAGGCGGCGAGTGGCGCAGGTCCTGGGGGGCTGTTCACACTGGCTCTGTCAGCCATTGATATCGCCTTGTGGGACATAAAAGGCAAGGCGCTCGGGCAGTCTGTGCACGCGCTGCTCGGGGGCTATCGCGACCGTGCCCCAACTTACGCCAGCGGTGCCTTGATGCGACCATATCCCACGGCGTATCTGGCTGAGGCTGGTCCGCGTCTGGTGCAGATGGGCTTTAAGCAGATGAAGACGCAGATGGGCGCCGAGCCGACGGTAGACCGCGAAGTCGAGCGCATACGCGTGCTGCGTGAGGGCATCGGCGAGGATATCGACTTGATGTGCGATATCAACCAGCTCTGGACGGTGAACCAGGCGATTGACATTGGCCGCAGAGTCGAGCCATATCATCTGTTCTGGCTCGAGGATGTGGTGGCACACGACGACTACCAGGGACTAGCCCGCGTCGCTGACGCCCTGACCACGCCCATCGCTGCCGGTGAGTACCACTATGGTATCCGACCGTTTCGCCATATGCTGGAGGCTCGCTCGATCGATATCGTCATGATCGACTTGCTGCGCGTGGGAGGGATTACGCAGTGGATGAAAGTAGCCGGTATGGCGGAGGCGTTTAACCTCCCGGTGGTCAGCCATCTCATTCCAGAAATCCATATACACCTGGTGGCAGCCATCCCGCATGGCCTGACCATCGAGTATATGCCCTGGACCCTGCGATTGTTCGAGGAGACGCCAGCCCTTGTCGATGGGCAGCTCATAGTCCCCAACAAACCCGGCCTGGGGCTGGCGTTTAACCAGGATACCATCAAGCGGTATCAGGTGAGTTAAGCCATACCATGAATCCATTTGCGCGTCGGACCTATGGCGCGCTCGAGCGTGTTACCGAGCGTGTCTATCTTTTCCGTAACATTGTCAATAGCGTTATCGTCCTGGGAGACGAGGCCGTCGCCGTGATCGACACGCAGGTCAATGCGCCGATGGCCGAGCGCCTCGTGCAGCAGGTGCGTACGCTCTCCGACAAACCGCTGCGCTATGCTATTAACACCCACTATCACTGGGATCATACGGCTGGCAATCACGTCTGCCAGCGCGCTGGGGCGACGGTGGTCTCCAGCGCCCTCACGAGGACGTTCATGGCCACGCGTGGCACCAGGCAACAGGCCTTCCTGGCCTCCCGCGGTTTTGAACTGGGCCCTGCGCCATATTTGGCCGATATAACTGTTACGGAGCCCCACACTCTCGATCTTGGCAATCAGCGTCTGTGCCTCATGCACCTGGGCAAAGCGGAAAGCGATGACGCCCTGGTCATTCACCTACCACAGGAAGGCTGCGTGATCGCTGGCGATACGGTGATGACCGGTAGTTTTCCGATGTTTGGTCAGCCAGTGATGAACGAAGGGCTGATGGGCACCTCCGACTGGCTGGAGACGCTTCAAGCCATTGAGCGTCTCCAGCCCGTGCACGTACTTCCCGGGCATGGGCCAGTGGCTCATGAGCGAGAGTTCATCCTCCTCAAACGTCTTGAGCGCTATTTTCTCGAGGAAGTTGCGGCCCGGGTGGCGCGTGACATGCCCCTGCCAGCGCTCCTCGCCGACCTGGAAAGCCAGCTCCCGGAGTGGATTACGGCTATTCCGGTGGTGTGGGGGACACCGCGCTATGCCATTCTGCGGGTATATCGTGGCTTGGTGCACGACCCGGCTGGCGAACCAGGCTGGCAGCACTTCAAACCTTCGGCCATACCAGCCGGTGACCAGGCACAGGTGCAGGCTGCCTGTGCGACGCTCGCAGATCTGCGGGCCTTTCAGGAGGTCGCCAAGGAGTATGAAGAAGGTGGCGATCTGGGCAGTGCCATTGCGGTCGCCCGCAGCGCCACGGTCTGGGCCCCCACCGAGCCAGCCGCGTGGGTGTTTCTGGCGGAGTGCCTGGTGCGCAGCGCGGGGAGCGTCGTGAGCGTGTTAGAAAAAGGCGACTTTTTCTCTGAGGCGCGGCAGGCGTTGCAACGCGCTCTCGAACTGGAGCCGC
>Ga0075418_10009586_pt1 | contig 10867 bp, 6 predicted proteins | sample SoiMetdeltSBSDD2_FD_81776 | JGI IMG/M metagenome (GOLD analysis project Ga0075418, IMG submission 81776) | Bulk soil microbial communities from a Populus tree surrounding site in Tennessee, USA - Soil MetaG P. deltoides SBSDD2 | ecosystem: Environmental > Terrestrial > Soil > Tree plantation...
CCAGCTCGTCCTCGCCCAGGCCGCGCGCCGCGCAGAATTCACGTGAGCCCCAGAAGACCATGGGCACGTGGGTCTGCTCCTCGGGCGCCAGCCAGAGCGGGAAGCCGTGCAGCCAGATGCCGTTCTCGCCCAGCGATTCGCCGTGGTCGGAGACGTAGATCATCCCCGTGTCGAACCGCGCCGCGTTGCGCCTCAGGAGCGCGAGGGTCTCCGCGAGCACGTGGTCGGTGTACAGGATCGTGTTGTCGTAGGCGTTCACGAGCTCCTCGTGGCTGCAGTCCCCGAGCTCGAGCGTGCGGCAGGTCGGCGTGAAGCGCTCGAAGGCCGGCGGATAGCGCAGGTGGTAGCCCGGGCCATGGCTCCCGTGCATGTGGAGCACCACGACGAGGTCCCGCGTCGTGCGATCGAGGCGCTCCTGGAGACCCGAGAGGAGGATCTCGTCGAAGCACTCCCCCGTCGAGCACAGCTCCGGGTCCTGGCTCTTCGCCAGGTTCTCGTACTCGACCCGGTCGCAGGTCCCTTTGCATCCGGAATCGTTGTCGCGCCACAGGACCTCGAAACCGGCGTGAGCCAGGACGTCGAGCAAGCCCTCCTGCTCCTTCGCTCGCCGCGGAGTGAAGCTGCTGCGGCCGAGGTTCGAGAACATGCAGGGCAGCGAAATCGCGGTCGAGGTGCCGGACGAGCGCACGTCCGTGAAGTACAGGACGTCCTCCGCGGCGAGCTGCGGGTTCGTCTCCCGCCCGTAGCCGCCGAGAGAGAAGTTCGCGCCGCGGGCCGTCTCGCCCACGACGATCACGAGCAGCTGGTGCGGTCCCTCGGCGCTGGAAGGACGCTGGGCCGAGGCGTCCAAGCCGATCGGGCGGATCTCCTTCCGCGTCTCGTTCCGCTCGCGCAGGTAGGACAAGGTTCCGTTCAGGAAGTTCGTCGGAGTGACGAGGTAGCGCAGCTCGCGGTGATTGCGCATCAGCGACGCGAAGTCGGCGTAGAAGAGGATCGCGATCGGAGCGGCGAGGAGCGCACTCCAGCCCGCGACGCGCAGCTTGCGCGCGATCTCCGTCGCGAGCGGCGCGTAGTCGATGCGGGTGCGGAGGAGGAAGAGGGTCGGCAGGAGGCCGAGGACGAGGAAGTACGTCGCCAGGCGAGCGGTCACGAGCTCGGAGGACTCGGCTGCGTTCGTCTCGAAGACGTTGTGGAGCATCGCGGGATCGATGCGAGCGCCCAGGGCGGAAGTGAAGTACGCCACGACGGACGAGGCGAGCAGCACGAGGGCGAGCACCGGTCGCCCGAGACCGCGGAAGGTGAAGAGCGAGAGCTGGAGATTCACGTACAGGACCGCGACGACGAAGACCGAGCCGAGGAAGAGGAGGTTCGTCGCCGTGAGGTCGCCGCGGACCTTCCACAGCTCGCCCCAGAAGGCCGCGTTGCAGAGCGCGACACACCACACGGCAACGAAGAGCGGCGCCGTGGTCGAAGTCGAGCGGGTCAGCAGCCTCAAGCCATGGAAGCTAGGGACGCGCTGCGCCTCGAACATGAGCAGAGGATTACGCCGCCGGAAAGCCTGGGTGGCGATCGCCGATCCTGGACGTGGTGACACTTTGGACCCCGTCGAGGCCTGCGGATACGCTGATTCCGTGAGACTGCTGCTCGTGGAGGATTCGCCGCGACTCCAGACTTCGATCCCTCGGGGCCTGCGCGGACGGGGATTCATCGTCGACGTCGTCGGCAACGGCAGGGAAGCCCTCTCGCGGGCCCTGGCCATCGATTACGACGTGATCATCCTCGATCTCCTGCTTCCCGGGCTGGACGGGTGGTCCGTCCTCCAGCAGCTCCGCGAGGCCGGGAGCCGGACTTGCGTCCTCGTCCTCAGCGCGCTGGACCAGGTGGAAGACCGCGTGCGAGGCCTGCGGTCGGGCGCCGACGACTACCTGCCCAAGCCGTTCAGCTTCGACGAGCTCGTCGCGCGCATCGAGGCGTTGATCCGACGTCGGCACGACAGCAAGCGACCTCAGCTCGAGATCGGGAACCTCGTCATCGACACGGCGAAGAAGTCGGTCGTTCGTTCGGGCAAGACGATCGAGCTCTCCGCACGGGAGTACCGGCTGCTGGAGTTCCTCGCCTTCCGTCTCGGGCACGTGGTCTCCCGCGAAGAGATCGAGGACCGCATCTCCGGCCGAGGAAAACCGGTCCAGAGCAACGCGGTCGATTCCGCGATCTGCTCCTTGCGCTCCAAGCTCGAAGTCGCGGGCGAGCGTCGTGTCATCCGCACGCACCGAGGGTTGGGGTACAGCCTCGACCCCCGCTCGTCACCCAGCCAGGCGCATCCTTGAACTCGATTCGGCACAACCTGACGCGCTCCCTGCTCGTGGCGCTGGTCCTGTTGCTGCTGCTCGGCGGCTTGGCGACCTATTTCGCCGTGCGAACCTTCCTCGTCTCCCAGTTCGATGCCGCTCTGGTGGGGAAAGGCAGAGCCCTGGCCGCCCTCGTGGAGCTCGAGGACGGCCGGATCCGCGTCGAGCTGTCGGAGATGACGGACGAGAGGCTCGCGGACTTCGAGCGCTCGGACGACCCCGACTGCTTCCAGGTCTGGACCGTAGGGGGCGAGATGCTCCAGAGGTCGCGTTCGCTCCAGGGCCAGGATCTCCCCCGCCCGACTCTCTCGGGCCATGGCGAGCAGATCTTCGAGCTGAGACTCCCCGATGGTCGCTCGGCACGGGCCGTGGCGATACGGTCCCGGCCTCACGTCAGCGATGACCAGCCGGCGACGGCCTCGCCGAGCCCGCTCGACCAGGTGGACGCCGAGCTGGTGTTGGCCAGGAGTCGGGACCGGCTGGACGATGCCTTGCGTGCCTGCATCCAGGGCCTCGTCGCCTTGGAGGGGTTCCTGCTGGCCGTCGTCCTGTACCTGGTCCGCTCCCGGGTGCGCGCGGGCCTCGCCCCGCTCCTGCGCCTCGCCTCCGAAGTCGGGCAGATCGACGAGACGAGCCTCGATCGAAGATTGCCGACGGAGGGACTGCCGGAGGAGCTCGAGGGGATCAGCGAAAAGCTGAATGCGCTCCTGGTGCGGCTGCAATCCGCGTTTGATCGCGAGCGCCGGTTCGCATCGTCGGCCGCGCACGAATTGCGGACACCCATCACCGAGATGAGGACGCTGCTCGAGGTCTCCCTGGAGAGCCCGCGCAGCCAGAGCCTCGAGGAGAGGATCCGGGATCTGAGGGAGCTCCACACGGTCACGGTGGAGATGTCGAAGCTGGTCGAGATGCTCCTGTCGATGACCCGGAAGTCGGGAGACCGTTCCCGCAGGGAGATCGTGGCGCTGGATCGGGCCATCGCCGCCGCGGTCGCGACGCAGGACGCCGCCGCGCGCGCGAAGGGTCTGGCCGTATCGCTGGCCGTGCCCGCCGAACTCGGCGTGCGGGTCGATCCGGACGCGTTCACCGTGATCCTGCACAACCTCATCGGAAATGCGGTCGATCACTCGCCGAGCTTCGGAGGCATCGAAATCTCCGCGCGGAGGCACGGGACTGCGGTGGAGTTGATCCTGACGAACGAGGCTCCCGACATTCGCCCGGAGGATCTCCCGCGTTTGTTCGAGCCGTTCTGGCGCCGGGACGAATCACGGACGGGTTCACGGCACCGAGGACTCGGGTTGGCGATCGTGGAGACTCTCGCGCGCGAAATGGGTTTGAGAATCGAAGCCAGACTCGAATCCCCGGGTCGCATCACGTTCGCGCTGGCGATCGAAGGCGCCGAATCGATCCCGGTGGAGCCCGTGGCCTTTTCGCCATAAGGTTTTGTCGAGTTGATTGCTGGATCGCGGGTGGAGCTGGTTTCGCTCTTTCGTCGACGATCTAATGCTCCCACCATGTCTACCCCCAGCCTCGACCAAGAGATCCAGTCCCGCATCCAGTCCTTCCTGGCCGAGCTCTCGGGCCTCGTGAAGAAATCCGCGCTCGAAGCCGTGCAGGAGGCGCTCGCCGGCGGCGGTTCCGTGTCGGTGCGGCGTGGCCCGGGCCGCCCGCGCGGTTCGGGAAAGCGCGGCCCCGGCCGTCCCGCTCGAGCCGGGAAGCGCGCCAAGCGCAGCTCGGAAGCCGTCGACGCCATGGCCGTTCGCGTGCTCGCCCAGGTCCGTTCGAAGCAGGGTCAGCGCCTGGAGGAGATCGGCCGGGCGATGAAGATGCCGACCAAGGGGCTCAAGCTGCCGATCCAGAAGCTCCTCGCCGCGAAGAAGCTCAAGACGAAGGGGCGGAAGCGCGGGACGCAGTACTTCACGAAGTAGCCGCGTTCGTCAATGGTGGCAGGTCGTGCACGTCTGCCCATTGTCGACGTGGGGCAACGGCTGTCCGTTGCCGTGGCACAGGCGGCAGTTCATCGCGGGGTTGTGATCCGGGGGCAGGGGCGTGGCCGTCTCGTGGCTCGGCGTCCCCGCGTGGCAGACGCCGCAGGACGTGCTCCGCAGCGGCTCGTGGCAGGAGAGGCAGTGACGGTCGGTGGGCTCGCCCCAGGAGCCGGTGTGGCTGACGGGACGGATCTCCTCGTGGCAGCGCTGGCACGAATCCTCGTCGTGGCACGTGAAGCAGCTGGCGCGGTCCATGCTGGCGTTGAGCCCGTGGGCACGCCGGCGCCAGTAGTTGTTGTGGCTCTCGGGCAGCTCGATGTGGTGGCAATTCTCGCACTCCGAGGGCCGGTGGCAGAGGGAGCACTGGTCGGTCCGTTCCTGCGAGTGCCCGCGCACCAGGCTCCCGTGGTAGCGCTTCCAGTTCGCCTGGTGGCTGGGAGGTGAAACGCCGGCACGGATCACGGCGTGACAGGCGGCGCAGTCGGACTGGGCCGGGCCGGTGGAGCTCTCGTGGCAGGCCACACAGGCCTCCATGCTCATGACCCGCGAGCCGGGGCTGCTGACCAGGGAGCCATCGTCTCGCGCCACGTCCGCGTGACACGCACTGCACTCCAGCCCGCGTGTGGCGTGGCTCTTGTGCGAGAACAGGATCTCCTCGGACTGGCGGCTGGCGCCGGCGGCCTTGAATTCATCGCCCTCGAACAGCGTCGCCACGCGACGGTCCTCCGGCTTCTCGGCGTCGAGCTCGGCGTGACACAGCTGACACACCGCGGGACGCGGCATGCCCGGATTCTCCTCGTCTTCCCAGCTGCTGTGGCAGAGGGCGCACTCGAGCTCCTTCTCCTCGACGTGGAAACGGTGGTTGAACGAGAACGGCCGCTCCTTCGGCTGCATGGCGCTGGCCAGCACGCATCCCGCCAGGGTCAGGAGCGCCAGGACGCCGGGGACCCGGGCTTGCCTGCGACTGGCGACGCCGGGCGAGGAGTCGTTCTTCAGAACTTCCATAAGAGCCCCATGCGCAGCGTGTGGTACGTCTCGAAGTCGTCGTCCTCCAACTCGTACTGGATGTCGAAATCGAGGCGCGACGAGACCTTGCGGCTCGTGCGGATGTAGTACGTGCGCACGTCCTCCTGCTCCGAGAGCTCGAGCAGCTCGTACTTGTACAGCGAGTAGTAGCTGCCGATGGAAGCCTGCCAGCGATCGGCCACGCTGTACGAGAGGTCGGCGCCGACCGAATTCGTGTCCTGGTCGTCGCCGTCCCAGAAGTCCACCGTGGCGCTCAGAGCCAGGCCCTCGGTCCCCAGGTCGCGCCAGGTGCCGGTGACGTAGTAGCGCTCGTAGTCGCGGTTGAACTCGCCCACGTCGTCGGAATGGGTGACGCGCCGCAGGTCGACGCCGCCGTCGATCTGGGCGTGCTCCCCGAGTGCCTGCGAAGCGTTGACGGTGCCCTGGCGGAAGGGCTCGTACGCGAGGAGCTGCTCGAAGAAGGGATCGAGCTCGGTCGCGCGCTCCTTCTGCGTCTCGAGGAGCTCGTAGTAGTTGACGCGCACGTTGCTCTCGGACTCGGCGTCGTTGAAGAGCGAAGTCAGGCGCAGATCGCGCGGGTCGCCCTCGAGGTGGGAGAACTCGCCCTCGAGGCGCCACCGCTTCGAAACTTCCTGCCAGACCTCGAAATCGAGGAGATCGTCGCGCTCCTCGCCCATCACGAGCTCGTCCTCGAGGTGCATCCAGTCGAACCGCGCCCATCCGCTCGTCCAGGGCCGGCCCTCCACGAAGGTGCCGAACGCCAGGTTCTCGTTGGACGTGGACTCGTACAGGTGCACCGGCTGGCCGGCGTAGACACCGACCTGGAGCTCGCGCTCTTCCTTCATGGGCCGGGTCAGGTACGACACGCCGTCGAGTCGCAGGACCTCGGGCAGGCGCGGATCGCACTGCCGACCGATGCGGAAGGTCCCGGCCGAGCCCTCGGGGCTCTGGCCGAGCAGGAGGTCCGCGTACGCGAGGTACAGCTTCGAGACCACGGCGCCATCGTAGGTATTCGAGAGGTCCTGGAGTATCGGGCCTTCGTCGAAGCCGAGGTCGATGTCCGTGCGCGCCAGGAGGTAGCCCTTGATCCACGGCGTCTTGGGATCCGCCACGTCGAGCGCGAGAACGCCGCGCAGGTCCTGGTCGCGGTCTTCGTCGGTGTAGCGCCCGCGGTAGCGAACGGCCAAGCTCCCGTGCACCCAGCCCGGGCCGGGCACGCCTTCCGGTCCCTCGAGCTGATGCGGCACCGGAGTGGCGGCGGCCTCGGACCAAGTCTGCCCGCTGGCCGGCGTCTCGGTCGGCGTCGGCTCGGTCGGCGTCGGCTCGGTCGGCTCCGGCTCCGTCGGTGTCGGCTCCGTCGGCTCCTGCGGCACGGGCTCGCTCTGCGGCGGAGGCTCCTGACTCCACGCTCGCATCGGCTCGGAAGCGCAGCTCGCGGCGCCGCACACGAGTGCGAGCACCGCGGCGCGCTTCGCGGAAGGAAGGACTCTTCGCTCGCCGTAGGCCACGCGCATGGGGGGAGGATGCACGAGGATACCGAGGAGCCGCCTCGTTCGGCCCTCGGTCGGGATCACCCGGGACTCAGACCTGCCTCTCCTTCTGCAGGATCGGCATCCTCCGCACCGCCAGGCTGTAGAGGAAGATCGTCGCGGCGATCAGGCCCAACGAGAGACCCCATTCGTAGAGGCTCGGCGCGTACGACTGGGGCGTCCACTGCGGGATCGGGCCCTTGAGGTCGAGCGCGTTGATCACCACGTTCGTGCGATTCAGGATCACGCCCGCGCCCGCGAGCAGGGCACCGAAGAACAGCGTGCCTCGGCTCTCGCGGCTCTTTCGCGTCGCCAGCAATCCGAGCGGGACCACGACGCCGAGCAGGATCTCGGCCAGGAAGAACGGGGACTTCGGACCGGTGAAGGCGTGGGCGAGCTGACCGCGGACGGCGAGGTCGCCGATCCGCACGAGCCCGTACAGGAGCAGCGCCCAGAACGCGAACTGGCCCACGACCGAGAGCTGGGCCATCCGGGGCTTCCGCCCCCACGACCGCGCGACCCAGACGGCCACCAGGATCACGGCCGACAGGCCGGCCACGACCGCCGAGAGGAAGAACCAGACCGGCATCACGGGCGACCACCAAGCCGCGTCGAGCTTGTCCGGCACGAGCAGGTAGAGCGAGCCCAGGGAGCTCTGGTGCATCGTCGAGAGGGTCACCGCCGCGATCGCGAGCAGGGCCGGGACCGGGTTGTCCCCTTCCCGCGCCCGGAAGGACCAGGCGAGCACACCGAAGACCGCGGCCGCGAGCGCCGTCCAGGCGAGATTGCGCGAGAGGAGCCACACGAAGACCGACATCGCCAGGACGACCCACACGGGCGCGAGCTTCTTCCAGAGCTCCATCGCCTGGTGCATCCCCCTGCGCTCGAACACGACGGGGAGGAACTCGAAGACGAGGATCGTGACGTAGAGGCTGACGCACCACGAGACCTCGAACATGGCCGAGTGCTCGGGCGACTGGACGCCGAGCTGCCAGAAGTGCCACGGCAGGCCGAGGTCGGCGATCAGCGTCACGGTCACGAACGAGTAGCTGAGCAGCCCGATCAGGACGGCGCTCCGCCCGAGGGAGTACAGGTCCTTCCGGCGGAAGATGTAGACGATCGCGGCGGTGGCGAACGCGCCGGCCGCGAGCGCGATCCACACGAGATCGAAGACGATCCAGAGCCCCCAGCCCCACGTGTCGGACAGGTTCGTCGACCCGCCGAGGCCGAGGGCGAACCGGGCCACGAACGAGAACGCGCCGAACGCCATGATCAAGGCGAGCACCACGTTCGCCGGCGTCCAGAACTTCCCGGGGAGCGCTTCGAACTCCACGTGGTGGGCCTCGCCACCCTCCGCGAGCGCCACCGCCGCCTTGCGCTTGCCCCAGGCGTACACGGCGCCGAGGAACGCGCCGACGCCGATGACCGCGGGCGGCACCGCCTTGAGCGCCAGGACGCTGCGGGCGGGATAGCTGGCGAGGCCGACGTCCGGCATACCGAGCTTCTCGAACGGGACCGAGGCCAGGTACAGGGTCGACGTGCCGCCGGCCTCCTTCTCGCCCCAGATGTGGTCGACGTACTTGCCGTTGCTGGCGGCGATGCGCGCCCTGGCCTTCGCGAGCATCTCCTCGCGATCGCCGAAGTCGAGCGCGTCGGAGGGGCAAACCTGCACGCAGGCGGGCATCGAGTGTCCGGCGACGGAGCGGCGGTGCTCGTCCGCGGAAAGCTCGACGCCGTTGCGCTCCGTCGGGGCGTCGAAGGGCAGCCGGTCGGCGCAGAGCGTGCACTTGCTGACCTTGGGGGTGAGCGAGCTCCAGTCCGAGGAGATCGCCCCGAACGGGCAGGCCAGCATGCAGTAGCGGCAGCCGATGCACTTGTTCGCGTCGTAGACGACCGGTCCCTCGGGCGTCTTCTCGAGCGCCGACACCGGGCAGGCGGAGACGCAGGCCGGCTCGTCGCAGTGCATGCACTGCCGCTTCACGAAGACCGTGTCGAACCCGGCCGGCGCGTCCGGGTTGTCGATCTCGTGGTGGGTCAGCAGCATGTAGGTCTGCGAGGAGAGGCGCGCCGGGTTCTGGAGCCCGAGCCCCTCCGCCGGGAGCTCGGTCTTCTCGCCCTCGCGGTCGTTCCATTCCTGGCAGATGACCTGACAGGCCTTGCAGCCGATGCACTTGTGCGTGTCGATCAGCTTGGCGTAGGTCATCGTGCCCCCTCAGCGCGCTCCGTGAGCGACGCGAGCCGGTCGTCCGCGCGGACGACGTTCACCAGGCAAGCCTTGGTCTCCTGGGTGCCCGCGCCCGGATCGACCGCGTCGATGGTGAGCTCGTTGACGCTCGCCCCGGTCGACAGCCCCTTGAACCCCCAGTTGTACGGGATCCAGACGATCGTCACGTCCTGGCCGCCGATCTTGAGCGAGCGCATCCGCCGGGTCACGACGGACCGGACGACCATCTCGCCGCGCGCCGAGGTCACCCGTGCGAAGTCGCCCGTCTGGATGCCGAGCTTGGCCGCGAGCGCGATCGGCAGCTCGATCATCGGTCCGGGGACGAGCTCGTTGAGCCAGGGCAGGTTGCGGGTCGTCGAGCCGCCGCACCAGTGCTCGGCGACCGTCGACGTCATCAGCACGTAGGGATAGTCCTTGATCGTGCCGATGGGCTGCATCGACTCCTGCCGCGGGTACTTGAGGATCGGATTGCACTGCGCGCCGGGGTGCAGCGCGTTCGCGACCGGGCTCTCCACGGGCTCGTAGAACTCCGGCATCGGGCCGTCCTTCGGGACGTACGCGACGTCGCGCGGCAGGCCCTCCTCCCCGCTGTACGGGTCCTCGTACGCGGCGGCGAAGAGGCGTCCGACGCCTTCCGGGCTCTGGCGGAACGCCATCCGGCCCTCGGGGGTGTCCGGCCCCTTGTCCAGGTAGCGGACGTCGGGCGTGTCGTGGCCGACCCACTTCTTCTGCTCCTTGTCCCAGTGGATCACGTCCACCGCGGGCGCGAGGATGTTCCCCTTCGCGTCGCGCGCGGGCATCGGCTGGCCCTCCGCGTCGCAGGAGGCGCGGTTGTAGAGGATCCGCGTGTTGTCGGGCCAGGTCCAGGCGTAGTTCGGGTAGAGGCCGAGGCCGGAGGGATCCGACATGTCGCGGCGCTTCGTCAGGTTCTTCCCGCCGCCGAAGACGCCCGCGTACATCCAGTTGCCGCACCCGGTCGAGCCGTCGAACGACAGGTCGTGGGTTCCCTTCACGAGGTCGCCGGTCTTCAGCCCCTTCTCGGGGATGTCGACGCAGGCGCGGCCGTTGATCTCCTTGAGCACGTCCTCGGCCAGCGTGTCCTTCCGGTAGTCCCACGTCGCCTTGAGGATCGGCGCGTCCTTCGGATCCGTCGAGCTCGCGTACAGCGCGCGCACCCGGCGGAACACGTCGTCGAGGACGACGAGGTCGGCGCGCGCCTCGCCGGGCGGCTTCACGCCCGCGTGGCGCCACTGGACCATCGCGCCGGAGTTCGTGATCGTGCCTTCCTTCTCCATGAAGTAGGCGGCGGGCAGCAGGATCACCTCGGTCGGGATCGCCTTGGGGTCGAGGCCGGGCGCCTGCCAGAAGGCCGCCGTCTCCGTCTCCCAGAGGTCCTGTACGACCAGGAGCTCGAGCTTCGCGAACCCCTCGCGCACGTAGCGCAGATTCGGGTTCGTGACGAGCGGGTTCTGCCCGAGGACCCACAGGAGCTTGAGCTTCCCGAGGTAGGCGTCCTCGGTCATCCCGACGAGGCCGTAGTCCTTCTTCGTGCTCTTCTTCGGGAGCCAGCTCCAGCCGAACTCGTTCTCGGGCGTGGCGTTCTCGCCGAACCACGCCTTGAGCCCGTTGACCACCATCGCGCGATTGATGGTGCCCAGGTGCTTCGTCCAGACCGCGAGCGTGGGCTCGGTGTGCACCGGGTAGTCGGCGTAGCCGAACCAGTAGTTGTTCAGCACCGAGAAGTCGCACGCG
>Ga0075418_10009587_pt1 | contig 10867 bp, 9 predicted proteins | sample SoiMetdeltSBSDD2_FD_81776 | JGI IMG/M metagenome (GOLD analysis project Ga0075418, IMG submission 81776) | Bulk soil microbial communities from a Populus tree surrounding site in Tennessee, USA - Soil MetaG P. deltoides SBSDD2 | ecosystem: Environmental > Terrestrial > Soil > Tree plantation...
ACCCATCAAGACAACCCCCTGAAGGCTTCGCCTTCTTTTCCCCCTTTGATAAGGGGGGAATTTCCCCCCTAGCTCTCCACAGCCAATTCCGAACCGACAGGTTCTTTTGATCCAGCCAGCTTCCGGAATCCCCTGCCCGCCAGAATCGCCAGCCAGATCCAAGCCACGGTGATTCCCAGAGTGATGGAGCTTAGCCATCGTACTCCAATCAAAATGAAAGCCGCCGACACCACGGTGGCAGCGCCTTTGGCCAGTCGCTGAATGAACATATTGGTGAACGCGCGGGCTTTGTACTGCGCATCGCTGGAAGTTGGAACAAACAGCATTTCGCGCGAGGTCTGGTTGATCGAGTAGTTCAGCCCGTTGTCCGCAATGATCAACAGACTACCCATGACCAGCGTGGGTTCGAGCCAAAAACCTCCACTGGCAAAACACATCGCCGCGGGTAGAACCACGAGGCCGGCCCCGGGACCCGACTTCCGCAGCAGCAAGGTCGTGAGAACAATCTGGGACAGGAGGGACAACATGTTGGTCACCAAATAAAGGCGTCCCAGGTAGGCTTGCACATCCCTTCCCCCCACGATGGCCTTGGCGAGCACGGAGGAAAACTGGAAGTCGAGGATCTGCGAGCAGAATTCGTACAGCGCGAGGATACCCACAATCGCGATGAGATAGCGCGATCTCGCGACCATTTTGGCCCCATCGAGCGCCGATAGCCAGTTCACCTTCTCGAGCCGAACGGGTTCGCCAGGATAGGCCATCGCAGATTTTCTGCTCCGCGCAAGCGCGTCGATGCGCCCTGAAAAAACGTAAATGACCGCCGTGATTCCCAAGCAAAGCAGAATGAGTGGCCGTGAACTGTATGTTTTCACGGTTCCCGTAACCAAAGCAGATCCAGCAATTCCCCCCAGCAACCCGCCGGTTCCGATCAAACCGTAAAGCCGAGCGGACTGCTCGCTCGTTGAGATTTCATTCAGCAAGGCCCAGAAGGTGGCCACCCAGACGGTGCTCCAAAGATCACCGAAGAGATAAAAAGCGTAGTTTACGAATCCTGAAGGAGCATCCGTGACCACGGCGTAAAAAACCAGCAGCGCAATGGAAAAGAATCCGCACAGAAAACGCACCAGGCGCCGCCCGCCGAGCCAGTTGTAAAGGTAGGTAAAGCCGATCATGGCCGAAAAGGCCACGTCTATGTTGATCCCCTTCGCAATCAACTCCTGCTCGGCGCCAAAGTGAGATACGAACAATCCCTTTTTCAAAGGCTTGAGAATTTGAAAGACGGCTATGATTGAGAAAAAGAAGCCGAACATGAGCAAGGCCGGTTTCAGTTCTCCAGAGCGGACGTCAAATAGTTGGCGGGTTTTTTTCATTCAGAGAGTTTCGGCCGAGCACGCCTGTCGCCGGATCGCAACACGCCAGCCGAGTGTACCATTCAGGCCCTGCGGCGCGAAGGACTCTGAAGTGCATGACAGGCAGATCAACCCTTCCTAGACAAAAAATGGAAGAAACTCTCGAACGGATGCGTCCAAGGAATTGACGTTTGTAGACATCAGCGCAGGGCTGAGTCCGTGTGATCATGACGATGCATAAGGTGGATACTGGCGTCATCGAGTCGTGCCGCCAGGGAGATCGTGAGGCCCTGCGAGTGATTTTCGAGGCCTATAAGGACAAGGTGTATTCCCTTGCCCTGTGCTATCTCAACGGCGACGTAGCTGCTGCCAAAGATCTGACTCAGGAGGTCTTCATCAAGCTCATCACCCGGCTCGAACAATTTCGCGGGGACGCCGAATTCACCACCTGGCTCTACCGTGTGGTTGCCAATGCCTGTCTCGACGAACGCCGTAAAGGTCGCCGATGGTTTTCTCTGGAGGACTCGGTTGAGGTTGGACACATGGTCGTTCGAAAATCTCTGGAGACCTTACAATTGCAAAAAGAGATGGCTGACGGCGTGAAGTCGGCCGTAGCGCAGCTGAAGCCGAAACTGCGGATTGCCATTCTGCTGAAATATTTTGATGACCTTTCTTACCAGGAGATCGCCAGCGTGCTGGGCTGCTCAGTGGGAACTGTGGCGTCGCGGCTCAATCGAGGCCACAGGATGCTGGCACGCAAGCTGGCTCACTTGCGCAATTCGATGAATGCAGGAGATTGAAGAATGCTTGAAAGGCATGTCGCCAGGCAACTCACAGCCTACTGCCATCAGGAGCTGACAGCAGCCGAATTCAGCCGTGTGCAGCAGCATCTCGAAGTCTGTGAACCATGCCGGCGGGAGTACGACAACATACGAGCGACCGTAGATCTCGCCAGTCAATTGGGTTTGCAAGAAGCTCCCGACTCATTGTGGGGCGATGTTGTTCGAGGGCTGGACCACGCGCCAGTGACATCGCCTGGAGCACCAGTCGGCGCGGCACGACCAGTTTGGGCGCGCTGGGCCCTCACAGGGGCAGCATTACTGCTCATCAGTGCCCTGGGAGCGGGCTGGTACCACTGGCGGCTGAGTCGACCTTCCTGGGAGGTAGCCCGCCTCGAAGGCAAGCCCAAGGTGGGATGGAGCGCCATTGGTGAAACCGGAAGGATCGCTGTCGGCGATTGGCTGGAAACAGACAGCAGTTCGCGAGCTTTGATCAGCGTCGGTGACATCGGTGAAGTGGAAGTGGACCCCGACACACGCGTGCGCATGGTCCAGGCCAGGGATACCGAACACCGTCTGCGCCTGGCACGAGGTACGCTGCACGTCACCATCTCCGCACCGCCACGCTACTTCGTTGTGGACACTCCGTCCGCTGTGGCCACAGACTTGGGCTGCATGTACACCATTGAGGTCAACCGTGACGGCATTGGACACCTGAACGTCCAGTACGGATGGGTGGCGTTCGAACTGAACGGCCGCGAATCGTTCGTACCCGCCGATGCCACTTGTGAGACGCGCCCCTTCGTCGGTCCAGGCACTCCACACTACGAAGACGCGCCAGCGGAGCTGGTTGCGTCGCTCAGACGCTTTGATTTTGAGAACGGCGGAGGCCCAGAACTAGCCATCGTTTTGTCGAATGCTCGCAAAGCGGACGCTTTTACCCTCTGGCATTTGCTGGCTCGCACTGCCGGCGAAGCGCGCTCCCGTGTCTATGACCATCTGGCGGACCTGGTCCCTGCTCCCGAGGGAGTGACTCGCGAAGGCATCTTGAGGCTCGACCGCGATATGCTGGATCTTTGGTGGAACGCGCTCGGACTCGACGATGCCTCATGGTGGCGCATCTGGAAAGGCCCCTTCCCTCAAAGCCCGCAGTAGCAGCAGTCCAACTTTATCGGAGCTTCATCCAAAACATCGAACAGTCACCGCAGAGGCGCGGAGACGCAGAGAGATCGTACGCAATCGACCAGCGTCACGACTTTGATCCTCTTTCGAGTCGGACGTGCCGAGCGCATGTTTTCACAAAAACATATTGGAAGAAATCGGGTCAGTTCCCCGCCTAAGGATTATCATCTCGATACTCAAGGAGGTATCTTCCATGCGTCTCACAACTCAACTCAGATGGAGTTCCATCGTGCCCGCACTCTGCATCCTCGCCACGGCCACCACACTAACCGCTGGCGGGTTTTATCTCTCTCTGGAAAAGCCTGCCATTGCAGACACCCCTCAGATCAAGGATGCCGTATTGTTGGTTAGGCCGTACGGTTGTCATCAACCTGAAGACGCTCTGATCTCTGCGACTGCAGAAGGAGTCGTGAAAGGCCACCGTCAAACAATCAAGCTACAGCTTCATCCGGCTCCCAAGGGAGTCTACGCAATCAAGCAGCAGTGGCCGACAGAAGGAGTGTGGTTAGTCGCAGTTCGAGGCAGTTATCTGGGTGCCCATAGGGGGGTGCTGCTCGAACTTGCCCCGGACGGAACCGTGAAGATCGAAAATGCTCCGGCAGACAAAAACCCTAGCGTGAAGACCCTCGCCCGCGGATTGACTCCAACTGACATTGACACGGGTCTTCAGGATCTGGTCAAGAAGCGAATGGTCGAAAGCCAGCGGGTGTCGAATTGACCCCAAGAAAGCAAGGCGTCAGCCGCACCAATGCGGAAGGACGGGCGCATGTGTCACGCGTCTGATCCCGTCACCATCAGCTCCTCAGTCACATCTCCCCCAAAGGAGATCTTCTCCCCACCTGCTTCGGAATCCCCTCCCGCGGAGGGGTGGCGGCCTATGGCCGCCGGGGTGGGTGGTGCGGGGTTCAACGACCCACCCCAGCGCCTGCGCGCGCTTGCCCCTCCTCGGAGGGATTCTTTAGACGTTGGGTTCCTTTCCACCGAACAAGTTGGGCGAAGGAAGCCGACATTCTTAGAGAGGTGGACTCAAAGCTACACTCCACAAGACTCTCCGAGTTTCACGACAGAAACTGGACTAGCGCAAGGTCGGCAGTTAGAATGCGCGGACCATGAAGCGGATCCTCTTGGCCTTGTTGTTGGTCGTTGTCATATCCTGCGTGGCCTGGTCGTATCAGGCTGGCGGCATCATGAACGTTCTGCTCGATCCCAAGATCGAGTCGGCAACACGACTCCTGCAAATTCAGGACTATTTCCGGACTTGGGGTCCGGCGGCACCGGGAGCATATCTGCTGGTAGTCATCGTCGAAGTGATTGTCGCTCCGATCCCCGGTGCGCTGCTTTACTTGCCCGGTGGACTGATCTTTGGCTGGCTAATTGGCGGGACGGTATCTCTGGCCGGGAATGTTCTCGGCGCGGGTATTGCCTGCCAGATCACGCGGACTATCGGCAAACAGAGAATCGAACAGTATCTCGAACGCCCAACACTGCAGAAGTATCTGACCTGATTGAGGACCGGGGTCTTTGGGTTGTGCTGGTGCTCCGCATCAACCCTTTCACATCGTCGGACCTGGTCTCCTACGCGGCTGGGTTAACGCGGATTCCCGCCTGGAAGGTTATGGCAGGAACGTTGCTTGGAATGGCACCGCTTTGTTTTGTTCAGCCTACTTCTCGCAGGAGATCTTCACCGCATTTCCCCGCTTGATCTATCCCGTGATTTTGGCTGGTGTTGGCTATCTGATCTTTGTGGCTTACATATTCAGAACACTCGCCAAGTCGCAGCGCACGTCAGCAGAGCTTTAATTTCTGGTTAAGGGAGGTGGTTCCGGCAAGATGCGCTTCGCTGGTTGAGGTGTCGCCTTCGTGGTCCGTGGCTCGGGGTTGGCGACCCCTCTTAAATCTCCCCCTTATCCGTTCCGCAAGGGGGAGAGACCAAACACGATCCCGCGGGTTCAGGCGTTGGTGTTCAATGCGTTCAGCGCGTTCAGGCGGGACTGGTAGGATCTGCCAAGGATCTGCTTCAGGAGTGGATTTCCAATCTCTGTCTGGTCGATGCGTTCCTGTACCTCTTCCAGTTCCTCTAAAGACTTGGCTTGTTGGATCACTTGCTTAAAATAACTCAGGTCACCGATCGTCATGATTTCCTGACTCTCTTCATCCTCGACGATCGCAAGATGAGGTGAGGGAAGGATGGCGTGGATCTTCTGGTAGAGCTTTTCCCGGTAGTCGAGATTTGCTTCTCCCAATTCCGGATGGAACCATTCCGCACTGAGCCCACCGTTGAAGCGCTGAATGCTGAGTTCCGTGTAGACCTCCGGCTCCGCCTCAGACACCTCAAAAATCAATTCCTCGACATCATCAACGACGGTGGCATTTGAATAAACGGTAACGATTGTGACTTTCATGACGATTCACCCAACTGTCTGTTGAAAGATTCATCCGCAATAAAATGAGTCGCGATTATAGAAAGAATTTGGAACAGCTGGCAATCCTTTTCGACACGAATGCACCGATCAGAATTGCTACTTCAGATCAAATCTCTCGAGATGTTCCGGCAGAGCCACACTCCATCCGAACTCGTGAATGATTTTTTCTTTCAGCGCTCTTCGCGGCTCCGGCTCACCATGTACGATGAACACCCCTTTTGGAGCGCGCTTGAAATTCCTCAACCAGCGCAGGATTTCAGCGTAATCCGCGTGCGCAGAAAACTGTCCCAGCATTTTGATTTCTGCTCGCACATCAACCATCTGTCCGTGAATCTTCAACTGCCGTGCGCCTTCGAGTAATGACCGTCCCCGAGTGCCTTCTGCTTGATAGCCTACAAACAGAACCGTGTTACGACTATCGGGCAAGCGATGCGCGAGGTGATGCAAGATGCGTCCGCCGGTCGCCATGCCGCTGGAAGCGATCACGATCATCGGGTATCGCATGTCATTCAGAGTCTTCGACAGCTCGGCGGTGCGCACGAAATTCACTTCCCGACAATTGAGCGGATCCGCTCCAGCTTTCTGTTCACGACTCATATCAAGGTCGTGCTCCTCCGGATATTTCATCAGAATGCGCGTTGCATCAATGGCCATCGGACTATCCACATACACCGGCAAGGTAGGAATGCGGTTTGCATCTTCGAGCTCGCGGAGGATGTACAACAGCTCTTGGGTCCGACCGACAGCAAATGAAGGGATCAACACCACGCCACCTCGCTCCGCCGTGCCGCGAACGATGCGGGCCAACTCATCCCTTACATCGGTGGAATCGTGCAAACGATCGCCGTAGGTGGATTCCACCAGCAAGTAGTCGGCGGATTCGACTGGTGTGGGATCGTGCGTTATGGGCTGGCCATAACGCCCCAGGTCGCCTGAAAAGAGAATGTCCATAGACCCGCGACCATCATCGACCTTCATGCGTATGAAACCTGAACCAAAGATGTGGCCTGCCGGCTGAAACGAGAAGGAGAGTGCCCGAGAAATTCTCTCGGTGTGCCCGTAGGGCACCGGCTTTAGAAGTTGGAGCGTCTCAACAGCTTCAACTTCGGTGTAAAGCGGCAGCGCCGGCTTGTGCTGCGAAAATCCCTTCTTGTTTGCAAAACGAGCGTCGGCCTCTTGAATGTGACCCGAATCAGGCAGCAACACGCCGCAGAGGTCCACCGTCGCCGGAGTGGCAAAGATGGTTCCGCGAAATCCTTCTTTTGCCAGTTTCGGCAGATAGCCCGAGTGATCCAGATGAGCATGGGTCAAGACAACGTGCTTCAAACTCGACGGGGGCACAGGGAACGGCGCCCAGTTGCGCAAGCGCAGCTCCTTGGTCCCCTGGAACAATCCACAGTCCACTAGCACATGGTCTGCGTCGGCTTCCAGGATAAACCGCGATCCGGTCACGCAGCCAGCCGCACCCAGGAACTGGAGCGTTGTCATAGTTCTTGTCTCCTCAGGGAACTGTCGCTGTCCAATTTCGTGATGTGAGGACCGCTACGGTTTGCTGCTCGGCTTGATCGTGCTGACGTCCTGAGTAGAGAACTGAATGTAAGTGAAACACTCAGGAACGTGCGAGTCCCAAATGCCGTGACTGCTCCAGGCCCAGCCGCCCGAGTCCTTCGCTGGCGCCGGAGCCTTGTACTGATTGAATCGTGAGAAGTCCATCCGCCAAACATCACCGTTCTTGGGTGGCAAAGAACGGCCGTCAGCCTTGGCCAACCATTCCATTCCAGGCCAGGGAAAAGCCAATTCAACAGACCAGCCTTTGTCCTTATCCTTGCTTTGGTTGAGGGTGCCGTTCACGTGGACTGCGGTCTGCAACCCTGGAAAATCCCAAGCCCACGAGCCCAGGCGAGGTCCGCGCGGATGCGTTTTGAAACCGACACCATTGAACGGCCTGACCTTCGGGTTAGTGCGGGAAAACTCCGGAACGCTCGCAAAGCCGCCCTTGTCGTAAGCTTGTTCCCAAATGAAGAACACTTCGTAGATGGTGTTGAAGGCATTGATCTCGAACTCGTAGTAGCTGTCTTTGCCAGCAACGAAGAATTCGACATCATTGTTCTTGTAGATCGGAGAATCCCTCTCAGTGAGCGTCGCCGCCACGTTGGGCTCTTCCACCCAGTATCCGACATAGAGATGGTTGTCGTCCCAGAGCAACGCTGTTCGCGTGTCGTGCAATGTCGGCTGACCACTGATGAGATCGACAAAGCGGGACGAACGAGGAGCTACCTGCCAGCTGGTTTCATTGAGAACGCCATCGACTCTTATGGGTTCCTTCAAACGGTAGGCCGTATAGTGAGGAACTTCTTTCTCAGCGCAGGGAAATTGCGTCTTATCTTGAGACACTGCTCTGTCCGCCAGGAGACAGAATCCGATTGTGGCACCGGCAAGGCAGCGTGTGAGAGTCGGTTGATTCATTTTGGTCCTTCCACGATGATTGCCCCAAGACCGTATCTGAAAACCGGCTCGACCGAAGTGGCTCCGGCCCGAGGCGGTCAACCAAGTCTCAAGACATCCTCTAAGAGTTGCGATCCAGATATCCTTTGCGCGTGCGCACTTTTAACGAAGGATAACGCGAACTCTTAGCACGCACGTCGATGGTATGAAACTTGTCCTTGCCAGTGGTGGCTGTAGGTTGATAGGTGACAACGTACTGCTGATGCAGCTCACGTGCGATGCGCGAAAAGAACGGTTCCAGCGGTTCGCCCAGTTTAGGGAAGTAAGCACCTCCGCCGGAAAGATCGGCAAAGTAGCGCAACACCCAAACCGGATTGAGATTCACATCAAGTTCAGGCAGCTTGTAGTGCTTCTTGCCGCTCATAAACAGTTTGCGATCAAGCTCCGCATATTCGCCAATGGAAAAGAGCACCACGTCGCTGGCCTGGATCCGTTTGTCGACGGCTGCAAACTTGGCGACACTATCTTCATCTTTGCCGTCACTCAGGAGCACGATCACGTGCCGCGGATGAGGCGCGGATTGGGTCAGGTCAACGGCTTTTGAGAGTGCGTCGTACAACGCCGTTCCGCCACGCGACGCCAGGGAATGCACGCCGGTGCGCACCTTGAGCATTTCAGAGGTAAATGGACGAACCACTTCCACTTTGTCATTAAAAGCCACCAGACTCACAGCGTCATTTGGGCGGCTCTCATTCAAGAAGGCCAGGGCGGCAACTTTCGCTTCGACTAACGGAGTCCCTTCCATGCTGCCACTGGTATCGATCAGTAACACCACGCTGATGGGAACGTTCTCGTGTCCAAAATACTTGATCTCCTGAGGAACATTGTCCTGCAGGACCTGAAAATCCTCCTTGGCTAGATCCGTAATCTGACGGCCTGCCGCGTCCTCGACCGAGACATTGAGAAGGATTTCCTCGACAGCCACCGAAAGTGTAAAGGGCACCTCCTCACCATCTGGAGCCTTGGCCTCCGGCTCAGAAGGTGGTGCTGGCGCCGGCGCCGGGCGGCTCAGCACTTTCTCATCGCGCTTCAACTGTACGCGAAGCTCTTCCGACGAAATCTTCAGGTCAGCCAGCGTTGCTTGACTATAGCCATACTTGGTAACCACGACCCGGTAGGTTGAACCACTGGTGAGACCGGCTACACGAAACTTTCCCGCTGCATCCGTTTTGGCATCCTTCATGCCGGTCGCCAATTGATCCAACACGCCAACCAAGGCCCCGACAATCGGATTTCCATCCTGGTCGATGACGACTCCGGAAATTCCGTCCTCTGCCTGGCCGAATGTGACGGCAAAGCTGGCCAGAAAAATCAGCGCAGCCGAAACCACGAGCGAGAGGCCCGATTTCATGAGTGCTTTCATCTGGAACGTCCCCCACGCAATTTCAGCTTTGCAATTTTAGGTTTGAGATCGGAGACCAACGAACATCTGAGTGGGAAGGGCACTGAACAGGACGCGGATCACGCCGGGTATTACCATTAGTCTGTATTCCCCTACGCAATCTGCGTCCCTGGGTTCTCCTACATTACAACTTCCATCACAACTTCATGTCACCTTCTTTATCTTCGATGACGATTTCAACCCGTCGGTTTTCCTGGCGACCTTTGGCGGTGTCATTCGACGAGCGCGGTTGCGATTTTCCGAATCCTTTCTTGGCCATGATGTCCTGGGACACGCCGGATTGAAAGAGATAGTCAAGCACGCTTTGAGCGCGCGCCTCAGACAGCTTCAGATTAAACTCCTCCGAACCGACGCTGTCTGTGTGTCCTTCGATGCTCAGATGGTAACCTGAGGCCACCATTAGGATGCCAGAAACCTTTGCCAACACTTCTCGCGTTTCCGGTTTCAGATTTGCCTTCCCAAATTCGAAAAGAATATCAGGCAGATTCAGGATGAGGCCGCGTGCGGTGCGCCGTGTTTCAACCACCTTGCTTAAGGCAGCTTGCATCTTGTTGGAGGCTTCTTCAGCTTGCTTCCTGGCGAGGTCCGCTTGCTGTTGCGCCGCCAAAGCGGCAGCGTCTGCCTGAGCCTTGGCCATGCGGGCCACTTCGGCATCGGCGGCAGACTTGGCCGCAGCCTCCTCTGCCTGGCGCCTTGCCAACATTGCAGCCTGTGCGTCACGCTCAGCTTGGGCTTTGGCTTCTTCGCTGGCCCGCCGCGCACGTTCTTCTATCTCGAATTGCATCCGGCGCTGCTCCGCCAGCAAACGGGCCTTCTCTGCTTCGGTCTGAGCATCCTGAATGTTTTTTTCCAGTCGTGCAGCCTCGTCCGCATTGGCCTTGCGTTCCGCATCCAGCGCCGCCTGGAATGTCCTCTCTTCCGCCAGCTTCTGAGCCTCAAAGGCCAGACGTACAATTTCCTTGCCCTGAATCGTCTGCGTTGACACCCCTGTACCGGCCGCCTGTCCGTGCTCTGCCTTCAGCAACTGCTCTTTGGCCCGGTTCAACTCGTCTGCGGCAAACTTGGCGGCACCCGCCCGCTCGGCCAGTTGTACCGCCGTCCGAGCCTGTGCAATGTCGGTTCTGATTTCTGACTTGGCTTCGGCAGACTTGGCCAGGGTTTCCTTCTCAAAGTTATAAACCCCTTCGGCTTCATGGTACTTGATCTGCGAGGTACTGACGACTCCCC
>Ga0075418_10009588_pt1 | contig 10867 bp, 9 predicted proteins | sample SoiMetdeltSBSDD2_FD_81776 | JGI IMG/M metagenome (GOLD analysis project Ga0075418, IMG submission 81776) | Bulk soil microbial communities from a Populus tree surrounding site in Tennessee, USA - Soil MetaG P. deltoides SBSDD2 | ecosystem: Environmental > Terrestrial > Soil > Tree plantation...
CTGATCGACGCGTTGCTCGCGAAGGATCCCGGACAGCGGCCGGAAAGCGCTGCCGCGGTGCGCGACACTCTGCGTTCGATCCTGGTCGATGTGTCGTCCGGCCCGATTCCGCCCCGGCGCGCATCGGGAGGACGCAACCGGCTGGTCGGTGCGCTGATTTCTGCGGGGATTGTTGCCGCCGTTGGGCTCGCGATGTGGCATCCGTGGCAGCCGAGGCACTCGACGTCCGGCGCGGCGCTCGGCAGCGACACGACGCTTCGATCGATCGCCGTGCTGCCGTTCGAGAACGTCAATCGGGACTCGACCACCGACTACTTCAGCGACGGGATGGCGGAGGAGCTGATCAGCGCGCTCGGTCGCTTGCGCGGGCTGCGAGTGGCGTCGCGGACGTCGACGTTTGCGATGAAAGGGCAGGTCGCGGGGCTTGCCGACGTCGGTCGACGGCTTGGCGTGCAGACGGTGCTCGAGGGAAGCGTTCGCCGCTACGGCGACCAGGTGCGCGTCACGGCACGGCTCGTGGACGTGGCCCACGACTCGGCACTCTGGGGTGGTGAGTACACGAGCGAGTTGAAGAACGTGCTGTTCGTGCAGGACACGATTGCCCGCGCGATCGTCTCGGCGCTGAGCGTCGCACTTGGTGAATCGGGGACGGGGCTCGCGCGACCTCGGAGCGGCGATCCCGAAGCGTACGACGCGTATCTGCGCGGCCGGTACTTTCTCGGGCGTCGTAACCCGGCGTCGATCGCCACGGCGATCCGATCCTTCGAGTCCGCGATCGCGAAGGATTCCTCTTTCGCGCCCGCGTACGCGGGGTTGGCGGATGCCTATAGCCTTGCCGCCCCGTTCGGCGGACGCCAGCCTCGGGACGTGTTCGAGCTCGCGCGCGGGGCCGCGAATCGCGCGCTGGCGCTCGACTCCACGGTGGCCGAGGCGCACACATCGTTAGGCATCGTCGCGATCTTCTACGACTGGGACTGGCCGGCCGCCGGGAAGCACCTGGCGCGCGCGGTCGAGCTCAACCCGAGCTATGCCGAAGGGCACCTGTTTTACGCCTGGTACCTGTTGCTTCGCGGGCGCGTCGCCGACGCCCAGGCGGAGATCGCGCGCGCGCACGCGCTGGATCAACTGTCTGTCGTGATCGCAGCACGTCGCGGGACAATGATGCAGTACGCGAGGCGTGACGCCGAGGCGATCCCGTTTTTTCGCGAAGCGCTCGAGCTCGACAGCACGTTTTTTCATGCACGCGCAGACCTCGCGGCGGCGTTCGTGGCGACTGGCCAGCCCGATTCCGCGAGACGAGTAGTCCCGCGTTCGACGCTCTTCCCGGGAAGTGGCGAGGCCGGCATGCCCGCGTGGGTGCTCGTCCAGCTGGGCGATACCGCTGCGGCACGGCAGTCGCTCCGCGACTACGAGGCAGCACGCGAGCATACGTATGTCGCCGCTGATGCGCTTGCGGCGATCTACGCATCCTTGGGCGACTCGACTCGCGCGCTCGATCTGCTCGAGAAGGCGGCGGAGGAGCGGGCCTTCACGCTAGTGTTTCTGGCGAATTACCCGATGTTCAGGTCGCTCCACAAGAGTGCGCGATTCAGGCGGTTGGTGGATCGGATCGGTGTGGTGCCGCCGCCAGCCTAACGGCGATCCGCTGATTGGCTATGACGGGCAGCGCGGTGCCACGAGCCGTGTGAGAGGGCGGACGGCAGCGAACTGAAGCCGGCAGCCGGCAGTGGGCCGTGGGCAGACAGCAGAGGACAAACGATGCGTGGCGCAGTCTCTGCCCTCTGCCCGCTGCCCGCTGCCAACCGACCACCGCCGGCTTCAGTTCGCTGCCCTCTGCCCACTCCTAGGGCCTCGATCGCGATGTGCGCCGTCCATCGTTTGTCGATTCGGAATGACAGCACGCCCCTGAGTGGATAGAATGAAAGCTCATCTACCTGTTGCCCCGCCTCCCTGACTCATGCCTACCAACCCCCTCGGCGTCGGCTTTATTGGCAGCGGCTTCAACACGCGGTTTCACATCCAGGGTTTCCAGGCCGTGCGCGACGCCGACGTGCGTGGGATCTGGAGTCCCAACAAGAAGAACGCGGCGTCGGCCGCGGACCTCGCCCGCAAGCTCGACGTCGGCGACGCGAAAGCGTACGCGACCATCACGGACATGGTCGCCGACCCCGAGATCGAGGCGATCTGGCTCTGCGGGCCGAACCACGCCCGCATCGAGAACGTCGAGGAGCTCGTCCACGCGATCGAGTCCGGCAAGGGTACGCTCAAAGGCATCGCCTGCGAGAAGCCGCTCGCGCGCAACGTCGGCGAAGCGAAGAAGGTGATCGAGCTCGTTAGGCGCGTCGGCCTGCCGACGGGCTACCTCGAGAACCAGCTCTTCACCCCGCAGGTCGAGGCCGGGCGAACGCTGCTCTGGGCGCGCGGCGCGGCGACGACCGGACGCCCCTACCTCGCGCGCGCCGCCGAGGAGCACAGCGGACCGCACGGCCCGTGGTTCTGGCGCGGCAACCTCCAGGGCGGCGGCGTCCTCAACGACATGATGTGCCACTCGGCGCTCGTCGTCAGGCATCTGCTCACGAAGCCCGGCGAGTCGTACGACACCGTGAAGCCGGTTCGCGTGACGGGCCACATCGCGAGCCTCAAATGGTCGCGTCCCGAGTACGCGAAGATCCTGTCCAAGACGATGGATAAGGGCCTCGACTACACGAAAACGCCGTCCGAGGATTTCGCGAACGTCGTCATCGAGTTCGAGACCGCCGACGGTCACAAGGTCCTCGGCGAGGCGAGCACGTCGTGGAGCTTCGTTGGCGCCGGCCTGCGACTCTCGGCCGAGTTGTTAGGCCCCGAGTACTCGATGAGCTGGAACACGCTCGACTCGGGCCTCAAGCTGTTCTTCAGCCGCCAGGTGAAGGGCAAGCAGGGCGAGGACCTGGTCGAGAAGCAGAACGCCGAGATGGGCCTCATGCCCGTCGTCGCGGGCGAGGCGATGGCCTACGGCTACGAAGCCGAGGACCGCCACTTCGCTCGCGTCTTCCAGGGGAAGGAGAAGGCGAAGCTGACGTTCGAGGACGGGCTCGAGGTCGTGAAGGTTCTGATGACCGCATACCAGAGCGCCGAGCAGGGCAAGACGCTCGACTTTCCGCCCAGGGGGCTCGACAAGTTCGTCCCCAAGGTGGCGAAAGGTGAGTGGAAGCCGTGACGAGTCCGGCGAGGGCACGCAGTGGAGCGCGGAGCTCCGCGCTCGTTCAGACGGTCGACATCGAGACGCCGGAGCTGGTCACGTTCAGCTACACAATCGCCGGCGTGGGATCGCGCGTGGCGGCGGCGGTGATCGACTATCTGCTCTGTCTCGTCCTCTTCATTGCCCTTCTCATTGGACTCGCGGTCATCGGTGCCAACCGTCTCATCTCGATCGGGGGCACCTCGTCGGAGGCGTGGGCTCTCGCAATCGTGGTGCTCGGCCAGTTCTTCATCCTCTGGGGCTACTACGTGATCTGGGAGGGGCTCGCCGACGGTCAGACGCCCGGCAAGCGTTACATGCGGCTTCGCGTGGTGAGCGACGGCGGGTACTCGGTCTCGTTCGCGGGGTCAGCTATCCGGAATCTCGTGCGAATCGTGGACATGCAACCAGTGTTCACGTACGGCGTGGGCATCGGCAGCATCCTCCTGACGAAACAGGGCAAGCGGCTCGGAGATCTCGCTGCCGGGACGTTGGTGGTGCGGGAGCAACTGATTCGACGGGAGACGGGAGATGGGAGACGGGAGACGGGAGAACTGCGAGGTGCTGCCGCGGTGCAGCCTGGCGTTGCGGCCGCGCGGCACGCGCGGCTCAGCGACGACGAGTTCGCGGTGCTCGAACGGTTCATCGAGCGACGTGCGTCTCTCGATCCAACACGACGTGCGGTGTTGGCCACCCGGCTCGTCGAGCGGTTCTCCAACGCGCTGATTGGGGCTCCGGCGGTGGCGGGTGGGCCGAACGAACAGTTGTTCGAGCTCTATGCCGACGAGCGTCAGGCGCGCGCGAGCGGCGCGGTCGTCGGGCGGGAAACCGGCGCGGCGCGCGAGCGTCACGCGATCGTCGCGTCAGGCACGCCACGCTGGTCGTCATTCGCGAAGCGGCTGGACAGTGCCCAGCGCAGCGGCCTCAAGTCGCTCGGCGAAGACGGCGTGCGCGACTTCGTGGCCGAATACCGTGACCTGGCCGCGGATCTCGCACGGCTGCAGACGGCGGCGCGTGGGCGCGAGCGCGAGGAGGTGTTCTATCTCAGCCGGCTGATGGCCGGCGCGCACAACCTGCTCTACCGCGGCCGGCCGTTGACGTTCAAGGACGTGTGGCGGACGTTCGCGGTGGATGCGCCCCGCGAAGTGCGTCGCTCGTTAGGCCCCATTGCGCTCGCCGCGGCGCTCCTGTTCGGGCCGGCGATCATCGCCTACACGGCTGTGGTGCGCGATCCCGCGGTGGCCCGCGTGTTCATCCCCGCGAGCATGCTGGACCGCGCGGAAGATGGCGTCAGGCGAGCACGAACGGGCCGCGGCTACATCACGGATCCGGAGCTGTTCCGCCCCGTGATGGCGACCAGCATCATCGCGAACAACGTGCAGGTGACGTTCGCGGCGTTCGCGATGGGGATCGCGTTCGGCATCGGGACGGTGATCGTGCTCGTAACGAATGGCGTGAGTCTCGGCGGCGTGTTCGGGCTGTACGCGTCGAAGGGGATCGCGTCGCTGCTCGTCAAGTTCGTCGCACCACACGGCGTGCTGGAGCTGACGGCTATCTGCATCGCGGGCGGCGCGGGGTTCCTGCTGGCGGCAGCGCTGCTCATTCCGGGAAACCGCCCGAGGAGTGAGGCCCTGCGAGAGAATGCGAGGCGAGCCATTCGCCTCATCGCGGCGTCCACGGTACTGCTGTTGATCGCCGGCACGCTCGAGGGGTTCGTGTCGCCGATCGAGACGTGGCCGCTCGGGTGGAAGCTCGCGGTGTCGGCGGCGACGGCGGTGTTCCTGGTGATCTACTTGTCAGGCGGTCGGACGCGTGCCGCAGCGTCGCCGCCCCCGTCCGAGATCGCCGAGCGCTCCGATCTCCTCGGCCTCGGCGCCTCGGGGCAACGGCCGGGATGAAGCTCGGACGTGTGCTTGGTGGAAACGCCGATTAGCTTTCCCCTCGGCCGCGGCAGGCGGCCTCCCGTCCGCGGAAAGGGACTATGCCTCCTGCGCGTTGCTGCCGCACCGTAGCGTGCCGAGCACCGACACCTCGTTAGCCCGTCCGGCGGACACCGGGCTTATGGAGGCGTCATGTCTCACTCGTTGCCCGCACGCCCGGATCTGGAGCACCTGCGCAAGCAGGCCAAGGCGTTGCTTCAGGAGCTCCGTGCCCGCGATCCCGGGGCGAAGCTGGCAGATGCATTGCATCTCGTCGCGCGCCAATACGGGTTCCCCAGTTGGCCCAAGCTCAAGGCGCACGTCGGATCCATTGTCGAAGCCGACCGCGCGCCTGAACCGGGGATGCTCCTTACCGGTCGTTGGATTGCGGACGTTGCGCGATCGGTTCGACACCCGGCCAATCAATTTCAGCGGGCCGTCCTCGACATCACCGTGACCGGAAACCGGGTGCGGATTGCACACGGCTACATCGATGCCGAGGGCCGACGCGAACATGGCGTTGCCGAGATCGATGTCGACGGCAACGAGCGTGTTGACGACAACGGCTACGCGTTGACCGCGGCCTGGCGCACTCCCTATGTGCTCGAGACGATCGCGACCAAAGGGGGAGAGCGCGTTGGAACCGGGCTGTACGAGGTCTCACCGGACGGGCTCACACTCACGATCACGGGACCCGAGCAGGTGATCGTTCTGGTGCGAGAGTAGCGACGTCGGCATCGATCGCCAGGCGACGGCCGCGCTCAGACGTATCCCAGGATATCGACGATGGCTCGTTTCGGTGCCAGAGGAAAGCCGGCACACCGGCTGACTTCGCACCGGGCGCATGCCGCGTCGACGTCCTGGGAATACGTGGTGCTGGAGAGATGTGAGGCCGGGAGCGGCGGCACCTCACGCCCGCAGACTCTTGCGAGCCGCCGGGCGTCCACGTAGTGCTTTTCCTCGATCGGGCTCGCGGTGGAGGCTCCGGCCACAATGGCGAGCTTGTGGTCGAGGATATCCTGCGCGTCCAGCACGCGCAGCGGGACGCCAGCGACATCGACCACGTGGGCGCGGGTCAGCGCGCGAAGCGCGTCGGGAAAGAAGTCGAGTCGGAGGCGCGTGGCCGGGTCGACCAGCTGGATCAGGAATTTCGCATAGCCGGGCTGCGGGAGGTGGAAATGCGACACGAGGAAATCGGCCGTCACTGTCTGGTGGACAGCCTCGTGACCTTCGGCCACGAAATCGATGTCTCCCGTAGCAAGTCGCCGGATTCGATCGCGCGGAGTGACGCCGAGGTGCAGGCCGATAGCGACACCTCCGGTCAAGGCGATCCGCGCGGTGTCCACGTGGGGAACGAGCCGGCAGAAACAATCGTGGAGAACGTCGGCGTTCATCGAGATCCGGTCGTTGCCTAACGTGTCAGGCTGCAGCCGACCGCTCAGCGTGGTTCTTCCTTGGGGCCGAACAAGAGGATCCAGAGCAGGAACACAACGACGCTGACGAGAAAGCCGCCGATGATCATCAGGATCCAGTCGAGGACGGGGACGTCGATCCACCAGCCAAGCCAGAACACGCCAGCGGCCGCGAGCCCAATGCCCACGATCGTCAGGTAGTCGACCAGCGTCGGAGGCGGGGCAGGCCCCGTGTCGACGGGATCGTCAGGAAGGGCGACGTCAGGTCCCTGCGGATCGTACAGCACCAACCGGTGCTCGCGCGCGAGCTCGACGATCGCATCGATGACGGCGTTGTCCGCTCCCCAGCGGATGCTGAGGAACAGGAGGCGGTCGGTTTGTTCCGGGGGAGAATCCGCCCACGGTCCGCCCTGCGCCTCGGGAAACCGACGCAGTAATTCGGTCGACACCGTGGCGATGTCCGCGCTTGGCTCGAAGGCACTGTCGTCGCTGCGGTCGTAGTACGGCTGGAGGAGGCGCTCGGCCTCGTCGGCGTCGTCGACGACGGGCGCCTTCCACAGAATCAGCGTCATGCTCATCGCTCACCGAGCTGCTTCGGGGGACGCACCTTATGCCTTCCTCGACATGTTCATACTTCGAGGAGATCCTTGCCGATAATTACCTGGCCGTCAAAATGCACCCGCGCCGCGCGGATCCACATCTCATCGGTGATTGTCGGGTCATCGGCCGGAATCAGATGCGAGAGTACCAGGAGCTTGACACCAGCAGCTCGAGCGACCCGTCCGGCGTCTTGAGCGGACGTATGGCTGGCAAGAATATGTTCTTTGAGCCTCTTGGCGTTCGGCACTCGTGCCGCGAGGCGATCGATCGCCGGCAGGTACATCGCCTCATGAACGAGCACGTCGGCACCTTTGGCAAGTTGGATGAGATTGTCGGACGGTGCCGTATCCCCTGAGATCACGATCGAGCGGTCAGTCGTATCGAAGCGATAGGCCAGAGCCGGCACTACGGGCGGATGAGTGACCAGCGCCGCCGTGACCTTGACGGCTTCGTCATTGAACACCGTGCCACTATCCGTGAGCTCGTGCGCGTGCACGAGCGGTACGAGCGGGGGTTTGCCCTCGTCGGCGATGCGGATATCGATGTCGTAGGCGTTCATCTCGAAGAACAACCTCGTGATCTTCTCGAGAGGCGGCGGTCCCCACGTATCGAGTCGGGTTTCCAACCCGACTGTCCACGCACCCACGATCAGGTTGCCGTAGTCAGCGTTGTGATCGGAATGGTGATGCGTGATCAAGACGTGTCGCAGGCGGGTGAGCGGGACACCCGCAGCGACGAGCTGTCGAGCGACGCCATCACCACAGTCGACGACGTAGGCGGAGTCATTGACGAGGATGGCCTGGGAGGATGCGGTTCTGTTCGTCCGGGGTCGCGGGCCGCCCCCGGTACCGAGCAGAATCAGACGCGTTTTTCTCGGCTGTTGTTGGCTGAAGAGCGAGGGCTGCCAAGGCCCGACCAGCATGGCTGCGCTTGCCGCCACGAATTCTCGGCGATTCATCGCGTGCCTCCCAAGCCTCTATAGGTGAACGGCGACGCCAGTCATCAGGGCAATGTGCTGCCTAACGCTCGAGTCCAGCTGCGGAGGCACAGGGGTAGGGTGAGGAAGTTGAGCGCTCCACACTTTGTGCCTTGCCGATCCTCGCGCGTATGGACGTGCGTCATGTGCTCACCTTACGACGGGGTTTGTCGCCAGCTAAGGCCTGAGGCCGAGCTGCGGAGCACGTTTGCTCCGCGTGCCGCAATGAATGACGCTACAGCAACGCGCGCCGGCTCACAACCTGATGCCGGTCGCTCCGTCAGTTCCATCGGACGTTAGGTGGCCACGCGCTCGGCAGGGCCCCGTGACAGCTCGATCCCGCGCCGGATGGCTGCGCCGAGGGGCGGTGTCGTCGTTGCCGCCTGGCTCGAACGCCGCCTCCGGGAGCTCGTGGTATCCGGCAGCATCCCCGCGAGTCCCGCCGTGGCGGTGCGGAACGACGCGCAACGCTCCGCTGGGGAGTTGCTCGACGTTGCACAGCCGCGCCGACTTCTCGAGCGCGGCCCACGAGCGTACTCCGGCAGCGACCGCGAGGTCGCGCAGGTACGGCGTGTACTCGGCGCGCTTCAGCGTCGGCACGCCCGCGAGCCCTGACTGAAGCGCCGCGCGTGCGGCGGCCCCCAGCTCGGCGTCGGTCGCTTCGGGGAGGAGTCGAACAACGGGACGACCGGCGAGCCAGAAGCCCGCCTGGGTGAGATGATTGGCGACGACGACGATTGTGTCCGACAGGACGTAGGCCGAGGCCAAACGGGTGCGGGTACCCGGTCGCGTCATCGAGTCAGCCGCAGACGAGAAGCATGTGACCACCTAACGCCCGAGCTCACGTGCACGGGATCCAACAAAGGCGGCTCCAGACCGTATACGCGGCGGCCTTGCGCTAGCCGGAACGCGGCGCGATCTCAGGTCAGCGGGCGCTCGCCTTTGCGCATGCGCCGAAACCGGTCCGCGATGGTGCGATCCTTGAGATCGCGGAACTCACCGGCGTCGAAGAACGTGCCGTGGCACACGGAACACGACTCGTACCACACGTGTGGCTGCTCCCGATCGACCATCCGGACCATCCGTGTTCGGCATCGCGGGCAGTCGACCTTGCCCTCGGCGTCACGCGCGGCGCCGACCTTGGCGTCACCAATGTCTAACGCCTCGGCGCCTTTGCGGTGCCTCAGATCGCGGTCCTCGTGGGCGTCGAACCAGAGACCTTGGCATTGGGTGCAGCGGTCAACCTCGATCTCGCCAAACCGAACTGGCTGCATACTGCCCTGGCATGTGGGGCAGTTCATCGTCCCTGAGAGTGGATGGTACGACACGGAGAGGATCTCGCACGGACGCCGCCGACGCCGAAAACGCAACAACGGGTAACGGCCGCCCGCACGATTGTTCGTACACCCGCCTGCCTCGGCGTCGGGCGAACGCGTGACGGTTCGCGGCAGATCACCCGTGAACGGCACCGTGGAGTCGACTCGCGCACGCGGTCGACTGGCGCACCAGCTGAGCCGATCGGTCTGACAGCTGCAACAGCGTTAGGCGGCGGGTTCGCGCAGCCGATGCTGCGCGCTCTACAGGGCTGACTCACCCAGGGGGAGCGAGGCATGAACACTCAAACAACGTTCCCTTTCATCTGAGTCTGTCTGCTACCGAACGCATGCCGTTGAGCCGCCGAGCGCCGGGGCGACGGCGCCGCGATGTCGGCCCGACTCTGACATCGCCGCGCGCACAACGTGATGCGGGTCGGTCCGACCGTGCCAATCGACGTTAGGTCGATCGCTTCGACCGGGCCAACCCCGCGATCATCAGACCACAGGCGAGAATGACCGAAGCGACGAGATGGTCGCCGTACCACGGGCCCGCCTCGGCCCGGATCGCGGGACCCACGGACGGATCCGTCCATTCGGACCAACTCGCGAAAGCTCCGACGGCGATCACGAGGAGGATCGGCACGACGGCCCATCGTCGCCACCTCACGGCGAAGAACCCGAGGGTGCCGAGGACAACGGCGCCGGCCCAGAAGCCCGGGATGGACATCTCCTTGTCCATGACTTCGAGGACCGCGGAATGGACGACTGGTAGCACTGTCGGGGTGCGTGGAGCGACCTAACGCCGCGTTGACCTGCGAGTGTTCCTAATAATACGGCCCCACAGGGCCCGCGCTCAATAGCAACGCTCGCCAGATTCGTCGCACGTTAGGCAGTGACCCGTCGGTCGGTCAGAAGGGCGGGCGCTCCATGCCCTGCGCGAGTATCACGCGGGCCACCAGGGGGCCTTGAAGGAAGCGGATCAACTCCCGCGCGGCGTCCCGCTCGGCCGCGCCAGCGCTCACCGCCGCCGCGAACGTGACGTAGGATTGAATGCCCGAAGGCAGCGGGCCGGCCAGCTCGACCCCCGGCGTCGTCAGGATCTGAGTGATCACGACGAGGCCGAGCTCGACCTGCCCCAGGGCCACCAGCACGGCGACGCTGTCGCCGTCGGGTCGCGTCGCCTTCGCCCGTACGGCGTCGGCCAGGCGGAGCCGCTCGAACAGGCTGTCGAGGTATAGTCCGCTGCCCACGCGAAGATAGGCGATCGACTTCGCGTCCAACACGGCCCGCCGAAACGCGTCCACCGAGCCGAGGGCCGGTTTGTGGGCGCCGGCCCGCACGGCCACGCCGATCCCCGAGCGCGCCAGGTCCGCGCGGGTCGCCGCGGACACGCGGCCGGCGCGGGCCCATTCGTCGACCGTGGC
>Ga0075418_10009589_pt1 | contig 10866 bp, 10 predicted proteins | sample SoiMetdeltSBSDD2_FD_81776 | JGI IMG/M metagenome (GOLD analysis project Ga0075418, IMG submission 81776) | Bulk soil microbial communities from a Populus tree surrounding site in Tennessee, USA - Soil MetaG P. deltoides SBSDD2 | ecosystem: Environmental > Terrestrial > Soil > Tree plantation...
ACGCCTGCGGGCCTGCGTCCGACCCGGCGACACCGTCGCCCGCCTTGGCGGCGACGAGTTCGGCGTGCTGGTCGACGAGAGCGACGCCGCCGATCATGCCGATCACCTCGCCCGGCGCATCCTCGCCGCCTTCGAGGTCCCCTTCGCCGTCGCCGGGCGGCAACTGCGCGTGCAGGCCAACGTAGTCGATCGCACAAATCGCCTGAATATGATCAACTTTGCCGGCTTGTTTTCAGGGACAGCATTGGCGCCGCCGCGGACGTTCGGACTGAGTGTCCAAACCGAATTCTGAAGTCCCGTCGCGTATAGATTGCGAAGTAACCTGTCTGATGACGTGAAGCGCGGTCAGGGCTAACCATTTCGCTAACCATCGGTGGCGGATTTGGGCGGATCCAGGCAGAGCGAGGCGGCGAAAACGTTCAGTGAATCAACGAATACGCGCATGATTTGAGACCCTTATGAGATCTGCAAAACCTCGATGTCCGGTTCAAAATTCGGCCGGCGCTTCCGATGCAGAGAAAATCACACCTGGCGCGACTACCGACGCTCGACGACGGTTCGCGACCTCTGGACGCTGCAAGACCGTCCAGTCAAATTGCGGCTGCTGAAGACTGGCGCCGATCAGCGGCAAGGCTCGACGTAAGCCCGCCCGTTTTGTGAGGCGCGTGGTCCGAGTTCATTCCGTAGCCTGACCCCCAAGTTGACCCCCTAGCCGTTGGACGCGGGGCGAAAGCGCCGGACGCCGATGGATTGAATCATTGGGCATTTCATCCACTGGCGTCCGCTGAAGTCCAACGACTTTCGCCTGCCGACAGTTCGTAATCAGCAGGTCCGCGGTTCAAGCCCGCGCGCCGGCTCCAGATTTCTTAAAGAAACCCGAGATGGCGAACGCCCGACGATGGTCTGACCCGCGAACCGCCAACCGGCGGCGATCCGCGTCCGTGAACCGCAGCCGGCGCCCGCCCAACTGATGCCGAAGGAGCCGGTTCTCCTCGACCAGGTAGGCGATCGCCTCTCGCTCCCGGCGCTCAAGCCAGCCGGTCAGCACGCCGAGCATCATCTGCAAGGCAGCGATGTTGATCACAGGGCGTGAGCGTACATCACAGGCAGGCGACGAAGACGGCGGCCGAGTTGTGGAACATTACGCGTACGAGCCGACGTGTAGGATCGTCGCTGCTGGTCAGGTCCACACCATCGGCGGTCAGGATACCAGCACCGATCTTGGAAAATTGGCCAACGATGACTTCCTGCACCATAAGGTCGCGCGCAAGGCGGTCTGCGCGCTCCACGATGACGGTGCGGACGCCGTTGCTCTCAAGACGGTCCAGGAGAGCGGCGAGGCCGGGACGATCCGCAAGTTCGGTCGTTCCGCTGACACCGAGATCAAATCACAAAACGATTTCCATAGGAGCTTGGAAAGTTCGCACAGAACGCGAGCTTCCCACATTCCCACAAGCCGATTCCTTTTTCTTTCTGATGAGAAGACCGTAGAATGAACCGCCCTCAGACTGGATCACTTTCCGAGCAACGTACTGGTCTACTTTCCGAGCGGCGCTTCCATTCCGCGTGATCGCACCAAGGAAGGAGACGGAACCGTGAAAAGGTCAATTCTTGCTGTGATGGGGGGAATCGTCGTGACGGCATGGGGTGGGCCAGCGCCTTCAGGTCTGGACACGAGCCTGCAAGCGCTCAAGGGCGACGGGGCAATCGTGACGACGGCGTCGGGACACTGGGCCGCTGGACCCTTCATCATCATCTCCTTGGACCCAATTACGGGTCAGTTCGTTGCCACGGGCGAAGACACCTTCACCGGTACCTTCACGGGTCAATCGAGCTTCGTCGTCAAGGGCACTCTGTACTCCGACGGCTCGGCTTCAGGGTTCTCCGATGAAACCATCACTGCCTCAGCGCCCGACGGCACGTCGGGAACAATTATGCAAGCCCACCAGCCCTTCTACCTGGACCCGAACGGGAACTTTACCGAGGTTTCCCCGATCACCGGCGGTACAGGGGACTGGGCCGGCTCGAGGGGTTTGCTCCATTACAAGGGATTCCTCGACCCCCTCGGCGGCTCACCGAATCAGGGCGGAGAGTATCAAGGCACCTGGATCCGCCCTCCGCAGAAATAGCCTGACCACCTCATGTGAAAGGTTCCATCCTCCGGCGTTGGTGCACGAATCGGAGCTAGTCCGCAACGATCCCAACCACAGGCCTGTCACCTCCCGATGGCGTACGACACAGGCCCGCCGAGTTGAGTCATCTGATTAAGGATGTTGCATGCGAGGACGGCCTCAGTCCCCCGCCCTGCTGGACTGCGTGCTCGAAGGCCATGCCCGATGATCGACTTGTACCGGAAGAAGGCGTTCTCCATGCGGGCCTGCCGATGGTAGCCGGATTCCTTCTTCCACCGTCGCCGACCGATCTTCTTCAGCTTCTGGATCGCGCGATCGCGAGCACTCGACCGCGGTCTCTGTCGAGAGACCCTGCCCGTCTTGGTCGGTCGCACCACGACGATCGCACCACGCGCACTCGCGGCATCGTAGAACGCGACCGAGTCGTAGGCCGCGTCCCCCGTGACGCTGGCGATGCCGCCGTGGACGGCTTCGATCAGTCCGATGGCTGTCGTTGCGTCATTGACAGTGGCCTAAGTCAACGCGTGCGCGACGATGACACCCGATCGGTCGACACCCATATGGAGCTTCTTCCAGCCTCGTTTGCCGTGCCCGTAGACGAGAGCTGCACACTCCTGAAGATGCCTGCGCCAACCGACCGCCCAGCATTGCGCCCGAAGCCGATCGGTGAACTTCGTGCGACGGTGGATTTCCTGACATAGAATCTCCCCGCCAGCCACAGGCCCCCAATGTGGTCGACCACGCCAGGAGATCGGTGATGGCGACACAGCATGGATTCTGGATCGACGCGACCGACAATCGCGTCTTCGACGGCATCGTGACCCGGCATCTCGTCGCTCATGGTGACATCGTCGCGATCAATGCGTTCTATCGGTCCCCTGACTTCTATCAGCCCCCTGCCTACTCGTTTGCCGACATCGTCCGCAGTCTGAAAGCCGACTCGTCCGCGATCCGCGTTCTGTTCTATACGTGGGCAGGTCGAAAGCGCACGAACGCCGACAAGATAAGCGCTGTGCCGACTCTGGACGGCTGGGAGTGTCAGCATCCCGATATCCGGCTCATGGACAGCGAAAAGGAAGTGCTCACCATCAGCGACGATGGACGAGAGTTCACCTTCCTCGACCCGCGAAAGCCGAACGCCCGTGAGTGGCTGAGCAGGCGCGTGCGCGACGTGGCAGACCTTGTCGAGAGCGATGGCGTCGCGCTCGACGGCGTCATCCGCAATCCGGATTTTCTGGACCGTATCGAGACTCCTGAGGCTGAGCCCCGTTATCCGGAAGCTTTCGATTTCCTGATACAGGATGTCACCTCGCTGACACCCCTGACGATCTTCAACAACCTCTCCGCTCGCCCGGATCAGGAGCACCTCCTCGATCATGCACGCGGTGCCTCGATCGAGCGCTTCGGCCTGAACGATCTGATCTCGCGACCACCGACGTTTGCCGCTGACATCCTGCCCTATCTCGACGCCATCGGGCGCCATCCCGATCGGACGTTTCTCGTATATGGCCGGGCCTCGCGAAACGAGGATGCTTATACGACGTACGAGGAAGACTGGCGATGGCAGCGGTACCTCTACTGCGCGTATTTGCTTCGTGCCGGAGCCAACACACGATGGAAGCAACACGCCGGTTTCCTGACCTCACCGTCAGGTGGGCGGGCGAGCGGGCTCGAGGTCCACTCGGATGCTCTGCACGATCTCGGCGCCGCCCGTGGTGACTACCGCGTCGCGGGTGGCTGTTATCGGCGCGCCTTCGAGCGAGGATTGGTCCTTGTTGTTCCGTCCGAATCGCCTGCGCCGGGTTTTGCGTTGATTGAAGAATCGATGTTCACGCCGGAGGGGGCGCGCGCCTTCGGCAACGTGATTGTCACTCCCGGCGAAGGCAAACTGCTCCTGTCGCAGCGACCGGAGAGTCCCCGGCCGCTCGGTCGCGTGTTCAATCCCTGGTCCAACCCGCATTGGCAGTCGAGCGCACTCCGCCGGGAATCCAGTGGCTGGTACCTGCACCTCGAAGACACAACACCCACGCACGAGTGCGAGCACGATCTCGCGCTCGATCTGGTCCGCTATCGCGTACCTCGTGGAGTGGTCACGCTCCGGTATCGCACCACCCACCCGTCGGCACATGTCGAGACGGTCGTCGAAGTGGACGACATCGTCGAAAACGACCCCAGCGAGAAGGCGCGGTTCGTGCTCGTCGATGGCTCGCTCGACATCGGTCACAGGGATCCCCAGCCGAGGAAGGCGCAGTTCCGATCAGGCATTGTGCCGCCCGGTTCGCAATTCGCACAGCTGCCGGTCATTGGCGGCGGCACACCGTTGAAGCCTGACGGGCAGTGGCAGAGCCGGGTGATAGACCTGAATGCGGCCTGCGACAGGAGCGGCCGGTACACGTTCCATCGCGCGCTCTTCATGCGGCTGGTGGGATCGCTGGACATCAAGTCGTTGCGGCTCCACACACGTGCGATTCCTGTGCCGAAGCGCACCACATAACTAGAGATTGGCCCTGACGATCTTCTGCTCGATGGTGAACACACCGCTCGACCGCGGGTCCGCATGCACCTTGACCAAGTGAACCAGACCCTCACCGTACGTCTCCACGCGGGAAAAGAGCAGGTTGGGCAATGGCTGGTCGACGAAGAAGAAGTGGTCATCACCGTGCGCGAGCAGGACAGGCCTGGCGTACGCTTGCGCGCGAGTCTGCAGGCGTGAGAGGTTCGTGTGACGATAGGAACTATGAAGAGCCTGTCGCCCTGTTGACGGAACGCCGGTTATCCGACCCTACGCGCGCGATGTCGCCCCACCACGCCCCCGCCCTCAACACGCACAGCGGTGATCGTCCTCGAAACCGAAGGCACGGCGGGATTGCCAGCACTCGATCCGCAAACCTGATCAACGTGCCGGTTCAGAAGTCTCGCGCAACACGAGACGACGTTTCGCCCATGTTGGCGCGGTTTCGATCGATCCCGCTGGCGCGTTCAACAATCAGGTGTTTTGAGAAACGGATCCGCCGTGAATGAGCAGGTCAGTGGCTTCTGTGAAACACCGACGGCAAGGGTGTGGTCCGTTTAGTAGACGGCGGGGTTGACCCTCACACGTCGATGACGGATTCACAAGAGGAGGCCGGCATGAAACCGTTCGCTGTTCTCGCAATCGCGGCCAGGTCCATCTTAGCCGCTGTTCTCGGCGTCTGCCTGACCGCCCCTGCGGCGGAAGCGCAGGACCACCAGGACCGCCTCGGCGGGCACTTCGGCGTCCTCTTCCCGCTGGTGACGCACGTCAACGGCGACACCGTCGGCCTCGGAGACAATTTCCAGATCGGGTTCCCGATGGGTATCACGGTCAAGACGTCCGACCGATACGCCTTCGATCTCGAGCTCGTGCCCCTGCTGGATCCGCAGGAGAACGGACCGATCAACGTGTTGCTTACCGTTCATCCCGGCATCCTGCGCAGCTTCGGCAACGGGTGGACCGGCGGGCTGCGAATGGCCTTCGACATCAACGGCGCTTCGTGGGGCTTCACGCCGCTGGTGAACAAGGGCTTCCCGCACGGCGACGTGACCTACTTTATCGAGCTCGTCGTGCCCATCCGCTTCCAGGACAACACCCTTGGCGACACACACACCTCGATTGGCCTGGGCATCCATGCCGGGATCGGCTTCTGATCGCATCCGGCAAAGCGCGCGAAGGCGGCCGGACTCCGAACAAAAATCGGACGGCCGTGAATGCTGGAGCTTCAACGACGCGCGTTGATTGCTGCTGTTGCCGCTGCGAACCGCGAATCCGCCGCCTTCATCGGCGTGCTGTGGATCGCGGTCACAACGCTTGATGCTCCGTCCCGTGTGAAGCGCCTGATTCAAGGCGCGGCAATCATCGTCGCCGCTCTGTCGATCACGATAGCGTTGAGGCGAATGTTCAGCATGCCCGAAGCACGGGTCGTGAATAAAATTGCCGAGAACCCAATCGGACCGATGCTGTTGACCGCCCTGAATCACCCTTTCATGTCGTGGGCGATGTTGCTGATCGCCAGCCTGACACCAACGCTGGCCGTCATCGGAGCGCGTTGGTCGCGAATCTCTGAAGTCGGACGCCGCATCATCTTCGCCGGGTTGCTGGTGGCAACAACTTCGTTGGTGATTGGAGCCCCAAGAGATTCGTATCCTTACTCCCGCAGCCGCATTGCTGGTTTGCGGGCTTGTGGCTTCCGCTGGAACTATCGGGTCGCAGCACGCTGATAACGATGTGTGGCGACGGCTCACGGTCGGACGTGTTGGCCAATGGAGTGAACGTGGAAGGATCGGTTCGATTCCGAACCAGCTCACTCTCAACCGAATTGACACCCCATCTGACACCCTGGCGGCTGGATGCCAGCAGACCCCACCGGACACAGATGGACGGATTTCTTCAGCAAATCGTCCGCCGCGCGCCGGCTCCATTTTCCCGAAGAAATCGGTTCACCTGCATCGACCCGTAACACAACCGCCCGAACTGCGATCAGGTGACAGGGGCGTGACGCCATCGGAGATGATTGCCCCACCGCTCCCTCTGAGCTCCAATGGCCTTGGTGGCCCGGGGCGATCACGGATACCGCGGACCGGGTTTTCAGTAGGGACAACGTAACGAATGACGCCGATCTGCTCATCTTCGGTAAAATCGGCCGATCACTCGTGGCGGCGTTCGGCCCACTGCGCGTGGTCCTCGCGAATGCAGGCCACCATCCGATCGGTCGCCGCCGGAAACCATCCGCGGTTCCCATCCAGGCTGCTGAGCCGATTCGCGAGGTCTTGGCTGGTGCGGCTGCCGAGATGAATGTTGGCTGTCTCACGCCCCATCAGCCGGAGTAAGTCCGGCGCCAACCCGAGGCGCTTGTCGCGTTCGTGCGGCATCTCGATCTTTGCGATGTCGGGCGCGAGCTGGCGGATCAACCAGTGGTCGTGCACTTGGAAGTAGGGATCCGGAATGCGGATCGCATGCTGTAGCAACGTGGCCGTCTGCGAAGGCATGTCGTCCTGTTCCGATAACCAATACTGCGCGGACGGCACGAGCGCTTTGGCCTCCCGCGCATCGCGCGCGCCCTTCCTCGTCTCCACGGCCGTGAAGCGTCGTCGGCCCAGGCTGCCGAGCCCACCCGGCAATCGCTGCTGGAGGAACGTCAGGTTTGCGCCGGGTCGAAACGAGGCGCGGAACATGTCCTCGAGCCCTCGGGGCAGCTCGCGCGCATTGACTGCGGGGTTGTTCTTGGGGAGAAGTTTCTTCTTCCAGAATGTCTTCGGATCTTCCTGCGTTCCTTTCGTCAACGTAACCAGCACGGGGTGACGCTCGGTCACCAGAATTGGCTGACCAGTCCGGAGGCCGGCGCGGTACCCGGCGAGCAGCGGCTCGCAAACCTGATTCGCCTTGACGTCGAGCTGCGCCTCCGCCGCGGCGAGCAAGGCGCTCGTCGCTAGCCGCACGAGATCGCTCGTGAAGGCCAGCTCGCACGCGTCGTCGAAGTCGTTGATGCCCCAGACCTGCCGCTTTCGGGAATCCTCCCAGACCCCGAAGTTCTCCACATGCAGATCGCCCACCACCAGCAGCACGTCCTCGTCGCGCCCCGCGAGCTCCGGGCATATCTTGGGCCACTGCTCGGCCCATCGGTAGAACGTCGCTCGCAGAAACGGGAATGGCCCATCGCCCATCCGTCTGTGCTTCTTCTTCAGCAGCCGTTTGGAGACGTCCGTCCGCTTTCGCATCCACGCCTCGAACGCGTCTGTGGCTTCGACGATGCTGCGCATTGGGTCTCTGGTTGGGAAACGTTAGCGCCGTCCAGCGGTTAGGACAACGCCTCTTTTGCGGCGCTACAACTTGCGAAGGTACGCAAGCGGGCCCGTTCGAAAATCGGTGGACTTTCCGGACGCCATCGGACGGATTCTCGAATGATTCTGTCCTTTGCCGTCCGTCTGATGTCGCTCACCGTGCCTCTTCGCTTCTCCTCTGCTGTCGATCCTCCGTTTAGCGGGTCGGACGCCTCTGGATCTGAATAAAATTCGACACCAAGGTGGCAAAGCATCATAGCCGGAACCAGCGGCGGCACGCCGAACATCTTCCTCGCCCATAGCAGCAGGGACAAACGATTTGCCTGCCGCTTGGCCGGGCGTGCGCCAGCATGGTCGACGCCCCACGCGGCGTGCGGGCTGGTCGAACCGGAGCGTCTTCTCGAGCGCGGAGGCGAAGGTCGTGAGTGCAAGGCCGGCAGCTGCCGGGACGACGTCGTCGACGTCGAATGCGGTGCTCATGATCCGTGCTCCCCCGAACATAGCTGATGAGGGTGTCCGCTCATGCCAGATAAGATGCAGGCGTCTCAGCTTACTCCGCTCGCATGGCCGGTATCTTCATCAGCTATCGTCGAATCGACAGCCGGGTCTACGCCGGGCGTTTGTTCGACCGCCTGTCGCGTCACTTCGGCCGCGACCTCGTCTTCATGGATGTCGAGGGCGGCATCGCGCGCGGCGACGACTTCGCCAGCACGATCGACACGGCCGTCGCATCGGTCGGCGCCATGGTCGTCGTCATCGGCCGCCAATGGTTGACGTGCACGGACGACCACAGTTGCGTCCGACTCCAGAACGCCGACGATTGGGTGCGTACGGAACTCCGCACCGCGCTGGCGCGAAGCATCCTGGTGCTACCGGTGCTCGTCGACGGTGCGTCGATGCCCACGGCCAACGACCTGCCGGAAGAGCTCCGGCCCTTCGCGCGACGGCAGGCCGCCGAAATCACCGACAGCCGGTGGGACTACGACGTCAACGAGATCATCAAGACGCTCGAGCACAAGGTGAAACCGGGCCCGCTCCGTGAGCGTCCTCCATCGAGGCTTCCGCGCGTCCTCAAATACGTCGCCGGAGCGCTCGCGGCCGTCGTCCTGGCGATCGCCGCTCTCCTGGCGTGGGATACGTTCTTCGCGGCACGGCCCGCGGACTATGGCTTCAGCATCGAGCCGCCGGCCGTGAGAATACGGTGGAGCGGCGCGACCACAGTCCCGCTCACTCTGACGAACACGGGAAAGCGGCCAGCGCCGTTCACCATCGACCCGCTGTTCTACACTGCGACGCCCTCGGAAGGCGTCCTGAGATTTCGCGACGACACCTGCAAGATGATTGTCGCCGTCGGCGCCACCTGCACGGTCACCCTGGTCTTCGATCCTCAGTACTTTACGGGTGACGAATCCACATATCGCTTCAACGGCGCCCTCAGCATCCTTGCATACGGCAACGGGCGCCAGATTCCTCTGACGATCGAAAGGGCACCTGAGACAAGCAGTCCTGCCGTGCCACCGGGACGATAAGAACGAGAAACGCGGTACGCCTTGTGACGATTGAGGTTGTAGGCCATTCCGAATAGGCTCGACTCATCGTGTCCGTCGTCGCTTCCCTGCTCTACTCACTGCGGTTCTTGGTTCGTTCACGCGCGGTGTTCCATCTGGAAATCGTCTTGCTGCGGCACCAGTTGGTCGTCACAAGTCGCTCCCGCCGTCCACGCCTTCGCTTGACGGCGCTTGATCGTGCGCTCTGGGCATGGCTGGCGCACCGATGGGCGTGGCGCTCGGCGCTCCATGTCGCGCAGCCGACCACTGTCCTCGCATGGCATCGTCGTGGTTTTAGTCTGTTCTGGACCTGGAAGAGCCGACACCGCATCGGCCGTCCGGCGGTCTCTCTCGACGTCCGCACCTTAATTCGCGAGATGTCCACCGCGAATCCACTGTGGGGTGCGCCGCGCCTTCACGGGGAGCTTCTAAAGCTCGGGATCTTGGTCAGTGAGTCCACGGTCGCCAAATACATGCGACGCCACCCGCGTCCACCGTCACAAACGTGGCGGACGTTTCTCGTCAATCACGCGAGCCAGATCATGGCCGCCGACCTCTTCGTCGTACCGACGGTCACATTCCAGCTGCTCTTCGTGCTCGTCATCCTCGCGCACGACCGGCGACGGATCGTCCACGTCGCGGTCACCGAGCACCCGACAGCAGCGTGGACGGCACAGCGGCTTCGCAATGCGTTCCCAGAGAACGAGTCGCCTCGATATCTACTCCACGATCGCGATTCGGTCTTTGCGCATGTGGCGACCACCATGGACGCGATGAACATCCAGGCCATTCGAACGGCACCGCGATCGCCGTGGCAGAACGCGTATGTGGAGCGCGTTATCGGCTCGATCAGACGCGAGTGCCTCGATCACGTGAGCGCCGAGTCCGCGGCCGGTCACACCGCCGTCAGCCGGTCGCATTGTCGCGATTCCAGAAGTCGGCGGCCTCCATCACCGCTACGACCGCGTCGCAGCAGTCGGCGCGTACCACCACCGAGACTCCCCGTCGCACTTCCCCGTTATGGGGTTGAAATCTATTGCTCTGTAATGAGTTTTCCTGATGGACTATGGCCCCCGGAGAGGCCCGTCGAGCATCGCAGGTCGTTGAACGCGTATCGATTTGCGGCTGTCTCGACTTCTCGATAGCCACAGCCGAACGCCAACGCTCACACCGAACGTTTCGTACGGTCAATCAAGGAAGAATGCCTGAATCGCCTCGTCCCCCTGGGTGAGCGTCACTTCCGTCTCGTGATCGCCGAGTACCTCACGCACTATCATCGGGGGCGGAACCACCAAGGACTCGGCAACGAGCTGATTACCGGCGCCGCGGCGATGGGGACCATCGGGCCGGTCCATCGTCGCGCGCGACTCGGCGGGCTTCTCAACTATTAC
>Ga0075418_10009590_pt1 | contig 10863 bp, 6 predicted proteins | sample SoiMetdeltSBSDD2_FD_81776 | JGI IMG/M metagenome (GOLD analysis project Ga0075418, IMG submission 81776) | Bulk soil microbial communities from a Populus tree surrounding site in Tennessee, USA - Soil MetaG P. deltoides SBSDD2 | ecosystem: Environmental > Terrestrial > Soil > Tree plantation...
CCCTGTACCGCGCCATGGACATGACCTTCTGGCTGCCCCAGACCGAGGCGGTGCTGGCGCAAGTGGAGGGCCGGTGATGGACTTCTATGACGTGCTGGACAAGGTCCAGGATCTCCTCATGCAGCGCGGCCGTGTCTCCTATCGGGCGCTGAAGCTCCAATTTCACTTGGATGACGAGACCCTGGAAGCTCTCAAAGAAGAACTGATCGAGGCCCACCACCTCGCGGTCGACCAGGACGGACGCATGTTGGTGTGGACGGGGGAAGCACCTCCGACGTCTATGACCCCCTCACCGCCATCGCCGCACCAGGCTACACGACACGCAGACCGCCCGCCGCAGCCAGCCTCCCCAGCCGCGGCGCCGCCTGCCGCCGAACGGCGCCAGCTCACTGTCATGTTCTGTGATCTGGTGGAGTCGACCGTGCTCGCGACGCAGCTCGATCCTGAAGATCTGCGGCAGGTGGTGCGCGCCTACCAGGCTACCTGTGCCGAGGTCATCCAGCGTTTTGAAGGGTCTATTGCCCAGTATCTCGGCGACGGCTTGCTGGTTTATTTTGGCTATCCGCAGGCCCATGAAGACGATGCGCAGCGCGCCGTCTGGACCGGGTTAGGCATTGTGGAGGCCATGGACACTCTCAACAGCCAACTGGCACAGCGACAGGGTATCCGCCTGGCAGTCCGCGTGGGGATCCACACCGGGCTCGTCGTGGTGGGGGAGATAGGTGGGAGCGGGCGGCAGGAGCAGCTCGCCCTGGGCGACACACCGAATATTGCGGCCCGCCTCCAGGGGCTGGCAGCGCCCGATACTGTCGTTATCAGTGCGGCGACGCAGCGGCTCATCCAGGGGTATTTTACCTGCGACGATCTCGGAGCGCAGACGCTCAAAGGTGTGGCTATACCCCTTGAGGTTTATCAGGTCGTGGGCGAAACCGAGGTGCAGCAACGCTTCGACCTCGCGGCGGCCCGCGGCCTCACGCCCCTGGTGGGACGTGAGCATGAAGTGGCGCTCCTGCGGGAGAGGTGGGCGCAGGTGCAGGCGGGCCGGGGCCACATCGTGGTGTTGAGTGGGGAGGCGGGGATTGGCAAATCACGTCTTGTCCAAGTGGTGAAGGACGAGATCATCGGCACGGCCACGCTGCGCATCGAGTACCGCTGTTCCCCCTATCACCAGCACAGCGCCCTCTATCCCGTGATCACTCACCTGGAGCGAGTGCTGGCCTTGCACTGGGACGATACACCGGAAGACAGGCTGCGGAAGCTGGAGGAAGCGTTACAACCGTATTCGCTCCCTCTGGCGGAGGTGGTGCCCTTGCTTGCCTCATTGCTCTCGGTGCCGCTGTCGGCATCGTACCCACCTCTTACACTGACGCCCCAGCGGCAGAAGCAGAAAACCCTGGAAGCTTTGCTGACCTGGCTGCTGGCGCTGACAGAGCAGCAGCCCGTCCTCTTCGTGGTGGAGGATCTACACTGGATCGACCCCTCGACGCTAGAGTTCCTCACTCTGCTGATGGAGCAGGGACCAACAGCCCGGCTCTTGACCCTGCTGACCTGTCGACCCGAGTTTCAGGTGCCGTGGGGCTTGCGCACGCATCTCACCCCCATCGCGCTGCAGCGCCTGCCCCAGCCTCAGGTGGAGGTGATGGTCGCACGGGTGACCGGGGGGAAAGCCCTGCCCTCGGCCGTGCTCCAGCACGTGGTGACCAAGACGGATGGTGTCCCACTCTTCGTGGAAGAACTGACCAAGACGGTGCTGGAATCGGGTCTGCTGCGGGAAACGGAAGGGTACTATGAGCTGACAGGCCCCTTACCCCCACTGGCCATTCCCGCCACGCTGCACGACTCGCTCATGGCTCGGCTGGATCGCCTGGCCACAGTCAAAGCCGTGGCCCAACTGGGAGCTGTCCTGGGGCGGACGTTCCCGTATGAGCTACTCCAAGCCGTGGCACCCCTGGATGAGGCGGTGTTGCAGCAGGCCCTGTCACAGCTCATTGACGCCGAACTGCTCTACCAACGCGGTGTCCCACCGCAGGCAATCTATCTATTCAAGCATGCCCTGCTCCAGGAGACTGCCTACCAGTCCTTGCTGAAGAGCACGCGCCAGCAATACCACCAGCGCATTGCTCAGGTGTTAGAAACACGGTTCCCCGCCTCGGTGGAGACCCAGCCAGAACTGGTCGCCCACCACTACACGGCAGCGGGGCTGAGCGCTCAGGCGCTGCCCTACTGGCAACAAGCTGGTCAGCGTGCGCTCACACGCTCGGCCTATATCGAGGCGATAGCCCATCTCACACGGGGGTTGGAGCTGCTGAGGACCCTGCCAGAGACGCTGGAGCGCACCCAGCAAGAGCTCACGTTCTCCATCACTCTAGGTGCACCGCTGGTCGCCACCAAGGGCTACGCCGCCCCAGAGGTAGAGCAGACCTATGCCCGCGCGCGTTCTCTCTGCCAGCGCCTAGGTGAAACGCCGCAACTTTTCCCGACTCTGGGTGGACTTGTGTCGTTTTATGTCGTGCGGGCAGAGCTGCAGATTGCCCAGGAGCTGGGGGAACGTTGTTTTGCCCTTGCGCAACGGGAGCAAGACCCCGCGCTCTTGCTCCAGTCTTTCCTCATGCTAGGCAGTATCCTCTATTACCGCGGAGTGTTTGTCCCAGCCCACACGCACTTGCAGGAGGGTATAGCCCTCTATGCTCCCCAGAAGCACCACGCGCTCGCCTTGCTATATACCCAAGACCCGGGGGTAGGTTGCCACGGGTTTGGGGGCCTGTCCTTGTGGTTTCTCGGCTATCCTAATCAAGCCCGCAGGCGAATCGATGAGGCGCTGGCCTTGGCGCGGGAGCTGTCCCAGCCCTATAGCCTGGCTTTTGCCCTTTTCTTTGCGGTATGGCTCTCCCAGCTTCGTGGCGAGGTGCGGGCTACACAAGAGAGGGCAGAGGCGCTGATGACGCTATCGAGTGCACAGGGGTTTCCGCTCTGGGAAATTATAGGGACGAGGTTTCGGAGCTGGGCTCTCGCGGCACAGGGCCAGCCAGAGGAGGGCATAGCCCAGGTACGTCAAAGCCTGACAGGTTATCGGACTTTGGGGGCAGAGTTGGCATCGTCGTATTGGGGCGCCGTACTCGCTGCCATGCATGGAGGGCTAGGACAGACAGCGGAAGCGCAGATCATGCTGGCTGAGGCGATAGTGGGGCTGGACAAAACTGAGGAGCGCTTCTACGAAGCAGAGTTGTATCGGCTCAAAGGAGAGTTGTGCTTACAGCAGACTATCTCAGATACTGCCCAAGCGGAAACGTGTTTCCAGCAAGCCCATGCCATCGCCCGCCATCAGCAAGCCAAATCGCTGGAGCTGCGGGCTGCGATGAGCCTCAGTCGTCTCTGGCAGCAGCAAGGCAAGCGCGCCGAAGCCCGCGCGCTGCTGGCACCGATCTATGGTTGGTTCACCGAAGGGTTTGATACGGCAGATTTACAGGATGCAAAGGCATTGTTGGAGACGTTAGAGGAGGCTCGATCATGACGTTTGACGACATCCTCGACCAAGTGATTGCGCTCCTCAAACACCAAGGCCGCGTATCATACGGTGCGCTGAAAAGACGCTTTGATATCGATGATGACTACCTCAAAGACCTGAAAGACGAAATCCTCTACGTGCATCCCGTCATGGATGACGAGGGCAAAGGACTCGTGTGGACGGGTCACGTCGCAGGGACTGTCGAAACCACCTCGCAGCCTCCCCAGGCGAGCCAGCCATCCCTGGCACCGCACGCGCAGCCAACGTCGAGCGAACCACCACCAATGGCACCTCCTATTCCTGACGCCGAACGCCGCCAGCTCACGGTGATGTTCTGCGACCTTGTCGACTCCACGGCCCTCTCCGCCCAACTCGACCCCGAAGACCTGCGGCAGGTCGTGCGCGCCTACCAGACCACCTGCGCAGAGGTGATCCAGCGTTTTGACGGGCACATTGCCCAATACCTCGGTGATGGCCTGCTGGTCTATTTTGGCTATCCCCAGGCACACGAAGACGACGCCCAGCGAGCCGTACGCGCCGGGCTGGGCATCGTCGAGGCTATGGAGACACGCAATGCCTACCTGGAGCAGTACTACAAGGTGCGCCTGGCCGTGCGTCTCGGTATCCATACCGGCCTGGTCGTGATCGGGGAGATGGGTAGCGGTGCCAGGCGCGAGCGGTTAGCCCTTGGGGAGACTCCCAACCTCGCTGCGCGGCTGGAAGCACTGGCAGCGCCGAATACTGTGGTGATCAGCACCACCACGTGGTCCCTGGTACGCGAGTATTTCATTTACCATGACCTGGGGGCCCACGTACTCAGAGGTGCGGCCACGCCCACTCAGGTCTACCGCGTCCTGCGGGAGAGCGGCGTGCAGAGTCGCCTGGATGCTGCAGCGCCTAAAGGCCTCACGCCGCTGGTAGGCCGCGAGCACGAGGTCGAGTTGCTGCGCGAGCGCTGGCAACGCGTGCAGAACGGTCTGGGCCAGGTGGTGGTCCTGAGCGGCGAGGCGGGGATTGGCAAATCACGCCTCGTCCAGGAACTCAAGGACTCCGTGGCACCTGCGCTCCATACGCGCCTGGAGTGTCGCGGGTCGCCCTATTATCACAATACCGCCCTGTATCCTATCACCGATCTCTTCCAGCGTGCCCTCCGTTGGCAGCCAGGTGATACACCGCAGGAGAAGCTCTACAAGCTGGAAACCACTCTGTCTCAGTATAGCCTGGCGTTGGCAGAGGTGGTACCGCTCCTTGCGTCCCTGGTCTCTCTGTCACTGCCTGACGACCGCTATCCTCCCCTTACGCTCACGCCGCAACTGCAGCGCCAGAAGACCCTGGAAACGCTCCTCGCTCTCCTGTTCGCAGAGGCAGTGCGGCAGCCTGTCCTGTTTATTGTGGAAGACCTACACTGGGTCGACCCCACAACCCTGGAATTGCTGACCCTGCTCATCGATCAGGGACCTACAGTGCCCATCTTGACCGTGCTCACCTATCGTCCGGAGTTCCAACCTCCCTGGGATTTGCGCGCCCACATCACGTCTCTGGTCTTGCCCCGCTTAGCGCCTCCACAAGTCGAGACCATGGTGGCACAGCTCACCGGTGAGCAGGCCTTGCCTCCCGAGATGCTTCAACAATTGCTGGCCAAAACAGATGGTATCCCGCTATTTGTAGAAGAACTGACGAAGACTGTCCTGGAGTCAGGATGGCTGCGCACCGCCCAGGACCGCTACGATCTGGCTGGGGCGCTTCCGCCATTGGCTATCCCTACCTCGTTGCACGATGCCTTAATGGCCCGACTCGATCGTCTGTCTGCAGTCAAGAGCGTCGCGCAACTCGGGGCCACGCTGGGGCGGCAATTCCCGTATGCCCTGCTGCAAGCAGTGTCACAACTGGACGAGACAACGTTGCAACGTGCCTTGGAGCAGTTAGTGCAAGCCGAGCTGCTCTACCAACAGGGCGTGCCACCACAGGCCACCTACCTGTTCAAGCACGCTCTCATCCAGGATACGGCATATCAGTCACTGCTGAAGAGCATGCGCCAACAGTATCACCAGCGCATCGCACAGGTGTTGGAAGAGCAGTTTCTGGAGACGGCTGAGACGCGGCCCGAACTGCTGGCGCAGCATTACACGGAGGCTGGCCTCCCCGAGCAGGCCATACCCTACTGGCAGCGGGCAGGCCAACACGCCAGCGACCGCTCGGCTCATCTGGAAGCCATTAGCCACTACACCACTGGCATCAAGCTGCTCCAGAGCTTGCCAGAAACGCCCGAGCATACCCAACAGGCATTGACCCTGCACGTTGCCCTCGGTGCCTCACTGCTGATGACCAAAGGGCAGGCAGCTCCTGAGGTGGAGCAGACCTACGCCCAGGCACACGCGTTGTGTCAGCAGGTGGGCGAGACACCGCAACTTGTCCCGGTTCTGTTTGGTTTGTGGCGGTTTTCTGCGATGCGGCCGCAGTTGCCCATGGCACGCGATCTCGGCGAAACGTTGCTGCGCCTGGCGCAGGGTGCTGACGACCCCGCCCTCACTGTCATCGCCCGCTATGCCCTCGGGTGGACGTGGTTCTTCCTTGGTGCGTTACCCGCGGCCCGCCAGCACCTGGAGGAAGGTAGCGCACGCTACACGCCAGACCAGCGCCATACGCCAGTGTTCCGCATGGGCCAGGATCTGGGTGTTGCCTGCCGAGTCTATGCTGCTTGGACCCTCTGGTTACTGGGGTACCCGGCGCAAGCACAGGCACGTCTCCACGATGCCCTGACGTTGGCATATGAGCTGTCGCATCCCTATAGTCTGGCGTGGGCGCAATCGATAGCGACCCTCGTCTCACAGTGTCGCCGGGATGTGCCGGCCGTGTACGAGCAGGCAGAGGCCGCCGTCGCGCTCTCGACCGCGCATGGATTTACACAGTGGACGATCCAGGGAACAGTCTTGCGTGGGTGGGCGCTGGTCATGCAGGGGCAGGGTGAAGAGGGGATGATACAGGTCAGCCAAGGGATCGCTGCCTGGCAGGCCACCGGGTCCGCGCTGGGTCTCCCATATTTGTATACCATCCTGGCGGAAGCCTCTGCCCACCTGGGCCACCCGGAAGACGGCCGCCAGGCGCTGGCTGAGGCCCATACCCTGGTGGAACAGCATGAGGAACGCTTCTGGGAAGCAGAGGTCTCTCGCCTCCGAGGTGTCTTGCTCCTGCGGCAGACAATGGCACAGCAGGAGGAGGCGGAAACCTGGTTGCGGCGGGCTCTGGACGTCGCCTGCCGCCAGGGGGCGAAATCGCTGGAGCTGCGGGCTGCGATGAGCCTCGTGCGGCTGTGGCAGCACCAGGGTAAGCGTGCCGAGGCGTACGCACTGCTTGCACCCATCTATGGCTGGTTCACCGAGGGCTTTGACACCGCTGATCTCCAGGAGACCAAGGCATTGCTGGAGGCGTTGGCATAACGCAATGCTATGGATACGCCCTTCCTCCCTTAGAATGCTGGATGTGTGTGTGCTAACTCATTGAGCATGCAAAGCTTTTATGCAGTGACCGGTGCCAGCCTTGGCATATGGCTGGGTAGAGACTACCCAGCCACTGTGGTCGTCAGCCGTTCCAGAGCCTGTTCTGCTGCGTGGTATGCTCGCCCAAAGCCATCTGGAGCGCCACCCAGCGTCTCACCAGTAGGCGTAGCTGCCCGGTGTATAAATTGCGCTGGGATGAGGACGAAAGCGGCCTGGACCAGGAAAAAACTCCAGATCGCCAACGCCAGGCTGCTGCTGTGTCCATACACCATGAGGGCCGCACCGCAGCCGAGTAGACACACGCCACCCTGGAGCACTGCGGACACCAGGCTGCGGCTATAGGCGAAAGACCGCACAGCCCACATCAGCGTCACGCACAGCAGTAGGATCGTGGGAAACCGTAGGTTGAACAGGAGACTAGCCAGCAACACAGTAAGGGCTAGCAGTCCCAGGGTCACCCGGCCACTCCGCCTCCCACTGCGCGCCAGGAGGTAACATATGTAGGCGTAGGCCAGGACCATTACTACTATCTTCCAGGCCAAGAGGCTGCCGAGCGCGAGCTGCACGAACACGACGAGTGGGCTCACGCTCAGACTCAGTACCAACGCGACAAGGACGCCTTCCAGCAACGTTGGGCGGTGCATCGCTTCTCCTCCCATAAGCAAGATCGTTGTTATTCTCCCAGTGCCCTCTGCCACGCCATGCCTCTCATGGCGTGCTAGGCGCTGCCCCACTCCGGCGCCGTTTCTCCTCCAAGAAGGCCACCTCAACCTCATCGTCTGTAATGACAGTGCCACCCTGGAGTGGCACGCAGGGTGACGATGCCCAGGGGTGGCGCGGTCTGTTTTCCTCATACGTCTTGAGCTTCTGCACCACGCTAGCCAGCTGCGCTTTATGCGTAGCAATCCTGGTGGCCAGTCTGTCGCTTTGCGCCCGCGTCTCTTCCTGGGCCCGCACGATGCCTTTGGCACACCTGATCATTTCGAATCGCTTGCGGATCAGGTTTCTGGCCAATGACTCATTCTCAGCCGCAAAACAGAGGGCGATTTGTGGCTCGATCTCCTGCATCGCCACTGTCATCTCCTGCGCCTCCCTCTCAAGTCGCTGCAAGGCTGCGTGGAGTGCTTCGAGGTGGTGCTCTTGCGTGGCAATGTCCTCTTCCATATCGCGTATCGCCTGTTTGATCACCTCCTCCGGCTCTTCGAGACCGTCGAGGATGCCGTGTAGATCAGCTTTGAATAAGCGGGTTATGCGTGTGATCAAGGTCATGGTGGACGCTCCTCTGTGCGCTGCTGGCGCCTGTGATCCTCACTGCGACCGCTGGCTCTTGAGCGACTCGCTGTAGCGTGTTTTGGCAGCACGATTGCGTTTCTCTGCCTGCTGTGCCGCCGGCCCCGAAAAAGCCGCGTTGAGTTCTTGCTCCATGATAGACAGTTTGTCGGTTACAGCCTGATTCTCCACTCTGACACCAGTGTCGGTTGCCGCCTGCTGCAGGGCCTGACGATAGTCGGTGATGGCTTGCTGCGCTTTCTGCTTCTCTCCAGTCCGTAGCCAGTGGCTATAATCCTTCTGCAGCCGTCCGAGATTGTTGCCTTCCCAGAGTTGCTGGACCAGCTCCCGGCTCACCGAAGCCACCGCTTCGTCACGCCGTGCCGGCTCAAGTACTGCGATACGCAGGTGTTCAGGGGCTAACGCGATGCTGCTCGTCCCCTGACTGGTGGTGTAGTGCAGCTTGACGCTGCCTAAGGCTACCTCGCCAAGGCGGTCTGTAGGAACGGTCATAGTCACCACGAAATGCTTTTTGGCGCCCCCCAAGAGTTGGCCGGTAGCGACACGCGCCGTACCGGGCTGCGAGGTCAGGTCGATGGGATACCCTCCCACATCGGTGACGGTGATACCGTCACCGCACGTGATCTCCAGACCGCTGGCACTCGCAAAGACTTGGCGCGTGTCAGACATATCCTGCTCCAGGATCTCGCCGAGCTTTTCCAGATGTTCTAAGTATGCGTAATGGCCCATACCGTAATCCGCTAGCGCTACCATGAGCGTTTCATTAAACCCAAGTCCCATGCCAATCGTTGATAGCACCGCGCTGTATCCCGTAAAGCTTGCAGCGATTTTCGCCAGTTCCTTGGGGTCGACAATACCCATATTGGCCTCGCCGTCAGACAGTAAAATCACCTTGCGGTTGCGCTCCTCGGCAGGCCCTTGCAACAAAGCGCGGGCCTTAAGCAAGCCGTCGCTGATGTTCGTCGAGGACCCAGGCTGGATAGCATTCACCCGCCGCACGATACGCTCACGCGCGGCATCCGTGACCGGGGTGAGTTCGGTGTCAACCACGGCGACGGAATCAAACGTGATCAGGGCGAACCGATCCTCAGCTTGCAGCTGACGCACCAGACGGCGCACTGCCTCTTTCGCATAGGGCAAGCGATTATCTGCCGCCATCGAGCCACTGCGGTCGAGTACCACCACGATGTCGCTGGCTTTAACGCGAGAGGGCGAGAGTGTTGCTGCGGGCGTGGTAATGCTCAGATCAAGGTACATGATCCCCTGCCCACCCTGTACGAGCTTTGTCTGGGATAGCCTGCCCGACAAGGTGACGCCGTCAATACCCTGATGCACAGTCAGACCTGTTGCGTTCCCTGTTGATGTTCCTCCGCCACCTCCTATGGCCTGTGGTGCCAGCGCCACAGCCGCGGTCCCTACGAGCAGAGCAGCAAAGAGTCCTAGAGCCCCCCGGGGCGAGTGCAGTATGCGTATGATGCGTGTGATCAGGTGTTGCATGGTCGTTCTTCCTCCCTGTGGGTTGGTCCTAAACGTTGACGACTGAGCCCGTACACTGCACACAGTGTAGCCACGGACCTCCATGCAGGTGTAGACACGTGTGTGTAAAAAGCGCGTGACGTTTTTTACACGACTTTTACAGTGGGCAGGGGCACGCTGAGGTACTATTATGTGTACGGGCTGAGGTGCACACTGGAGCAGAACTATGCAGCGCAAATCGCGCCTACTCATCATCGAAGACGAGCCGGCTATCCTTACCGGACTCCTAGACCTCTTTGTGTACCATGGGTATGACGTCGAGGTGGCCCAAGACGGCCAGAGTGGGCTGGAGAAAGCCCTGCAAGGCAACTATGACCTGATCATCCTGGACATCATGCTCCCCAGGCTCGACGGTTTTGCCATCTGCGATGCTATCCGCCACCACAGCCGCGAGCAGCCGCTCATCATCCTCACTGCGAAAACGACTGATGAGGACATCATCACGGGACTCACGCTCGGTGCCGACGATTATGTTGCCAAGCCCTTTAGTGTGCGTGAGCTGGTCTTGCGCGTAGAAGCCGTGCTGCGACGCTCGGCAAAGCGCCGGTATGAGGCAGCCCAACTGTGCCTCGGCACGCACCTGCAGATTGACACCAGGACACTCGTGGGCACACAGCGGGACCATCCCGAGCCTATTCTCTTTACCCGGCGTGAGGTGGAGATCTTGCAGTATCTCACCCAGCATCACGATCGGCCAGTGTCACGCGAGGAGCTCCTGGCGGAGGTCTGGGGCTATGCCAACGCCTCGCGCTTTGAGACCCGCACTGTGGATATCCACATGGCAAAGCTACGCCGGAAAATCGAGCCCAACCCCAAAGACCCTGCCATGCTGATCACGGTCCGTGGCGAAGGGTATCGCCTCCTGACAGGCTCCTAGGAACGCCGCCATGCTGCAGCACCTGCACCGCTGGTTGCGTCACACCCCCGTAAGCGCACCGTTTCGTCCTGGGACACGCGGGCAGGCGACGCGACGCCTGCGCCTGCTCCTCTGTGCCTCACTGCTCTGTGTGGCTCTACCGCTGACGCTGCTCCTGA
>Ga0075418_10009591_pt1 | contig 10863 bp, 12 predicted proteins | sample SoiMetdeltSBSDD2_FD_81776 | JGI IMG/M metagenome (GOLD analysis project Ga0075418, IMG submission 81776) | Bulk soil microbial communities from a Populus tree surrounding site in Tennessee, USA - Soil MetaG P. deltoides SBSDD2 | ecosystem: Environmental > Terrestrial > Soil > Tree plantation...
CAGTCTCTTCAGGACAACAAAACTGGATGACAAGACGAACGCGGGCACGCAGGACGAGGCGAATGTTGGCACGCAGGAGTCGACGCCTCAGGCCCAGGCCGAGCTCGGGTGGCGGGTTCATCGCTACTTTCACCCCGAAGTCGCCAGGCAGCAAATCAGCGTGAGGTTCTTCCATGACGGCAAGCCGATCTCGATCGAGCAGGCGCACTACAGCAAGGTGGTGCAGCCCATGGAAAAGAGCCATAACAGGAAGGACCGCCGCGAGCGATGGCTTCGATTCGGGTTCCAGGCATTGGAGATGGTCGCCGTCCTACTCGTGCCGCTGGTGACGCTCACGATGACCACCGCCAACGAAGCCGTCATGGGAGAGTGGTGGGATCTGGTCACTCTAGGCTTCGGGTCCGAAGCGATTCGCAGCATCCTGACGGGTGGAGACCAGGAGCAGACCACGACGTCTACAGCGTAGGGCCCAAAAGCAAACGCCTGTGTTTGCTCTTCGGGTCCTTCCCGGTTTCAGGCTCAACCGCCGGAGGTTTGAAAGAGCGCAAAGGCCGCCCCTTGCGCATCCTCGCAAGGCGCCACGAGATCGCCCTCTGGCGTTTCCATTGGCTCCAGCGCGGATCCTCCGAGCGCCCGCACCCGCACCAACGACTCTTCGAGGTGCTGAGTACTGAAGAAGAAAAGCCACTGTGGGTGAACGTGCGGCAGGCGCGCCATGTTCGTCGTGCTGCCGACGGGTCTGCCCGTTCCGTCCCAGGTGAACGTGACCTGCCGGCCTCTCTCCGGGCCCAGGTCGAGCGCTTGCACTGGCGTCCACCCGAAGAGGTCGGCGTACAGGGCGAGCGCTCGTGCCTCGTCCTGCGCGCTGAGCAGATGCCAGGCCACACGAGTGCCGCGTCGGCCGCTGGCTGCGTGCGTCAACGCGACGATGGCACCGAAGGGATCGCGCAGGATTACCGCCGGGTGAGGGTCGTCCGGGCGCGGCGCCGGACCGAGCTGGGTGGCGCCCGATTGGACGAAGCGATGCAACGTTGCCATCACGTCGTCGACGCCAAGGTGCCCAAGCCAGTGTGACGGCGCTCCACGCGCGGCCGCCTGCGCCGGCAGCGGCTCGACTTCGATGCCGTCTTCCCAGAAGCGATCGCCGAGGAGATCCCGGTAGAAGGATCGCGCCGCCTCGACGTCGGTCGTTCTGAGCGTGTAACGACAGAACCTGCCTGATATCGACACGGCGCAGACCGACCCTTGGAATCCCTGGTTGGCTTACGGGTGACTGTTCACGGTGACGGTACCACCGATGGTCGAGAGCAGGCGCTCCTGAAAGCTGTTCGTGTACGCATGAGCCCCGCTGAACCGGATGGGCGAGCTCTGGCCATCCGTGCCGTCGCGTGGGGTGAAGTGCAGTGTCAGGATCGTGCCGGATCCGGTCGCGCCGGCGGCGGAGTCAGGCCGGTCGATCTGTATGGTCACGCGGCCCGTGGTCGTCGTCACGAGTCGATCGACGGTGATGCCCCCCTGCTGCATGTAGGTGCCGTCCGTGTAGTCCTGAAACTCCAGGACGCTTGCGGTGAACAGGATGTCGGCTCGAACCTTCCAGAACGGCTGCGTGAAGTTCGCGTTGAAGCGGATGAAGATCTCGTCGGTGCCGGACGTGTTGGGAGCCTGGTCGACGTAGAAGCTGCCAGGCGGCGGTGGATTCGTCGTATCAGGAGTGAACGACAGGACGTAGGTCGTCGACGGGGCTGTGTCGTCTCCGCCCTTCCCCTCGCAGGCAAGGGTGAAGCAGACGACCAACATCAGAATGGCTACGCGTATACCCTGCTGTGTCATATCGCTCGGGGTCCGATGTCATCGAAGCGCCGCGTGCTGAGGCTGTCGAGAGCAATCGCGCGCTCAACGGCGTCGGTCGATTAGACGTATGTGCAGGCGCATCAGTCGGTCAGTCTAGCATTCTCAGGAGAGATGCCGAGCTGAAGCACGGTGCTGCGGATACCACCGAACTGAAGCTCGGTGCTGCGAATTCCCTGAGCGGCACACCCCTGCTCCACACGAAAGCGCGGTAGGATCCATCTGCTCACACGAAAGCATGACCGACTGGCGGGTATCAGGAACCTATTTCGAGGCGTGCAACTGCGAGGCGATCTGTCCGTGCCGGCGGCTGGACGGCCAGAGCTCGGGTGCCGACGCCACCCACGGCGTCTGTGACTTCGCCCTGTCCTGGAGCATCGCCGAAGGCAGACACGACGCCGTGTCGCTTTCGGGCCGTTCGGTGGTGATTGCCGGGTCGTACTTCGACCACGAGAGAGGGAAGCCGTGGCGCGTGTGCCTTTACATCGACGAGGCGGCCACTTCGGCTCAGCACGCGGCGCTCACCGAGATCTTTCTCGGCCGTGCCGGCGGCACCGCGTTTCGCAATTACGCTGGCCGCATTCGTGAAGTGTACGCGGTCAGGCGTGCCAAGATCACGCTGGAGCACACCCCGCGCCACTGGTTCATGCGCGCCAACGACTACGTCGTCGTGCGCGGTGGCGAGCCAGTCCCGTCTGATCTCGCGGTGTCGTGTGGGATTCCCGGTCACGATCGCCCCGGCGACGAGGTTCGAACAGACGTCATGCGTGTCGCTGACGGTGTGCTCCAGTGGGAGGTGCACGGTCGGTGTGGCTTTGTCACCGACTTTGACTATCGATCCGATAGGTGAGCCAGGGCGCATGAGCCGCGCTCAACGGGCCCCGCTATCGCGAGAGCCTCGAGGCCCGTGCGCTCGGCTTCGCGCCGCGAGAAGACAGGTCAGGCGGTGCCGGCGAGGAAGAGTATCCCGACGACGATCATCGTCGTACCTGCGAGGCGCGAGACAGCCACGCCCCTGGGTCCGACCTTCTCGAACAGCACGAAGACGCTGAGCGCCGCGACCCAGGCCAGATTCATCACGCCTGTCACGAACAGCACGCACATCAGGGCCCAGCAGCAGCCAAGACAATGGGTGCCGTGGCCGAGGCCCATCCGAAAAGCGCCGATATTCCCCTCGCGCCAGTGGGTCATCAGAAACCCCAACGGGTGCCGGCACTGCGTGAGGCATGCGAACTTCAGCGGCGTCAACTGATAGGCGCCGGCAGCAATGAGAATGGCGCCGGCCAGACGCGGAGTCGACGCGGACATGGCCACGGACAGCAGCGCAGCCTCGTGCAGTCTCCACTGCACGAGCGTGGCGCCCACGCTGAATCCGACCCAGACGGCGATGTAGCCCAGCCCGAACATCAGCACCGCAAGGGGAACGCCGCGTCCGGTGCGCTCGGTCCGCGCGTCCGCGAAGAGCAGCAGCACTGGTGCAGCCGTTCCGGCCATCATGCCCACCATCATGACCGCCCACATCAAGAAGGTGAGCAGCACGTCGGCGGTGGTCCAGCGCGGGGTCATCGGCATGCCGAGCGCCGCCATCATCGCGTCTGCGCGCATCGAGGACGACGTCCGGCTGTCGAGCAGGAACAGATAGCCCCAGGCCAGCGCAATGACAAGCGCCAGACACGTCGAGATGAGGAACCGATGGCGGCGTGATAACAACGCGGTCGGCGAGGAGCGCACGTCGTCGACGTCTCGTGCAGCCGGGCTCGAAAGTGGTGTTGCGTCTGTCAATTCAACAAAGTGTCATCGTGAACCAACGCCTGCGGAGGAGCGCAAAGGTCCGAAGTTCGGCCGCGCCGGCACACGTCGCAACCAGCACCCGTCACGGGGCTACGGTCATTGGCGAATCGGCCCCGGCAGAGCAGGCGGCGGCGGGTCGAGAACTTTGACCGGAATCCGAATACCGTCCCGAATCGGTGCGACCGGTGCGGGCCGGGGGGCGATGACTCTGGGTGCGACTCGGACAAGGTTCGCGGCGATGAGGCCTTCCGTCGCTATGATCGGCCGTCGCTGTAGTGCGGCCTGCAGGTTGTCGAGTTCCTCCGGGTTCAGAATCGCGCTCAGCTGATCCAGCAGCTCGGCATGGTAAGGCTGGTCGAAGCGGATGCGGGACTTGTACTCCTCGACAAGCGCCGCCGCGCGCTCCTGTTGCGGCGATGGGAGCCGGAACCTCTGAATGAATCCGGCGGGATCTACCTTCTGGGCGATGTTGCTGGACCCCGAACCGCCGGCAACGGAGGCCGCCGCAGCCCGAGCCTCAGCAGCCGCCATCTGCGACCTGAACTCCCCGATTTGTGCCGTTGTCAGCACTCTCTCCATTTTCTGCAACAGCTTCTCAGAGGCGGTGATCTCGAGCGTCTCGACGTAGGCGTCGGCGATGGCGAGGGCACGCTCTCTCGTCGACGATTCGAGCCTCAGATCGTCGATCGCGCCATCGACACGGGGTCGCGATGACGTTTGAAACTGGTCGGCGAAGCCGTACGCGCCCACGGCCTGTGCTTGCGCCCGAAAGGTCGGCAGCGGTACGGGCACGACGAGCGCCCGGATCTCGCTTCTGTCGAGTGCGCCGTCGCTGTCGCTGTCACCTCGAGTCACGAGCGCTTGCAGGCGCTCCGCCAGTTCGGCCTTCGCGACTCTGCCGTCGCGATTGCGATCGAAGGACAGCAGCCGGCCGACCATTTCGTCGACAGTCACGCCGGCGACCGCGGTCGCAGACCCCTGAAGTGCCGCCTGCGCGTGCGCCAGGCTGACGGCGCTGAATGTGACGATGACCGCGAACAACACAGATTGGCCGCGTCGCGCCATGGAGGGCTCCTTTCGACGTGCCTAACTCTAGCCGATTGGCGAGCGCTCGATGCGGGAGAAAATGCGAGCGGTCAGTGACGACGGGGGGTGAGGCGGAGGGGCTTCTGTTCGTGGCGGCTCGCGTGGTCCTGCGCCGCGTTCTGGTCTTTGGCAGCTGTAATATCGGCCGTGAGCGCGCGCGCCTCCCTGATCAGCGACCGCAGCCGTTTCAGCAGATCCGCCGTGTGCTTGCGGCTGCCGCTGGAATCGAAGGGCAGGTGCCAGCTCGACATGGGAGACGATCAGACTACGACGCTCGGACGCCACTCGACCATTCGGAAAAATCCCTAGTCCCGGAGGGTTGAGGCGAGCAGCCGCCGCGATCGGAAGTACACGACGAATTCGTTGCAGCCGCTTGGCAATTCTGTAAAGAAACGAGAGGAGATGACGCCTCCATGGATGCGGATCAAACGCGTCCCGATCGAACGCATTCGAGCCCGCTTCCGCACGGCGGAGCGGCATCCCAAACCAGGTACGACACATGCCGATGTCTGGCTCGACGAATCGCGGTCCCGCGATTTCATTGAGAATCTCCTCGATGACGTCGCCGACCGTCACGACATGTCGTGATCCCAATTGCCGATGAACGATCTCCTTCCCTCATGGAACGACGGTGCGGCCAAGTCCCGGATCCTCGATTTCGTGGCGCGCGCAACGAAGCCGGGCGGGCCGGATTTTGTGCCGCCCGCCGAGCGCATTGCGACGTTCGACAACGACGGCACTCTCTGGTGTGAGCACCCGCTGCAGGTTCAGGGGTTCTTCTTGATCGATCGAGTGAAGGAGCTCGCGGCCAAGGACCCGGGCATGGCGGGGCGCCAGCCCTTCAAGGCATTGCTCGAGCACGACCTGAAGACGCTTCACGGCCTCGGTAGGCAGGCGCTGATGGAGCTGGGGTTTGCCACGCACGCCGGCGTCACCGACGAGGCCTTCGACACGATTGCCAGCAACTGGCTCGCGACGGCCAGGCATCCGAAGTTCGCGCGGTTGTTCAAGACCTGCACCTACCGCCCGCAGGTCGAACTGCTCGACTATCTGCGCCGCCACGCGTTCAAGACCTACATCGTCTCGGGCGGCGGTGCCGATTTCATTCGCGCTGTCGCCGAGGAAGCCTACGGCATCCCGCGCGAGCAGGTGATCGGCTCGAGCGTCAAGCTCCGGTTCGATGCGCAGAACGGCCGGGCAGGGCTGATGAAGCTCTCCGAGCTCAACAGCTTCGACGATCGCGACGTCAAGCCGCAGAACATCGCGCTACACATCGGCCGGCGGCCGGTCCTGGCATTCGGCAACTCGGACGGCGACCTCGCCATGCTGCGCTACACGACCACCGGCCCGGGGGCGCGGCTGGCGCTGCTCCTCCATCATGACGACGACAGTCGCGAAGCGGCCTACGACCGGGAGTTCCGCCTCAGCCCGCTGGCGGAGGCGCTCGACAAGGCAGACGAGTACGGCATCACCGTTGTCAGCATGAAGCGCGACTGGAACGCGGTGTTCGCGGATGCAGGGGAATAAGCATTGGATCTGAAACAGATCGTTCTGCTCGCGCTGCAGATCAGCATCCTGACAACGGTGTTCGGGTTTGGTCTGCAGGCAACGCGAGGAGATCTGCTGTACGTCGTTCGCCGCCCGGGTCTTCTCGCGCGGTCGCTCCTGGCCGTGTTCGTGGTCATGCCCGTTGTGGCGGTGCTGCTGTTCGCGATATTCGACTTCCCGCAGATGGTGGGAGTGGCCCTCCTCGCCCTGGCGATCTCTCCCGTGCCGCCGCTCCTGCCAAACAGGGAGAGAAAGGCCGGAGGGGATGAGTCGTTCGGTCTGGGGCTCATGGCGATTCTCGCGCTGACGTCGATCGGGACAGTCCCAGCGGCGCTGCGGCTGCTGGCCTTCTTCGCCGACCGGTCGCTTGCAATCATGCCGAGTGCCCTGGCGGCCATGGTGCTGAAGGCTGTGCTCGCGCCGCTGGCTGCCGGTGTGATCGTACGTTTCTGGTTGCCGACGGTCGCGGCTCGCCTCGAACGTCCTGTCTCACTCATCGGCAAGGTGCTGCTTCCGGTGGCGGCGCTCGCGCTGGTCGTTCCCGCGTTGCCCGCCATCTCGACGCTGGTCGGCGGAGGCGCGGTGCTCGCGATGGCGATCTTCGTCGTCGCCGGGCTCGGAATTGGTCACCTTTTGGGAGGGCCTGACCCCGACCACTCCGTCGTCGTGGCGCTCTCGACGGCATGTCGGCATCCAGCGATGGCGCTTGCCATCCTGACGACGAATTTTCCGGAGTACCACTTCGGCCCGCTGATCCTGCTGTATCTCCTGGTGAACGGCATTGCGGCCATTCCCTACCTCAAGTGGCAGGAGAAGCGGATCTCAGCGGCTCACTCCTCACCGACTCCCTCGACCACAGGACGTGCGCGGTAAAGCCCGGCGATGCTGGACACGTGGCGGCACGAGGTCCGGCCACGGGATGTTCCGGGATTCGCACGAGCTCCACCGCCTTCACGGCGCCTCGCGTCACCGCCTCGATTAAGCCGCCGGCGGCGGGACGAAGCGGAGATAGGGGCGCGGCGCGCGCCATCCGTTCGGATACACCTTCTTCGCGTCCTCGTCGGAGACCGAGCCGGCGATGATGACGTCCTCGCCGGGCTCCCAGTTCACGGGGGTCGCCACCTTGTAGCTGGCGGTGAGCTGCAGCGAGTCGATCACCCGCAGCACCTCGTCGAAGTTCCGGCCGGTCGTCATGGGGTAGACGATCATCAGCTTGATCTTCTTGTCTGGGCCGACGACAAAGACGGTGCGGACCGTCTGGTTGGTCATCGCGGTCCGCCCTTCGCAGGTGCCCTCGGTCGATGCCGGCAGCATGCCGTACAGTTTGGAGACCTTGAGATCGGTGTCGCCGATCATCGGGTAGTTCGGCGCATATCCCTGCGTCTCCTTGATGTCGTTCGCCCACTTCGTGTGGTTGTCGACCGGGTCGACGCTGAGGCCGAGGATCTTGGTGTTGCGCCTGTCGAACTCGGGCTTGAGCCGCGCCAGGTAGCCCAGCTCGGTGGTGCAGACCGGTGTGAAGTCCTTCGGATGAGAAAAGAGGACGCCCCACGAATCGCCAAGCCATTCGTGGAAGTTGATGCGGCCATCGGTCGTGTCGGCCTGGAAGTCAGGAGCGATGTCGCCAAGCTGCAGTGCCATGAGGTCCTCCTTCGAATTTGAAACTGTCGGCCGGGGCCGCGGGCTCGGGCGGCCTTCTTGCCGGGTGTCGAACACGGGCGCTATAGTGCTCGTGGCCGCTCCGCCCTTCCATGGATGCGGGATGAGAACCGTATGAGTTTTCGATGAGTGGTCCCGCGGTCCTGCGTTTTGCCACGTTCGAGCTCAATTCGGCGACCGGCGAGCTGCGTCAGCGCGGCGACCTGATCAAGCTGGCGCCGCAGCCGTTCAAGGTCCTCGAGCTCCTCGTGCGCCGCGGCGGTGAAGTCGTCACGCGCGCCGAGATCCGCGATCACGTCTGGAGCGGCGACACGTTCGTGGACTTCGAGCAGGGGCTGAACTTCTGCATCCGCCAGATTCGCGAGGTGCTGGGCGACACGGCCGACGCACCGCGGTTCATCGAAACCCTTCCGCGCCGCGGGTATCGATTCGTGATGCCGGTGACCGGTGTGGCGGCGGCGCAGCCCGCCTCGGTGACCCGCCTCATGGTTCTGCCATTTCGAATGCTCCGGCCGGATTCGGAAACGGAGTTCCTGGCCTTCAGCCTTCCGGATGCGCTGACCAGCTCGCTCGGCGGCCTGCAATCGCTTGTGGTGCGTTCGAGCATGGCGGCGGCGCGATTCGCCGGCGATTCGGGAGATCCCAAGAGGGTCGGGGTCGAGGCAGACGTCGACGCGATCGTGACCGGCACGCTGCTGCGAGCGGGCAACGACGTCCGCGTCGCTACGCAGCTCACCGATGCATCGAGCGGCACGCTGTTGTGGTCGCATGTCGCGCAGGCGCCGGTCGGCGACCTGTTCTCCGTGCAGGACGAGCTCAGTCAGCGGATCGTGGCGTCGCTCTCGCTGCCGTTGACCAACCGCGAGCAGGAGATGCTGAAGCGCGACGTGCCGACGAGCGCCAAGGCTTACGAGTACTTTCTCCGCGGCAACCAGCTCAGTTACGACGCCAAGCAGTGGAGCATCGCGCGCGATTTGTATCTGCAGTGCGTCGACGAGGATCCGCGGTTTGCGCCCGCATGGGCGCGCCTTGGCCGGATCCATCACGTGATGGGGAAATATCTACCGACCGGGACGCACCAGAGTCTCACCGAGGCCGAAGCAGCTCTCAAGCGCGCCCTCGAGCTCAATCCCGATCTGACGATTGCTCACAAGCTGTTCGCGCAGCTCGAGGTCGACCTGGGCCGCGCACAGGACGCCATGGCTCGGCTCATCGAGCGTGCGCATACCGCCGACCCGGAGCTGCTGGCGGGCCTGGTCAGCGCCTGCCGGTATTGCGGGCTGCTCGACGCATCGGTGGCCGCGCACGAGCGCGCGCGGCAGCTCGAGCCCAAGATCCGCACGAGCGTCGGGCACACGTGGTTCCTGCAGGGCGATCACGCACGCGTGGTCACGTCCAAGGTCGCGGAGTATCCCTATATCGTGGCGATCTCGATGGCGGAGCTTGGCCGCGCGAAAGAGGCGCTGCCGATCCTCAGCGAGCTCGAACAGAAGATTCCCACTCGGCTGCGGGACTTCATCGTCGCGGCCCGGACGCTGCTCGAGGGGAACGCCGCAGAAAGCCTTGCCGCCGTAGGACGCGTTGTCGCATCGGACTTCCGCGACCCCGAGGGCCTGTTCTACCTGTCGCGCCACCTGGCGCACCTGAACGAGTCCGGTCCGGCGCTCGACCTCTTCGCCCGCGTCGTCGAGGGCGGGTTCTTTTGTTTTCCAGCAATGGCTCGGGATCCCTGGCTCGACCCGCTGCGCAGGAAGCCGGCCTTCACCAGGCTGCTGCGGCAGGCCGAGGTGCAGCACTGCGAGGCCCTGTCTGCGTTCGACCGGCTGGGTGGCGACAAGGTGCTGGGCGCTGCGTCGTCAGCGCGCCCGCATCAACCGCCAATGCCGGTGAACCCCGCCGTGCGTCAACGAGTCTGAGAGATAACCGACCCGAAGGGGCACTGTCTCAGTTTGAAAAATCTTCAGGCCGGCACTAGCGACTGAGCGTCTAATGAATGCCATGAGGCGACTCGCGGCTGCGCTGGTAGTTGTGCTGTCACTTCAGAGCCAGGCTTCTGCGCAGGATGGTAATCATCAACTCGAACGGATCAGCCTAGTGCTTCAGCAGCCGCCTTCGGTGTTCACAGAGGCAATCAGGGTCTCGACGCGACAGACGCTAGGCGTGTCCATCTTTGAGCCCATGGCAGGAGCGCCGAAATTGGGGCCATTCACGCTAGGAACGCCACAGCAGGGTGAAATCATCCAGCTGTCTCTGCCCATCGGCGAGTACGTGTCACGCCTTGCCCACGTGATCGCTGCTGCGAATTACCGACGGAAAGAGGCGGGCGCGCGTCGAAGGGTTGAGGCGGACCTGAAGGCGTTTTTAGACCGGCAGCCACCGCAACAATGACGGGTAGTGTCTGAACCCTGCGTTGGTCGTGTGTTGCGGTGACGGTCCGGGCGACTGTGTTACAACCCTGTGGCACAGCCCGAGAGGATACGGATAATCCTGACGTAGCGAGGAGGATTGCAATGAGATTCTGGTTGCCGGCTCTAGTCGCGATTGCTGTGATTCCCGTCGCGGCACATCATCCTGCTGCGTCCTACTACGATGTGACCAAGCCGGCGTCCATATCTGGCCCGATAGTCGAGCTTCGCGCCACCAACCCGCACGCTGTGCTGATCATCGACGGGACCGGGCCAGACGGTCGCACGGGCCGCTGGGCGTTCGAAGGGCTTCCACCGAACGTGTTTCAATACCGGGGTCTGAAGGACTTCAGAGAAAGGCTGAAGCCCGGCACGATTATTACGATCTCGGGATGGCCGGCGAAAGATCCGCAGGCGCGGTCATTCAGCGCAAACACGATCACGTTCGCGGACGGAACAACGATGCTCTTCGGCTCGACGACGCTGCAGGAGGGCCACTGGAGCGTCGTGCGCGGCTGCGATTCAC
>Ga0075418_10009594_pt1 | contig 10861 bp, 5 predicted proteins | sample SoiMetdeltSBSDD2_FD_81776 | JGI IMG/M metagenome (GOLD analysis project Ga0075418, IMG submission 81776) | Bulk soil microbial communities from a Populus tree surrounding site in Tennessee, USA - Soil MetaG P. deltoides SBSDD2 | ecosystem: Environmental > Terrestrial > Soil > Tree plantation...
CTGGGACACAAGCGCGGCCTGGGCCCCGTCTACTGCACGCACAACACTTGGTTCTTATGGGGCCCGCCGCCCGATCCTGTCGAGGTCGCGATCGTCCTCGGCGACGATCCCGATCACCTCGATCCATTGTTCGAGGATGTCGAGCTGGCGGGCATTCACGATTGCGGGCTCTGCATGCCTTGGCGCGACGAGATGCCGATCTGGATCGTCCGCCGACCGCGCGTTCGGGTCGCCGACCGCTGGAACGATTGGAAGCACTACGAGTAGGGATTCGGCGCGAGTGTCATCGACATTCGCGTCGACGCGGGCTTGTCCGGCGCGGCCACGCTCAGGCGACTTCCGCCTGAGCGCTGCCTGCCTCGACCCAGCTCGCTTTCCTGCTCTTTCCGAAACGCAGGTAGAGAGAGGGGACGACGAACAAGTTGAGAATCGTCGAGGTGATCAGACCACCCAGGATGACGATCGCCATCGGGTACTCGATCTCGTGACCGGGGATGTCGCCCGAAATGGCCAGGGGCACGAGGGCCAGCCCGGTGGCCAAGGCGGTCATCAGAATCGGCGAGAGCCGCTCGATCGCTCCGCGCAGCCCCAGCTCTGGACCGAAGGTCTCGCCCTCGTAGCGTTCCAGATGCTGATAATGGCTGATCAACATGATCATGTTTCGCGCCGCGATCCCGAAGACCGTGAGGAACCCGACGAGCGACCCTAGAGAGATGACGTCGCCCGTGAGGTATGCCGCCAGCACTCCGCCCACCAGCGCCGATGGCAAGGTCAGGAACCCGAGCACCGCCAGCCGCAGGTTGCCAAAGGACGCGAACAGGATGAGGAATACCCCGATCATGGCCGTGATCGTGTGGGTCAGCAGACGTCTCTGGGCGGCTTGCCGCTCGGTGTACTCGCCGAGCACAACCGCGTGATATCCCAGCGGGTACTGGATCTTCGCGAGTCGCTTCTGCACTTCAGCCATGACGCCGCCAAGATCGCGATCCTTGACGTTGGCGCCGACGTCGATCCGCCGCGAGGCGTTCTCGCGATAGATGACGCTTTGGGCTGGAGCGATACGCACGTCGGCCACATCGCCCAGACGCACGTGCCCGTGGTTGGGCGTGTCGATCGGCAGGTCGCGAAGGTTGTCGATGCTGCTGCGTGTTTCGGGCGTGCTCCACACGTTGACGTCGTACGCCTTTCCATTGATGAAAAGGTCGCCAACCTCTTCTCCGGCCAACATAGTCGCCGAAGCCCGGCGCGCGTCCCCAGGTTTGACGCCGTAGCGAGTTGCTGCCGCCAGGTCCACCTTGACCTGCACCTCGGGTACCTCGGATTGGAGCTGCACGTGCAGATCGACGATCCCTGGGGTCCCCTTCAGTGCTCGCTCGATCTCGTCCGCCTTGGCGTGGATGCCCTTCAGATCGGGTCCATAGACGCGCACGACGAAGGTCTCCCTCGCTCCAGCTAGGACCTCGTCGATGCTCTCGTTGAGGTACGTCTCGACGTTGTGGAAGAGCCCCGGATAACCGCTGACTACGTTTTCGATCGAGGCCATCGTCTCGTCGTAGTCCACGTCGGGATCTACGCTGATCCAATTCTCCCCGAAGTTGACGCCGTTGATTTCATCTCCCAGACTGGCTTGCCCGATGTGGGACCCGAAATTACGAACCCCCGGGATGGCTCGCAGCTCTTTGCTGGCCCGGATCGCCATGCGCCGCTCTTCCGCCACCGCGGTGCCAGGCTTGGTGATCCAATGCATCAGGAAGTCCCGCTCCTTGAAGTGCGGGAAGAGGGACTCTCCGAGCAATGGCAGCACCGCGGTACCGGTCAGTATGATGATCGCGGTCGCGGCGAACACCGGGCCGGGCCGCCGGAGGATCCGCGCCAACACGCGACGGTAGCCACGTTGGAGCCAGCGCACGAGCGCCGGCTCGCGGCGCTCGATCGGGGTCTTGGCCAGGAGGATCAGGCACATCACCGGTGTGACCGTCAACGCGACCAACATGGACGCCAGCACCGCCATCCCATAGGAGATGGCTAGCGGCTGGAAGAACGCGCCGGATACGCCTCCCATGAAGAAGATCGGCAACAGAACCATGGCGTCGATGAGTGTTGCGTGAATGATGGCTTGCCTCACTTCGAGCGACGCCTCGAGAATGATGCTCGCCGGCGATTTCCTGATTCCCGCCTTGCGGTACTCGCGCATCCGCCGCACGATGTTCTCGACGTCGATGATCGCATCGTCGACGACGACCCCGATTGCGATCACGAACCCGGCCAGGATCATCGTGTTGAGGGTCGCGCCTCTCCAGTAGAGCACGAGCGCACCGGCCACAAGCGACAGAGGAATCGCAACCATGCTGATGAGAGCGGTGCGCCACTCGAACAGGAAGGCAACGAGAACCAGCATTACGAGAATGCAGCCAATGAACAGCGCCCGCGTGAGGTTCTCGAACGCCAGGTGGATGAAGGTTGCCGGTCTGAAAATCGTCGTATCGATGTCTACCCCGGGAAGGCCGGGTCGCAATGCCTCCATGGCGGCTTCGACGTCGCGGGTCGCCTGCAAGGTGTTGGCCCACGGATACTTGAAAACGACGAGCATGAGCCCAGGACCGTCGTTGATGACGGCGTCGCCGAAGAGGGGCCACGTATCCACGACGACATCCGCGACGTCACTCAGGACCAAAGGAGTGCCATCGGTGTCCTTCTTGTCGTAGATGGGCAACTTGGCCAGCTCATCGGCGGAGATGAGAGGCGACGCGGAGCGGATACTGACACGCTGATTGGGGGTTTCGATGAATCCCCCGGTGCCGATCAGAGCACCGTCCGAAAAATAGAGAATCCCCACGTCCAAGGCGTCCGCAGTGAGCTCCATGACCTCGTCGAGCGAAACATCGTGGGCATGCATGCGTTTTGGATCGACTCGAACCTGCGGCATCTTGATCCGTTCGCCCCAGATCGCCACATTCGCGATGCCGGGCACCCGCAGCAAGCGAGCCCGAATCGTCCAGTAGCCGACCATCGAAAGGTCGGTCAGGGGCAAGGTCTTCGAAGAAATCCCGATCTTCATCAGCCGGCCGGTCGAGGCTACGGGCGGCATCACGACGGGTGGGGCGGCCCACGTCGGCAGGCTGGGGAGCACGGCTGCAAGCCGCTCTTGCACCAGTTGCCTTGCACGGATTTCATCGGTTCCGGGCTTGAAAAGCAACTCGATCGACGAGAGGTCCGAAACGGCCTTGGAGCGCATGATGTCCAAGTTGATGAGGCCGTTGAACTCCTGTTCCAGCGGCACGTTGACCAGGGATTCTACTTCCTCCGCGGTGAGCCCGAGGCAGATGGTTTGGATTTCCACGCGTGGGGGAGCGAACTCGGGAAATACATCCACCGGCATTTTGGGGATCTCTTTGATGCCGAACCAGAGCATGGCCGCGGCAATGAGCAGCACGATGTACCGAAACTTCAGGCTCGTTCCGACGATCGACCGGATCATGGCTGGACTCCCCCTCGTGCTGTCATTCTTCTTCGAACTCGATCTCGGATCCGTACAACTCTTCAGCGCCCACCGTCACAACCATCAGGCCCGAGGCAGGACCATCCAACAGAAACGCCCAGTCTCCCTGGATACGATCGAGCAGGATGTGATGGCGAACGAAGACCCGCGGTTCGGGGTTCGTGTACACCCAGGTGTCACCCTCGGTGTCGTACAGAACCGCTGCATACGGGATGGCCCTTCTCTGCGTCCCGCCGACCTCCTTGTCCTCGACCTGGGCGGTCTGGATGTCGAGTCTCTGGACCGCTTGCTCGGTCAACGTCACGCGAGTGGGCTCGGTAGCACCATCGAGGTGCTCGACCGTCGCGGGACCCGTCTCCTCGTCTGGGGCGGCTTCCGAGGACTCCCTGCACGCTGCAATCGGCAGACAGGCCAAGAGCAGCACCATGACTTTCCAGCAGTGATTGTGTTTCATGTCTTTCTCCTATCGTGCTTGGTTGCTCGATGTCGTTGCGTTCAGGCTCCAGCCATGCCGCTAGCTTTCGGCAAGGAGCCGAGTACTCCCTGTTGGGCGTCTGCCGTGACCGAATCCGTCTCTCGCGCACAGCTGACTCCGAGACGGAAGAAGAGGGCAGGCAGGAAGAGCAAGGTGAGCAGACCCGAGGTCAGCAGTCCTCCCAGGATGACGACCGCCATCGGGCGGAGGACTTCGAGCCCTGGGAGGTCTCTCGAGAGAAGCGCCGGGACCAGCACGGCGCCTGCAACGAGGGTTGTCATCAGAACAGACATGAGTCGCTCACGTGCCCCGCGCAGCACCAGCCACGGCCCGAACGCCTCGCCTTCCTCTCGCTCGAGCCGCTGATAGTGGTTGATCAGCGACACCACGTTGCAGGTCGTGATCCCGAACACTGCCAGCAGACCGGCGAAGGAGCCGAACGAAAGGACACCGCCGGTGGCGAGTGTCGCCAGCATTCCACCCGCCAGCGCGGCGGGCACGATCAAGAAGAAGAGAGCCGCCAGGCGCCAGCTTCCGAACGCCGCCTGCAAGAGGAAGAACACGCCGATGGCCGCAGCGATGGCGGTGGTGAGCAGCCGACTCCGCACGGCTTCCTGCATCGCATAGCCGCCCAGCACCTCGGCGTGATACTCGAGGGGGAACTGGAGTTGCTGCAGCTTCAGGCGGATGTCGGCCGCCACCGCGCCGAGGCCGCGTCCCTGCACGTCGGCGATGATGTCGATGTATCGCTTGACGGCATCGTGGCGTATGACGGTCGAAGTGGGCCCGATCCGCACGGTCGCGACGTCGCCCAACCGCACCTGCCCACCGTTCGGCGTGTCGATCATCAGATCAACGACGCTGCTGAGGCTTTGGCGCGTTTCGGGCGTGCTCCACACCACCACCTCGAACACCTTCTGTTCCTCGTAGAGGTTGCCGACGTGGACCCCAGCCAACAGGATCGCCACGGCGCGACGCACATCACCAGGTTTGAGGCCGTAGCGCTGCGCAGCAGCCAGATCGACCTCGGCTTGGAGGATAGCTTGCTGCACGGGGTACTTGATCTTGGTCTCGACAATGCCGTGGATCCCTCCGACGGCCTTCGTGACTTCCTGAGCACGCTCGCGGAGGCCCTCCTCGGTCTCGCCATACACGCGCACCACCACGCCGTCTTCCGGTCTGGCGACGACGTCTTCGCTCTTCACTCGAAGGTACGTGCGAACGGTATGATTCACCCCAGGGTAGCCGTCGACGACACCCTGGATCGCCGCACACGTCTGGTCGTATTGCGCCGAGGCATCGATGCTGACCCACAGCTCGGCGGAATGGACATCGACGGTCTGATCTCCCAGAACGGCCCGCCCGATGTGGGCCCCGACCTCACGGATACCGGGAATGGACCGCAGTTCGTCGCTGATCCGGCCCGAGATCCGCGTCATCTCCGGTTGCGACGTGCCGGGACGGCAGCTCAGGTGAACGATGAGGTTTCGTTCCTTGAAGGAAGGTACAACCGACCGGTTCAGGAAGGGCACGAGCCCGAGGCCGAGCAGCGCGAGGCCCGTCACGACGGCGAAGCCCAAGCGCCCGAGGGGGATCATGCGTTGGAGCGACTGCTCGTAGACGCGTTGCACCCAACCCGCGACGGGGGACCTGCGGCGCTCGACTCGCGCGTTCACCAGCAGAACCAGGCTCAAAGCTGGGGTGATCGTCGATGCAACCAGCATGGACGCCAGTACCGCGAGTGCATAGGAGAGGGCCAACGGTTGGAAGAACGAGCCCGACAAGCCTTCGGCGAAAAAGACCGGCGACACCGCGAGCAGAAGGATCAGCGTGGCGTAGGCGATGCCCCTTCGGGCCTCGAGCGACGCCTCGAGAATGATGTGCGCCCTCGGCCGGATCTTCCCTTCCTTCTGGGACTGCCGCAGCCGCCGCAGGACGTTGTCGACGCTGTTGATCGCGTCGAAGACCACGACGCCGATCGCGATCAGGAACCCCGTCACGACAATGATATTGAGCGTTGCCCCGGTCGCATTGAGCACCAGGCCGGCGGCCACGAGAGACAGTGGGATCGCCACCAGGCAGATCGAGGTGGTGCGCCAATCCAGGAAGAAAGCGGTGAGAATCAGGGCCGCGAGGAGGAGCCCGATCAGCACCGCTCTGCCTAGGTTGTGGCGCACCATCTCGATGAAGTCTGCCGGTCTGAAGATGTTCGAGTCGATCTCCATGCCCGGTAGCCCCGGAAGCAGTTCGGAGAAAGCTTCTTCCACTTGACGCGTGACCTCGAGAGTATTGGCACCCGGGAATTTCTCGACGACCATCAAGAGGCTGGCGCCATCTTTCGTGAGAGCGTCGCCGATGAGCGGCTGGTGATCCTCCACGACGTCGGCGACCTCGCCCAGGCTCAGGGTGCTGCCCTCGATCGGCACTTGAGCTAGACCCTCTGGCGAAATGATGGGCAGGATGTGCCGGATGCCAAGCCGCTGATTCGCCGTGTCGATGAACCCTCCGCTTCCTGGCGTCGATGCCTCCACAAAGGACAAAGACGACACCCACAGGGCGTTCCCAGCCGTTTCGAGGACCTTGAGGAGCGACACCTGGTGAGCTTGAAGCCGCTTCGGATCGACGCGGACCTGCAGCTGCCGGTCCTTCTGGCCCCAGATGGCCACGTTCGCCACGCCGGGTATGCCCTTCAGCCGGGGCATGATGGTCCAGCGGGCGAGCACGGATACTTGGATCGGAGAGAGCGACTTCGAGGAAAGCCCGACGATCATGACGCGGCTCGTCGAGGACAGGGGCTGGAGCATCATGGGTGGTTTCGATACGTGCGGCAACGCATAGGCCTGCGTCAGCCGCTCCGCCACCATCTGGCGCGCCTGCATGAGGTCGGTCCCCGGCTTGAAGATGAGCACAATCGACGAGAGCCCAGGAAGCGACTCGGAGTGGATGGTATCCAGCCACGGCACGCCGTTCAGAAGATCTTGCTCCATCCCCAGCGTGATCAACTGCTCCACTTCTTCGGCGGAAAGTCCGAGTGCCTCGGTCTGAATCTCCACGTAGGGTGGCGAGAATTCGGGCAAGACGTCCAACGGCATGTTGCGAAGTCGTGCGATGCCGAACACCATGAGTGCCGCTGCCAGCACGACGACGACATATCGAGACTTCAGACTCCATTGAGTGATCGAGCGGAGCATGGCTCAAGACCTCCCCGGGTTCGGACGTTCGAGCCCGAGTGGACGGCCGAGCGACTCCATCGCTCCGTCGTCACCCGCAAGCTCGCCTGCAGACCAACTGCGAGCCGATCCGTGAAGGGGGGGGCGCTCGCGCACAGTCGTGTCGATGCTGTACGTCTCCTATTACAAGAGCCGTGCCATGGAGAAGCGCAAAGGGTAACGTCGAAAGTTCAATGACTTAGGCCGGGCGGGCCGGATACGAGGCGGGCGGCGGAGTGCCGGGAGTGTATGAAGTCTTTGGAGTCAGACTGAAAGGCTTACAGCGAGGGTTGTGCCATCGAGACTGTGTGCGTGGCCGGCAGCCCCTGGAGGTGGGGGCAGCGGCCGCTCCGGCTAGTGCCCGTCGATCGAGATCTCGGTCTTGAGACCGTACTTCTTGATCCGGTCGTGGAGCATGACCCGCGAGATTCCGAGGAGCCGCGCCGCGTGCACCTGGTTGCCCCGCACCCGGCGCAGAACGTCGGCGATGAGCTTGCGCTCCAGCTCGGACGTGACCACGTCGTAGAGCTTGCCGGCGTGGCTCTCCAGGTCGGTGGGGACGCGCACCGTGAGGTGATCGAGCGGTGAATCCGGCTTCGGTCGCGACGCTGGGCGCAGGTTGGCCGCCACGTCGTGCGGGCGGATGACGTTCCCTCGACAGAGGAGGATCGCTCTTTTCAAGGTGTTCTCCAGCTCGCGAACGTTGCCCGGCCAGTCGTGCTGCAGGAGCACCTGCATGGTCTCTGGGGCGACCGAGACGAATTCCTTCTTGTACTGCCTACAGTGCTTGGCCACGAAGTACCGTGTCAGTTCCGGCAGGTCCTCCCGGCGCTCGCGCAGCGGCGGCAGGGTGATGGTGATCACCCGGAGGCGGTAGTACAGGTCCTCGCGGAACTGCTTCGAAGCGATCGCTTCCTCCAGGTTGTGGTTCGTGGCCGCGATCAGGCGGACATGCACCCGGACCGTTTCTTCGCCTCCCAGGCGCTCGAACGTCCCCTCCTGGAGCACGCGCAGCACCTTGGCCTGCGTGGCCTGGCACATGTCGCCGATCTCGTCGAGGAAGAGGGTGCCGCCGTCCGCAAGTTCGAACTTACCGGCGCGCCGCTTGACCGCTCCAGTGAAGGCACCGCGCTCGTAACCGAAGAGCTCGCTCTCGAGGAGCGTCTCGGGAATGGCGGCGCAGTTGACCGCCAGGAAGGGCGTGCCGGCGGCCTGGCCGTGCTGGTAGATGGCACGAGCCACGAGCTCTTTGCCGGTGCCGCTCTCGCCCACCAGAAGGACGTTCGCGTCGCTGGCTGCGACGCGACCGATCAGCTTACACACCTCCTGGATGGCGCTGCTGTTGCCGATGATTCGGTCGGGGGAGTCGGTCGCGACGCTGTGTTCGACGCGCCTCCCGGCACGTTGGAGGCGTCCGACCTCCAACGCGTCGTCGATGAGTCCCTTCATGCGCGGGATGTCGAACGGCTTCTCGATGTAGTCGTAGGCGCCGTGCTTCATTGCGGAGATGACGCGCTCGCTGTCGCCATGCGCAGTGATCACGAGCACCGGGAGATTGGGAGCGCTACGCTTGAAGTGCTCGAGAACCTCCAGCCCGGACATGCCGGGCATCTGGATGTCCAGGATGGCGAGGTCCGGTTCCCGGCGCTGCACGGCGGCCAGGGCTTCCATTCCATCGGCCGCGACCAGTACCTGGTAGGTCGGCTCACGCAGCATCTTTTGGAACGAATAGCGGACGTTCTCCTCGTCGTCCACTACCAGCACCCTGTGCATGATCTTGTCCTTGGTGATCGGGAAGGGTAATGGTGAACATGGTCCCGCCGGTCGGCTCGTTCGCGGCATCGATCCAGCCGCCGTGCTGCTGCACGATTTGGTACGAAATGGAGAGCCCGAGGCCCACTCCGTCTTCGCGACCGCTGACGAAGGGATCGAACAGCGTGTTGAGCAGCTCTTCGGGAATGCCGTCGCCGGTATCCCGAACGTGCACCTGCACCCAGCCGGTGCTGTCGCCATTCGCGGGCGGGAGGCGACATGTCTCGAGCGTCACCGAACCTCCGTCGGGCATGGCATCGAGCGAGTTGAGCACCAAGTTGACGATGACGCGCCGGATCTGGTCCGGATCTGCCGCGATGGTGCCGAGGTCGGCCTGGTAATTCTCGACCAGCCTCGCGTTCGCCTGGCGCAGGCGCAATGCCAGCAGTTCCATGGTCTCGTGCACGACCTCGTTCAGCTCGATCGGCACCAGCTCCGGGTCGCGTGGCCGCGCGAACTTCAAGAAGTTGTCGATGAAGCGGTCCATCCGGTCAATTTCCTCGATGATCACCGCGAGGTCTTGTTTCTGCTCCTTCCCGAGAGTCGCATCCTCTCCCATGGAGTGGACGAGCATCTTGATCGAGGTCAGTGGGTTGCGAATCTCGTGCGCGATGCCCGCCGAGACACGGCCGAGGGCGGCCAGCTTCTCCGAGCGCTCCAGGAGCCGGCGGCTCTTCGTGAGATCGGCGCGCGTGGTGTTGATGCCGTTGATGAGCTGCCGGACATGCCCGTCCAGCGCCTCGATCTCGGCGCCGCGCTTCACGTCGACGCGCTCCACCAGTTCGTGGCCGGTGGCGTCCCGCACCTTCAGGACGAGCTCATAGATGGGCCGCGTGATGCTGCGCGCGATCACCATGCCGAGGAAGTAGCCAAGGAGGATGCCGATCGTTCCCAGGCTGTACATGGTGACCCGCAGGGCATGGTTGGAGCGCTCGATCCGTGCGAGGTCGGCGTACATCATTTCCTGGGTCGCGTCCTCGAACGCCTCCCACCGTGCGTCCATGTCCCGCGAGATCGAGCTCGCCCGTTCGATGAGCGCCCTCGCGGGCTCGGGCTGCCCCGACCGCGCCAGCTGGAGCGCACGACTCGCGGTCTGCTCGTACTCTGCGAAGGTGTCCGACAGCCGGCCAAGCAAGTCGACCTCGCGCGGCCCACGCACGGTACTGCTCTCCTGCAGCAGCAGCTGTCGGAGATCGTTCAGGCGGTCGTGGAAAACCGATTGCGCTTTCGGGTCGCTTCCCAGAATGTCGTCCGGCTTCGAGGCCAGCACGCGCTCGAGGGCGACCTCGACGGCCTCGGCAGTCGTGAAGGTCCCAACGGTAGCGCCGAGCAGGTCCGCGGTCTGGGTTTGCACGCGATAAGTGTAGAGGGCCGTGCCGAGCCCGCCTGCGAGCAGGAGGATCGACATGGCGCCAAAGCCAAAGCGCATCCGGGAAGTGATTGGCAATTGCATGACATACTAAGGATATCCCAGCTAACGCCGCAGCGCACGGTGTTTCTGCTCCCCGCGCGACACCTCGGCCGCCGGGTCGGTCCAGCGATCGGGACCGTCGGGGAACCGAGGAAGCGCGCGGTAACTGGGGATTTCCCCCCAGTTTCCAGCGCCGCCAGGTTCTCGACGCGCATGCTCACGCGCCTGGCTTGATGATGCTCACGCCGATCGTGAACGTTGTAATGGGCCTTCCTTCTTCGGTCGGGCCGACGCTGCGACCGATCGCGGCATATCCCGGGAACTCGAAGGCCTTGGAGAAGAGCATCCAGACAACGCCGACGCGAACGTCCGTCTGGCGGTTGTCGAAGTGCTCGTCGCGAGCCGAGTACACTTCGGTCAAAACCCGACCGTTGGAGCCGAAAGCCCGGCCCAGA
>Ga0075418_10009595_pt1 | contig 10861 bp, 9 predicted proteins | sample SoiMetdeltSBSDD2_FD_81776 | JGI IMG/M metagenome (GOLD analysis project Ga0075418, IMG submission 81776) | Bulk soil microbial communities from a Populus tree surrounding site in Tennessee, USA - Soil MetaG P. deltoides SBSDD2 | ecosystem: Environmental > Terrestrial > Soil > Tree plantation...
ATCATCCACGACTGCTGGCCGGAGTCGTCGGCAACCACGCGTGGCCCCAACTCCTTCCACTTGGCCGGCAGGCGCGAGGACCATAAATCAACAGGCTCGGACACATGCGAGTCCACGTCAATGATCGGGATATCCTCGATCGCGTTAATGGTCTCTGTCATAACTACCTCCGTTTCGTCTTTGTAACGTCTCAATCGCGCAGTTGCGCTTCACGCAGTCATCTCCGCGATCGATGCACTTCCGCCGCGGCAATTGCTGCCTATACCTGAACCACCACTCGACCGTCGCCAACGCTGTGGAACGAACCGTTCAAGCCGGCGGCTGCGGTGATCTCGGTCATGTAATCCATCCAACGGTCGAATTCCGCCGTGTCCGGCTCCAAGGGCTCCGGCTGTCCCAACCGGTTGATCAAACATGGCCGAAGGTGAACTTCTTCAAGTCCTTGTTTGCTGACACTCACCTCGGCGATCAGGTTCATTCGTGCGTCAGGCCGGAAGGGGTAGGACGGGTATTCAGGATCGAATTGGATGCCGGCCCGACCGGCGGAGTGAGCCTTCGCCGGCACCCATCCGGCAGAGCGCGATCGCTCGAGATCAGCGGTGTTGACGTCAAACACGAACTGATTAGCACCGTGCACGATAAGGCGGCCGTCGTACACCTCGACGCCTTTGAGGATGTGCTGATGATGTCCAAAGACGATGTCCGCGCCGGCATCGATCGCCGCGCGCCCCAACTCGCCCTCGTAGTCGGCAACGGTGGCGTCGGTGTGATGCAGTCCCCAGTGCATGCTCACCACAACAGCGTCCGCGTTTGCCTTCGCCTCACGGACGGCATCGACCATCGCGGCCTTGTCGCGCGGATCGGCCACGGTCGTGATGCCGATCGGCTGGGTACCCGGCTGACCCACCTCACACTTGTATTCGGTGTAGTTGCGCAGACATGCAACCCCCGGACGGTTCGGCATCGCTTCAAATCCTGGGTAGTACACGCAGGCGTACGCGACGAAACCGACCTTCACGCCCTTTCGCTCCACGTAGACCGGCGCCATCGCTTCCGCAAGATCGTTCCCCGCGCCCACAGCGGCAATGTTGTTCTCGCACATGAGTTCCAACGTGTCGAAGAACGAGCCGTAGCCACCACCGAGAGCATGGTTGTTCGCGAATGAAAGAATGTCGAACCCGGCCGAAGTAACGCCGACGAAGTTATCCGGGTCGGCCCTAGTAGTGCACGGATCCTGCGGATGCCGCTCGGTTGACCGCGAGTACATCGCTTCGCAATTCGCAAATCGGATATCGGACTCACCCAACAGCTTCCGCACACCGTCAAATGCGGACGCGGGATCAGGCCGATTGATCACGACATCGCCGACTAGAGACACTAAAATCCGCTGCTCCAACTTTTCCTGCACATACGCAGGCTAGGGCTCAGTAACAGGCCGGTCAAAGCATTCGCGTTGACTCATCTAAAAGGTCCGTGTGGTTCTATTTCGTTGCCTCACAAGGAAATATCCGGTTTATCCGGTGCGTCTGTAGGGCGGTCGGGGGTGACGGGTGCCTGTGGCCGAAGCTACTGCGGCACACGGGTACTCGCGAGCAGCTTCATACCGGCGGCCTTCGAGCACGCGGGAGAACGACTGGGCGCTCATCGCCATTCGGCGAACACCGGAATAGCCACTCGGTATTTCGAATTAGTCCGGTGAGCTTGCGCGACGTGGGCGACCCGACAGGGTTTGAGTTGGGCTGTATGTCACTTCGCAGCTGAATGCACGCTGAGGTTGGTGGCACGCAGTACCTCGGTCAACCTTTCGCGATACCGAGCTACCGAGGCCACTTTGATCGATTCATAACCCGAGACGATGTCCGGAAGCGATGCGATGTCCAGCGCGGCCTCCGGCCCTATACGGCCGAAATTCATCACAAGTGCATGCACGACATCGACATACTCCGCGATCAACTGCCGTTCCAGCCGTCGAACGTGAGCGTAGCCAAACGGATCGAATACCGTGCCACGCAGCCGCTTTCCGAGGCACAGCATCCTGAGCACCGCGCCGAACCAGTGCCCGATCCGCAACTTGCGTCGCATACCCAGGGCCCGCAGGAACGGTGGATGGAGAACGTAGGTTATCCGTGGTGTCCCACCTACGACATCGGCAGCGGCCAAGGCAGCACCTGGCGCAGTGTGCAGCCGCGCGACCTCATACTCGTCCTTGTACGCCATGAGTTTGTGCAGGTTCGTCGCCACGGCACCAGTCAGCTCGTCTGGCCCGACCGAGGCGACCGCGTCGAGAACCTCGAGATAGCGGTGCGCATACGCTTCGTTTTGATAGTCGACGAGATCGGCAACCCGACCCTGGACGCGCTGGCGCAACTGCTCGTCGGAGATGGACAACGACCCGACAGCCGTCTGCAGAACCGGACTCAACGATTCCGACGCCGAAGCCGATGTGGCCACTTCCGGCGTGCTTTCCAGCGCGATCTCGCGCCCCGTCCGGAATGCCTCGATGTTCGCGTCGACCGCGACTCCGTTCTGACGAATCGCTTCCTCGATGGAATCCGCAGACATGGGAAGGGCGCCCGCCTGGTACGCCACGCCCACCAGCAGGAAGTTGGCCCCGAGCGCGGTGCCGAGGCGCGCCAACGATTCGGCTCCCGCGTCGAGCCATAGCGCCCGCGCCGTCTGGTCCGTGATGGCTGCCGTCGCGGCGGCGATGTCGACGGTGACCCGGTCAGGGTGGCCGATCGCGTCGCCCGTCGGCGTCCACGTCGATGAACCGATGAGCACGGTCCGCTCCGAGGTAATACCCCGGACGTATTCCGGAGCATTCGCGACCAGCAGGTCGAAGACAAGGTACAAGTCGACCGTACGGTCCGAGGCATGCCCTGGCCGAGGGCCATCCGCTGGCAGTGATACGTGCAGGTCCGACACGACCGGGCCCGCCTTCTGCGACATACCGGTCTGGTCCAAGCCGTGGACGCTGTATCCGTCCAGCGACGCCGCCATGCCGAGGATCTGCCCGACGGTCACCACACCGGTGCCGCCGATACCCGGGATCCGGATGACATACCCACCCTGCACTGCCGGCCGCTGAGGCTCGGTTAGCGTCAGCGACTCGTCCGACCTCGGGGCCCTGCCACGCCTTGGGGAGGCCGTCTTCGACTTTCGCAGCCGGCGGGGTCGGCCGGCCTCGACCAGGGTGAAGCTCGGACAATCACCTTCCAGGCATGCCATGTCGTAGTTGCACGAAGTTTGGTGGACCTGGGTCTTTGTGCCGTACTCCGTGTCGACGTTGTGCAAAGAAAGGCAAGTCGACTTCCTGCCACAGTCGCCGCACCCTTCGCAGACGCGTTCGTTGATGACGACACGCTGAGATGGCTTCGGTACCAGCCCGCGGGCCCGCGCCCGGCGCAGGTCGGTCGCGCACGCCTGATCATGGATCAAGACAGTCACACCCGGAGAGCCGGCCAGCTCCTCCTGGGCCGCGACCGTGTCTCGTCGATCGCGGACAGAAACGTCCCTGCCCAGCCGCACACGCCGGTACGCCTTGGGATCGTCGGTAGTGACGATGATCTTGCCGACACCCTCCGCGCGCAATCCCCGGATGACCTCCGGGATCGAGCGTTGGCCGAGCGCTTCTTGACCGCCGGTCATGGCGACCGACCCGTTGAACAAGATCTTGAACGTCACATGGCTGCCCGAGGCGATCGCGAATCGGATAGCCAGCCACCCCGAATGGACTAGCGTGCCATCGCCTAGGTTCTGAAAGATGTGATCCCGATTGAGGAATGGCGCCGCGCCGACCCACTGCGCTCCCTCGCCGCCCATCTGTGTGTTGGACAGGACGGTGCCCGTGCGATTGTCGTCCATTCGTGACGCGAGAGCATGGCACCCGATGCCCGTGCCAACCAGCGCGCCATCCGGCACTTGTGTGCTGTTCGAGTGCGGACACCCGGAGCAGAACCATGGCGGTCTCGCCTTGGGGACGATGGTGAGCTGTGTCCTCGCGGCGGGAGCAGGTGGACGCAGCCGACCCGGTTCGACGCGCAGAGCGAGTCGGCTGCGCAGTGGCTGGACAATCTTGTCAGCGTCCAGCGCCCCCCACCCGGGAACGAGGCAATCATTCGACGGTGCCCGCTTGCCCGTCACGATCGGAGCGCCGGTCACTCCGTAGAGCGCTTCTCGTATCTGCGGCTCGATGAAGGGCCGCCCTTCCTCGATGACCAGCACCTCATCCAGACCACTGGTCAGCTCACGCACGTGCTCATGGTCCAGCGGCCACGACATCCCGATCTTGATCAAGCGGATACCCAGCGCCGAGGCGTGATCGAGCGATACGCCCAGTAGCCGAAGGGCCTCGACCACGTCGACGTAGGTGTGTCCAGCCGCGACAAGGCCCAGCCAGGTATCCACCGGCCGGTTGACGACGCGATTGAGTGAGTTCACCCGCCCGTAGGCCCGGGCTCTCGGCAGCCGGGTCTGGAACAGGCTCTCCTCCAACGCACGCGTGTGCGGCTGGTGCAGCGTCGGCACCACCCGGTGCCAGGGTCCGACAGGCTCCGGTGCGACGACAGAGACCCGATCCAGAGCCAGGTCGACCGTCGAACTACCGTCAGCGACCGCGGATACGATCTTCATCGCTGTCCACACGCCTGAGTACCGCGAAAGCTCCACGGCGTGATGACCAAGGTCCAAGATGTCCTGCGAGTCTGCGGGATGAATTACCGGCAATCCAAGGTCGGCGCAGAGTCCCTCCGATGCCGACGGCAGCGTAGAGGACTTACAGGCGGGGTCGTCACCAACGAACACCAGGGTCCCGCTAGTGGGATTGGTGCCCGCGTAGTTACCGTGCCGGATGGCGTCAGCCGCGCGGTCCAGGCCCGGGGCCTTTCCATACCAGGCGCCCAGGACACCTTCGTACTGAGCACCGGGGGTGACCGTCGCAACCTGGCTGCCGAAGACTGCGGTAGCCGCCAGTTCCTCGTTCAGGCCCGGCTTATGGACGATTTGCAGCTCCTCCAACAGAGCGTTGCGTCGCGAAAGTTCGAGGTCTAGGCCGCCGAGCGGAGATCCGGGATAGCCCGAGACGAACGCAGCGTTATGCAGCCCGCTTGCACGGTCGATGCGCATTTGGTCCAACAACATCCGGACCAGCGCGGGTACCCCAGGCAGAACGTGTTGCCCGGCTTCGGCCGTAAATCGTCCGGATAAACCGACGTTGACAGCAGTAGTCCGGGTCATGATGTCCGACTCCATACTCGCCCGACATAGGGGGCTCAACACTCATCTCCTCGAATTTCCACGCAGGTTGAGTTACCGACGCCGCCGTACTGGCGCATAGCGCCCCCGGGCACCGCGCGCCCACGTCGGGAAGTTCTTGCGACGCGCGGTGCCAGTTTGGATAGAGGAGCTTTTAGGCGTCCATTACCGTCTCATCTATTAGGGGGCGGGGCGATCAAACACCTGCTGGATATTCGATGTGGTACAAGTCAGCGGCGTTCTTCCACAGGAGCTTGTGCCGCGTTTCCGCATTGACATCGCCCAGGGTCTCCTGGATGTACTGCTGGGGCGCTACAGCAACGGAAGCAGGGCCCGGGAACATGCAGGTTTGGTGCGGAAAGTCGGTTTCGAAGAGAATGTTCGACGTGCCGAGGCGCTCGATGGCAAATTTGAGCGTGGATCGCTCAAACCAGAAGGACGAGTAGATCTGACGTTGAAAATACTCGCTCGGCAGCAATTCGTACTCCGGGTGCTCTTTGGCCACACCACAGTTCATCCACTGCCAGTCCAAGATGTCGAGGTGGAAGGGAATCCAACCCACGCCGCTTTCGACGGCTACGAACTTCAGCTTAGGAAAGCGGTGACACACGCCACCACAGATAAGCGTGGAAATCGTTGTCGCGTTGCCCATGAACAGACCCACGCCGCCCAGTACCGCGTTGGCATGGATGCCACCCTCCGGGTCGACTTGCAAGAGATCTTCGACACCGTTGGAACCGATGTGAAAGTTGACTGACACGTCGAGATCTTGCAGCGCCGCCCACAGAGGGTCCCAGTGCTTGGAGCCAAGCCCGGGCAGCCCGAACCGCCGGGGGTCCTGAGTCATGATGATGCCACGGTGGCCGAGGTCACGGCAGCGCTTCACCTCAGCAATTGAGGCCTCGATATCCCAGAAGGGGATTGACGTGATCGCGATGAACCGATTCGGCGCCGCACTGATGAATTCCGTCAGATAGTCGTTGTAGGCGTACATCAGCGCTGAACGCAGCCCGGCCCCCTCATGATGGGAAATCGACGAGGAGTTGAAGTGGGCGACGTTGGGGTACAGCACCTGGGCATAAATCCCATCGGCGTCCATACGCTCGAGGCGCTTAGCCGGGTCGTACATGTGTGGTGCGACATCGGTCCACCGCCGCGGAAAAAGCGGAGCATGTTCGTGCCACCCGGCCGACGCAGGTGCCCCGACGGGCATCAGAAATTCGCCGTCCAGATACCAAGCCTCAAGGCCCCGCGCCTCATCCCACTGAACCGCGGGACCGCTGTCACGCAAGTTGGCCGGAAGGCGCTTACTCCACAAGTCGGGTGGCTCGACGACGTGGGTGTCGCTGTCGAGAACCAACGAATCCAATTTCGGCAAAGTCGGGGACGACGTTGTCATGTACCATTCTCCTTAGATACGGAAGTCGACTAAATGTGCAACCCGCTACAAGTTCAACAATGGCCCGTATTTACGGCAACCGTGTCAGCTGACGTCATATCAATCAGGATCATGCCGATATCCAATATTAGGGTCACGCAGTCAACAAATTCGCGTCTCGAACACTAGCTTTGCCTATAGATGCTGTCAAAGCATTCGCGTTGACTCATCTAAAAGGTCCGTGTGGTTCTATTTCGTTGCCTCACAAGGAAGCATCCGGTTTATTCGGTGCGTCTGTAAGGGTCGGCCTACCAGCCCGCCCCGAAATCTCGCGTCAACAGGCACGCGGACGTTTCTGTTGAGGCAACGCATCATCCTCCCGGACCTATTGACACGAGAAAACAGGCGTCACCATGATTGTCCCTTGGACGAGATCGGAGCCTCGATTCGATGGCTCGGACGCCAGACATTCGCTTATGTTCGCCGCTCGCACCAGCCGGCCAGACGCACAAGCGAAGGGCGAACAGAAAAAAGAACCACGAGAACGGCCGAACCTATCCGGCGTGATGCGGCAAACGTCGCGACGACAGAAGCCACCGCGCTTCATATCCGCCTGCGCGGCAAGGAGGGGCACCTAAACGTGTCTGAGACTTTGAGATTTGATGGACGCACCGTCGTGGTGACTGGCGGCGGCCGGGGATTAGGACGAGCATATGCCGAGCTCCTGGCCTCCCGCGGTGCATCGGTAGTGGTCAACGACCTAGGAACATCGCTCGACGGCGCAGCACGCGTCTCCTCGCCGGCTGACAGCGTGGTCGATTTCGTGACCCGGCAGGGCGGCCGGGCAGTGGCGGACACGTCAGACGTGTCTACCGAGCAGGGTGCGCAGAGTCTGATCGATGCGGCCGTCGACCGATTCGGCCGCATCGATGTTCTGATACACAATGCCGGGATCGTGAGACGCGCACCCTTTGCTGAAATGTCCACTGCAGACTTTGACCGCCACGTAGCAGTTCATCAGGCCGGCGCATTCCATCTCGCCCGCGCCGCATGGAGCCACTTTGTGAGACAGCGCTATGGACGCGTCATCATCACGGTCTCAACTGCAATGTTCGGGCTGCCGGAGATCATTCCGTACGGCAGCGCCAAGGGCGGAGCTTTCGGTCTAGCTCGAGGACTTGCGCTGGAGGGAGCCAGCAACAACATCCGCGTCAACATGGTGGCCCCAAGCGCAATGACCCGCATGGCAAGCGGTGACTCGACCGTCTGGTCGCCTACCCGCAACGAGATGATCCCGAAGCGCGAGGCTGGTATGGACTCGGACAAGGTCGCCCCACTCGTTGCCGTCCTCGCTCACGAAAGATGCCCAGTAAACGGCGAGACTTACTATGCGGCCGGCGGCCGCGTCTCGCGCATCTTCGTGGGCCAGACTAGCGGCCAGACGTTCAGCCAGGTCACACCTGAACAGATCCTCGATCAGTGGGTCGCGATCAACGATCGCGACCACTACTCGCTGCCAGTAATTTCTCCTGACGCGCAAAGCGTGTCGTGGCTTGAATCCGAGTTCGATCCTGTGTTGGATTCGTAGCGGCGAAACTCCCCTGCTCTGCGCGGTCTATCGATGACGAGCTCAGTCCATGCGGCTCGGCGACAAGTTTCGCTGTTCAATCGAGGCTGTTGCGTCAGCCCAGAATCCGAACGACTTCCCACGGGCAGACCATGCGCAAGCGACCATCACTTGTCTCGACAGAGATAAGCACGGTGCCGACGTCCGTGACGGTCGCGATGTGTGTACTACCCAGTTTCACTTTGTCGCCGATGTGGAATTTCACTTCCGTACCTCCGAGGCTTCTAAAAAGACTGCGATCATGCGCGCTGGTAAGCACAGGTACGTCACGGATGGATTGCGGCCGACAAATATTGCCCGCCGCCTCCCGATCGATACATGATTTCAGCGACGAAACAACGCCCTTCCGGGGCTACGACGTCCCAGGAATAGGGACCTCGCCACTGGGTCACGCCCAGTGTGTGGACCAGACGGCGGGCATGTTGCTCACAGCGGATATCAGCTACTCGCCTCCCGTCGCTAGTGGAGATTATCCACATGGCTACACCTAAGGTTGTTCGGTCTAAATGCGCCAACCCCCACCGGTAGCACTTGTAAATGTTCCTGGGTGTGTTCACCGCATTTGTCGCGGGGATCGGAATAGGTGGTCACAAATCCCCCTCTAGAATGCGGCGAATAACTGTCGCGACGTCCTGCCCGGCCCAGTGAAATATTCCAGGGTGGCTAATCACCGCCCGTATCCTCGCCAGTTTGTCAGCATCCGAAATCTGCGCCGGCTGCTCCAGCACTCTCAGGGTCTGAACCGCTGCCGGGCGCCAACCTGCGAGCCCCAGCTTGCGTCGCTCGTCGTGGGTAAAGGCAGTTCGCCGTCTGAGGCTTGGTTCTGTCCGTGCGACCGGTGTCTGTGATTCTGCGCTTTGCACGATGCCATTCCTTGTCGCGGTTCACCGTTGTCGGGACTGCCGGTTGCCGGTTGCCGCCTGTACGCGAATCGCTGTCGCTGTTCATGGATGTGATGGCTCCCAAGGATGAGAGCGCAGGCCCGATCTGGTCGATCGATCTGCAAGGTCGCTGAAGGGGCATCAACACGATCAGTCTGAGCATCAACCATTGACAACACCCGACCTCTTTGGTGATTGCTACCAGCGGCCTGCGTTTGAGAATGTCGTGGCGGCGATCCCGACTGCGACGGGAAAATTACGTAAGGGATACGTAAAGACTGCCAACATGTTTGGCCACCGCAGCGGGCCGACGATGCGATGTGTGGACGGAACAACCGCACGGCCAAGCCATCTCCGAATGCCGCTGCCGGCTTGCCGGTCGTCGTCGCTACATGCCGCGCTCGCACTTCGCTGCTGAGGATTCGACACCCACATCTACGTAGCGCACTACGTAGTTCTTCGGTGCCGTACAGCGCCGTGACCGGTGTCTGCTGAACAGGTCACGAACTCTGCGAGCCAAGGACGAGACCGCTCGCCACATGACCCTCTGGTATCGCCCCAGCGGAAAGGCCCCACCATGTCCCCGATCACCGTTGACATCGACGACGAGGTTTGAACCTTGCCCGGCAATGAGTCTTCGCGTAGCTCGATCCGTCGCCTCACACAAAACCTCCGCATAACGGTCTGTGGGTCACGGTGTCGGCGGGTGGTGCCGTAAAGATGGGGTCGACGACGAACCAGCGGCAAGCCGAGGCGAGGGCGAAGGCGTACGCGGCCGCTGACCGAGTCACGAAGTCACAAATCCTCGATGAGTTGGTCGAGCTAACCGGGTGGCATCGTGACCATGCGCGGGCGGCGCTGCGGGACGCGTTGCAGATGAGGGTGGTCACGCCACGTACACCGAGAGCACCGCTGTATGGACCGAAGATCATCACCGCACTGACGAAATGTTGGGCGGTGCTACGGGCGCCAACGGGCAAGCGGCTAGCGCCGATGCTGCCGGTGTTGGTACCGATCCTGCGCCGCGACGGTGAGCTGGATCTGACCGATGACGAGGCGGCATTGCTGGCCACGATGAGCGCGGCGACGATCGACCGGCGGTTAGTTGGGGCGCGCGAGGCAATGATGCCGCAGTGTCGGTCGCATACCAAGCCTGGCGGCCCGCTGAGATCTCAGATCCCTCCCCACACTTGGGGCGATTGGGACGATTCACAACCGGGGTTTGTGAAGATCAACTTGCTCCGCCATGACGGCGGCAACAGCAGCGGCGAGTTCTGTATCACCTTGACGGTCATCGATGTTGCAACGGGGTGGACGGTGAACCGATCGGTGCAGAACAAGGCAAAAGAGTCGGTCATGCACGCCCTAGAGCACATTGTCGGCGAGTTCCCGCTCCCGATTCTTGGGATCGCTTCGGACAACAGCTGCGAGTTCATCACCGAGCACCTGCTGCGTTGGTGCAGCGAGCGGCAGATCGCCTTCATCCGGTCCCGGCCGGGGAACAAAAGCGACGGCTCGCATGTGGAGCCGAACGACTGGGCGCGGGTTCGCGAGCTGATCGGCTACTACCGCTACGACACCAACGCCGAACTGACCAAGCTCAACGAGGTCTGGGAGCTCAACGCCCTATTCACCAACTACTTCCTGCCTCATCAGAAGTTGATATTCAAGAAGCGCCAGGGCGCGAAGCTGATTAAGAAACACGACACCGCAAGCACACCG
>Ga0075418_10009596_pt1 | contig 10860 bp, 7 predicted proteins | sample SoiMetdeltSBSDD2_FD_81776 | JGI IMG/M metagenome (GOLD analysis project Ga0075418, IMG submission 81776) | Bulk soil microbial communities from a Populus tree surrounding site in Tennessee, USA - Soil MetaG P. deltoides SBSDD2 | ecosystem: Environmental > Terrestrial > Soil > Tree plantation...
ATCCCGGACACGGTCATCCTCGTGGAGCACCCGCCGGTGATCACGCTCGGGCGACGCACGGACGAGGGAGCGGAGCTCCACGTGCCCGAGGGCGCAGCGGTCGAGGTCGTCGAAACCGACCGCGGGGGGAAGTCGACCTTCCACGGGCCCGGGCAGCTCGTCTGCTACCCGATCCTCGACCTCAACCGGCATGGCCGCGACGTCAAGCGCTACGTGCGCGACCTCGAGGAGGCGCTCATTCGCACGCTCGCCTCCTTCGAGCTCGACGCGACGCGGATCGAAGGCCTGACCGGCGTCTGGCTCGAGCGCCCGCCGCGGAAGATCGCTTCCATCGGCGTCCACGTCTCGCGCTGGGTGACGACCCACGGCTACGCGCTCAACGTCGACCTCGACCCGGCGCCGTTCACCGAGTGGATCACCGCCTGCGGCCTCGAGGACGCGGCCTTCACGACGATGGCGCGGGAGCTCGATCGCCCGCTCACCCTGGACGACGTTCGCCCCGCCGCCGCGGAGGCGATCAGCGAGGTCTTCGACCTCGCGCTGGAGGAGCTGCCGGCCGAGGAAGGGACCGGTCTCTGGCCGCAGCCGGTGCACGAGAAGGTCTCGGCCAGGCCGACGACGCAGGCCACACGATCCGGCGAGGCAACGGGAGTTGAGCAGGTTGTCGTCGGTTCCTAAGGAGGGGGCTCATGTGGAAACCACGGGTTCCCCCATGCGGAAGTCGCTGCCGGTAACTGAGCGGCCCCGCCGCCCCGAGTGGATGAAGGTCCGCGCCCCGAGCGCGGACGGGCGCTACTTCGAGCTGCGCGACCTGCTGCACGGCCAGAAGCTGAACACGATCTGCGAGGAGGCGCGCTGCCCCAACATCGCCGAGTGCTGGGGCCGCGGCACCGCCACGTTCCAGATCCTCGGCGACACGTGCACGCGCGCGTGCCGCTACTGCTACGTCCACTCGGGCAAGCCGGGCTCGCCGCCCGATCCGCTCGAGCCGCTCCGCCTGGCGCACGCCGCCTCGCAGATGGGCCTCAAGCACGTCGTCGTCACCTCGGTCGACCGAGACGACGTCCCCGACCGCGGCGCCGGCCACTACGCAGCGACGATCCGGGCGCTCAAGAGCAAGCTCCCCGAGGCCTCCGTCGAGGTCCTCACGCCGGACTTCCTCGGCGTCGAGGAGGAGGCGCTCGCCACCGTGCTCGCCGAACGGCCGGAGGTCTTCAACCACAACATCGAGACGGTCCGCCGACTGCACCGCCGCATGCGCGGCGCCAAGGCCGACTACGACAAGGCGCTCTGGCTCCTCCGCCGGGCGAAGGAGCTGGCCGGCTATCCCGTCCTGACGAAGTCGGGGATCATCGTGGGGCTCGGCGAGACGAACGACGAGGTCGTGGAGACCTTGCGCGACCTCCGCGGGCACGGCGTCGACGTCGTCACCATCGGCCAGTACCTCCAGCCGTCCTCACGGCACGCGGCGATCGACCGCTAGGTGCATCCGGACGAGTTCCGCTGGTTCCGCGAGCAGGGCGAGGCGATGGGCTTCGGCTCCGTTTTCTCGGGCCCGCTCGTGCGCTCGTCCTACCGCGCCGACGAGCAGCGGCACGCGGCCGAGACCGGCCGCGGCGCGGTCGCCTCCTAGGCGCCCCGCGAGTCTTGTGCTCTCTGCATCCGAGGCGTAGCCTGTTCTTGCTGCGGCGCTCCTGAAGGGAGTGCTTGATGGAGGAATCGACGGCAACGCCAACCCGCCCTGAGGGCGCGACTCGGGCCGAGGGGCCCGAGGCGAACGGCGGGCGGCCAAACGGGCCTGTTCAGAGCGGCGCCGTGCTCTTTCCGCCGCTCGTCCTCGCGCACTACCGGTACTTCGCGTTCCACGCGCACTACGGCGAGTCCGGCGGGATCCCGAGCACCTTCGCGCCCGAGGGCGGATCGAGCGCGGCGACGAAGGCCGCCAAGGCCGACGCGCGGAAGGAGTACGAAGCCGCGCTGACGCGCTTCGAGGAGAGCGCCGGCCGCATCACCAGCGCGTACTGGTGCGTCGTGGCTCCGTCAGCGGTCGCGCTGACCGAGGGGCCCCGGCACCGAGTCTGGGGCTTCCTCTGGAAGAGCGAGGCGGAGATGCGCCTCTACCGGGAGTCCGACTGGCTCACGAACGCCTACCCGGACCTCTCGATCCTGCTGCACCACTGCGACACCATCGCGCTCAAGGCATCCGCGGTCCTGCGCGGGACGGCCAAGCAGATCGCTCTCGAGTCCGCATTCACGGAGGAGAAGTTCCTCCTGGCCGCGGCCGAGGAGCGTCGACGGTGCGAGGAGCGCGCGGCCGCGGAGGCCAAGACAGACGGATCCCGTGCCAAGCCGCGTCGCAACGGCGGCGGATCACCGCCCAACGGCAAGGGGCGGTCGCCGAACGACAAGGCCGTCTCGCACGCGCGCCATGTCCTCGTCCAGCTGGAGGAGTATTACGACCGCGCGGGCAACCGCGCCGCGCGCATCGTCTACTTCTGGGGCATGGTCGCGGGGGTCGCCGTGGCGCTGGCGCTCGCGGCGTTCTTTGCGCTGCTCGTCCACATCAGCTTTCTCGAGATCGACGTCCAGACAACGGGCGCCAGGGGCTTCTTCGTCTGCTACGCGGCCGGAGCGCTGGGCGCCGTGGTCAGCGTCCTCATGCGCATGCGCCGGGACGAGGGCTTCACGCTGGACTACGAGGTAGGGCGCAGCCAGTCGTTCCGGCTCGGAAGCTTCCGTCCGTTCCTGGGCGCGGTCTTCGGGCTGCTCATCTACTTCGCGCTCGAGAGCGGGCTCCTGCAGATCGCCGTGCCCGACAGCAACGCGTCGACCGACGCGACGGACGTCTCCCTCTACTTCCTGGCGTTCATCGCGTTCCTCGCGGGCTTCAGCGAGCGGCTGGCCATGGTCGTGCTCGGCAAGGCGGAGCGAACGGTGGCGGCGACGCTCGAGATGTCCGACGACGGCGACGCCCCCGCGAAGCGTGAGCCGGCCGCGCCGTCGCTCGCCTCGGAGCTCGAGGCGCTGAGCCAGCTGCAGGAGAAGGGCGTGCTCGACGACAAGCAGGTCAGCGGGGCGGTCGAGGCGATGATGCGTGCCGCGTCGACCCGGGACTGACCTTCAGAGACGGAGGGAGCCGCCCGATGGCGGCTCCTCTCACGCGGCTCTCCCCCCACCTTTCGACCGGGAGGTCGCGGAGGGCGATCTCATCGCCCCTTCGTGAGAGTTCTCCCCTCGCGGCGTCCCGGAGCGCGTGGTTCCGAGAGTTAATGACACTAAAGCGAGCCTGTCAAGGCCAGTCTTCGCTCAGGCGTCGTGCGGACGGGCCATCGCGCGGTAGTCGAGCGCCTTGTCGAGCGTCTCCTCGTCGACGCCGGCGGCGCGCGCGACCTCGCGGAGCGAGCGGCCGCTCGCGGCCGCTTCCTTGACGATCTCGGTCGCCTTGTCGTAGCCGATGTAGGGGTTGAGCGCCGTGGCGGCCGAGAGCGTCAGCTCCGCGTAGTGCTCGAGCGTCTCGCGGTTCGGCTCGATGCCGTCGACGCACTTCTCGGTGAGCAGGCGCACGGCGGACGCGAGCAGGCCGATCGACCCGAGGAGGTTGCGGGCCATCATCGGCACGAAGACGTTCAGCTCGAAGTGCCCCTGGAGGCCTCCGACCGTGATCGCCGCGTCGTTGCCGATCACCTGGGCCGAGACCTGGGTCACGACCTCGGGGATGACCGGGTTCACCTTGCCCGGCATGATCGAGCTTCCCTTCTGCAGCTCGGGGAGCGCGATCTCCGCGAGACCGGCGCGAGGGCCGGAGCCCATCAGGCGGAGGTCGTTGGCGATCTTCGTCAGCGAGACCGCGACGGTCTTGAGGGCGCCCGAGGCCTCGACGAGCGCGTCGCGCGCGGCCTGCGCCTCGAACGGGTCGGCGGGCGGGCGGACGTCCAGGCCCGTTTCGGCCGACAGCCTGGCCCGCACGCGCGCAGCGAACGCGGGATGCGTGTTCAGGCCGGTACCGGTGGCGGTGCCGCCGAGCGGGATCTGGCCGACGCGCCCGAGCGTCGACTCGACGCGCGCGATCCCCTGGCGCACCTGCGCCGCGTAGCCGCCGAACTCCTGGCCGAGGGTCACCGGGACCGCGTCCATCAGGTGCGTGCGGCCCGACTTGACGAGGTCGGCGAACTCGCCGGCCTTCCGCTCGAGTGCCTCCGCGAGGGCGGTCAGGCTGGGCAGGAGGTCGTTCACCAGCCCGTCCAGCGCCGCCAGGTGAACGGCCGAAGGAAAGACGTCGTTCGAGGACTGGCCCATGTTGACGTCGTCGTTCGCATGGACGTCCTCGCCGGCGAGCGCCGCGATCACTTCGTTCGCATTCATGTTCGAGGACGTGCCCGAGCCGGTCTGGAAGACGTCGATCGGGAACTGGTCGTCGAACTCGCCCGCCGCGATGCGGTCGGCGGCCGCCGCGATCCGCTCGGCCTTGTCGGCGTCGATCAGGCCGAGCTCCGCGTTCGCCCGCGCAGCGGCAGCCTTGACGCGGCCAAGCCAGCGCGCGACGGGCACCGGGATCGGCTCGCCCGAGACCGGAAAGTTCTCCACGGCCTTGCTGGTCTCCCCTCCCCAGAGCTCCCTCGCTACGGCGTCGCCCACAGCTCCGAGTCTACTGCCGCGCCCCGTCCAGAAACAGCCGAAGCGCGGTCGCGCTGATGTCCTCCGAGTGAACCCCGTCGCCTGCCGAGCGGATACACACGGCGACGATGACGAGCAAGGTCTCGGCGAGGACGGTCGCCGGGACGTCCGAGCGAAGCTCGCCGGTCTTCGCCCCGCGACTGAGCAGGGAGACGAGGGGAGCGGCGAAGCTCGGCTCGGGCGGGCGCCGCTCGCGAAGGAGGACGATGAAGTGCTCTCCCACCGCCACGAGCGCCCTCGTGGCGCGTGCGAGCCCCTCCTCCACGGGAACGCGGTCGAGGCCCGCCTCGGCGAGCCGGACGCGGGCTTCCTCGTTCGCGGCGGCTTCGAGGGCGAGCAGCAGCGACTCCCGGTTCGGGAAGTAGCGGTAGAGCGTCCCGCGCGAGATCTCCGCCGCGACGGCCACGTCTCCCATCGAGGCACCGTCGCTCCGGGCCAGAACGCCCGCCGCGGCCTCGAGAATCTCGTCTCGCCGTGCCGAGGACCGTCTAGAAGCGGCCATTCCCTACTGTACAGCGCTGTTACGTCGGCGTGACATACCTTGACACTTGCATGACACTTCTATCTAATCGCGTCGAGAAACGATGCGGCCTAGGAGGGTACTGCGGCATGCGGGGTTCATGCCCGGCAGGTAGTCGAGGTCGTCCCCCGCACGTCCCCTGCCCGCGGGAGAGCTCTGACGAACGGGCCGCGGGCGGCATGGACCGGAATGCCTGACCGAGCCCGGCACTCCTGGCGTTTCAGCGTCCAGGGTCACGGCGCCGGCAGTCGGCACGTCGCCGAGGAATGCGATCACAGAGAAGGGATTCGCTGATGGAAAACACACCGCAATTCTCCCGGCGCGTGTTCGTCGCCTGGGTGGGCGGCGCAGGCGCGGGATTTTACCTGTTCGGACGCCTACCCGGCATGAGCGCGCCGGTCGCGCTCGGCCAGATCCCCGGCGGCACGCTCGACCCCAGCGACGTGAACAAGTACGTCACCCCCATGCTCATCCCGCCGGTGATGCCGCGGGCGGGCACGCTCACGATGCCCGGCGGGAAGCCCGCCGACTACTACGAGATCTCCGTGCGGCAGTTCTCTCAGCAGATCCTGCCGGCGGGCAAGCCCGCGACGACCGTGTGGGGGTACGGGGCCGTCAAGTCGGCGAGCAAGAAGGGGCTCCTGCTCCACAACGCGCCGTCGCTGACGATCGAGTCGCGGTGGAACCGGCCGGTGCGCGTCAAGTGGATCAACGAGCTCGTGGACGCGAACGGGAACTACCTGCCGCACCTCCTTCCCGTAGATCCGACCCTGCACTGGGCGAACCCGCCGCAGGGAAGCGATCCGGCGTATGGGAGCGGGTCGCGCGACTCACGGCCGACGTTCACCGCAACTCCAGACCGGTACAGCGGGCCAGTGCCTCTCGTGACACACCTCCACGGCGCCAGCGGGGTCGGCGACGAGAGCGACGGGTACGCCGAGGCGTGGTACCTGCCGTCGGCCAGCAACATCCCGGCCGGTTACGCGACCGAGGGCACCTGGTACAACTTCTTCGCGGGCAAGGCGGCCGCGAACTTCGGCGTGGCGTGGGGCCCGGGCTTCGCCACCTTCCAGTATCCGAACAACCAGCGCGAGTCGACGCTCTGGTACCACGACCACGTCCTGGGCATGACGCGGCTGAACGTGTATGCGGGCCCTGCGGGCTTCTTCCTGGTCCGTGGCGGCCCTGAAGGGGACAAGGCGGTGCTGGACAGCCGCTTCGGGACCACGGCCGTGCTGCCAGGCCCAGCCCCGAATGAAGGCGACATGGGCAACAAGACCTACTACGAGATCCCGATCGCGGTCCAGGACCGCTCGTTCAACACCGACGGCTCGCTGTTCTACCCCGACACGCGAGTGTTCTTCGACGAGATCGTGGGCCCCTACATCCCGAGCGGGGACTTCTCGCCGATCTGGAACCCCGAGTTCTTCGGGAACATGATCATGGTCAACGGCAACACGTGGCCGTTCCAGACGGTCGAGAAGCGGCGCTACCGCCTGCGCTTCCTCAACGGCTGCCAATCGCGCTTCCTGATCCTGGATTTCGCCAACATCCCCGGCGTCGAGGTCTGGCAGATCGGGAACGAGGGAGGCTTCCTGGCCGCACCGGTGAATCTGACGGCCGCCAACGGGAACCGGCTGCTCATGGGCCTGGCGGAGCGGGCTGACCTGATCGTCGACTTCACCAACGTGCCGGTCGGCAACTACGTCCTCGGCAACCTCGGCCCTGACGAGCCGTTCGGCGGCGGCGAGCCCGGTGGCGAACCCCCAGATGGATTCGATATCGCCGATCCCGACAGCACCGGCCAGGTGCTGCAGTTCCGCGTCGTGCCGGCTGTGGCCCCCGACCCGACCACGCCGCCGCAGTTCCTCGTCCTCCCGGCCATCACCCCCCTCGCAGGCGGGACAACTCGGCCGCTGGCGCTGATCGAGAAGTCGGACATCGGGTTCGACGCAGACGGCAACGAGGTCGACGGTCCGGTCGAGGCACTCCTCGGCACTGTGGCCAACGGTGTGTCGGAAGAGCGCCTTTGGATGGATCCGGTGAGCGAGAACCCCGGGGTCGGCGCCACCGAGGTCTGGGAGTTCTACAACACGACCGCCGACGCCCACCCGATGCATATCCACGAGGCCGCGTTCCAGGTCGTGAACCGGGAAGGTCTCGTCCTGGACGAGGACGGCGAGGTCGTCCAGCCGATCCAGCTCACTGGGAGCATCACCCCTCCCGAGCCCTGGGAGGACGGGTGGAAGGACACGGTCATCGCCTACCCGGGCCAGGTGACCAGGTTGCGGCTGCAGTTCGCCAATCCCGGCCAGTTCGTCTGGCATTGCCACATCGTCGAGCACGAGGACAACGAGATGATGCGGCCGTATCGCATCGGCCCGGTGCAGCCGGGCCAGCCGGAGTAGCCCCCGGCTGCGGGGAATCACGCACTCCCGATCGGGGCGCCCGCCGATGCCGGCTCGCGCCGCGGTCGTCAGGGTGGATCCCAAAGTCACGAAAGGGGGTGCCACATGAAGGCACTCACGTACGGCGGACCTGGTGTGCGGGCGTGGGAGACCGTGCCCGACCCGACCGTCCAGGAGCCCACCGACCTCGTCGTCGAGATCGGCTCCTCGACGATCTGCGGGACCGACCTGCACATCCTCAAGGGCGACGTCCCGACCGTCGAGCCGGGGCGCATCCTCGGCCACGAGGCCGTGGGCACCGTCGTCGCGGCCGGGTCGGCCGTGACCACCGTGGCCGAGGGCGACCGCGTCCTCGCCTCGTGCATCACCGCATGCGGGCGCTGCCGCTTCTGCCGCGAGGGCCACTACGGCCTGTGCTCGGGCGGCGGTGGCTGGATCCTGGGCCACCTGATCGACGGCCTGCAGGCCGAGTACGCACGCGTGCCCTTCGGAGACACCTCCGTCTACCACGTCCCCGAGGCGCTGACCGACGAGCAGGTGCTGTTCCTCGCCGACATCCTCCCGACCGGGTTCGAGGTCGGCGTGCTGAACGGAAACGTCCGGCCCGGCGACACGATCGCCGTCGTCGGGGCGGGCCCGATCGGGCTTGCGGCGATCATGACCGCCCGCCTGCTCACGCCGGGCCAAGTGATCGCGATCGACCTCGCCGACGCGCGTCTCGAGCAGGCGCTGGCCTTCGGTGCGGACGTGACGATCAACAACAGCGAAGCCGACCCGATCGAGGCCGTCATGGAGCTGACCGGCGGCCTCGGGGCGGACGTCGCCATCGAGGCGGTCGGCGTTCCGGAGACGTTCGAGCTCTGCACCGAGCTCATCCGCCCCGGAGGACGTGTCGCCAACGTCGGCGTCCACGGACACCCCGCCACGCTCCACCTGGAGAAGCTATGGATCCGGGACGTCACCGTGACGACCGGGCTCGTGGACACGTTCACGACACCGCAGCTCCTTCGCCTGATCGAAGGCGGCCGGCTGGATCCGACCGTCTTCGCAACGCATCGCTTCCCGCTCGGGGAGACGATGGAGGCGTACGACGTCTTCGCCGCCGCCGCGGAGACGCACGCCTTGAAGGTCGTGCTCGAGGGCGAGCACGCCGTCAGGGAAACCCCGGCGGCTCTCGCCGGCACGACCGCCTGAGCATCCCGGAGCGGGCCGGGCCAGCCTCCGAGCCCGGTCCGCTCCGCGCTCGGCCTCGGAGGGCGGAAGAGAAAAAGTCCCTGCTCCGTCAAGGGGACGCACAGTCCAACCCGACGGAGCAGGGGGAACACCATGCTACGCAAGGTCACGCTGGTCGCAACGCTCGCCGCGATCATCGCAGGAATGTTCGCCGTCCCGGGCATCGCCCACAACGGCGTGCAGCACGTGCCTCCGATCGACACGATCCCCGTGGCGCAGCCCGAGCAGGGGCTCATCTACAAGGGCCTCAGGATCGCGACGACCGGCCCGTGCGTCGGCGCGTACAAGCTCGGCACGAGCAACCGCTGTAGCCACGGCCCGGACGCGGCGCCGGAGGGAGTCAACGTCAAGCTCGACGTCGCCGCGATCCGGTTCCTGCCGCTCGCGCCGCTGCCGAAAGTGCAGTGCGACGGCGACGGCGTCTCCGGCAAGCGCGTGCAGGTCATCTACGCACGCTCGTCCGACACGCCGAACCGGTACGCGCAGTACCTGAACTCGATCCGCCAGTGGGCGGCCGAGTCCGATGAGATCTACCGCGACAGCGCCGCCGAGACCGGCGGCGAGCGCCACATCCGCTTCGTGCACAACTCGAGCTGCGTGCTCACGGTCCCGCACGTCGTCATGAGCCCGACCGGCGACGACACGTTCACGAACACGCAGGTCGAGCTGGCCGCGCAGGGCTACAACTCCACGTCCCGCAAGTACATGATCTTCGTGGACGCGAACGTCTACTGCGGCATCGGCAACATCAAGAACGACGACTCGCCGGGCGCGGCGAACCTCAACAACGGCGGCCCCTCCTACGGGCGCACCGACGCCGGTTGCTGGGGCGGCACCACGCCGGCGCACGAGCTGATGCACAACATCGGCGGCGTCCAGCTCTCGGCCCCCCATTCCTCGGGCGGCTGGCACTGCACGGACGAGTGGGACCTCGAGTGCTACTCCGACTCCCCGTACTACCCGACGATGAGCTACCTCTGCCCCGACTCGAGCCACAACCGGCTTTTCGACTGCGGGCATGACGACTACTACCGCGTCGGCTCGGTCGGCGGCTACCTGGCCACGCACTGGAACAGCGCGAACAGCCAGTACCTCGTCGCGCCCAAGCAGCCCGTCTGGGGCTACGTGTGGGCGAACCAGCCGACGGTGGTCAACTACACGCCGAGCGCGACCTACCAGCGGAACTCGACCGGCGCTCTGAACACGATCACGCGCCTCGGGGTCGGCTACTACCAGGTCGTCTTCGAGAACCTCGGCGTCTACTACGGCGGCACCGTCGACGTGACGGCCTACGGCACCGGCTCGGAGACCTGCAAGGTGCAGCACTGGAACCCGACGCTCGCCGACCAGAACGTCTTCGTCCGCTGCTTCGACGCGGCCGGCAACGCCGTGGACACGATGTTCACGGCCGCCTTCACCCGCCCGATCTCGAGCTTCAAGTTCGGGTACGTGTGGGCGAACAGCCCGGGCTCGGCCTCGTACACGCCGAGCACGACCTACCAGTTCAACTCGACCGGCGCGTCGAACTCGATCACGCGCTCGGGCGTCGGCGCCTACCAGGTGACCCTCCCCGGCCTCGGCGGCCAGGGCGGCACTATCAAGGCCACGGCCTACGGCCCCGGCAACGAGGCATGCCACGTCTTCTCGTGGTCGTCCCTCGGCGCCAACGCGGTCGTGAACGTCCGCTGCCAGAACCCGGCAGGCGTCCCCGTGGACACGCTCTACACGCTCACGTACCACGCGACGTTCGGCCTGCTGGGGACGCTCACCGGCGGCCCGCGGGCCTACGTCTGGGCGAACCTGCAGTCGTCGCCCGGATACGTTCCCAGCAACACCTACCAGTACAACTCGACCGGCGTGCTGAACACTGCCTTCCGTTCGGGCGTCGGCGTCTACCAGGTGCGGCTCCCAGGCCTCAACGGCGTCAGCGGCCACGCGCAGGTGACAGCGTACGGCGGCGGGTCCACCCGCTGCAAGGTGCAGAGCTGGACCTCGAGCGCCTCCGCGAAGCTCGTCAACGTCCTG
>Ga0075418_10009597_pt1 | contig 10859 bp, 9 predicted proteins | sample SoiMetdeltSBSDD2_FD_81776 | JGI IMG/M metagenome (GOLD analysis project Ga0075418, IMG submission 81776) | Bulk soil microbial communities from a Populus tree surrounding site in Tennessee, USA - Soil MetaG P. deltoides SBSDD2 | ecosystem: Environmental > Terrestrial > Soil > Tree plantation...
AATAGTCGTCGGAGTCGGTGATCTAACCGAGCTAAAGCTCGGTTCTGCTCGGTCTGCTCGGTTCTGCGACGGATCCTTGCCTGCTTTCGCAGAACCGAGCTTTAGCTCGGTTAGACCACCTTCTCCGATCCCGAGGGAGCGGTTATGAAACATTCAGCTCGCGTTCGGGTTCTGTTCGGCGGCGCGATCGCGATCGTGCTGTCGATGTCTGGTGCGGGGGTGGGGGCGCAGGCACCGGCACCAACCGAGCATCCCGGCGCCGCGAAGAACTACGCGGTGCCGAGGACGCCGTGGGGCGATCCGGATCTGCAGGGCATCTGGCCGGGCATCGAGCTGGTCGGCGTGCCGCTGCAGCGGCCGGCCAACTTCGGTACGCGCAACTGGCTCACCGACGAAGAGTTCAAGCAGCGTCAGGTCCAGGCCGAGCGGCAGGCGGCGCAAGCTCTCGAGGAGGTCGACGTCTTCACCGTAGACGTCTCCAATGCAGGCGCCGTTGGCTCCCCGACGTCGCCGCCCCCGCACTGGCTCGAGCGCGGCACGCCGCAGCGCATCGCCTCGCTGATCGTCGATCCTCCTGACGGACGTCAGCCGCCGCAGTCTCCCGACGCGCAGCAGCGCCAGCAGGCGCTCGCGGCCGCGCGCAAGCAGGCACCGCCTCGCGGACCGGCGGATTCCTACACCGACCGCAGCCTGTACGACCGCTGCATCACCCGCGGGATCGCCGGCTCGTTCCTGCCGGTCATCTACAACAACGGCAACGAGATCGTACAAGGCCCCGGCTGGGTGGCGCTGCGCAACGAGATGATTCACGAGACGCGTATCGTGCCGCTCGACGGCCGCCCGCACCCGAGCCCGACCGTCAACGCCTACATGGGCGACTCGCGCGGCCGCTGGGAAGGCAACACGCTCGTCGTCGAGACGACGAACTTCAACGACAGGGCGCCGGGAGTCGGCGCCAACGGCGGCGGACGCCTCACCGGTACGTTCAAGGTCACCGAGCGCATCACTCGCGTCGCGCCCGAACTGCTGATCTGGGACATGACCTTCGAAGACCCGACGACCTGGACGCGGCCCTGGACGATCCGGCTGCCGCTGAAGCTCGATAACGGCTACCTCATGGCGGAGTACGCCTGCCACGAAGGCAACTACGCGATGTTCAACATCCTGAGCGGCGCCCGCGCGGACGAGAAGGCGGCCGCTGACGCGGCGGCCAAGGGGCTCCCGGCAGCCGCGCCGGCTCCCGCAGGCCGTGGCGGTCGTGGCGGTGGCCGAGGCGGCGCGGGCGGTGGCGGCCGAGGCGGCAGCCAGCCATAATGTTTTCTCGCAGCGCCCTTCGCAGTGCCGATCTTTAGATCGGCATGACATGACCTCGGAGGCTCGTACATGACGGCTCGTGTTCGATTCATCTCGGGCGCTGTCTCCGCGCTGGCAGGCGCTGATGTTCAACATCCTCAGCGGCTCGCGTGCGCTCGAGAAGGCGCAGGCTGAAGCCGCCGCCAAAGGACTGCCCGACCCGGCGCAGCAGCAGGGCGGCGGCGGCCGCGGCGGTCGCGGAGGTGGCGCACCACAAGGTGGCGCGCAGCAGTAAGGAAAGGCATCGACCGTTTTTCACGCCGGCTAGTCACGTAGGGGGGCGGCGCATGCGTAGTGACGCATGCGACGCCCCTCTGTCGTCTCCTGCCCCCATATCCCGATGACCGTTTGATGCGAGACCGGTTCACGACAAGCTTCCTCATCGCGCTGCTGGCGGTGATGACCTTCATCCCGCTCCTCCACTCCGGCTACACGACCCAGGACGACGTGTACTTCGCGGTAGGCATCGGGAAGGAAGGGTGGCGGAGTCCCTGGCTCTTCGACGCGGTGAACAGCGGCCGACTGCAGCACGTTGTCGACGGCCAGCTGACGCCCATCGGCTTCGGCTGGGGGAATTACTGGGTGGGGAAGGGAGTGGCGATCGTCACGATCCTGAGCAACGTGGTGGCGCTGTTCGTGCTGCTGCGCCTGATTACGGGTGATTCACGCATCGGCCTCCTCGCGGTCGTGTGCTTCTTCGCCTTCGTCCAGAACACCTGGGATCACAATCTGCTCACCGCGTATCCGTTCATCCTGAGCTTCATGTTCACGCTGCTGCTCGTGGCCCTTGCGCAGTGGTATCTGGCGCTGGAGCGGGCGGAGCCGTCTACGAGCCCGCCCTCGAACGCGTGGAGCGTGCGTCGGTTGCGGACATGGAGCCTCGTGCTATTCGCGGTGAGTCTGTTTTCGTACGAGAGTTTCATGGTCTACGGCTTCCTGTTTCCGGCGCTCACCTTTGCGGTGGCTCGCGGCAGTTGGCCGGAGCGTCTGCGGCGGGCGCTGCGGACGCCGCATCTGCCGGTGCTGGCGGTGTTCGTGGTCGCTGTGGTCCTGTTCCGCGTGCTGTTGATGTCGGATACTGGCCAAGCCAACAGCGCGGCCCAGGAGTACGCCATAAAACTGTCGCCGTATGGCGTGTGGAGGGTTCTGGAACGCTACAGCACCTCGGCGCTGCCGATGCACTACTTCAGGGTGTACCGCGACCTGATCAACGACTTCTACCTGGGCTACGGCTCCTTCCGCACCAGGTTCTTCGACATCTTCCGCGTCTTCGACGTGGCCTGGCTGATCAAGGCCGCCATCGTCGCGTTCCTCGTCGGCTCGATTACCGCGTCGCGCACGCTGGTTCGGCGTCGCGGCCTGCTGTTCGTGTTCGTGCTCGTCTTCATGGTGCTCACCAACCTGCCGCTGGCGGTGACGTCGAAGTACCAGGCCTGGGTGATTCAGTCCTACTCGCACGCCTACTTGACCGCGTACTTCGTGTTCTTCGGCGTCGTCATCCTGCTGGCCGTGGTGCTCGACAGCCTGGTGGGCGGGGCGGCTAGGGCCGGGGGACGCTGGTCGAAGGTGGCCGCGTGGGCGCTCGGGGTCGTGACCTTTCTCGTCTCCTACGGCACCGACTTCCAGAACGCGCACGTGGCGGCGAGCCAGCGGCAGATGTTCGATCGTTCGGCTGCCGTGGATGCCTGGGTCGCGAGCCCGGTCTTCCGGTCGATGCCTCCCGGAAGCGTCGTGTTCGCGCCCTCGCTGTGGGACATCTATCCCGGGACGACCTTCGTTTACGAGGACTACTGGACGCGATATGTCACACCCAGCAGCAAGCCGCTGGCGTATCCGTGGACGTTGAGCGATGTCTGCGCCAACCGATACCCGGCACCGTGCATCATCCAGGTGCTGACCGACGAGACGAGGAAGCTCGTGCAGGACGCCGAAGCGAATGGGCGGCTCTACTACCTGAAGCTCGTTCGCGATCCGCGGAACGATCTTTCGTACATCGCCGCGGGCCGTCTCGGGACGTTCAACGAGGGTGAGCCGTTCGGCTCTGCGGAAGTCACCTTGATCACGCACGCCCGCGCCGAGCACCTGCGGGTGGTCGGCTACCTCCACGACGTCGCCGATGGCTGTCGAGCCCGCGTATTCGTGGATGGGACGCCAAGCAGCGGCACCTTCGACTCGATGTTCGGCGTGCACCTGGATCGCCGTCGCGCGCCCGAGGCGTGGCCCGTCACGAAGCTGACGACGAGCAGCGGCCTTATCGACCCAGAGACGATCAACGTGTATCAGTCAGCGGAGACGCTCGATGGCGCGGTAGAGGTGCGCTATGGGGAGGGGTTCTACCCCGACGAGGTCGCCCATCGATGGGCCCAGGACAAGGCTCGGCTGACGCTCGTCAATCGCACCGATCGGCCCATGCAGGTGGATCTTCAGTTCGAGATCCGCGCACCCTGGGCGCCGGCCGGGAGCAGCCATCGCCTCCAGGTCGCGGCCGGCGATGCGAAGGTCGACTGGCCGATCGGCGAGAAGCTCGCGAAACGCACGATCCCGGTGGCGCTCCGGCCGCGGACCGCCGTCGACATCGTGTTCAGCACCGATGCGCCGCGGATCGATCCCACGCGCGACGGCCGCAACCTGGTCCTGATGTTCCTGCCGACCGTCAAGGCCAAGGAGCGCGGGTGCGAGCCGTAAGCGCCGGATGACGAATGGAAGGCCGGCTCAGAGGCGTTGCCTGGCGAACACATCGCCCCATTGGGGGGCGTCGGCCGGTGTGGAGCTGAGACGTTCGATCAGGACGCTCGCCGGTTGCCAAGATGGAAGCGAGAGCTGGTACGAGTTCGCCAGCGTGTAGTTGAACGTGTACTCGCCGAGCGCCTTAATCAGGTCCAACCGCTCGATCAGCGGGGCGACGTTGTCGACGTGGAACTCGAAGGAGACGTGCCGGACCGGGACGCTCAACCCACGCAGCACCTGGGTCTCGAACCCTTCGACGTCGATCTTCACGTAGTCCGGGACACCAAAGCGTTCGATCAGCTGGGTGAGTGTCACGACTTCGACCACCTGCTCCTCGATGCGGCCGGCCTTGTCCTTGTCGGGGCCCGTCGTCAGCCAATCGCGATCGAGGGTGGAGATCTCCGGCGTCTGTGGATTGACGTACAGCCGAAGCTGGCCGGGGCTGTCGGCAACAGCGGCATTGACGACGGTGACCTGGGTGCTGCTGCGGAACCGCCGCCTCACATATTCGCAGCAGCGCTGTTCCGGCTCGATCGAGACGACGCGGGCGCCGAGATTGGCAAAGATCTGCGTCTTCTGGCCGAGATTGGCGCCGACGTCGAACACGAGACTGCCCGGGCCGCACACGTGAGAAAAGAGCGCCTTCGTCTTCGGAAGGCTCAGGCGTGTCTCTGCGGCGTAGTAGACCTTCTTGATCCGGATGAGCAGCCCTGTTCGCTCGAGGACGCTCCGGATCAAGACACAGCCTCATCTTTCACGGGATGGTCATGTAAGTTGCGGCGTTCCTTCTTCGGGTGCTCGTCCCTGACCACGTACAACGGGCGGCGCACGACCTCCGAGTAGATGCGCGCGACGTAGATCGACACCACGCCGAGCGCCGTGAGGACGATGCCCTGCAGGATGGTGATGCCGATCACGAGCTTTGCCTGCGGCGTGTAGACGCCGTACACAAGCTTCAGCCACCCGTCCAATAACACGAACGCGAGGAGCGCCGTGGCGGAGATGGTGATGAACAGCCCGAGCAGGCCGACCCAGCGGAGCGGCGCCGACGAGTGGGTCATGATCCCGTTGAAGAAGAGCGCCGTCAGCCGCCGATAGGAGAACGACGAGGAGCCGTGCACGCGCGGCGGTGCGGTGAACGGCACCGACACCCGGCGGAAGCCGAGCCAGTCGACCAGGCCGCGCACCAGCCGATCACGATCGTCGAGCTGGAGGAAGGCGTTGACGACTCGGCGATCGAGCAGCCGATAGTCGGTGGATTTGCCGACTACCTCGACGTCCGACATTCGGGTCAACAGCCAGTAGAAGATTGCCGACCCGGCGCGCCGCACGAGCGACGGCTCATGCGTGTCTTCGCGCACGGTGACCACCACCTCGGCGCCACGCTCCCAATGGTCGAGGAACGTCGGGACGAGCGCCGGCGGATGCTGGAGATCGGCGTCCATGCAGATGACGGCTTCGCCAGCCGCGTGCGCGAGCCCGGCGCTCAGGGCAGCTTCCTTCCCGAAGTTGCGCGAGAGATCCAGAATGCGAATTCGGGGGTTGACCGCCGCGAGGCGGTGGAGCACCTCGAGGCTGTCGTCGGGGCTCCCGTCGTTGACGAACAGATATTCCCAGCGGTGGCGTCCTCCGGTGACACGATCGAGGGCGTCGACCAGCAGCGGCAGGTTCTTCGCCTCGCCGTAGACCGGTATTACGATGCTGACGAGCCGCGGTGTGGCGGAGCCGGGCACGCTCACGCGCCCCTCCCGGAGCGTGTCCGCACCGACGTCAACCCCTCGAGCAGCTTCATCGTCAGCGCGCCCGATCCGAGCAGCGGGTGGCGGAGGAACCGCCACCACTGCTTCCGCACGCTCGGCCGCAGCGGAAAGGGCACGCGGCGGTAGGCGGGCGCGACGCGAAGGTAGTCGGAGATGCCACGCCTGGAATAGTACCGTTTTTTCTGCAGTAAGCTGACGAGCTCGATGCGGCCTTCGTCGTGCAGCAGCGTCGCCTTCGTGCGCCCGAAGCTCCCGTAGCGCGCCAGCATGCGATCGCTGAGATCCCAGTCTTCGCTGCCGGTCTGCTTCTCGTCGTAGCCGCCGATGCTCAGCACCTCGCTCCGCCAGAAGACCCGCGCCGCTTCCGCGCTCATGTCGCCTGCCATGTAGAAGTCGCGCTCGAACTTCTTGCACGCTCCCCAGAAGCCATGTGCGACCGTTTCTTCCGGGATGAACAGTCCGTGCGCGCCGCCCTCGAGCAGCGAGACGCACTCCTCGACCACGGTGGGGGACAGATACTGGTCGGCGTCGAGCACGACGACGATCTCGCCGCGCGCGCGCTGAACGGCGAGGTTCCTCTGCGCCGATCGCTCGGGACCCTTCTGCAGGAAAACGTCGGCGTGCCGGCGGTAGAACTCGGCGGTCCCATCGGTGGAGAAGTTGTCGACGACGACCAGCTCCACGCCGGGATAGGTCTGTGCGCGAACGGCGCGGGCGAACTGGGCGGCGGTCGAGATCCCGTTCTTCACGCCCACGCAGACGCTGACCGAAGGCCTCTGCGCTGTGGCGGGATTCTGCATTCTGGATTCTGGATTCTGCATTCAGTCGCTCAGAAGCGCCGCCCTGAACTCGCGGTAGGAGGTGTCGAGCGTGTACTGCCGGCTGTCGGCCAGCACGCGCCCGCACCAGTCCCGATATGCGCCCGGCGTCTCGAAGACCGTCCGTGCCTCCGCCAGCCGCGCGGCGAGCGCAGCGGGAGTGGCGGACGCAATCCAATTGTGCCTCCCGGCAGCAGAACGCAGCCCGTCGGCGTCGTAGACGATCGCTGGAGTTGCCATGCTGTTGGCCTCGGTGACGATGAGCCCCCAGCCCTCCTTGACGCTGGTCGAGATCAGCACGCTGGCGCGTCGCATCAGATCGAGCTTCTGCTCCTCGGACGTGCGACCGAAAAGCGTGAGGCGGTCATCGAGTCGCCGTGACGCGCCGGCGCGGCGGACTGCCTCGTCGTCTCCGGCGCCGCTGATCCACAGCACGCCGTCGCCACCCGACGCCACGTACGACGCAAACGCCTCGAGCGCATCGAGAGGCCGCTTCATCGCGCGCAGCGAGCCGTGGAAGAGCACGGTGAACCGTCGCTCCTTGGCCGACGGGTCGAATGTCGCCAGCGGAGAGTTGTCGATCCCGATGCGGACGACTGTCACTCGTGCAGGGGAGAAACCGAACCTCACCAGGTCGCGACGCGAGTCGTCCGAGATGGTGATGACCGGTGTCCCGCGGCGGCTCTGCAGCCAAGTGTACACAGCCTCCGCTCCATACCCGGCAATCGCCACGGGCAGTGAGGTCTGATGGAACCAGATCTCGCGCGCCAGCTGAAAGTAGAGCAGCACCGCCCGGCCGGGAGGCGCCGGCGCCGCGGCGAAATAGGGCACCGTGTTGACCTCCTCGACCACGCAGTCTGCCCAGCCGCGCGATTCGCGGTGAAAGGCGCGGGCCGCGGGATAGTGCGTGACGCTGGACTGCCCGCGACGGATCGTCTCCACGCCGTCGATCGTGTCCGATTCCGCAGAGCCCGAGTACCGTGCGGTCACGTGTCGCACCGTGTGTCCATCCGCGACGAGACGCCGGCGCCATTCATGACCGAGGCGCTCGGCGCCGCCGGCACTTGGATGCCGCACGTCCTTCCAGCTGAACCAGGCGATCTTCAAGGGACGGCCTTCACCGACGGCTCTGGGCTTTTGGCTCTGGGCTTTCGGCTTTGGGCTCCGCGATCGTCGACCGCATGCGCCAGAGCCCGGCGGCGATGGCGGCGATCGCGCTTCCCGCGAGGATGCCGAACAGTCCGCCGAGCGGCGGTGTGGTGAGCACGACCAGGAGGCCCGCAGTTGCGGCGACCGCGACGAAGACGCGGCCGAGCGCACGATCGTGACGCGCGAGCGCGTCGTAGAGGACGATGTTCATGAGCGAGTACGGCGCGAGGACGGCTGCCAGCGTGGCGAGAATACCCGACACGCCCAGGTACGCCTTTCCGAACGTCGCTTCGAGGATCAGGCCGGGGACGGCCACCGTCACCGCCAGCGCTGCGAGCACGACGATGGCCGCCGCGGCGAGCATCCGGCCGAGGACGACGCGCCTGACGCGTGCGGTGGTCGCCGAAGCGAGGAAGGGGAAGAGCATCTGGTTGACGGCGTTCGGGAAGTAGACGACCGGTCGGGCGAGCGTGGCGGCCGCGGCGTAGCCCGACGTCGCGAGCGCCGGCAGCTCGCGGTTCACGTACACCGTGTCGACGTGGACGAGGAACCAGAACGCGGCGTTGAGCGCGGCGGCCAGGCCGACCTCGTCGACCTGCAGCGGCCGGTAGATGCCTTCTCGGGGCAGCCCGCGGATGGCCAGACACCAGGCCAGCAGGAAGCAGACGGCGTTGCTGGCGGCGATGGCGGCGAAGACGCCGGTCACCCCGTATCCAGCGCCGACGAAGAGCAGCGAGAACGCGAGCCGGGCAACACCGAGCGTGACCGGAAGCACGGCGGCCGCCCGCCAGTGGAGCAGCCCCAGCAGACCGGCATGGGCGATGAGAAAGAGCAGGTTGGTGGCGACGCTGGCCGCGAGGAGCGGCAGCGCGGCAGGTGCGCCGAGCGCCAGGGCGCGGGCCAGCGGCTGACGCGCCAGCAGCGTAATCACCAGAACGGCGAGCCCGGCCCACGCCGTGCGGACGCTCAGGCCGTGGAGAAGGGCGTACGTCTCCCCGGATCGTTCGGATCGTTCGGATCGTTCGGGTCGTTCTCGGAACCTGTCTCGCCGAAGCCCATCGGCGGAGGCGGATTCCCGGACGATGCGACGCGTGATGAGCAGCAGGAGCGGGACTGCCGGCATCGACAGCATCATGTACAGCCCCAGCAGCGACTGGGTTTCGCTGTAGCTGGCCGGCGTCATGAGGCGGCCGACCGCGAGCTGGAGCACGTACGAGAGCCCGGCGGTGGTGATGCCCGACACGAGTCCCCAGGAGGCGACGCGGGCGGAAGGATCGCTGGAAGAGCCCTGTGACAGGAGGTCTGGATCTTAGCCCAAGGCTGACATCAGGCGCGGAGTGGCAACCCTTTTCCGGCCAGGCCCATCCAAGGGAGCAGAGGACGGCAACCTCTTGGAAGGAGGCGCGAGGTCAGATCCCGTTGGAGCAGCCGATCGTCACCGGATGGAGCGTGGGGCAGAAATGTGATTCAATATGCACCCGTCCCGACTGGTTTCGAGCAGGGGCCGCAGGTGTGTTTCCGCGGCAATCCGGTGCGGAGCCTGCGTTGACAGGATGTCGATGCTTCTGGTAGAAGTCCGGTCGGACCGCGATTTTACGTCAATTTTCTTGACCGCGTTCGAGCGGATGTCACGGTCGTCCGGTCCTCGTGCCGGGTGCTCGCGTGGCCGTCACATACGGGACAACAGACCCCACCACGATTCGGTTTTATCTGAGTTGAGAGGAGACCTGGGAAATGCGTAACCGGTTCACAGGCGCAATGGTGTCAGCGGCCATCGCAGCGGCGGCAGCCGTATTCTCGCTGACGGTGATGCCCATTGCCGGTCAGACTCCGGCAGCAGGCCGGGGCGCGGCGCCCGCACAGCCTGCGGCGACGGCCAAGCCGGGGACGCGGCTGGATCGAATTGGCAAGGCCCCCAACATCAACGGGATCTATCAGGCGATCAACAGCGCGAATTGGAACCTCGAGGATCATGCGGCGCAGGGGCTGACGCAGTTCTGGCAGCTCGGCGCCATCGCGGCCGTCCCGGCAGGGATGAGCGTGGTGGACGGCGGCGCCATTCCGTACAAGCCGGAAGCGCTCAAGCAGCGCGAGGCGAACCGGAAGGGATGGCCGAAGACCGATCCCGAGGCGAAGTGCTACATGGGCGGCATTCCCCGCTCGAACTACATGCCGTACCCGTTCCAGATCGTGCAGGGCAACAAGGACATCCTGTTCGTCTACGAGTATGCCAGCTCCAACCGGATCGTCCACATGGACAAGAAGAGCGAGTCGCCCGTCGACAGCTGGATGGGATGGGCGAACGGGTCGTGGAAGGGCGATACGTTGATGATCCGGAACGACGGGTTCAACGAGCACAGCTGGTTCGATCGCGCCGGCAACCACCACAGCAACCAGCTGGTGGTCGACGAGCAGTTCACGCCGAGGGGCAACCAGGTCGCGTACCTCGAATACGTTGCGACGATGACGGATGCGGAGACGTTCACGAAGCCGTGGACCATCAGGATGAACCTGTATCGCAAGTTCGAGCCGAATGCGCAGCTGCTCGAGTTCAAATGCGTCGAGTTCTCTGAAGAGCTGCTCTACGGCGACTTGAAGAAGAAGACTGAATAGTGCACCTCCGGGCCCGACGTCCCGTCACCGGCCGCCCCCCACGGGTGGTCGCCGGGCTGAAAACGCGCTAAACTGAAGGCGCGTGCACGGATGTGGTGACCGGGAGTTAATCACAGCGTCACTTGCAATCGTTCGATATAGGTAGGAGAAGAATTCGATGCGAACCAAACTCTTCAGCGTTGTTGCTGGTGCCGCGCTTCTGGTGACGGCGGCCGCTGTGCCGGTAGTCGCGCATCACTCGTTTGCGGCCGAGTTCGACGCCAAGAAGCCGGTCAAGCTGCGCGGCACGGTCATCAAGATGGAGTGGATCAACCCGCACTCGTGGATCCACATCGCCGTGAAGAACGACGATGGCACCACCTCGACCTGGATGGTTGAAGGCGGCGCCCCGAACGCGCTCATCCGCCGTGGTTGGAACCGGAATTCGCTCCCACCGGGA
>Ga0075418_10009599_pt1 | contig 10858 bp, 6 predicted proteins | sample SoiMetdeltSBSDD2_FD_81776 | JGI IMG/M metagenome (GOLD analysis project Ga0075418, IMG submission 81776) | Bulk soil microbial communities from a Populus tree surrounding site in Tennessee, USA - Soil MetaG P. deltoides SBSDD2 | ecosystem: Environmental > Terrestrial > Soil > Tree plantation...
CCGATCGGACCACTCAGCGTCAGGCCGACGGTCTCGGTGCCCTCGAGCGTCAGATCTTGAAGTATCCGGACCGAGAACGTCTTGGTCCTCGGGGCGATCGCCGATCCGCCCGGAGGAAACGTCAGCGTACCGGAGGGCGGAGGCGGCGTCGGGTTCGCCAGGGTTGCCGGAGTCCCGTAGTCGCTGCCGGCGGTTGCGGTGATGTCGCTGGTGGCCCAGGTGACGGTGACCGGCACGGAGGTCACGCCGGTCAGCTCGACCGTGATGGTCGCCACCCCGGCGCTCTCCTTCACTGAGTAGGTCGCGGCGCTGAAGGCCAGCGCGGGCTCGTCGTCGACGATCTTGAGCGTCGTGGTCGTGCGCGCCCCGAGCACCGTGGTCGTGCAGGGGACCGGATTGCACAGGGTCAGGGTCAACGACCTCACGCCGTCGCCTGACCCGGTGTTGATGATGGGCACGAAGATGGGCTTCGTGGTCTGGCCCGCCATGAACGTCAACGTGCCGGACGGAGGCGTTGCGTTTCCGATGGCGCCGTAGTCGGCTCCCGCCATCGCCGTGCCGTTCACGGTCGTATAGCTGACCGTGGCCCCAGCCGCCGTGCTGCCGGTGCGGCTGACGAGCACCTGCGCCGTCCCCACGCTCTCCGTCACGGTGGTCAGCGCCGCCGCGAACTGGACGGTGCCGCCCAGCTCGTCGTCGACGATCGTGAGCACGGCGCTCGAGCGGGAAGGCACCAGCTGCGCCCCCACGGCGCCGCTGAGCGACAGATTCACCGAGCGGTTGCCGTCCAAGATCGTGTTGTTGATGATCGTGATGGGCACGTTGACGGTCTTCGCGCCGGGCAGGAACGTCACCGTGCGGTTGACCGCGGTGTAGTCGACGCCGGCCACAGCGGTCAGGTCGGAGGTCGAGAACTGCACGGTGGCCGGGATCCCGGTCGGTCCCGAGCGCGACACCGAGATCTGCGCGGGACCCTTGTTCTCGGTGACCGTGTAGGTCGGTGAGGTGAAGTTGATACAGGCGGACGTGTCGAGAATGGTCAGCGTGGACGTGTTGCGGCTGCCGAGCACGGTGCCAAAGCTCGGAGTGTTCAGCGACAGGTTCACCGTCTCGTCACCTTCGCAGGACGACCCACTGTTGAGGATCGGGATCGTGAAGGTCGCGACGATCTGGCCGGGCCCGAATCCCAACGTCCCCGAGGGCGGTGTCGTCGACCCCTGCGTGCCATAGTCGGAGCCGGCGGTGGCGGTGCCGTTGCTGGCCGCGAACTGCACGGTGGCGGTGCCCGTCGTGTCGCCGATGCGCTGGACGCTGATGGTCACGCTTCCCGCCGTCTCGTCCACCTGGTAGGTCGCCGCGGTGAACTGGATGATCGGCACGTCCGTGATCTGGGTCACGAAGACGTCGAGCAGCCCGCCGGTGCCCACGAGCCGCACGGCCGGGAAGGCCACGGAGCGCGTGCTCCCGGCCACGTAGGCGATGCCGTTGACGTCGACGGCGAGCGCCCGCGCCTCCTCGTCGTTGGTGCCGCCCAGATACGTCGAGTACACGAAGGCATCGCCGGCGGCGGTGAGCTTGGTCACGAAGACGTCGAAGCCGCCGGCCAGCTGCCCCTGGATCGGCGCGACGACCGGGAAGTCGACCGAGTTGGTGGAGCCCGCCAGGTAGACCGTGGAGTCGGTGGGATTGACCGCCACGGCGTTGGCGGAATCGTCGCCGCTGCCGCCCAGGAAGGTTGCGAACGCCGCCGAATCACCGAGAGGGCTCAGCTTCACCACGAACGCGTTGGTCCGGCCGTTCAGGAACGGCTGCAACGCCCTGAACGTCGGAAAATCCGCGGATTTCGTGGACCCCGCGACAATGACGTTGCCGCCGGGATCGAGGGCGATGGCCAGCCCCTCCTCGTCGCCGACGCCGCCGAGGAAGGTGAGAGCGACGACCACGCCCGTGGGATTGAGCTTGGCGACGAAGGCATCCTGGGCCCCGGCCAGGAACGGCTGCGGCACGATGCCGGGGGGCCGTGGGAGATCGAAGGACGTGGTCGTGCCGGCCACCCAGATGTTGCCGATCGGGTTGCCGTTCGCGTCGACGCTCGGGTCGACCGCGATCGCATTGCCGACCTCTTCCCCCGCACCGCCGATGATCGTGCAGGAGCTGAGCGTCAGCCCGGCGGGGTCGACCCGCACCACGAAGACGTCGGCGCCAGTGCTCGTGGTGCCGAAGCACGGAATGGCGTTGTTGTTCGGAAAGGTGGGTGCCGTCGTGAAGCCGGTGACATAGGCATTTCCGGCGACGTCGAGCGCGAGGCCGAACGCGGAATCGCGCCCGTTGCTGCCGAGATAGGTCGAGAAGACGAGCGCGCTGCCGTCCGGCCCGAGCCGGGCCACGAACGCCTCGTCGCCGCCGCGGGTCCCGGGCTGGAAGCTCGCCGCCGTGGTCGGAAAGTTGTTGGAGTTGGTCGTGCCCGCGATGTACGCGCTGCCGTTGCTGTCCACCGCGATGGCCGTCCCGGCGTCGGCACCACTGCCCCCGAGGAACGTCGAGTAGACGATGATCAACCCGGTGGCATCGAGCTTCGTCACGAACACGTCGCTCTCGCCCTTGCGTGTGGCCTGGACGGGGATCGGCGAGACGGGGAAGTTCGAGGAGATGGTGGTGCCGGTGACATAGACGTTTCCGCTGCTGTCCACCGCGATGGCGAACCCCTGGTCGTCGGACGAGCCGTTCAGGATCGACGAGTAGCCGAGGACCGGATCGATGATCAGTGCGTGGCTTGGGTCGTGCCCGGCCACGCGGAAGCGGACGCGATCGCCGTCCAGCACGTAGCCGCCCTCGATGGGACGTCGCTCCTTCCCGATCTCTTGATAGATCACGGGGCGCCGCATCCGCACGTCGCCGGCGCCGGTGGCGATGACCAGGTCACCGTCGTCGTCGACCTTTAGGTTCTGGGCTCCGTCGAAGGCCATGACGACGGCATCGGGATCCGCGTTGGGCGCGACCACGAAGTCGTATTCCAGCTGCCCCTCGCGCCCGTAGAAGACAAGGCTGATGCCGGGATACACGTCGGCGTATTGCACCCGGGCGAAAGTCGGCACGTCGCGCCGCCAGCGATCGGGGTCGCCGACCAGGGAGTGGACCCGCCCGGGCAGCGGAGCGAGGCCGGTCACCGTCGGTGAGGCATCGGCACCGACCAGCCGCATTCGAACCACAGAGGGGGCGGTGGCCTCGCCGCCATCCGCGCCGGGCCGTCGCGCAGCGCCCGCGGCCGGCGAGACGACCAGCACGGTCTCCGTCTGCGTGAAGAACAACCCGAAGCCGCGCCCACGGGCGAGGAACTTGACGGCCGGGTCGGCCTGGCCCTGGTTGGGCTCGAAGGCAAGCGCTGGGCGGGCCGGCCTAGGTGTCAGGATGGCAGCCGCCTCGGCCTGACCGACGGGCGCACCGACCAGGAGACTCAGCACCAGTCCCGGCAGGATCCGGTACAGCCTCATCAGGGCACGCCCCACCCGACGAGTATAGCGGTTCGGGTCCCTCAGCCGCGCATGCCCGCTTCGTCGTACCCGCGGTCGCCCGGGAGCAGGGCCCGGCGGGTGCCGTCGGCGTCCACGACGATCCGCGGCAAGATCGTCGGCACTGGGCGGTCGCGGACCTGGTCCAGCGCCTCGGCGGTGCTGCGCGCGCCATCGAAACGCATCAGGTTCTTGACGGTGGGATTGCGGAGCATGATCTCGCCCCGCGCACTGGCGGCGACGGCCTCGGCCGGGGCCAGCCATCTCAGATCCGTCATCTCGAGATCGTCCCCGCTCGGCTCCTGACCGGCCGGCGCCGGGGCCGCGAAGAATCGCGTGTCAAAGCGCAGCGGTTGGTCCTCCGGCGTGATCCAGTGGGCGAAGTAGACGAGCCGATCGGTCGCCAGCTGCAGCGCCTCCTTCCGGAGCATGTTCCAGAAAGCGCGATTGTCGGTCTGGCAGGCCCGGCGGTACTCCGCGAAGCGGGGAGCTCCGATCGCCGCGTCGCGGCCGTCCGCGCCGACGGCCAGGAGCAGCCCGGCCTCCTCGAACGTCTCGCGGATGGCGCCGATCCAGTAACCGAGCGCGGTGCGCGGCGCGGAGGCGAGACTCAGGCGGCGAGCGGCCGTCGCCATGTCGAGCCCGCGGCACCAGTCCGCCGCATCCTCGGGGTTGTCGTCCGCCTCGATCTTGCCGCCGGGAAACACGAAAGCGCCCGCGGCAAACTTGCTCTTCTGGTGGCGCTGCATCAGCAGGCACTCGATGCCGCCGCCGGGGCGATCGCGAATCAGCACGAGCGTGGCGGCGGGCGCGGGTGTGACGGGCGTTGGTTTGACGGGCACGGCGTAGTGTGCCACGATGCTCGCGCCGTTGTCATTTTCCTCGGGAGGCGCGTCATGAGCGCCGAAGCACGACTCAAAGAGCGCGGCATCACGCTACGGCAGCCGTCGACGCCGCTCGCCAACTACGTGGGCGCCGTGCGTACCGGCAACCTGCTCTACCTGGCCGGCCACGGACCGCTGCGGGAGGGCAAGGCCTCCGCGCGCGGCAAGCTCGGCCGGGACATGACCGTCGAGCAGGGTTATCAGGTCGCCCGCGAGGTCGGCCTCAATCTCCTGGCCACGACGCGCGCGTCGCTCGGCAGCCTGGACCGCGTGAAGCGCGTGGTGAAGGTGCTCGGCATGGTGGCGTCCGCCGAGGGGTTCGGCGATCAGCCGAAGGTCATCGACGGATTCTCCGACCTGATGGTCGAGGTCTTCGGCGAGGCGATCGGCAAGCATGCGCGCTCGGCCGTCGGCATGGCCGAGCTGCCCCTGGGTATCCCCGTCGAGATAGAAATGATCCTCGAGGTCGAGTGAGATAGACCTTCATCACGTCGTCGAGGCGGCCGGGGTCATCGCCTTTGGCGTCCTGATCTATTCCTTCACGCTGCAGTGGCTGAACGACACGCGTCCTCGCCTGGCCGTCGCGCGTCGTCTCCTGAACGGTCTCATCTTCGGTGCCCTGGCGGTCGGCTTGGCCGTCGCCCGCATCCAGGTGGCGCCCGACGTCTACTTCGACGCCCGTAACGTCCCCGTCGCTCTGATCGCGCTCTTCGAGGGATGGACGGCCGGCCTGCTGGCCGCTGCCGTGGTGGCCATCTATCGTTCGGGGTGGCTCGGCGGCCCGGGGACGGTCGCGGGCGTGGTCAGCGTGTTCGCGGCCGCGGCGGCGGGCGGCTTCGTGCACTGGTGGGCGATGCGTCGCGGTCGGATCGGCAGCCGCCACGCGTTCGCGCTGGGCAGCCTGACCTTCCTCACGACTCTGCTCGGCTACGCCATGCTCGGCCGGCCGGGGCTCGAGAAGTTCGCCAGCACGTGGCCGCACTTCCTGGTGGCCTACGTGGTGGGCGTCGGCGTCATCGCCCAGCTCTTCGCCATGGTGGTCGAGCGCGAGCGCCTCAACGCAGCCGAGCGTCGCTTCCGCGCGCTGCTCGACGAGGCATCCGAGGCGATCCGCATCGTGGAGCCCGCCACGTGGAGAATCCTGGAGACGAACCGCGCCGACTCCGCGCTGTCCGGGTACCCGCGCCAGGCCCTGCTCGGTCGCGACGGACACGACTTCTGGCCCCAGGACCCCGAGGAGCGGAGCCGGTGGCAGACCTTGTTGAAGGAGACGGCCGCCCAGGGCTCGGCCAGCGCCTTTGGTCTCGCGTATCAGGCGGCCGAGGGGCTCCGCGCCATCGACCTCACCTGTCGCCGGGTCCACCACGACGGCCGCCCGTACGACATCGTGATCTTCCGTGACGCCGCGCCTCGTGAGGCGCTCGACGCCGCCCACCGCGAGGTGCTCGATCTGCGCGCGGTCACGCTGGTGGCCAACGCCGCAGCGCACGAGATCAACAACCCCCTCACCGTCATCGTCGGCTCGCTGGAGCTGCTGCACCGCCGGGTTCTCGGTGACGCCCAGGGGGAGAAGTGGGTCGATCGAGCCGTCGTCTCGGCCGAGCGGATCCGCGACATCATTGCCCGCATGACGCACATCACCCGGCTGTCGCCGGCGGAGTCCGCGCCGGGCGTTCCCGCGATGCTAGACATCCGACGGTCGAGCGAGGACAATTGAGCAGCACCTGACCTTCGCAAACCCGGGGGAGGCCCGATGGAGCTGCTGCTCGATGCGCTCGTCACCGCGATCTCGCTGATCTTCCTCTCGATCCTCGGCATCATCAGCGGGGTCGCGATCCCGGGCCTCTTCATGGCCGTGGTCGCTCCCTGGCTCGACTGGATCTTGCCGGTCCGCAAGCAGCCCTGAGTCCGCCGATCGGCGATAAAGGCCCAGCGGCTTCGTTGGCGCCCTCGGCCGCACGCTCGACGTACGGCGAGTACGCCTCGCGTGGGCCTTCGGGCGCCGCCTCGCATCTGGACCTTTCTCGCCAATCGGCTCAGTAGCGGTCATGGGAGCGAAATATTTTGGGGCGGCGGTGCCGCGGCGGGAGGATCCACGATTGCTTCGGGGCGAGGGGCGGTTCGTGGACGATGTCGTGCTCCCCGGGCTCGTGCACGCGGCGTTCGTTCGCTCGCCCCATGCGCACGCGCGCATCGTCAGGATTGACGGGGAGGCGGCGCGGGCGCTGCCGGGTGTCCTGGGGGTGTTCACGTTCGCCGACCTCGTGCGATTCATGAAGCCCCTGCCCCTGTTCGGCGCCGCGCCGCCGGGGCTGGCGGCGGCGATCCGCTTCGACGTGCGCACGGCGACGCAGACGCCGCTCTGTCGCGAGGTCGTGCGCTACGTGGGCGAGATCGTCGCGATGGTCGTGGCGGATAGCCCGGAGCGGGCCCAGGATGCGGCCGAGCGGATCGAGGTCGAGTGGGAACGGCTGCCCGCGGTCGTCGACATGGTCGCGGCCGCACGACCGGGCGGTCCGCTCGTCCACCCGGCGTGGGGCACCAACGTGGCGGTCGGCTTCCGTCACGGCATCGGCAACGCCGAGCGGGTCTTTGCCGACGCGCCGCACGTGTTCAGCGAGACGTTCCGGGTCCAGCGCTACGCCGGGGTGCCGCTGGAGACTCGCGGCGTCGTCGCCCAGTGGGATCGCCGCGACGGCACGCTCACGACGTGGAACAGCACGCAGGTCGCGCATTTCGTGCAGCAGGGTCTGGCCGGAGCACTCGAGCTTCCGCCGCACCGCATCCGCGTGATCGCTCCCGACCTGGGCGGCGGCTTCGGAACCAAGGCCTCCGGCTACGCCGAAGATCTCCTGGTGCCGGCCGCCGCGATGGTCCTCGGCCGCCCGGTGAAGTGGATCGAGAGTCGACGCGAGCACATGATGGGCGCGGCCCACGCTCGCCATCAGACGCACCAGATCAGCCTGGCCGCGCGGCGCGACGGCACGATCCTCGCCGTGCGCGATCACATCTGGCTCGATCTGGGCGCCTACAACGTGTGGGGCATCGTGCTCCCCTACAACACGGTCGCGCACCTGCTGGGCCCGCATCGCGTGCGCGATCTCACCGTCGAGGTCGAGGCGGTGGTCACGCACAAGACCCCCAACGCGCCGTACCGCGGCGCCGGCCGCCCGGAGACGGTGTTCGCCATGGACCGCGCAGTCGACGGCCTCGCGCGCGAGCTCGGCATCGATCCGGCCGAGATCCGGCGCCGCAACTATCTGACCGAGGCTGATCTGCCGTGGGATCTGGGGATGCCGTATCGCGACGGCAATCCGCTCGTGTACGACACCGGTGACTTCCGGGCCGCGCTCGACACCGCCCTGGAGGCCGCCGGCTACGCGGCGTTCCGTGCCGAGCAGGCGACCCTGCGGGCGCGCGGGATCTGGCGCGGCATCGGCATCTCGGGCTACGTGGAAGGCACCGCCATCGGTCCGTTCGAGGGCGCGCGCGTCACGCTCGACCTGGCCGGCCGCGTCCTGGTCGCCACCGGCGCGGTGAGCTCGGGCCAGGGCCACGAGACGTCGTTCGCCCAGATCGCCGCCGACGCCCTCGACGTGCCGCTCGAGTGGATCACGGTGATCGGCGGTGACACGGCCGCCGTCCCCTTCGGCGTCGGCACCTTCGCCAGCCGCAGCGGCGTGACGGCGGGCAGCTCCATCTTCGACGCGGCGCACGCGGTGCGGGCCAAGCTGGTCCACGCGGCGGCGGCCCTGCTCGAAGCCGCCGAAGCAGACATCGAGATCGCGGACGGCCAGATCTCGGTGCGCGGAGCGCCCGGATCAGCGATGCCGCTGGCGCGCGTGATCCAGGCCTCGATCCCGACCTTCGCCAAGCCCGGCGTGGCCCCGCCGGACTTCGACGCGACGTCCTATCACCACGTGCCGACCGTGACGTACGCCAGCGCCGTGCACGTGGCGCAGGTCGAGGTGGACGTCGAGACCGGCGCCGTCAAGCTTCTGCGCTACCTGGTGGCCCACGACTGCGGCAAGGTCATCAATCCGGTGATCGTCGAGGGGCAGATCCATGGCGGCGTCGCCCAGGGGGTGGGCGGCGGGCTCTTCGAGGACATCGTCTACGACGGCGAGGGCCAGCTCCTGTCGGGCACGCTGATGGACTACGTGATGCCCCGCGCCGACGACCTGCCGTGGATCGAGTGCGTGCACCTCGAATACCCGTCCCCGCGCAACCCGCTCGGCGCCAAGGGAGTCGGCGAGGGCGGCGCCATCTCACCGCCGGCGGCCATCGCCAATGCGGTGGACGATGCGCTGGCGCCGCTCGGCGTGCGGCTCACCGCCGGCCCCGCCCACGCCGCCCGCGTCAGCGCTCTGATCCAGGCCGCTCGCCGCACATCTTCTTGACCTCGTTCCAGTCCACGCCGGGCAACAGCTTGGTGGGCTGACGCGTGCGAGCCGCGGCCAGGGCCGTCAGCGCCGGCAGGCGGTCGGCCGCCGCCGGATGGGTTGACAGGTAGCGCGTCGCGGTCCGCGGCGTCCCCTCCTCCCTCTGCATCGCCTGGAAGAAGGACACCATCCCGGCCGGATCCACCGCCGCCGCGTGCAGCATCCGCGCACCGTCTCGATCGGCCTCGAGCTCGGCCTGCCGACTGTAACGCAGATCGCCGAGCGTGCGCGCGCTCTGCAGCCCGAAGGCCACCACCGCGCTCACGTCTCCGACCAGCGCGGTCATCAGCACGCCGGCGGAGGCCTGGCGCAGGATCGCCTTGGTCGAGTGGCGGTGCATCACGTGCTGGATCTCGTGGGCGAGGACGCCGGCCAGCTCCTCGGCATTCTCCGTTCGCTCCAGCAGCCCGCGAAAGACCACGATGGACCCGCCCGGCGTGGCCAGCGCGTTGACCGTCGGGTTGTTCGCCACGATCACCCGGAACGGATAGCGCGACTCGGGCAGCGTCTTGACCAGCGTCTCGATGATCGCATCGATGCGCCCCTGCTGCTCGCGATCGATGCAGCGGCGGGCGACCGGCGCCAGCTCGGCCATCGCCGCGTTGCCGAGCGAGACCTCCCACGACACCGGCACGCGGGCCGCCAGCACGGTGGCCAGAGCCGGAATGCCCCAGAAGTAGAGGCCGATCGCCAGGCCGACGGCGGCCACGCCGGCGAGCACCGTCAGGCCGACGCGGTAGCGGCGCCGTCCCGGGTCGTGAAACGCCGCGGCGGCCTCGGGTGCGGCCGCCCGCAGCGCCGTCAGGAAGCCGAGATCCCGCACAAGCAGGGCCTCGGCGAGCTCACCGCCGCGCTCGAGACGGACCTCCTCGCCCGCGTAGAACCCCTGGGTCTGTCGCACCTCGGCGAGCGGCCAGCGCAGACTGCCGCCCCCATCGGTCAGTGTGATCTCGAGCCCCGCGCGGCCGATCAGCACCCGGACCGGACGCCGCACGGGCGTCTGACCATCCAGATAGTGCGCGTCCCACACCCGCCCGCTCGACGGCACGCGACCGGCCGCCTCAGCTCACGCCGAAGTCGGCGTCGAGCAGACCGGACAGCGCCTCGCCGGTGGCGGACGCCGCCTGCGCGTCCTGCCGGATGGCGGTCAGATCGAGGGCGCCCACCAGCGAGAGGTTCCGGTTGGTGAAGCGCATCGAGCGCACCGTGGTCCACGGCCAGGCCAGGCCCAGCGTCAGGACGAGCGCGACGAAGTTGCTGATCTGCATCCAGGCCAGCGCGCCGCCGGCGATCGTGGAGTGGAAGCGCGCCGGCCCGAAGCGGGTGTGGTCGGTGAAGTAGCGCTGCCGGCGCGCCGAGAACCAGAACCACGACAGCCCCAGCGTGGGCAGGAACAGCAAAATCATCCGCGCGAACGGCCACACCAGCTCGCGGCCGCGGCCGTCGAAGTCGAACTTCTGTGAGCCAAACCAGGCGTTGGACACCATGAACTTCTGGCGGTGCGTGGAGTAGATCGGGTAGTAGAGGCCGAGCGTGAGCGAGCTGAGCACGTGGCCGACGACAAAGAGCTGCACGAAGTCGCGGAGGCGGCCCCGGAACGAGAACCGGATGCCGCGCCAGGACGTGCGGCTCAGCCGGTAGCGGCGCGCGCCGACCATCGCCACCGGCATCAGCAGCAGGCCCAGCAGCCACAGCAGCGTCGACAGCGAGTGCCGCACCGGCGGCGGCGCGCCGTAGGCCTCCGGCAACACGCTCAGCAGGGCCACCGGGATGAAGATCACGACGAGGCCGCGCGTGAAGCCGAGCAGCAGCTCGCGTCCCGTGCCGTGGTAAGCGAAGCGGTCGCCCTCCAGCTCCGTCTCGCCCAGCAGATATCGACGCATACGCGCCTTGGCCCAGAAGAAGTAGATGCCCAGCGTGAGCAGGATCAGCAGCACGTTGGTGACCGCGAGCCCCAGCAGCGCGCCCGCCGAGCCGTGGAATGTCAGCCGTCGCGTGGCCGTCGCCGACGGCGGCGCCGCGC
>Ga0075418_10009604_pt1 | contig 10854 bp, 9 predicted proteins | sample SoiMetdeltSBSDD2_FD_81776 | JGI IMG/M metagenome (GOLD analysis project Ga0075418, IMG submission 81776) | Bulk soil microbial communities from a Populus tree surrounding site in Tennessee, USA - Soil MetaG P. deltoides SBSDD2 | ecosystem: Environmental > Terrestrial > Soil > Tree plantation...
AGTTCAATGTCTAGCACAACATCTCTGTCTAATACAACATCTCTGTCTAATACAACATCTCTGTCTAATACAACATCTCGATCTTCTGATGAGAAAGATTAGATAACCCACGCTCTGAACCGCCAAACCCAATTATAGAACTAGAACAGGTGAGCATGCTTTCTGAATAGAGTATAATTTCATTTTTCTTTCTCAGGTCTGCATCATTGATATTACCTACAAAGCGGGAAATGTAAATTATTTACTATTTCCCCACTGCCCACAAATTAAACCATCTTCCAGGCATTCACCACATTTTTTACATTAAGATTTTTTATTTTCGAATTCATCTGGATGGTAGAATATGCATATACGCATATATGGCCTTTTCAACAGTAACATCTATGTCCTAGGATGTCACTCCTTCATACATAGGTATCCTAGCATTATCTAATCATAATTATATCCCTGTGGTAAAAGGGATTGTTTTGATGTCCCAATTTAACCTCCCACTAGGCTTCAAATTGTTCACTAAGAATCTTTGGAAACATTGATATCTTTTGTTAGGGATGAGTGACCAGTACGGATTCACTGGAATGACTAAATCTTATATTTTCGATTGCAGTGTATTGTTATTAGTAGGGATATGAAGCAGTGATCTCGACTCAGACAATGATTTTATGGGTATTAGCAATTGGTGTGATTGGAGCCTGGATATTGCAGCGCTATCAGAGACGAAAACGCAGGGCAGCCATCGAGAACGAGAGGAAGAGTTGGACAGATTTAAAGTGAACTAATTTTTCGCTACCATTTGAGTATTTGTTAGTAAAGTAATGTAGAGAGAATTCCACCTATGACTAGGGCGGCACAACCAATATAATCAATAACGTTCCACTTCTCATGAGTGCATAGATTTAGATGTTACTATAAATACTTTATATTCCAGCAAAATTTCAATACTTTAATTTGAGCCAACGTTTACCTAATTTATGATTATTTCAACAATATGTTAACTTAGAAACGTAATCAAGGCCTTTAACCCCAACATTTGTCCATTTTATCACTAGTATACTTCAATTGTTTTTGAATTTGAGAACAATCTGATAACCCCAGTATAGGACGCAGTAATTTATTTGGTGTGTCTCCGTATGAGCATTGACATTTAAGTAATACTTATTCATAATCCATGGAGGAAGATAGTACTGGGAATTTCCTACTTCATATTCACAATAGCGTCATCCATGGGTGCAAAAACTTGAATACGCTGGTTACCCCTGTCGACAACATACATGTTACCTTCAGAATCTATAGTTACATGTTCTGGTTTTGAAAATTGACCGTCTCCTAAAGCTAGGGGACCAGGGCCATCTGGATCCACGCAGCCTTCTCCGGTAGATAGCAGGCAGCCGGTACCAACCTTGCCTAGAAAGCGCCCGTTTAGATCAAATATTTGTATTCGAGGATTGTCTGCTCCATCAACAAGATATACATGATCATTCGAATCTATCCAAAGGTGTTCCTGAGGAAGGCTAAACTGACCATCAGCCTTTCCCACAGTGCCCCATTTCCGTAGAAACTTTCCGTCCTTATCAAATATTTGAACTCCTGGTCTTTGTAGCTCATCAACATACACATTACCCTTTGAGTCGAAGCCTATTGCATGAGGAAGGTTGAACTGTCCATCTGCAGTGCCCTTGGAGCCCCATTTTGTAATGAACATGAAATTCTTGTCAAACCTCTCGATCCGGTTATTGTATGTATCTGTGACATAGATGTCACCTGTACGTGGCTCAATTCGAACATCTTCCGGTCTATGAAATTGTCCATCGAGTTTGCCATCAGTACCATACTTTGCTAGAAAAGTACCGTTAGTATCGAACTTCTGTATGCGTGAGTTCTCTCTATCAGCTACATAAATATTATCTAAATCATCTATGGCTATACTATACGGAATGCTAAACTGCCCATTTTTGTCACCTTTTGAACCCCATGTTTTTATGAATGTTCCATTGTGAGTAAATTTCTGGATACGATTGTTATCCCTATCACTCACATACACGTTCCCCACGGAATCAAAGGCTACGTCATGAGGTCTATTAAATTGGCCAGGACCTGTACCAAATGAACCCCATTTTTCTATAAATGAGTAATTCGATGGTACGTCCGTGCCTGTGGTGATATTTTGTGCCAAAGCTGGAGCACAAGCACTAGTAACAATCGAAACAACAGCAAAAGCTGATACCAATGTGGGTAAAACGAGAATTAAGTATTGATTTTTTTCCATTCAGAGATGTGTGTTTTTTGGTTTTCGATTAGTTAAGTGATCTGATACATCTATCTAAGTGTCGGGTTAAAAAACGCTAAAGTATGCATAGTTCCGGAGTAGATTTCCTTCATATTCCAGTTTACCTGAAACACTACAGAAGAACCCCTTCGCTTCTTGCAAATTTTAGCACATGAGGAGCCACCGGTAATAGAACCTCAGCAGAGAAGTCACAACCAAGGGCTATTTTGTCCCTTTCTTTATCTCACTTTATCTGGAACACTTGAACTCTAGAATTCTGGGTGTCTGTAATAAAGACCTCGCCAGTTTTGTTGTTTATGGCAATATCTTCAGGTTTATTAAGTTCACCTAAAGAAGAACCTTTAGCACCCCATTTTGCTATCAAAGTACCCATGCCGTCAAATTTTTGAATACGAGATTCCAATCTATCAATCACATATACAAATCCTTTAGAATCAACGGTAATTCCAGGAATGCTGTCTGAAAATTGACCATTTCCAGTACCGTAAGAACCCCACATTAAAATAAACGTGCCATTCCTATCGAACTTCTGAATTCTTGAGTTTCCCATGTCCGTGATGTACATATTATCTTCCGAGTCAAAAGCAATACCGTGTGGTTTCACGAATTGTTTGTCTCCTGATCCAGGCGTCCCCCATTGTTCCATAAACCTTCCTATATTATTGAATTTTAAAACTTCAGATCCTCCCCTATCTGTGAGGTAAACGTATCCCTGGGAATCTACAGCCAATTGATGAGGTCTGCGATTGGCTCCTGCGCCGCCAGTATCACTGAAACCCCATTTTGTAATAAAAGTCCCATTACCATCGAATTTCTGAACACGGTGATTTGCAAGTTCTACTGTGTAAACAAAATTCCCTGTTGGATCAACTGCAATATCGTGTAATTGATCGAATTGTCCATCCCTATTACCTTTTGATCCCCATTTTTCAAGAAGCGTACCATTGGAAGAAAATTTCTCGACCCGATTGTTACCAGTATCTGTGATATATACATTACCAAATCGGTCTATTGCAAGACTATGAGGATTCATAAATTGACCGTCTCCTGCACCTTTTGATCCCCAACTTCTTTCAATAGTATAATTCGCTGCTAGTTCTTTATTTTGGTCTTGTTGTTGACCAAATACTATTAGTTCCGTACCATGGTGAAAGTTATCTATATAGAAGGTTAAATAAAAAATGGAAAGAATGATCTGTCCAATCGCGAATCCAACAAATGTCTTCCTACTTGCAAGGAGTCTAAATTCTGTCATATCATACAATTTTAAAAATATATCCTCAATTTTTATCTTTTTTCTTTCATTAGTTTCATTTTATTATTTGTTCTCTCTATCTTTTGGGTCTGAATATACCATAAATGCTCAAAACCAAAACCAAACAATAGTCGGACCTTCGTTGACAGACCAGCATCTTAGGGTAGAGTTAGTTGCTCGCGACTTTGATTTCCCAACAAGCATAGAATTTCTAGGAAAAGACGACTTTCTATTACTGGAAAAAAATACTGGAGATATATACAGGATACATAACGGTAATGTTTCTGGTCCGCTGATCCACATACATGTATCACAAAAAGATGAACGTGGGTTATTAGGAATTGCGATATTGGAGAATGACAATTTAAAAAAAGATAAAACCTTTGTTTTTCTGTATTATACACTCTGTACAAAAGATCACGGTAAATATAATTCTCCATGTGGAAATTATGTATACAGATATAGATTCGAAACTGAGAATAATACACTTACAGAACCTAAATTAATTCTGAGTCTACCTGCTCTACCAGGACCAAGTCACAATGGTGGCGTACTTGAGTTAGATAAACACAAAAATCTTTATGTTACTGTTGGAGATTTGCAGCCAACTAAATTTATTCAGAATCAGTCAGTTTTTAATACCAAGTCACAAAATTTTATAAATGGCACTGCTCCTGATGGCCGCGCAGGCATTCTAAGACTAACTAAAGATGGCAAACCCGTGGGTCATGGAATAATTGGTGATAAATATCCCATTAACCTGTACTTTGCCTATGGTATAAAAAACAGTTTTGGTATAGGTTTTGATCCACTTACGGGAAATTTATGGGATACAGAAAATGGACCCCAGTTTGGAGATGAAATTAATCTAGTTAAACCCGGTTTCAATAGTGGGTGGGAAAAAGTTCAAGGAATTTGGAAATTAAACCAGACGAGGGAAAAAGATGGAATACTTAATAAATCGAGTAAGGAAGTAGAGCTTGTCGATTTTAATGGTAAAGGAAAATATAGTAAACCAGAATTTGTATGGGACAAAACTGTGGCACCTACTGCTCTGATATTTTTAGATTCGGATAAACTAGGAAAAAAATATAAAAATGATATTTTTGTAGGTTCAGCAAAAAATGGAAGAATTTTTAATTTTAACCTTAAGGAAAATAGAAAATCATTGTCTTTATCAGGCAGTCTTGCTGATTTAGTATTAAATGAAAAAGATAACTCGAGCAAAATAATCTTTGGTGAAGGTTTTGGAATTATAACTGATTTAAAAGTTGGACCTGATGGATATTTGTATGTTGTTTCAGGATTCAGAAAGACAGACGAAGGGTCAGTTTATAGAATAATTCCTAATTTGACTTAATCATCTTTTTCAGAATTTGAATGAATCAGTAAATCCCTGAAGGTTTTAACACATTCGTTGTAAAGCTCTTGATGAAACTTTGTTCCCTCCTGACAGTATCTGGGATTAGTATCCCCATGTGGATGCTCTATGTTCTGACAATGTCCATTTTGTATCTTTCGTTTAAGATTTGTGATGGACCATGACATAAACATTAACGCCATCACCCAGACTACATATTCAACATTATTATGATCATAACTAACACGGCATTCATCACCTTTTCTCCTATCTAGGTATTTGCTTGCCTCAACAGGGCTAATCTCGCCCAACCTCCACATTAAAAAAGGAACAAATACTCCCTTACCGCTCCTTTCCTTGCTTTCTGCCAAGACTTTTTTGAAGGATTGCGACCAGGCATCAATATCTCCTTCTTTTATTTTGGATATATCACTTTCCAGAAGCGAATTTTCTAGTATCCTGTAAAAATGCAAGATAGTATCCTCATTCATTTTGCTCATACCATAAGTTGTTTTTATGACATATAATCCGTTAGTTGGAATCAGTGTTTTTTTAATAGCCCGAATGATCGCTCAACCGTATTGGAAAGACCTATTATATTGTTCTCCGGTAATTAATGATGGTAAATGAACGTCGATAGTTATCATAAGAGTATAGATTTTTCAGATAGCATTTGCACGTGTAAGCAATGCAACCATAAGATGAGTAGAGATTGTTTCAAACTTCATTGTGTCTGTTGTAAAAAAGAAGACCATTCGATGGTGATGGATGGGTTTGAAGGATTTGAAGCAACTAGCAAAAAATAATATTAAAAATTTAAATAGTGACAATATTAAATTTACCTGACGTTACTAACCACAGAATAACAATATTCGAGGTCGAGTGTTTATGAATCATTTTTGGTCGGAATTTTGAGCTCGACTTGAGGATTTAAAATATTAGGTAAAAACTTGGAATGCAGATCCGGATTCGCCGGAACTGATGCTGCTATATAATTACGAGCCCGAGGACAACATATTGTTATTGTATTCTCAAACTATCTACTGCGTCCATGATAACTTGAGTAGCGTGTACTCCAAACTTTGCCTTACAATAGTTTTCATTTGTCAGCTTCGAATCAAGTCTGTTTGTCCTTATCAAATGTGAAACCCTATTTACTGCAGCAAGATAATTCATCGAAGATATCCAAGTCAGTATGATTGTACATTTGTCGCAAACTTCAATTTTAGCATTAGCTCCATATATTTCACCACAAAAAACGCATTTGTTATATACTATTGACTTATTAGCCCTAGGAGCATTAATACCAAAATGAACCATATTAAAACACTCAATACATAAGTGCTGGTTACATGTTAAACATGTGTGGTATTCTTCATGTTTACTACATTTTTCACACACTGTCATTCCTTAGAAGCACCACACGTAAGACATCATCAAGAAACGATTGTTGTCATGAATTAAAATATTCATCATATATCTACTAGTGTTAATAATTAATTATCTCTCCTATATCTAGTATACAAATAACTACAGGCGTGACAAATGTTTAATTATTGTTTTCGGTATCGACCCGGAGGATTTGGAACAAAAGTGGCACCTAAAGAGGACTCTGTTTGTAAAAATAATAATATTTTGTGTCAGTATAATGGAGTCAGTGGGATTTGAACCTTGCTGGTAAGTGGGTTCAGTTATTTTTGATATTTACATTTTCGTCATCTAATTAAAGCGGGATTATGGAAGATTAGTCTAAACATGGTGTGACGATTGATTCGGGCAAGGGGATTAGTCTGATTATTCAGATGGGTCTAAAGTATCGATGGCTAACCCTGAAGTATCGTTAATCCTCCTAAAAAATGATAAATTTTTTAGTGATACTAGTAGCGAGTAACGAGTATAACGAGTACATCTGATCGGCATATGATATTGCTGACGATTGGTGACAGTTAATTAGTTTTTATTTGAAAATTAGCGTAGTTAGATATTAATAGTATTGACATCGTATATGAGTTAGTTGAAGACAAATGCCAATGCTGATGTTAAAATGCAAGAACTGTGGTGAAGTGTTTCCGGTGTTTATATATCTGAAGATACTAAAAAAGGTTCCAAATTAAATCCTAATTATAGAACTTCACATGTGTGTTCAAGGGCACATAAAAATTATTATTCACCTGATGATTATATTGACTGGTCCGGACCTGAAGCATTCTGAAAATTAAACAATATCTTCTTGTAATTCTTGTCTACCATTAACTCTACCTTTGCTTTTAGTCATACGCCTACGTTGAGGCAGATAAGTAATTCCATGGTCTATGGACATGTTAGAGCTCATGTTACATCTTTGTTAAAATTGGAATAAAGAATTAAAGCTCTCTAATATTGCTAATACAAACATCGCAGTATTTTTCTATGAGTGTAACATTGTCTCCAACCTCAAAACATGCTATCTGTGTCGCCACATTCGAACACCGCACGCAGAATTTGCTCTTTTGCCTTGGCCGAGGAATAAAGGAGGTCACAAACTGTAAGGTTTTCAATTAAGTGAACATCCTAGATTGTAATTGCCACTTTTGTTGGTATGACGATATAAACAAACGATTCATTTTTTTATTGTTCATAATTAGTATTATTATCTTGCTCTTAAGAACCTATCTATGAGATCAATTTCAATATCTTAAGCTGAAACAGAAGAGATAATGCTAACATATGACGACAATTTATTCAATATACTAGGTTAATAAAGATATGCCTTATATATGAATTTACGTTACTATTCAACGGTTCAATTTCAAAGATTTAATTGTAGTATTTACTCACATGAGCTTAATGAGTTTTTTTTGTCTTCTGTTTAGTACTCATATAACATAGTAACAATTTACTTGTGCATAAAAGCCGAGATTTTTAATTATATTTCCTTTTTGATTATTAAAGACCTCTCAACAGTCAGATGATCTACGGGTGGTTTATTCATTCATTCATTCTTTGTTCGTATGCTTTAACCTGTTCCCTGACCTTTTGACGCAACCAATCAATGGGAATAGGTTTTTCGATGAATAAATCTATAATTCCCTCTTTCGTATACTTTTGAAATACTTCATCTTCTTTAACTTCGTAAGCGCTAACTAGTATCGTTCTAACATTTGAATTGAGCAATTTGATCTTTTTTAGTAGGTCTAATCCATTCAGATTTGGCATTCTCAAGTCAGAAATAACGAGAGCATAATCTTTTTTATTTTCAATAAAATGCTCCAAGGCAGTTACGGGACTGTTAAAACAAACAACTGAGATTCCACTAATTTTGCCATATATGGCATCTTGATACAGCTGGGTAATATCAAGCTCGTCATCTACGATACTAACAATCCTGTTGTTAGTGGACATTTAGTTACCGCCTAAACTCCTAGGTCTCAATACGCTGACCCGAATTTGTAATCGATCTAAACTAAATAAAGATTCTGATTTTAGATGCAACTTTTTCACGTTCATGATGCCAAAATAACATTCAACCCAGTTACAGAGATGTGAAATCAGTTTACGAGACTTAGCATGGGGGATTCAATTTTCTCAAGACTGGCTTCATAAACACTGAAAACTTTTTGTCTAAAGAAAGGGTCATTGAATATTTCTCTGTAAAGAGGTTCATATGTCGGTATGAAAAGTACAGGAGATAAAGGATGTTTTGTTAAAATATTAATCGCTGCATCTAGGCCCTTCATGCTTTCAACAAGCCTATGATCAATCAAGGAGATATCTGGTAAAAATTTATCAAATGATTTTTTGTTATTATAGAAAGTATTCAAACCGGAGGGACTGATCTGATTTTTCAGATGGGTCACATTTAGAATTTCTAAGAGAGACCTTTTACAATACTTGATACAAAATTTCTGGTCATAGAACCATCTTTATCAAGAGTAGGATTGAATATTGTGATACTTATCCCCACTGCTTTTTTCGACAACATTAATAACCTTAGCAAATCACTTAAATCTGAAAAGGTTATCCCACCAGGTAAACGATAATCGACTGCACACATAATCGTGTCATCTAAAACATCAGCATCAAGATGAATCCAGAAACCCGAGAGGTGATTTTCAAGGAGTTTCTCTATTGCTAATGAAGCGGCATTTTGGAAACCTAATTTTTTCACGTCAGTAATTTCTATGGAATTTATCATAGTGCTCTTCTTAATATCTTGGCATCCGTACTGAGCAGATTGTGTCGCATCACGATATCCAAATACTACTATGTCCTGTTCCATTACTAGTGGCTTAAGATCTTCTATATTAGTAAGGATATCAGGACCATGACCTGATACTATTGCCAAGTCCATATCTGCAACCTCTCCTGTTGGGGATTCTTCTGGTAGATAAAAATCAGAATGTCCATCGATAAAAAATAGACCATGTCTGCCTAAACGTCTTAAAGCTAGAAGATTACCAATCAGGATACTACAATCACCTCCTAAAACGATGGGAAGTTTATCTTGTTGCATTACACACTTCACAGCTTCCGCTAGTCTCAGGGAATAAGCTCTGATAGCCCTAGGGTTTAGCAATTTAGTTTCTTTATCGCGCTTATAGTTGTATGGTGATAATGGAGTGACCATTCCGGAGTATTCAGCACTTAATCTTTCTACTAAACCTTCTTCCCTCAATGCTTTTGGGAGAAGTTCGACTCCAGTTGGTTGTAACCCCAATATAGAAGGAGCGTCAATCACTGAATATTTTCGTTGCTTCCCCAAAGACATCAATCTTTAATGAATACATTGTATTATTTTTCAAGTTTACGGAGAAATGCAATCATTATACCAATGTCCTTTAAACATATACATGGTGTAATACAATATTGGCAAAAAGTCTAGCCCTAACAATTGTTCTAGCTATCATATTTGCAGGTGTTTGCTTTAAACAACTGTTATAGAGAATGATCGTAACGCCGGCTAGATCATTTAGAAAATATCTAATTTAGTTATAATAATAAGTAAGAGGCGCGCAGGTTTGTGAATCATTTTTGGGTAATTTTCGGGCCCGGAGAGATGGTGACGATATCGGTTCTATATTGGGATTCTTTATTCTAAAATGGATTAGTTAGGCTTAGAGTCCATAGAAGTAAACTTTGCTGACTTAACTGGATTTAAGAGATTTCATATCAATGGAGAAACGATACTTTACATTAGACCTGAGCAGTCTTTCATAAGCCTCATTGACCTTCTGAATTGGGATGACTTCAACGTCTGCGGTAATGTTGTGTTTGCCGCAAAAGTCGAGCATCTCCTGCGTTTCGGCGATACTACCTATTAGCGAGCCCGAAATGCTGCGACGCTTGAACAAAAGTCCAAAGGCAGAGATGGCGTGAGGTTTATCTACACCGCCGATAAGGGTGATGTTGCCGTCACGGCTGAGTAATTGTATATAGGCGTTGACGTCGTGCTCAGCGGAAACAGCGTCGAGGATAAAGTCAAAACTGCCGGCGTGGTTGTTCATCTGGTCAGCATCGTGGGAAAGGACAACTTCGTCGGCGCCCAGGGAAAGCGCATCATCCTTCTTGTTAGGTGAGGTGGTAAAGACAACGGTGTGAGCTCCAAGTGCATGAGCAAACTTCACGGCCATGTGGCCCAATCCGCCAAGACCGACCACGCCAACCTTCTTACCCTTCGTGACTCCCCAGTGACGCATAGGTGAGTATGTTGTGATTCCTGCGCAGAGGAGAGGAGCGGCTCCTGCAAGATTGAGATTGGAAGGGACACTAAAGACAAAGTGCTCTTTGACGACGATACTCTCAGAGTAGCCACCGTAGGTCACGCCCCCTAGGTGCGCGTCGGGTGAATTATAGGTGAGAATCATGTTGGGACAGAACTGTTCAAGACCAGCCTGACATTCGGGACAGGAACCGTCGGAGTCAACCAGGCAGCCAACCGCGGCGATGTCACCGGGCTTGAACTTAGTGACTGCAGAG
>Ga0075418_10009605_pt1 | contig 10854 bp, 7 predicted proteins | sample SoiMetdeltSBSDD2_FD_81776 | JGI IMG/M metagenome (GOLD analysis project Ga0075418, IMG submission 81776) | Bulk soil microbial communities from a Populus tree surrounding site in Tennessee, USA - Soil MetaG P. deltoides SBSDD2 | ecosystem: Environmental > Terrestrial > Soil > Tree plantation...
AACTTCGAGCACAGCGGACGTGGATGCGCCGTGCGTTCCTTCATGTCCCCACTCAGGATACCACCCGAGATTCTTCGTCACAATCAACTACTTGACGTACATTAGCTATACTATATATAGTGAGTTCATGAACGTCTTCTCTGACTATCGCCTCGGTGATCTCGAGCTTCCCAATCGTTTCGTCATGGCTCCCATGACGCGCAGCCGCGCGCTGGGAGGCAATGTTCCCAACCCGCTGGCTGCCACGTACTATTCGCAACGAGCATCAGCTGGTTTACTGATAACAGAGGGTACCCAAGTCAGCCCGCAGGGCGTTGGCTACATCCGCACTCCAGGAATTCACTCGCCGGAACAGGTTGCTGGCTGGAAGGTCGTGACGGCTGCCGTGCATTCGGCTGGCGGGCGGATCTTCGCTCAACTCTGGCACGTCGGGCGCGTCTCGCATCCGGATTTCCATGGCGGCGAGCTGCCAGTCGGACCGTCGGCGATCGCGGCTATTGGGGAAGCGTTCACGATTAAAGGCCGGCAGAAGCTAGAGTCGCCGCGTGCGCTGTTGCTCGAAGAGATTCCCGACGTCGTCGAACAGTTCCGACTGGCCGCGCTGCACGCGAAGGAGGCGGGCTTCGATGGCGTCGAACTTCATGGCGCAAACGGCTATCTGCTCGATCAGTTCCTGCGCGACGGCGCAAACCACCGGACCGACGTCTACGGGGGAAGCATCCAGAACCGCGCGCGTTTTCCGCTCGAGGTCACCGATGCCGTTGTCAGTGTCTGGGGACCATCACGCGTCGGCTACAAGATCTCGCCGCACTTCTCGAGTCTCGGTATGTCGGACTCGGCACCGATCGAAACGTTTTCGTACCTCGCGCGGGAACTCAGCTCGCGAGGAATCCTCTATCTGCACATCGCTGAGGCGGTGGCTGGCGCGAACGTGGCTCCGGCCGGGACCGTGCGAGCCACGCCGATTCTGCGGCGCGTCTTCGGCCGACCAGTGATCGTCAATGGCGGGTACAACATTGATTCCGCGAACGCCGCAGTCACATCCGGTGAGGCGGACCTCGTGGCGTTCGGTGTGCCGTTCCTCGCGAACCCGGATCTGCCGGAGCGCTGGAGGCGGGGAGCGCCTCTCAACGTTCCGCTACTCGACCACTTCTACGCGGGCGAGGAGAAGGGATACATCGACTACCCGACGCTCGAGCAGGTCACGGTCTGAAGGCATCGGGTGCCACACCAGGTCGGAAGGCTGGAGGATCCGACACCGTTTTGATCAGCAGAGGTTCGTTCCCCGTCTCGACGGGAATCGGCCGGTCCGCTTCGATCTTGAGCGGCTGCGCCGACACCACTTCGAGCGGCCGTGCTGCTTCGACCCTGACCGGGGCTCCAACAAGCGTCACCGGAATGAGTACCTCTTTCCCGGGGGCTCCTTCGACGCCGCGAATGATGACAGGTGTGGGCTCATTCCGCTGAGCCGACACCTGGACGCCGGCGTTGCCGATGGCGATCCAACCGAGTTCCAACGCGATGATGGTCAACAGCAGCTTCGTATATCGGTCGACTTTCATGGGCGGCCTCCGAGTTTCGTGGTTTGTGCATTCACACGTCTGGTTCGGCTGACGCCGGATCCTACGATCGGCGTGTGACGCGCGCTTCGACGACGCTCAAGGGTGATTCCGTCGGCACGATGCGTGCCAGTTCGAAGCCCGCGCGGTCAAAGAGCGACGCAAACTCGTCTGATGTACGTTCGCGCCCTCCGGGCATCAGGAGCATCTCGAGGTCGATGAGTTTGCCGAAGTCTGGCTGATTGCCAGGCGGGATCACTGCCTCCAGCAGGATGACTCGTCCGTCCCGTCGGTCGCCCAAAGCGCTCCGGATGTTCTTCAGAATCGCAATCGCTCTGTCATCGTCCCAATCATGAATGATGTTTTTCATGATGTACGCGTCACCACCAGATGGCACAGCCTTGAAGAAATCACCTGAGACCGTCTCGACGCGGTCCCGCACTCCGGCAGCGTCGATGAGCGGCGCTGCTCCAGCGATGACGTGGTCGAGATCAAAGAGGACCCCCCGCATGGTCGGATACTGTCGCAGCACCGATGTCAGTACGTACCCATGACCGCCCGCGACATCTACGAGCAATTGAATGCCACTGAAATCGTACGCTCTGAGCGCCGCGGCGACGGTCGGGCCACTCCATGACGTCATGGCGTTGTTGAAGACGGCCGACAGCTTGGGCTCGCGTGCGAAGTACTCGAACACCGGCATGCCCGTGACTTTCTCCACCGCAGGTTGGCCTGTTGTGACCGAGTAGAGTGTTTCGGCATATACGCGGAAGTGGAACGGGTCGGTCATCCACAGTCCCACGTCGCGGAGTGATGCCGGTCCCTGCTTTAGCACCGCGGCGGGCAGGTTCAAGGCAAAGGTGCGTGGTTGCTGCTCCTCGAATACCCCTGCGCTAGCGAGCGCTCTGAGCACGCGATACAACGCATCCTCGTTGACGCCGGCGTCCTTCGCCAGATCTGCCGACGTTCGCGGGCCGTTCGCGAGTCGATCAGCGATTCCGAGTTCGAGGGCGACGTGCAGCGCAGCGGACACGACGTAGCCGAGAGAGAGCTGGACGATGAGTTGTATCGCAGCGCCTTCAGCGGCTTTGTCGTCCACTTGTGATCCGGGACTCGGGCGGGACTCAGAACTCGGGGTCATGTCAGCGTGTCTCCACAGGTGTGTCTCGCGCGATGGCTCGGACCGCTGTCAACATCGCCGACGATGCGGTGGCCAGCAGCACCGTGTCCACGCCGGCGACGATCATCGTGAAGCCCTGCTCGATGTAAGGCTTCACAGCATCCGCGGTCACGCCAAAGATACCGATTGGGATCTTCGCGCTGTGGCACGCGCCTTTGACACGAGCGATCGCATCCCGGACGTCCGGGTGATCGACCGAACCTGGACGGCCCAAGCTAGCCGAGAGATCATAGGGACCTATCAACACGCCGTCGATGCCCTCGACACGAACGATGTCCTCGATGTGCATCACCGCATCGCGGTGCTCCGCCTGGACGATGACAGCCGTCTCCTCATTGGCGCTTTGCATGTACTCACGTACTCGCAGCCCGTAGCGATGCGCCCTGGCAATCCCAAGTCCACGTTGTCCCTTCGGAGCGTATTTGGCAGCCTGCACGATCCGTTGTGCGTGCTCAACGGAGTTGACCTGGGGAGCGATGATGCCGGCTGCGCCGATATCCAGTGCCCTCTTCACATGCATATCGTCGCTCGCAGACAATCGGACGACGCAGGGTGTGGCGCCGGCGGCCTGCATGAGCGCCTGCATATGGGCTGTATCAAGGGGCGAATGTTCGGCGTCGATGAACAGCCAATCGAAGCCCACCTCGGCGAGCAGCTCGACCACAGGCGGCGAATTCAATGTCAGGAGTGGTGCGATCAGGCGCTCGCCCGACCTCAGTCTCGTACGAAAGGACGATGGCATCTGTTGAACTGTAGCCCAAGACGATGCAGCTGCGGACCTTCGCACCTCGCACCCGCGGCCACCGCTACAATGGATCCTCTGCGCCCCTAGTCACGTCTCAAGGTATCAGGTGCCAACGACATCTCTGACCGGGCAGTCCATCCTGCACTACAACATTGGCGAGCGGCTCGGTGCGGGCGGCAGCGGGGAGGTCTATATCGCCGACGACACGACGCTTGGCCGGCAGGTGGCGCTGAAGTTCCTGAACGCCGATCGCCGGCGTGATGCCGACAGCCGTGCCCGATTGCTGCGCGAGGCCCGCGCCGCGTCCCTGCTGCAATCACCGAACATCGCTGTCACCTACGAGTTCGTCGAGCATGGCGACATGTTGTTCATCGCCATGGAATACGTGGAAGGAGAGGTGTTGTCGGATCGCGTGTTGCGCGGGCCGGTGCCGATTGGTGAAGCCGTCGACATCGCTGCGCAGGTGGCCGATGCACTCGACGAAGCCCACGGGCGCAACATCGTTCATCGCGATATCAAGAGCGGCAATCTGATTCAAACCAAGCGCGGTCTCGTGAAGGTGTTGGACTTCGGCCTGGCGAAGATGGAGACGCCGCAATCGACTGAAAAGACACTGCGCTCAACGTCGGAGCTGCTGGTGACCTCGCCGGGCATGGTGCTCGGCACCATTGCCTACATGGCGCCAGAACAGTTACGGGCTGACGCCGTGGATCATCGCGCGGACCTATTCGCGCTCGGCGTCGTGCTCTACGAGCTGTTGACGACGCGCCTGCCGTTTCGCGGCGCCACGCTGGCCGACACGTTTGACCGGATCTTTCACGCCGATCCCGAACCGGTCTCTCGTTTCATTCCCGCCGTACCTCCCGAGCTGGAGCGCATCCTCTGGAAGGCGCTGCAGAAATCAGCGGACAGCCGGTATCAGTCGGCGCGCGAGTTGCACATCGATCTGCGCCAGGTGGCGAGGCGGCTCGAAGCCAACGAGACGACGCAAGGGGTGCGGGCGCCGAAGATCGAGACCGGTCAGAGAAGCATCGCCGTCCTGACGTTCACCAACGTGACGCGTGATGTCTCCGACGATTGGATCGGGACCGGAATCGCGGAGACCGTGACCGCAGACCTCAAGAACATTCAGGACCTCGCCGTGATCGGGCGCGGCCAGATTTCCGAGCTGTTGAACGCGATGCGACCGTCCGAGAGCGCGAGCGAGCATCTGCCTATCGAAATCGGTCGCCGGTTAGGGGCATGGTGGGTGTTGTCAGGGGCGTATCAGCGCCTCGGAGAGCGAATTCGTGTCACGGTGCAACTGATCGAGGTGCTGACGGGCAAGCTCATTCGAACCGTGAAAGTCGATGGGCGTGTCGATGAAATCTTCGAGCTGCAAGATCGGATCGTGTTCGATGTGACCCGTGGACTCGAGCTGAAGCTGGGCAGGGAAGACGCCGAGGCCATCGAGCGCGACGAGACCCGATCAGTTGAAGCGTTCGAAGCCTACTCGCGCGGTGTGCTGAACCTGCGCTCCGCTGGACGGGAATCGATGGATCGTGCGATCGGCCTCTTCGAGCGAGCCGTGACCCTCGATCCGACATACGCAACGGCGTGGTCGGCGCTTGGTGGTGCCGTTTACCTGAAGGGCATGTTCCTCGGACTCCGCGATTTGCACCACAAGGCGCTGGAGCATCTCCAGCGCGCGATTGAGCTCAACCCGCAGCTGGCCAACGCGCACGCCTGGCTGGGGAGCGCGCTCTTGCAGCTTGGTGAGATCGAACGAGGAATAAGCGCGCTCGACACCGCTCAACGTCTCGAGCCCGAGAACCCGGATGTGCACCAGACCCTCGCCCGCGCGTTCTGGCTGTTCCGCGGGAAGGTGCCGGAGGGCATCGCCGAACTGCGCCGATCGATTGCGCTGAATCCCGAAAGTGGTTACTCGCATCTCCAGCTCTCGATGCTCGAAGCCTTGAGTGGCAATCTTGACGAGGCAGAGATTGCCGCGCGACAGGCGATCGAGCTCCAGGAGCGCGCGATGTCCGGGACCGAGGGGTTGCTGATCGTCGGCGCACATGCGCGTCTTGGCTACGTGCACTACCTGCGCGGCAATTACGAAGCGGCCTACGTCGAGTACCGGCGAGAGCTGGAATACGTAACGACCAGCGACCATGCGCTTCGTGAGCGGATGCTCATTGAGCTGCACCAGAAGTTCAGCGCGCTGCAGCGTGCCCGGGGTGATCAGGAAGCCGCGACGCGGTTCGGCGACATGGCGATTGAGGCGCACACACGGCGCCTGGCGAGCGGCGCCGATGATCCGGCGACGCGGTATTACATGGCCGCACTCTATGCCGGTCGCGGTGACGTGCAGCACACGCTCGAGCACCTCGCGCTGCCGCTGAGCCGCCTGCCCGAGTTCACCAAGTGGCGTCTACAGCGCGACAAAGACTTCGATCCAGTCAGAGGCCAGTTAACTATCTGAACGGTACCGTCAGTTCAGTTCCGTCTTCCGACAGCGACCAGGGACAATCCAATCGGCGGCGGCACGAGTCGCTCGAGCGGCAGTGCCCACGGCGCAACCAGCGTCTCGAACAACTTCACCTGCGCGACGGTATGCTTCGTGGACTTGCTAACGTGCCCGTTGTACATCCATCCAGCAAGACCGATGGGGTTGGTGTAGCGGAGCCGAATGAGATCGAGGCCGGCAGCGGCGAACGCTGCGCGAAGTGTGCGCTTTGAATATCGGCGATGATGGCCGAGCTCCGCATCCAGCGGACCATATGCCGCCTGCACTGCGGGCACGAAGACCACCACACGTCCGCCAGGTACGAGCACGTGCTTGAACCCTTTCAACGCACCCACATCGTCGGCGATGTGTTCGAGCACGTTGACGCAGAGCACAGAATCGAATCGCTGGCTCGCGAGCTCGGCGGCGTCACATTCCTCGAAATGACAGACACGCAGCGTGAACCGCGGATGCGAGCCGATGGCTTCCTGAATGCGCGTCGCGCAATTCGGGTTCGGTTCGATCCCGACCACGACGTCAGCGACGTCGACCAGGCGGCTGGTCATCGTCCCAATCCCCGATCCGACCTCCAACACCCGTGATCCGATGAACCCTCGAACCAACCCGAAGACATGGTCGGTGTATCGGCGGGCCTCCTGCATCGTCTCCAGGTCGTCGGCGGCGTAGCGGTCCTGTGTCTGATTGAAGCGGCGGTCGGTGTGAGAAAGGTCCTGCATGCGCTCAGCACGGTACCATTACCAACTCCCAACTCCCAACTCCCAGAGCTCAACTCCCAACTCCCAAAGCCCAAACCCCAAAGCCAAGGGGGGAGGCGAGAGCCTTGAGCCGCGGACCCTTTCGCCTTATGATCGTGCGTCATGCCGCCGGAACCCATCGAGGCGACGCTTTCCTCGCTCCAGAGTGAGCGGCTCTCCAGCGGACTGACATCGAAAGGCGGCGACCCAGCTGTCGCCTTGGTCCTCGATCGCCTCACCGGAGGGGCGGTCGAACGCCCCGATTCCCCCGACGCCTGGGTCACCGCCGTCCGTCGTCTTCCCGCCCGCGAAGCGCAGTTCGGAGCCGAAGTCAGCAGCGTTGACGAGCGGCTTCGAACCGTCCTGCGAGACCGTGGTATCCAGGGGCTCTACACCCATCAAGCCGCCGCGATCGAGCACGCATTAAGCCGTCGGAACGTCGTCATCACGACGCCGACTGCATCGGGCAAGACGCTGTGCTACAACGCGCCGGTCCTGAGCTCAGTGCTTCGTGATCCCTCAACGCGGGCCCTATATCTGTTCCCGACCAAAGCGCTGGCTCAGGATCAATTGGCGGAGCTGCACGGCTTGTCGGACCAGCTCTCCCGCCGCAGCGATCTCGAGATCGGTGTGTTCACCTACGACGGCGACACACCGCAGGATGCCAGGCGAGCCATCCGGGGACGCGCACACATCGTGCTCAGCAACCCAGACATGGTGCATTCCGGAATCCTTCCTCACCACCCTCGCTGGGCCAAGCTGTTCGAGAATCTGCAGTTCGTCGTCATCGACGAATTGCACGCGTATCGGGGCGTCTTTGGCAGTCACCTGACGAACGTGCTCAGGCGCCTTCGGCGAATCTGTCGTCACTACGGTTCGAATCCGACGTTCATCTGCTCGTCCGCCACGATCGCCAACCCGCGCGAACTGGCAGAAGCCCTCGTTGAACAGCCCTTCGAGCTGGTCTCTGAGAGCGGTGCACCACGAGGCGAGAAGTGGTTTCTGTTCGTGAATCCGCCGGTCGTCAACCAGCAGCTTGGTATCCGTCGGTCGTACCTTGCCGAAACGCGTCGGCTCGCCGCCGAGTTCCTGAAGCGCAAACTTCAGGTCATCGTGTTTGCACAGAGCCGGTTAGCTACTGAGATTCTGACGACGTACTTGAAGGACGACTTCGAAGGCCCGCCAGGGACGCGTGACCACATTCGTGGCTATCGAGGTGGCTACCTGCCGCAACGCCGCCGTGAGATCGAGAAAGGACTGCGCGAGGGCAGCGTCCGCGCCGTGGTGTCGACCAATGCGTTGGAGCTGGGGATCGATATTGGCGCACTCGATGCGTGCGTGATGGCGGGCTATCCAGGGACGATCGCCGCGACCTGGCAACGGGCGGGACGCGCGGGCCGTCGCAGCGGCCGTTCGGCGGCAGTCCTGGTCGCGAGCAGCGCGCCTCTCGACCAGTTCGTCGTCCGCAACCCGTCGTACTTCTTCGACGCGGCGCCCGAGCGCGCTCTTATCAACCCGGACAACCTCCACATCCTGGTCGACCACGTGAAGTGTGCCGCCTTCGAGCTTCCTTTCACCACATCTGAACGGTACGGAAGGCACGACGTCCAGGAGGTGCTCGGCGTCCTCGAAGAAAGCGGTTTTCTTCACCGCGCGGATGCCGAAGACGGCAGCGATGGAATCTGGCAGTGGACCAACGAGTCCTATCCGGCCGATGCGGTCAGCCTCAGATCGATCTCGTCAGACAACTTTGTGGTCGTCGACACGACCGAAGGCTCCGACGTCATCGGCGAAACGAGCTTTACGAGCGGTCCATCGACGCTTCACGAGAAGGCGATCTATCTCGTTGAAGGTGTCTTGTATCAGGTCGAGAAGCTCGATTTCGAGGGGCGCAAAGCCTACGTAAGGCGGATTGACTGCGACTACTACACAGATGCCATCACCTACACCAAGGTCACTGTCCTGGAAACGTTTGCCAACGAGGTGACTCGATCGCACGGAGAGGTGCACGTCTCCTCGCGCGTCGTCGGGTTCAAAAAAATCAAGTTCTACACGAACGAGAACGTCGGATCAGGAGAGCTCGATCTTCCTGAGCAACAAATGCATACGACGGCCTACTGGCTGACCGTCCCGGCGGCGGTCATGGCCGCGCTGCCATTTGCGTCGGACGACCGGCGTGACGGCGTCGTGGGGCTGTCATTCGCGATGCGGCAGGTCGCTCAATTGCTGCTGATGTGCGATCGCCAGGACATCGGTATCTCGATCGGTAGCGGCAACGAGGGTGACAGTCCCGATCTCACGCGAAGTGGAGAGCCGGTCACGCTGTCCGATGAGCCGCGCATCTTCATCTACGACAACTACCCAGGCGGAATCGGATTCAGTGAGCCGCTCTTTGCCATGGACGACGAACTACGGCGCCGTACGCGTGACCTCATCGCCGGTTGCGAGTGTCAGCAAGGGTGTCCCACCTGCGTGGGGCCGATCGGAAATACAGGGCCGCTGGCCAAGACGGTGGCATTGCGAATCCTCGATCTGATCGGTGCCGTGACTCCGGAGTTGCCGGCATGAGCTCGATCGCGGACCGGCTTCGGGGAATTGTTCGGCCGGGCGGATCCCATGAACTCGGCGGGTCCGACGAACACGACCCGCCCCACGGGGTCGTCGAGCAGCATCCTCCGAAGAGCTTTTCGCAGCGCAGGCCGGGTTCTGCGGACGCGGCTGAGATTCTTGACGGTGAATGGAAACAGTCAGGGACCCATCGTTTCCTTGTCGTGGAACGCACTTACGCTCCTGGCCATCGGCATGGAGCGATTTCTGTTGCCGACAGCCTGCCACCCGATGAGGGCTGGTCACGACTGGCCTTGCTTGCCGGAACGCCGTGCGGCGGCAACCTTTTGTTCGTCGATCTCGAGACGACCGGGCTTGCCGGCGGCGCCGGTAGCTACGCATTCCTCGTCGGATGCGGGTGGTTCAATCGCGGACGCTTTCACGTGCGCCAGTTCCTGCTTTCGAGCTTTGCATCCGAGCGCGCGTTGCTCGAAGCCGTGAGAGACGTCGCTGGGACGGTCGACACGGTCGTCACCTACAACGGCAAGTCATTCGATCTCCCGCTCATCGAGACACGCTACGCCCTGAACCGGTTGACGACGCCCTTTGCGGATATGCCTCACGTCGACATGCTTCATCACGCCAGACGCCTCTGGCATGGGCACGATGAGGGTCATCGTCTCAGTAGCCTCGAATCGTCGCTGCTTGGTCACGAGCGGGAAGGCGACGTCCCGGGATTCGAGATTCCCGCCCGGTATTTCCACTATGTCCGCACCGGGGATGCTGGGCCCCTGGATGCCGTCTTCGAGCACAACCGGCGCGACTTGCTATCACTTGCGCTGCTGACTGCACGGGCGGCGCAGTTGCTCGACGAGGGCGTGACAGGGGCAAGGACGCCACGCGAGGCACTCGGCATCGGTCGGTTGTACGAGCGGTCGGGGATGAACGCAGACGCGCTGGCGTGCTACGCGAAAGCCGCGGACATGGGCCCCGGGGTGTGCGCGGAGGCACTGTATGCGTACGCCGTGTTGTTGCGGCGTACCCGCCACTACGCCGCGGCCGCCGATGTTTGGCAACGTCTGCTCGAGCTCGGTGACTGCCCCCCGCGTGTGGAGCGTGAAGCGGCCGAAGCGCTGGCCGTACATCACGAGCATAGGCTTCGCAGTCTTCTCTCGGCGAAACGCTTGGCGATGCGGACGCTGCAACTCGATGCAACTCTCACCCGGCGCGAGGCAACCGAGCACCGACTCGCGCGGCTCGACCGCAAGTTGGCTCGTGTCGAGCCGCCGACGCCCGCACTTTTTTGAATTGATGGTTGAGGTTTCGGCTCGGCGGGTCTAAAGACCCGCCTTCGATGACTAGGCGTTGGCCGAAGCCTTGGGACTCTTGGCGGTGGCGGTCTTCTTCTTGGTCGTCGTCGCAGCCTTGGTGGCCTTCACGGCCTTGGCAGCGGTCTTACGCTGCTCGGATGTCTGTGCTCCGAACTTCTTCGTAAACCGCTCGACTCGGCCTTCCGTGTCGATGAGCTTCTGCCGACCAGTGAAGAACGGGTGGCACGCGGAGCAGATTTCCAGGTGCAG
>Ga0075418_10009606_pt1 | contig 10853 bp, 10 predicted proteins | sample SoiMetdeltSBSDD2_FD_81776 | JGI IMG/M metagenome (GOLD analysis project Ga0075418, IMG submission 81776) | Bulk soil microbial communities from a Populus tree surrounding site in Tennessee, USA - Soil MetaG P. deltoides SBSDD2 | ecosystem: Environmental > Terrestrial > Soil > Tree plantation...
CAGCTGGTGCCGGCCTGATCAAAGACGGAATCTCGAATCGGCGGATCCAAGACGATGAATCGGCGAGCCTCCTTGGCAATGTCAGGTGAGGCCAAGGTCGCGCAAGCCTCTGCCGTCGGCGGTGAGCTGGCCGCGACAACTCGTGGCCTGCTCACCCCCCGTGACAGTCCCTTCAGCTGAAAGGCTTGGACTCTAGTCGAGAACCATCCGCACGCCGAAGACGGCGCGAACGTCGTTGCGGCCCGTTTGGAAGTCCTCCGCTTCATCCAGGAACATCCTGCGATAGTCGACCTGCAGGTAGATGCCCCATCCATCGCCGGTCACAAAGGTGGCGCCACCGCCCGCCTGCGCCATGGGCCACGTTCTCGTCTCGGTGAACGTGACAGTCGTCAGCTCCACGTGATAGCTCTGATACCCGACGCCGCCGAGGACCTCGGCATACGGCCAGATTCGACCCCACCTGCCCGAGAAGCGGACACCGCCGGCGGCGTGGAAAATATCGCTGTTCAGGCTGTCACCGCCGAAGTTGTTGTCATCGAGTTCGTCCGTGTCGCGCGACCAGCCCACATCAGCCACGACCCCGAAAAGACCCCAGCTGCGGGCCGCGTTTGCCGTCAGGCCGAATGCGTGCGTCTGGGGATCGTCGGACGTGCAGTTGGAGGCGTCGAATGTCGCGCAAAACGCGCCCGTCCGCAACCACTGGTAGCCGAGCCCGAACTCCCAGGCCGGCCTGGTCGTCGTGCCCCTTGAGGGGATCGTCGGTGAGGGAGTAGTGGGCTGCTGGGCCTGCGCTGGTACCGTCAGACCCAATAGCACCGCGGTCGCGCCCGCAAGTGTCAGAATTCGATTCTTCATTTTGACAAGTCCTCGCATTTACCAGTCTGGTGCGTGGTGAGTACTGAGCTTCGTTTTCGTAAAACCAAGTGAGCTGTTGTTCCGAGCACAGCACGAACGGTGCCGGCAATTGGCTCAGGTTGCTGAACGGCTGCCTCGGTCGTGCGAGGCAGCCGAAGTCTGCGGCTCAGACCGATGCCGGCAGGCGCAGTACCTGACCTGGCTGGATCTTGTCCGGATCGGTCAGCTGATCCTTGTTGAGCTCGAAGATCTGCATATAGGCGCCGGCGCTTCCAAGCGTCGCCTTGGCGATGCCGCTGAGCGTATCGCCTGCCTTCACCGTGTACGTCTTGGCAGGCGCCGGTGCTGCCGACGCGCTTGCCGCCGGCTTGCCGGTCACGGCGATGTCCGCGACGACGTCCTTCTGCCAGGTGGGAATGGTCTTGATCGCATTCCAGATCTCGTTCTTCTCATCCTGTGTGGCGACGCTGCCCTTGAAGTACAGCTTGCCGTCTCGCTCGTCAGTAGTGCCTTGAAACTTGCCCTTGGCCGTCTCAATCGCATACGCGTACATGCCTTTCAGCCCCATAGGTCACCTCCTCGTCGGAACACTCGCCGGGTTCACGATTTCTGGTCGGCGTCAGGTAGCACGCGGGGTGCCACTGATTCCTTCGGCGTTTCAGCGGTCGCCTGATCCGCACGAGTCGTCTTCAATGACGAAGCTGATCGAGACATCGCTGCTTCGGGCTCGCGACCCTGCCACGCGATGTCGCGGATGGGGTTGTCGCACGCGCGCGTCACCGGCCTCGCGCCTTCGGAAATCCCCGGATCCTCGCCACGCCGCCGACACGCCTGAGGCGGGCGCGGTTTGTGAATGTTCTCCTCGCGAGTCAATCACAGGGGCTCTCTACCCGCGATATGCCGTGGCTAATCAAACGTCCGCACCGTGCCGCTCCTGACGACGCTCGGTCTGCCTCGGTCCGCACCGGGCGACGAACGGTCGTGGTGGGCCACGCCTGCCTTGCGGCGGGCGTCGCGCTGCTGCTCGTCTACGGATCGCACGTCGCGAAGCAGTATGCGTTCACGACGGCGGCCGCGGCCTGGTCGGCGGAGTTCGAGCAGGAAACGGCGGTCCTCTCCGCTGGAACGCCCGACCTCTCCCTCTGGTCGCTGGCGAGAGTCAAAGCGTTTCAGGTCGCGCTCGCGAGGCAGCTGGATCCCCCCGACGCCGTCCTCTCCATGCCCAGGCTCAAGCTCCACGTCCCCGTTTTCGAAGGGACCGATGACGCCACCCTCGACCGCGGGGCAGGACACATTGCCGGCACCGCCCCGCTCGGCGAGGATGGCAACATCGGCCTCGCCGGTCACCGCGACGGGTTCTTCCGCAGCCTCAAGGACGCGGCCGTCGGCGATGCGGTGGTGATGAAGTCGCGCACGGTGTCCGCCGTCTACCGCGTCGACGAGATCGCGATCGTGTCACCCGAAGACGTGCAGGTGCTCGCAGTCCGCGCGCGACCCTCGCTGACGCTCGTCACGTGCTACCCGTTCTACTTCCAGGGAAACGCCCCGCAGCGGTACATCGTGTTCGCCTCTCTCGAGCGCATCGACCGGATCAGCGACACCGCCGATGCGCTCGTCCACGCCACCTCCGTACGCCACGAGAAGGAGTAACAGGACATGAACCGAATATTCACGCGACACCTGGCGGCAATGACCGCCGCGTGCCTGCTGGCGCTGGTCGCCGCCGCCCCGCGAGCGTTCGCCCAGACGGTCAGCACCCAGGTGCAGAGCGGCGAAGTCATCTACGTGTCGGGCAACACGGTCGTCGTGAAGATGAGCGACGGCGCCGTCAAGACCTTCGAGGTCGCGCCCACGGCGCGCTTCACCGTCGAAGGCCGTGAGCTCGGGATCGCCGACTTGAAGGTCGGCACGAAGCTGACGCAGACCATCACGACCACGAGCACGCCGCGAAACGTCACCACGGTCCGCACGGTCTCCGGGCGGGTCATGAACGTCTCCGCGCCTTTCGTGACCCTTCGGCTCGCCGATGGAACGGTCAAACAGTACAAAGTGCCCGAAGGCACCACGTTCAACATCGACGGCGAGAAGAAGACGGTCGCGGACCTCCGCCAAAACATGAACGTCAGCGCGACCGTGACCACCGTCACGCCGCAGGTGGATGTCACCCAGACGAAGAGCACCACCGGCGTCGAGCCGCCGCCACCGGCCAAGCCGGCGACGCCGCAATTCGTGGGTGTGCTGCTGATCGAAGAACCTGCGCCGAGACAGGTCGCAGCCGCGACGCCAGCGCCGGCTGCTCCGCAGCTGCCGAAGACCGGGACGTTCATGCCGGCCGTCGGGATGCTCGGCCTCCTCTTGACATCGGTGGGCCTGGCGCTGCGGCGCCGTTCGTGAGTGAAGCTGCTCGACGCTCCTGGCGCCATCGGGCGCCAGGAGCCGATACCGGCAGCGAACGCCAGCCACGATCGTCCCGCCTGATCGGCCGGGAACCAGCGTCGATTCACCTGCACGCGTGACCTCTCGAACGCGCGATCGCGCGCGCCTGCCAGTCCAAGGTAAAAGTACGTAGCCCTTTTGGCTAATTGCCCTGTCGTCTCCGCAGGAGCTAGTGTCCAGGCTGTCAGCCAAAAACCTAGTCGGCAGCCGCGACTGACAGTCGCCGCTATACCTGGAGACATCATGGGCGTTTCAGCCTTTCCAAATACCATCAGCCACCCGCCAGAAATCGATCGGGTCTCGCGCGAGATCTGCAGTCTTCTGAATGCGGCCTCGGCCGCTCCACTCGAGGAACGGCTGCGCGAGGCGTGCGCCAGCCTCGTGGAGAGGCTGGCCGTGGACGCCGCTCTTCTGCTGGTGCCGTCGTCGGACATCCCGGCGATCACCGCTGGGGCCGGTTTCGTCTCGGATCGAACGATTACCGACCTCCTGACCCGGCCATGGCTGCAGACCGCCATCGCCTCGTCGGACGTCGTCGTCATCACCGGACCGCCTCACGCCGGGTGCGTGATGCCCGTCGATGAGCATCGCCACCTCTGGGCCCTCGGGGTCGGTACCCTGGTCATGGTGCCGTTGCTGCGGCGCGGCCTCGATTCCGGGGTGCTCGTCCTGTGTTCGCAGCGCCCCGACCGCCAGTGGGAGAGCGGAGTGTTGACACCGCTGACCGAGGTCGCCGAGACGATGGATGCGGTCGTTCGTCAGACGCGCGTCCCGGTGGCGCCAAGGGCGTCCGCTCTGGCCCCGGCCGTCAAGCCCGCCGACGTGGAGAGCTGGAGCGACCGGCGAAGCATGCGCCCGCGATTTTCCAGCACCCTCGCCGACGATCGACTCGTGGGTGAATGCGCCGCCTGGAAGTACGTGATCTTCCGCCTGGATCAGGTCGCTTCCACGCACGCCACGGTGCTCCTGCAGGGGGAAACGGGAACCGGCAAGGAAGTGGTGGCGCGAGCGATCCACCGGCGAAGCACCCGCGCAGCGAGCAGATTCGTCGCCTTGAACTGCGCCGCCCTCCCCGCCACCCTCGTCGAAAGCGAGCTCTTTGGCCGCGAGCGAGGCGCCTTCACCGGTGCCCACACCAGCCAGGTCGGGCGGTTCGAGCTGGCCCATCATGGAACGCTGTTCCTCGACGAGATCGCCGATCTGCCGGTTGAGCTGCAGCCGAAGCTGCTGCGCGTCCTGCAGGAGGGGCAGCTCGAACGTCTCGGGAGCAACAGGACGGTCGACGTCGATGTGCGCGTCATTGCCGCGACGAATCGCGACCTCGCCGAGGAAGTGCGGGAAAACCGGTTCCGCGGCGATCTCTACTACCGGCTGAACGTCTTTCCGATCACGCTTCCGTCGCTGCGGGAGCGGCGCGAAGACATCCCGCTGCTCGCAGAACACCTGGCCGAGGGCTATGCGCGGGCCATGCGGAAGCCGTTCAAGCCGATTCCGGCAGCCGTGGCGCGCGCCCTGGAGGAATACGACTGGCCCGGCAACATCCGGGAGCTCGAGAACGTGATCCAGCGGGCGATGATTCTCTCGCCGAACGGCACGCTGTCGATCAATGACATTTCGCTCACGCCCGCGCGCGCGACCAGCACCCCTTCGGGAACGACGCTCGAGGAGGTCGAGAGGAACCACATCCTGCGGGTGCTGGCGACGACGTTCTGGAGGATCGAGGGGAAGCGCGGGGCGGCGGACATGCTGGGCCTCAAGCCGAGCACACTGCGCAGCCGGATTCGGAAGCTCGGGATTCGACGCGGGATGTAACGGTCAGCTGCCGATTGGCACCGCGATCGACATCCGGGTGCCCTGGCCGGGCGCTGAACTGAGGGTGAAGCGCCCGTTGGCCAGGTGTACCCGCTCCTCCATGCTGATCAGACCGAGGCTGCCTCTGGCCCGTTCCGCGATCGGATCGAACCCGCAGCCGTCGTCGATGATCGCGAGCGTGATCTGCTCATCCTGCCGCGCCAGCCTCACCCTCACATGCTGCGCGCCGGCGTGCATCACGACATTTCTCAGCGCCTGTTGAACCACCCGATAGAGACAGAGTGTCGCGTCGGTCGAGGCGTTCTCGAAGCTGCCGCTCGACTCGAAGCTGACGTCGATTTGATGTTGTGCAGCGACCGTCTCGCAGTGCGCCGCGACTGCCACGCCGAGGCCGGCGTGCTTGAGCACACCCGGATGCAGCGTGTGCGAGAGGCTGCGAATCTTCTCCGTGATGCCGTCGGCGAGTGAGCGCAGGCGCGCCAGCTCTTCCTCCAGCTCTCTGCGGTCGGTCAAACGGCCCTCCATGAGGGTGAGCCCGATCGTCACTGCGGCAAGCTGCTGGTTGACGTCGTCGTGCAATTCGCGCGCGATCTCGGTCCGCTCGGCCTCCTGGGCGAGAATCAGCCGATGGGCGAGCTGCCGGATCCGGCCGTAAGCCTCGCGCAGGCTCGCCTCCTTCTCTCGAAGGGCTTCCTCCATCCGCCAGCGATCGGTGATGTCGCGGCCGATGCCCATGAACTCGTCGACCTCCCCGTCCGATGACAGGATCGCCCGGTCGATCCACTGCAGCCGACCGATGCTGCCGCTCGGGAGGTAGGCGCTGTGCTCGTAGATCCGCGGCTGCGTCCCCTGCGCGAGTGTCTTGATGTACTCGAGCGCGGCGGCTCGGTCCATCTCCGGTATCAGCTCGAGAAAGGACCGCCCGATCAGGTCCTTCCGCGACTTGTCGAAGAAGCGGCAGTACGCGTCGTTGACGAAGGTCAGTGTAGCGTCCGCACGATACCGGCACACCATGTCGCTCTGGTTCTCGACCAGGCTGCGATACCGATGCTCGCTCTGTCGCAGCGCCACCTGTATCAAACGCGCATCGATCGACGTGCGCAGCATGTCGGCCACCGACTCGAGAAGCGATCGATCCTCATCGGCGCGCTGACCGGGTTCGCGGTCCTGCGGGTAGAGGATCTCCACCGAGCCGGCGCGCCCGTCCGATACCGAGAATGGCGCGCGCACCACGATCACTGGAGTCGCCTCCTGGAATGGCGTGGCGAACTCGAACGGGCCCAGTCGGATTCGCGCACCCGCCACCTCGCTGGAGGGCCACTGCTGCGCGAGCATGTGCGCGATTCGCTGCAGCCAGTCGGAGAGCGAGGCCCCGTCGTCATGCTGGAGCGTCCGAGCGACCTCGTGCAGCAGCGTCAGCGCCCTGATGCGGCTTCCGAGCTCGGTCACCAGCGTCCCGTTCTCCGTTTCCGCCTGCAGGCGCTCGAGCTCGGCCGACGCTCGCGCGCCGAAGAGCGTGAGCAGCACCGCCGCCGTCTCGAAGTCGTTCAGAGGGGAGGAATTGAAGACGGCGATCACACCGATCGTCCCGCCGCCGGAATCCCGCAGGGTGAGCGCGGCGCAGTCCTCGATCCGCACGTCACGAAGCCGCGGATGCAGCGAACCGTAGGCCGTGGAGGCCTCGGTCGTCCGGCGGATGCCGATGAACCCCTCCGCCGGCCACGGGACGTCGGTTAGCGCGCACTCCGACCGTTCCACCGCACGGCCGCGAGCCGCCGCCGCAATTGCCTGAAGGCAGTTGGCCGGCGACCCCACGAGTCGAGCTACGAGCACCAGGTCGGCTTCGAGCGCCGCGCTCAGGTACTCCGCAAGCGACACGAAGAATTCGGCGCCGGCTCCCGACGACACCGCCTCGGCCACGCTGCGCAAAACCCCGTACGCGCGAACCTCCGGTGCGAGCACCTGATACCCTCCGAGCTCGGGCCAGCCATACTGTTCGAACTCGCGCATCCGGGTCCTTCAGGCCCCGCGCGCGCCTGCCGCGTCCGGCAGCGAGAGCTCGGTAGGTTGACGCGAGCCACGTGACGATCCACGCCCGACCACGGCCCCCCCACACCTCGACGAGGGCATACGGAGTGTCGTCCAGTGCCAGTCCCGAGACGGCAGCCCCGTCGGCTCATGACTGCCGCGCCTCAGGGCCGCCTCTCGCGCGGAGGCAATGGAGGCCCACTGCAGCCTCCGGCAGGCACGACCGTTGCGTCTTCGCCGGCCGAGGATCGAAAGGCCCTTCCTGCGCCGCCCGCACCACGACATCTCGCGGCTAGGACACCGATCGCGTCCGGACGACTCACGTGATGCATGTAGCGACCGTCCACCTGCACGTCAAACATGACAAGCGTTCGGAGGCGCTGAGCGCGTGCGAGGGGCTCATCCGACGGATGCTCCAGTGGCCAGGCTGCCTGACCTGCCGCGTGATGGCCGACCTCCATAAGAGCCATGAACTGACGCTCGTGTCCGAATGGGACAGCCGCGAAGCGCTGGACGGCTTCCTCGTCTCTGGCGAGGTGCTCATCCTGCAGGGGATGCGTCTCGTGCTGCACGACGACCCGCAGCTCGTCCTCGACGAAGTCCGGCTGCGTTCACGACTGTCGCTCGGCGCGGGCTCGAGGCATCGGTAGCGGCGAGCTCACGGCCCGCATCCTCCGCCGGGTGGCTCTCGCGCCTTCCGACGGAGAAATATCGTGGTGGAACGTATCACAGAGGCGGGCGCACCGCATCCAGCGCGACCATTGTCGCCTCGCGAAGACGAGGCGCCCACGATATTTCGCGGAACGATGGAGCGGCGGCAGCGACGCCGCCCCGTTCGACAGCTCGGCTGAACTTTTCGGGACTGGGCGCAAGATCTAGCACCGGATTCGATCGAATTCCGTGCAACCGGGCTCTCAGCTCGTGGGAGGATCGCAGCCGATGGCGATGGCGATGGCACCCCGTACCCTGCTCGCGGACGACCACAGCATCGTGGCGGAGGGGCTCAGCCGTCTTCTCACTGGATACTGTGATCTGGTGGGCATCGCATCCGACGGCCCCGGCCTGGTCCAGGCGGCGGTCGACCTGCAGCCCGAGGTCATCATCGCCGATCTCTCGATGCCGGGCATCAGCGGCCTCGAGGCGATTCCCCTTTTGAGAGCCCGGGGAGTGACCGCCAGAATCATCATCCTCACGATGTATTCGGATCCGCAGCTCGCCAGGAACGCCATCGAGGCCGGAGCGCTCGGTTACGTCCTGAAGCAGGCCGCTGGGCAGGAGCTGCTTGCCGCCATCGACGCGGCGCTGGCAGACCGGGTGTACGTCAGCCCGCAGATCGCCTTGAGCGCTCCCACGCCGAGCGGCGGAACGCCGCACATCAAGCTGACGCCCAGACAGCGTGAAATCCTGGGTCTCATTGCCAAGGGCTATCGCATGAAGCAGATTGCCACGACCCTCCACCTGTCACGCCGGACGGTCGAAGCTCACAAGTACGAAATGATGCGGGCCCTCGGCGTCCGCAGCACCATCGACCTTGTTCGCTACGCCGCATCGCTCGGCCTGACGCAGACCTGACCGCCTCGAGAGGCGTTCCATCTCAGCCACATCCAGGCGTGGAGGATCTCGGTATCGCAGAGGGCGGAGGATTGAACGTCAAGACCGGGTATGGCCGTCGGTCAGCTCTGAGTCACACCGGGCGGAAAGTTCCGCTTGAACATCTTCTCGGCGGCTTTCTGAATTCTGGTGGCGGCGTTCTTCGGGTCGTGCGTCACTACGTCGAAAGCAGTGGCGCGCCATATCAGCTGCCTGGTCTGCCTGATGAACAGATCGATCATGAGGGTTCCCCGCGCCAACGGGCTGCCCGCCGTTCGCGACGAGCCGGCTCCGGAAAACCCCGCGTAGATCCAGCCCTCGCCCCAGCCCTCGTAGAACGTGTTGAGCGTCTGGCCCTGTTCCAGCGACACGTGCGACGCGACCGCGATGTCGGCCTCCGCCTCGGGCACCTTCGTCCAGCCCCTGGCGGTGAGCCAGTAATCGACGCTGGAGATGATTCGCTGGTCCATCAGGCGGTCCTTCCCCGGGTCTGTTTTCAGCCAGTAGTAGGTCTTGAATGGCGCGAAGCTCACCGAGCGATCGAAGTCGGTCTTGACCTTCTGGGCGAACGCTGGCTGCGCCATGCAGGCCAGCACACAGGTCATGAGCCATGCCATTCGCCGCACCATCACGTCATGCCTGGGCCGGTCGACGCGAGAATCGCGCGCCCGGATTCCTTCGTGTTCTTCGTGGGACATGAGGACACACCTTCGTGTTCTTCGTGCTCGGCAAGCGCCTTGCTCGAGTGGCACCGGAGCAAGCGAGCGTCTCGATCCACCCACCCGGCCATGAACGACGAGCAACCACCAGTCACAGGTTGAGAATGACCATGGCGCCCAAAGACGGCGGGACCGATTCATCGACACAACTCGCCCAACAGCGCACGACCCTTGCCGGCACCCGCACCAGTCTGGCCGACAGGCGAACGGGCCTCGCGCTGAAACGAACGCTGCTCGCCCTCGATCGTACCCTCATGGCGTGGGTGAGAACCGGTACATCGCTCATCTCGTTCGGGTTCACGATCTACAAGTTCTTCCAGTACCTGCGCGAGGATCAGCCGGTCAAGGAGTCGGGGCACCTGCTCGACCCCCGCGACGTCGCCCTGATTCTCATCGGGCTCGGCATCGGTGCGCTGGTGCTCGCGACCATCCAGTACCAGAGCCAGACCCGCGAGATGCTGAAGGAGTATCCGGAGTACGGCCCCTTCCCGCGCTCGATTGCTGCGGGCGTCGCCGGCATCATGTCCGGCCTCGGGCTCCTCGGCTTCGTGCTGGTGATGCTGCGTCAATAGCCGCACGCCGCTGCGGACGCCGGATCAAGGAAGCTCGGTCGCCGGCACAGGAGAGGGTGCTCTGTAGCCGCTGCGCGTCCGCGCCATCATCTCGGGTCGGTCGACGACCTGGGCCGATACCCGGCGGAACGCGCCGTCGCGCCGCGCGTTCGTCGGAACGTACCCGACCGTGTACTGGTGCGTCAGCTCCTCGGCAATCTGCCCGTAGATGCCGTTCAGCTCGCGGGCTTCGGTTGGGAAGAACGCACGTGCGCCGGTCTCCTGCGCCAGTCCGTTCAGGACGAAACGGGCGGGGGAGTACCGGTCCATCCGCGTCGCCAGCAGCGCGGTCCGTGGCGAGAGTCCGATAGCATAGACCGCGATCGCGGACGACTTCGCCAGGTTCATGACGTCCTCGAAAGGAATCAGGCTCCTGTTGTCCTCCCCGTCAGACAGCACGACAATGGCCTGCCTGCGGGCGCCGGCGTCGCCCCTGCTTCTCGACAGCTCGCGGATCGTCACGTAGAGCGCGTTGTAGAGCGCCGTCGCCCCGCGTGTCGTTGCGCCGCGGATGGCCCGTGACGCGGAGGGGATGTCGTGACTGAGCGGAGAGAGCACTTCGGCCCGATCGTGAAACGCCACCACCGTGACCCGGTCTCCAGGCCTGACCGCCTCGACGAGGCGAAGTGCGGCTCTCTGCGCGGTGGGCAGGTTCGGCAGCATACTCGACGAGAGATCGAGCAGGATCGCGAGATCCAGCGGCAGGTAGCCCGGGACGAAGAACGAGATGCTCTGCCTGACGTTGTCTTCGAGCACGAGGAAGTCGCGCTCGCTGAGACCACCGACGAAGCGGCGCTTGCCG
>Ga0075418_10009607_pt1 | contig 10851 bp, 13 predicted proteins | sample SoiMetdeltSBSDD2_FD_81776 | JGI IMG/M metagenome (GOLD analysis project Ga0075418, IMG submission 81776) | Bulk soil microbial communities from a Populus tree surrounding site in Tennessee, USA - Soil MetaG P. deltoides SBSDD2 | ecosystem: Environmental > Terrestrial > Soil > Tree plantation...
CTTCGCCAATACCTTCGTGATCGCTGCCGTCAACGTCGTCTTGCCGTGATCAATGTGCCCAATCGTCCCGATGTTGACGTGGGGCTTGCTACGGTCAAATTTCTCCTTCGCCATCGCTGTCTCCTTGATTGCCTAGCGCTCTATAGACTGAACTCTGATTTCAACTGAATGATCACGTAACCGGGGACTTTCTCCTGCGAGGTCAAAAGAGAAAATGGAGCCCACGACCAGGATTGAACTGGTGACCTCGTCCTTACCAAGGACGCGCTCGTACCAACTGAGCTACGTGGGCCCTACTTTGGAGCGGGAGACGGGGATCGAACCCGCGACCAACAGCTTGGAAGGCTGTGACTCTACCACTGAGTTACTCCCGCCCGCTCGGGGGTATCAGGCAGTCTGCATGGGATAGGACTGAGTCAAACATCCCTTTGCGCCCATCTCCTCGACAAACGCCCGCAACCTCCCAATGGTGGAGAGAGGAGGATTCGAACCTCCGTAGCTCGCAAGGAGCGGCAGATTTACAGTCTGCTGCCATTAACCACTCGGCCATCTCTCCGATAGAAAACCAACTCTCAAGTTCTTTTGATGTAATGGCGTTTTGGAGCTGGCGAAGGGACTTGAACCCCCGACCTGCTGATTACAAATCAGCTGCTCTACCAACTGAGCTACGCCAGCCCGTTGGCAAAACTCGGAATTTAGCAGAAAGTTTGGGTATCCGCAACAAGGAATTCTGTCCCTTTGACAAAATCTGGGCAGCTGGTTGCACAGAGCACCAAAAGGATCGGCTCCACACAATCAGGGTCATCAGCGGTAGACGCTTGTCCTCAACTTTAGCTCAACTAGGTAGGTGCAGACCGTCCGCTAGCGGCGGGCAATGCCTGGTCGGCTAGTTTTCGTATTCTGACAGCGGCAGACTCAAGTTTCCTAGAATTTCTCTCCAACTTTTTTCACGCCTTTAGAAACGCCCTTTCCTGCCTTCTGGGTACCCTCAGCAGCTCCTTCGCCCACCTTCTTGGCACCCTTGGCAGTTTCCTTCCCTGCGGTTTTGGCGCCCTTGCCAACTTGTTGCCCGGCTTCCTTGGATTTTTCCGCTGTCACTTTGCCAGCTTCCTTGCTCTTGTCGGCTGTCACCTTGCCCACTTTCTTGGTTCCCTTGACAGTGGCGTCGCCCGTTTGCTTGGCTCCCGATTCGACTTTCTTACCCGTTTTCTCAATCGTCGATTGCGCCATGACTCTCGCTGAGAGAACGAGAGCAAAAAGCAACATCATGACTACGAACCTATTCTTCATACACTACCTCCTGGTTTTGATGTAATTGGACTTAAGCAATAGGGTGCCGACCTTAGCAGTCTCAAAGTCCCAAGAGAGCCCTGACATGCTTCGGCGCGGGAGAGCCAAACGACAGTAGAGTGTCATGAAAGGCCTTCAAATCCTGAATCGGACCCTTTTTGGCCTCCCAAGCCTTGCGAATCTCATTAATCTCCGTGTTACCTACGTAATACGTCGAAAGTTGTGTCGACGACAGGCAGGCTCGACGCCATTTGCCAGCCGCCTCACCCTCTTCCTGAAAGCCCTCATTCATCATCAAGTCAATCGCTTCCTTCTCGCTCATGCCGGCCGTGTGGATCTTCTGGTCCAAAATCGCGTTGATGATTAGACGCAGCCGCATCTTCAGCTGTTGCATCTTCACTTCGGCTCCGCCATAACCCTTTTCAGCCATCAACTGCTCCGCGTAGGTCGCCCAGCCTTCGACGAAGACTCCGCTGCTGAAGATCGCCCGAATCGGCGTCGGAGCCTTGAACTTGTTGGAGTGAGCCAGCTGCAGATAGTGTCCCGGCATCGCCTCGTGGATGGTCAAGTCCTTCAGCATGTAGTTGTTGTATTCACGAAAGAACGAGGTCACCCGCTGCTGGGTCCAATCACTAGGCGTCGGTGAAATCGAATAGAAGGTCTCTCCGTTCTTTTCCAGAGGCCCGGGCGAATCGCAGTATGCAACGGCTACTCCACGCTGAAACTCGGGCATCACGATGATCTTTACGGGCTCCTGTGGCACAGTCACCAAGCCTTGCTGTCGAACAAATTCAATCACTTCGTCCAGGTCCGCTTTCGCTAATCCAACAATTGTTTCGTTCGTCGGTCGCGATTCCGCCAATTGATCAAGAGCCGCCTTGATCGTTTTCTTTTTTGAGGCTGGGTCGGTCTCGACGGTATTTATCTTTGAAAGAGACCGAGCCGTCTCATACAACTCATCCTGGGTCTTTTGGAGGTCGGCTTGGGCGCGCCTAAGAATCTCCTCGATCGAGAGATCGGAATCCAGTGTGTACCGCAATTTGTCGCGAAACTTGTTCTCGCCAATTCTGAAGTTCCCTTTCGATTTTGGCAGCAGTTCTTTCTCGAGCCAGACACCGTAAGACTCGAGCGCTGCAATCACCTGAGACTGAACTGAAGCAAACTCTGGAATGAGCTCCGGAACCTGGTCTAGAAAGGTCTTCAACTCCTCGCGAACCAGGCTGACGTTGCCCTTGTTCTGCAGGATGGCCGTTTCCGTATAGACTCTTGGAGGATTCTTGAGATTCACGCGTGCGGCTTCCAGCACCGCAGGTATGGCTTTCAACCGTGCCTTTACGCTCTTCAAGCGGTCTTTCAGGGGAGCAAACTCACGGGCTGTCAGCCCATAAATTGCGTTTCCCACGTTGTAAAAGAGAGGATTCCACTCCTGCTCTCGCAGATTCTCGAGTTGAAAGAGCGCCGACTGAATCTGTGATTGCAAGATCCCAAAATCGAGACGATTAACCGCACTCAATTTGGATACTTCAATCTGTCCCAGCCGCTCGACTGACTGCCTTTGAAATTGGACTTGCGCTTGGATGCCAGCCTGACTGTAGTCCGAAAGCCGGTCATCGGAGCGATGCTCGCCGAGGCTTGTCGCCAGCTCGGGATTTTTCTCCAGAAGCTTGTCGAGATACTCTTTGGCAAAGGCTTCAAACTTGAGGTCTTCGTTTTGCGGCACGGAACAAGACAATAGAAGGGACAGCGCTAGGGCTGAACAGAGCAGCAAGGATTTCTTCATGGGACTCCATAGATCTGATTTTCGAGGCTCGGGCACTGCTTCGGCCACACATTGTACTGGGAACACCGCACTCTCCGAGGAATATTTTGAATATTGTTCACATTTTCACCTTCCAGCATCGAATACAATTCGCTGCTAGGCTGTTAATACAAGCGGTAAGCCTCTGATCGTGATTTCATCCCCCGAATACTTCCTGAAGCACCTCGGACTCCGAATTAAGGGTCAAAGTTTCGATATACTGCGCAAGTTTGCCAGAGTCACCACCCCGCCACCTGTTGAAGGAGCCAACAATGTCCCGACGATTCTGGGTTGCAGTCGCATTCGTTCTTGTGGCGTTCGTCCTTCTCGGACAACCTCAAGCTACCCGGATGCTGCAGCCCGAGCTGCAGGTGGCCCCCCCATTGTTTTCGCTCAAACCCGGAGGCCAGCCGATTCGAGTCTTGGCTTTTGGCGACTTCGGTGACGGTGGCAAAGGCCAGAGGGAAGTTGCGTCGGCAATGTTGCAATATCACCGACAGCGGCCGTTCGACTTCGCGATAACTCTTGGAGATAACTTCTACAATAAGGCATGCGGAGTGTGGATGATCCACGCTGGAGAACGTGGTGGGACCAGCTCTACGATCCCCTGGGCATTCAGTTCTATGCTACTCTGGGAAACCACGACTATGGGTTTCCGCAGAGCCCGGAAGCCGAAATCCTCTATTCAAAGAAGAGTCCTAGCTGGCGCATGCCGGCCACTCGTTACACCTACACCGCGGGTTCGGTTCAGTTCTTTGCCACCGATTCTCAAAAGATGACACCCGACCAGCTCGAATGGCTTCAGAAGGAGTTGGTTAGCAGCACCGCCCGCTGGAAGGTAGTGTATGGACACCATACGATTTACTCGCATGGCTATCACGGCAACACTCCGGAGCTGATTCGGGACCTGTTGCCCCTGATCAAAGATCGTGTTGATATTTACCTGTCTGGGCACGACCACGACATGCAACACCTGAGACCGGAAGGCAATCTGCATTTCTTCGTTTCTGGCAGCGGAGGTAAACTGCGACGTATCAGGCCGGGCCCACGGTCGCTTTTTGCAATGAGTGCACGGGGATTTGCAGTGCTTGAGGCAAATGCTGAGTCAGTGAAAATGACCTTTGTGAGCACGACACTCCAGCCACTCTATGAGTATACGTTGAAGAAGTAAACGCGCGATGTTTCGGCTCAAGAATCGAGTTCACTCGATATGATCGTCGTCATGACCGTCTCGGCCGTCGAGGAAGACGTCGGACAGGTAATTTCCGCCATTGAAGCTCGCGGGCTGAGCGCCCTCCGGATGCCAGGTGGTGATCGCGTCGCTGTAGGGATTCCAAGCGCCATTCCGCCAGATCTGCGTGAGCCGTTGTACCAGGCGTTGAGCGTACTTCCCGGCGTCGAGCATGTGGCCCATGTCAGCCGGCCTTATAAGCTGGCCTCACGCGAGTTTCATCGAGCCGACACAGTCATCGAGATCAAGGGTATCCATTTTGGCGGGCAGCAGATTCAGATAATCACTGGACCTTGCTCGGTGGAAAGCGTCGACCAAATGCAAGCCGCAGCTGCCGCGGCGCGCGAAGCGGGTGCCAGCGTGCTGCGCGGAGGAGCCTTCAAACCGCGCACGTCGCCATATGCATTTCAAGGATTGCAAGAGAATGGGCTGAAGATCCTGCAACAGGTCGGCCGCGAACACGGTTTACTGACGATTTCCGAAGTGATGCAGCCGGACCTCGTGCCTATGGTTGCCAACCATGTGGACATTCTGCAGATTGGCGCCCGGAACATGCAGAATTTCCCATTGTTGATTGAAGCGGGGAAATCGGGTCATCCGGTCATGCTCAAGAGAGGTCCCAGCGCTACGCTCGACGAGTTCTTGCTGGCTGCGGAGTACCTGCTGCACTACAACAATTCCAAAGTGTTGCTCTGCGAACGCGGGGTCCACCCCCTCGACCGCAGTTATTCCAGAAACACGCTCGACTTAAATGCCGTGCCAGTGCTAAAAGAAGTCTCCCATCTCCCGGTGATTGCTGATCCCAGCCATGGCATAGGCATTAGTCGCCACGTCCCGGCCATGGCACTTGCTTCGGTAGCAGCCGGGGCAGACGGCATCATGCTGGAGATGCATCCGAACCCGCGCGAGGCTTTGTCGGACGGAGCGCAATCGCTTACCCCTGCGCAACTCCAGACTCTGATGCCAAGGCTTCGCGCTGTGGCTGCTGCCGTTGGACGCTCGGTATAGACTAGGCAGAATCCAAGAGCGAAAAGCCGCCGCGGAGACGCAGAAAGAAAGCGGGATAAGGCACGAAGTTCTCCGTTTTCTCACCAAGTGTCAACAAGAGGGTGAACGAAGATGTGGCGACTCTGTGTTCAAACGCTTAGAGCCGAGCGTCCTGCAGTCCTGACGAATGGTCGTTCTCCCAAGAGCCCCTCCGCGTCTCAGTGTCCCGGCGGTGACATTTACTGCTTGCTTTCGGAATCATCACTTTGAATTCAAGGAGACATTTCAATGAACTATGCGTTCAACCGTCGCAGATTCATCACTGCAGCCGGTGCCTTCCTCAGCCTGAACGGGAAAGTGGGCTTTTCGCTTCCCAATTCGACACATTCGAGCGACATCAAACTCGGTGTCGCCAGCTACTCGCTGCGCAAGTTGAGCCGGGCACAAGCAATCGCCGCACTCAAGGAGCTCAAGACACCCTATCTCAACATCAAGGAATTCCACTTACTGTACACCAGCACACCTGCCGAATTGGAAGCAGGGCGGAAGGAGTTTGAGAGCGCCGGTTTGCAGATCGCTGGCGGAGGGACGATCAGCCTCAAGGAAGATTCCGATTCTGACATTCGAAAATATTTCGAATACGCCAAGCGGAGCGGAATGCCACTCATGGTGATCGCGCCGACACAACAAACCATGCCGCGCATCGAGCGCTTCGTGAAGGAATACAATATCAAGGCCGCAATTCACAACCACGGACCAGAAGACAAGTTCTTCCCTGCCCCCCAGGATGCGCTGAAAGTAGTGAAGAATATGGACCCACGAGTCGGCTTGTGCATTGATGTCGGCCACACTGCCCGGACCGGGGTCGATGTCGTCCAATCCATTGCGGAGGCTGGGCCGCGTTTGTTGGACATGCACATCAAAGACCTGCGTTCGCTTTCCGACAAGGACAGCCAATGTCGCGTTGGTGAAGGAGCCATGCCGGTGGTGGCGATCTTCAAACAGTTGCAGAAAATGAAATACCAAGGGATGGTCAACCTGGAATACGAGATCGATGCTGAAAACCCGGTTCCCGGAATGATCCAGTCGTTTGCCTACATGCGCGGCGTGCTGGACGGGTTGCGCGGGTAATCGAGCATCCCTCTTTAGAATGAAGTCACCCTCATTCACTAACATCTCAGGAGAAAAATGTCATGAAAGCAAAGCTCGGTGTCCTGCTGATACTGATGGTTGTTGCGGCAACAACGGTCAAAGCATGGTCAGGCAACGATAGTCCTAAAGGAGACAAGCAGGCGATGATTTACAACTTCGCTTTGAAGAGTATCGATGGAAAGGAAGTCAATTTATCGCAGTATCGCGGGAAGGCACTGCTTCTCGTCAATGTCGCGAGCCAGTGTGGTTATACGCCCCAGTATGAGGGCCTGCAGAAAATCTATTCGAAGTACAAAGATCGAGGACTTGTCGTACTCGGCTTTCCGGCCAACAATTTCGGCGCCCAGGAACCGGGCACCGATCAGGAGATCAAGACGTTTTGTTCTACCCGCTACAACGTGACGTTTCCGATGTTTTCCAAGATCTCTGTGAAGGGACCCGACCAGCACCCCCTGTACCAGTACCTGACCAATGCTGCCACCAACCCCAAGTTTCCCGGCGAAATCAAATGGAACTTCAACAAGTTCCTCGTCGACAAGCAGGGGAACATTGCAGCCCGGTTTGATTCAAAAGACGCACCTGAAAGTGAAACCGTTGTGGGTGCGATTGAGAAGGCTCTGAACTGAGTCAGCTGGATTTGGGCTGGCCCGGGAAAGTCTCATTTCATTGCCGTGGGGTCTCGATTCATTGGCTGGGGTAGGTACGGGCATTCGCCGCTGGGCATGGCAACCTGATGGGCTCAGTTGTGACAACCCACCGTACGAACATGACCCTGTCCTCGGAAAGCTTCGCCGGACACAGTTTGCCCCTTGAGCACAGCGAAACTCGCGTCACACGGAATTCGTGTTTCCTGGTTCCGCACGTGAACCACCATGTCGACGTCCCCATCTCCATCAACGTCCGTCAACACCGTGTGCACGCTGGTGGCTTCCGTTCCCGTTGCTCCAAAGCGGACCGTGGAAGCGTTCACTCTTGTAGCATCAAGACGGCTGGTCGTCAGAATAGCCACTCTGACAACACCGTTGCCTTTGGGGTTGAACGGGTCTGAGTCATTCGCGGGACGGATGTCGATGTCCGCAGATACTTCCGGCAAAGCGAGAACGTCCAGGCTGGAGGCATTAAAGAAAACCTGGCCCTGCGACGGAAGCGCACTCCAGGAGGGATCGTGCAGACGAAATCCCAGGTGAGTGAAACCTGAGTTCTTGAACTGATTGTAAATGCCGGTCACATCGAAGCTGAAGGTGCAGCAGAAAACTCCGGGTTGGGGAGCTGCCACTTGAAGTGTCTGCCACGGGTCGCCCGCTGTTCGATATAGCGAGCTGTTGGTTTTTCCAGAGCCTCCGTACACCGCTATCGGAAGCGTGGCGGGACCGAGATTGAACCCAAGGTTACTAATGGTGAAACTCAAGGTCGCCTGGCTGGCGGCGCCCAAACTGTTGACGTTGAACTCCACAAACGTCTCGTCGACAAAGCCAGGGAGACGGGAAACAAAACCCCAGAAGCTGGGCACTCCGATCTGTGGAGGTACTTCGTCAAAAGCGTTAACGGAGCCATCGCTATCAAGATCACGCAAGGTAAAAACATGGGCCGGCCGGAGAACTTCAGCATGGGCAGGCGTTGAGGTCATCACAATTGACAGCACGAGCAGAGCAAGCCCGAGAGGTTTGTTCATTCGGTCTCCTTGAGTTCGAATTGATCTTCTTGGTCATGACAGCACAACAGTGTGGAGTTCACAACAGGAATTCTGCGCCGTCACAGCACATCGAACGGCTCATCCAATTGTCGCATGCACTGCCAGCGACATGGGGCAGGATCGTTCGTCGTCAACTGCATTTGACTTGTGAATACCACCGCATTACGCTTTCCGCCGAGTTCAGAAACACCAAAGCTGAAAGGAGCCTTATGCACCTCATCCATTGTGTTGCCCCAATTCGACGCCGGGCCATATCAAGCCTTCTTGGCGTTTTGCTTTGCGCCGGATCGCTGGCTGCTGCCGACGCCCCATTTGTTCCGCTGTTTGATGGCAAGACGCTGAGCGGCTGGACGCTGATCGAAAAGAAAGGTCCTGGCTACGCGGTCAAGGACGGCAATTTGGTCTGTCCCAAAGACGGCGGTGGCAATTTCTTCACCGTGAAGGAATTCGCAAACTTCGTCTTTCGCTTTGAGTTTCGAACCGAGCCGGCCGGCAACAACGGCGTTGGCATCCGGTCGCCGCTCACCGGCGATGCCGCGTATCAAGGCATGGAGATTCAGATCCTCGATACAGCGTATGACAAACCGCTGAAACCAGCCCAGTACCACGGCTCGATCTATGATGTAGTTCCGGCTAAGCGTGGCTTTCTGAAGAAAGCGGGAGAATGGAACAAGGAAGAGATTACCGCGAACGGGCGGAACATCCAGGTAAAGCTGAACGGTACCGTCATTGTGGATGCAAATCTGGACGACGTGAAAGATCCTGAAGTCCTCAAGAAGCACCCTGGCCTGGCTCGCACCAAAGGACACATCGGCTTCCTGGGACACGGCTCGCTGGTCGAGTTTCGCAACATCGCGATCAAAGAACTGCCTTAAGCCACTCCCCTTAGAAAAGGAGGAAGCACCAAAGGTGCGGGGGTTGTCTGGCAAGTCCGAAAGGCCGAGTGAATGGCGTCGCTTTAAATGCGAGGCGTTCAAGTGAGGCTTACCGCAATTCGTAAGACAACCCCCTGACGGCGCAACGACTGTCGCCGCACCGCCGCCCCCTTTTGCTAAGGGGGAATTGCACACCTCGCTTCGCTCAGTTCCCAGATCTTCAACTTCGTTCGGGCTAATCGAGAAGCTCGAGAGCCGACCCCAGTTCGCCGCGCGTTTTCATATCGCCCTTTCGCGCAGCCACCTCCATCCCCTTTCGATAAACATCCCGAGCCTCTTCTGCGCGGTTCAGTTTCTCCAGGGTCTGGCCAGCCTGAAGGTAGCTGGCCAGGTAGTCGGGATCCAAAGACATCAGAGCTCTAAACTCGCCCAAAGACTCTTCGAGACGGTTTTGGCTCGCAAGCTCCATCGCCAACCCGTAGCGGGCAAACCGATCCTGCGGATTTTCTTCCACCAACGTTTTCAAGCGCGTCGAACGATCCATTGATCGCTCCTGGTCAAACAAATGATTCATCACAAACGCAACTGCTCCAGGCTTCGCCAGCCACACGGCTGTAGCTGAGCGGAATAAACAGGCTCATCGATACATAGGCTCTGGTTTTATAGCTTCTTCCAAAATTCTTTCAGCCTGAGACCGTGCCTAAATCTCGAGGCCGAGCTACTAAGTTAGCAGCTTGAGGCTCCAACGCAAGCGATGATTGACGCAGTACTGGTCGTGCGCTGCTGGACAGAGCGCCGCGGATGCTGCATGCCACCGCTGCACTGAAGCATTGGAGCCGCAAGGCCCGGCGTGAGCCAAGGCCTGGAAACAAAGCTGAGAATGGGGGTGGCAGGCAAGGAATCAGTGAGAGAGGCAGCCTTGCGGCGTCACCTCAAGCGATAAATCGCGTAACATACCAGCGCCGCTACGACGAAGAAGAGGATTGCTAGCCCCATACCGAACTTCGGCTCAGGTGCCTGCTTCTGAGGCTTCCAGTTGTACATGGCTTGCGTAAAGCTGTAGCGCTGGAAGCGAGTCTTCTTCTGCGGATTCTCCGGTGTCATCACTGGTATCCATTGCTACGCCACAGGGGGCAGAGCATTCAATATTATTGGGGCTCTGGTTTTGACGAGTCGATTATAGGAGGTTTGACCTGGAATGGCACTGCAAAACCCCACAGGCGGTGTCAGGTCGGAGGGTACTCAAGCTATGGTACGGTTTTCTGAAGAAGGTTAATGCGTTAGGTGGTTTTGATCAGGCGCCGGCGCTTTTGCGACCCACGCTCTGGTAGGTTTGATGACAACGGGGACACAGGATCAAGGCTTCGCCAATCGAATTGTGGTTCAAATAGAGGCTGGCTTCCTGATTACTTGCCTTGCAGGAATAGCACCTCACCTCGCGCGGCAACCGCACATCAACGAGAAAGATCGCGTTGTGGTCCAGAAAAGATTTCATTGAGGATCTTGAGTTTTCGGTTTCCGATTTGTTTTTCACAAGGGAGTGAATCAATAAACGATTGGGCGCAGGTGCTTTACCTTCCGAAGATAGTCTTCTGAGGTGATCTCCTTGAACCATCCATATGGGGATTTCTCGCGGTACACGATGCGGTCAATCTTGTAGTCAGGGTCCTGCTCGTGAATCTGAAAGACCTGAGCCCCGCTGGTGGAATCTTCAAAGACGTTCAGGACCTTTAAGCTCTTCTGCATACACACTGCCCTCACATACGTTTTGGTGGACCCTGGGGCGAGGAACCGCAATAGAATCAGCACGGCGGCTGCCAATGTC
>Ga0075418_10009609_pt1 | contig 10851 bp, 7 predicted proteins | sample SoiMetdeltSBSDD2_FD_81776 | JGI IMG/M metagenome (GOLD analysis project Ga0075418, IMG submission 81776) | Bulk soil microbial communities from a Populus tree surrounding site in Tennessee, USA - Soil MetaG P. deltoides SBSDD2 | ecosystem: Environmental > Terrestrial > Soil > Tree plantation...
CTTCCCTGGTTCCAGGTTAACCCGCGAAACGGTTTGGCTCCAAACGGGTCCCAGGCGATGGCCAGACGTGGACTAAAATTGTCCCGGTCAGCCAGGATCGATTCGTTATCCCATCGAACTCCAAACGACAAGGTCAGATTTGGGGCGATCTTCCATTCATCCTGCACGAACAACCCCAGAACGTCATTTGACGCCTCGCTCCTGCTGTTGAAACGCTGGACGAAACGGCTCGGCCGGTTCGATAGAAAATCATCGACAGTGGCGAAGGTGTACTGTCCCCCGGTTGCGAACAGATCGCTGAATGTCGAGCGCACCAACTGAATATCCGCGCCGGCCCTGAGAAGGTGTGGTCCAGCGGAGAGGGAGAGGCTGTCCTGAAGCTGAATACGCTTCTCTTCCCTGGCAAACGCCGGTGACGAATCGCTGCCGGTGAACGTACCGGCGGTGATTCGCGGCGAGCTTATGACGACGCCAACCGACTCGAGGTTAGTCTTGCTGCGTGGCAACAATCTCGAGTATTGAAACCTCGACTGGTTTACAAATCGATTCCCAAGAATCAGGAAATCAGAGACGCCGATCGAATCAGAATTGCGTCCCTCGATCAACACCGTCTCCGGCAAGCGGGTTCCGCCCGGGAATCCTCGTGCGCTTTTCCCTCTCAGCATATCGAAACGAACCGCAGCGTTATGCGATTGCGAAAGGTTGAGATCGGCACGCGCGTTGAGGAGGTTGGAGCTCTCGGATGTCGTGATCTGGTCAGCAAACAATCCTACGTCACTGCCGGCAGCCGCCGCTTGAGTGGGCTTTGGAAGTGGGAACCGCGGATTGATAACGACCGGTACGAAGGCCCTGATCTCGGTAAAGTCAGGCAAGTCAAATCGCTCGTACCCTGCGAAGAAAAAGTCCTTTTGCTTTCGAATCGGACCTGACAAGACGCCGCCAGCCCGGCGTTGCTGTTGGGGCACTCGACTCAGCCCTCGCGCGTTTCGGAAGTACGTGTTTGCGTTGAATGACTCATCGCCGAAATAGAAGGACGCGTTGCCGTGAATGCCATTGGCGCCGGCGCGAGTGCGAATGTTTATTCGCCCACCCGATGCTCGACCGTATTCCGCCGCGTACTGATTGGTGATGATCTGGATCTCGGCGATAGAATCTACGTTTACGCTGATGCGCTCCCGAGCGCTGCGGTCATCGTTATTGTCCAGCCCGTCGATGGTGATGTTGTTCGAAGTGGCCGGAGCCCCGGTGAGCGAGAACGAACCAGCCTCCTCAGGCGTCCCGCGAAGAAAGACGCCTCGGCCTTCGTCCGCCAGCTCGGATGTCGACAATGGAGCTTCGGTAACCCCGCCGAGCAGAAAGACCAGTTGAAGCGGATCCCGATTGATCACCGGCAACTCTTCGAGTTCGCGTTGAGTTATAGTATCGCCAACGACGGTTCGATTTGTATCAAGTTGAGGCACAGTCGCGGTCGCAACGGTGATTTGCTCGCTGACGCCGGCAGCAACAAGCGTCAGGTCGATAACGAACACGCGGCCGGTGGTCGTGGCTATCTCCAGACTTTCTTGCGGAGTGAAACCGCTTGCGCTGGCATTCAGTTTGTAATTCCCGGAAGCGCCGACTGCAATTCGAAAGCGGCCTTCGCTATTGCTCATAGATACGCGCTCGATGCCAGTGGCAGTTTGAATCGCGACAACTTTGGCGCCGACGATCACTGCGCCGGCAGAGTCGCGAATCACGCCTTCGAAAACTATGTTGTCGAGATCGTCCGCGATTATCGCGGCCGATGAAATCGATAGAACGAGTAACAAACTAACTAGAGCGAGTACGACCTGGCGAGACAACCTGGTGAACATCGTGAGCACCTCCGATATGGCGTCTGGGCGACGCCGGATTACCCAGGACTTCACCTAGAAAAATCAGGTTGTGCATAATATACTACGCAAATTGTTTAGAAGACAATACCAAAGATTAAGAAGCTTTCGTCTGAAGCCATCAGGTGGGTGACAGCATAGCCGCCTCGAGTTTCGACCGCGAATCATCAAAGGATCGTGATGGAGGAGGGAGCAGATTGCTGAGCGAAATCGCTCAATCCGAGCGGCCGCCGTTCTTTACTACAAGCTCTATTCGCCGCCGCGGAACAAGCGCGTTTTTGGACTGTTCATCGGTGCTGAACTCCTGGGCAATGTTCTCACGGATGTACTGAAGAAAGTTTTCAAACTCGCGTTGCATGCGATTCATTTTCTCACGCATGTTCAGAATGATCTCCACGCCGGCGAGGTTTACCCCCAAGTCGCGGGTCAGGTTAAGTATCAATTCCAGGCGTTCGACATCCTCTTCGGTGTAGTATCTTGTGCCCTTCGCCGATCTTGACGGGGTGATCAAGCCTTCTCGCTCGTATAGGCGCAACGTTTGGGGGTGGACGCCGTATTCTTCAGCGACAACGCTGATCGTGTATTTTTTTGATTTGGTCCCTTTGGGCATCACTCTTTTTCTGCAGTTCGGTCGGCGTCGTCGCCTTTGCTGCCGGTCCTGGTCATTCCCTGCTCTTCATCCTTCTGATACTGAACAGCCTGGCGTTTCTCGCTCATGAGCATACCTTCTAACCCCAGGGCTCCCGCTCGAACGAATTGATTTAATTTACCCTGGCCGGCCGCATTCTCGCGCTCCCACTGTTCGACCGTTCTTTGCCGCCGGCTGTCGTTCTCGCGAACCAGTACCCAGATAACCAGCGCCACCGCCAACAGAACACCAGCCCATGTCAGCAACTCAGCCATATCCTATTCCTCGAGAGTCGCTACTCGAGCCCCATCTCAGCCCGAGGATTCTCCTTGTTGTGCCGGGCGAACTGCTGCAACATTTCCTTGGTCTCTTCGCTGATAACCGTTGGCAATGTAATCTTTACCTCAACGAATTGATCTCCGTGAATTCCACCGGCTCGCAGGCTGGGGGCACCACGCTCTCGCAATCGGAACCGCTGGCCCGACTGAGTGCCTGGGGGAATCCTCAACAGGGCTTTTCCATCGACGGTTGGCACCTCGATCTTTGCGCCGAGGGCCGCCTCAGGTACGGTGATTGGCACGGTGCAGTAGATGTTGTCGCCCTGTCGCCTAAAATACGCGTGGTCACCAACATTGGTGATGATGTAAAGATCGCCGGGCTGTCCGCCGAAGCCACCCGTGTGTCCCTTGCCGGGAACCCGCACGCGCGAGCCTTTGTCGACGCCCGCAGGTATTCTGATGTTCACCGTCTCGTGAGTGGGTACAACCCCGCTCCCTCGGCAAGGCTCGCAAGGAGCCGCGACTTTGCCTGAGCCGTTACAGATTGAGCATTTGGATACCCCGCCGATCCGTCTGGTTTGTTGTCCGCTGCCGTTGCACGCCGCACAAACAATGGTGCGGTTAGCGATCTCACCGATGCCCTGACAAGCGATGCAGAGCTCGGTTCGATCGACTTCAATCTTCGTTGTCACGCCCTGCATAGCTTGTTCGAATGTGACCGCAAGCGCGTGCTCTAAATCACCACCGCGTGCGGGGCGGCGGGATTGAGCCGGCTGGGTCCTAACATTGCTAAAGATTTCAGAGAAAATGTCCCGGAAATTTGCGGCCCCGAAGTTTGCAAAATCAAAAATAGGACCGCGAGCGCCTGCACTGGCGGCTTGATCGGAATAGTAACCGTAGCTGTCGTAGATCTCTCGCTTCTTTGGATCAGATAGAACTTCGAACGCCTCCGAGATCTCTTTGAAACGATCCTCGGAATTAGCGTTTCCAGGATTGACATCGGGATGGTATTGCCGCGCCAGCTTTCGATAGGCCTTCTTTATGTCGTCGGCCTTAGCGTTGCGGGGCACACCGAGCAGCTTGTAGTAGTCTGGGCCTTGCATAACGTGATGCGTGATGCGTGATACGTAAAAAGTAATGCATAATGTGAGCGCCTATAGATCGCCCTCGTCACGCGTCACGTTTCACGCATCACGTTTCATTCTTACTTCTTGTCATCAACATCGACGAAGTCGGCGTCAATGACAGTATCGTCGCCGCCGCCTCCTCCGCCGGCCGCCGCGCCCGAAGCACCGGTGTCGCCGGTCTGACCTGCCGCCTGCGAGGAAGCTTGTTGATACATGATCTCGGCCAGCTTGTGGGACGACTTAACGAGCTTGTCATACGCGTCGTTGATCTCGGCGGCGTCGCTCGAATCAAGCTTGCCCTTCGCCTCCACCACCGCGGCCTCGATCTCGGATGCTGTGGAAGAATCAACCTTGTCACGGTGCTCGGTCAGAGTCTTCTCAGTCGAGTAGATCATTCCGTCCAGCTTGTTTCTAGCTTCGATGCGCTCGCGAGCCATACGATCTTCCTCGGCGTGTGACTCGGCGTCGCGCATCATCTTGTCTATTTCGTCCTTTGCGAGCCCCGACGAAGCGGTGATCGTGATCTTCTGCTCGCGACCCGTACCCAGATCCTTCGCCGAAACGTTGACGATCCCGTTCGCGTCGATATCGAAAGTGACCTCGACCTGCGGGACGCCGCGAGGCGCCGGGGGGATCCCAACCAGATGGAACTTGCCCAGCGTGCGGTTCTGGGCGGCCATAGATCGCTCGCCCTGGAGCACGTGAACCTCGACCGATGTCTGACTGTCGGAAGCAGTCGAGAAGATTTCTGATTTACGCGTCGGTATCGTGGTGTTGCGCTCGATCAGCTTGGTAAAGACGCCGCCAAGCGTCTCGATGCCGAGGCTGAGCGGAGTAACGTCGAGCAATAGCAGGTCCTTCACTTCTCCGCCTAGTACTCCAGCCTGAATCGCCGCGCCAACTGCGACTACTTCATCGGGATTCACGCCTTTGTGGGGCTCTCGTCCGAAGAATTCTTTTACCATCTGCTGCACCTTCGGTATGCGAGTCGACCCCCCTACCAGCACCACTTCGTCGATCTTATCGGTCTTGATTCCCGCATCCTCTAAAGCCGCGCGGCAGGGCCCGATCGTTCTTTGGAGGATGTCCTCGACAAGCTGCTCGAATTTCGCGCGAGTCAGCTTCATTACAAGATGTTTTGGCCCCGACTGGTCGGCGGTAATAAACGGCAGATTAATCTCCGTCTCCATTGTCGACGAAAGTTCGATCTTCGCCTTTTCGGCAGACTCCTTAAGCCGCTGCAAAGCCATCTTGTCTTTTGAGAGATCGATTCCCTGATCCTTTCGGAACTCCTCGATGATCCAGTCGATCACCCGCTGATCGATATTGTCTCCGCCCAAATGAGTGTCGCCGTTGGTCGACTTCACCTCGACAACGCCCTCGCCCACTTCGAGAATCGATATGTCGAAAGTACCGCCGCCAAAGTCGAACACCGCGATGGTCTCGTCTTTCTTCTTATCAAGCCCGTAGGCGAGCGCAGCCGCGGTCGGCTCGTTGACGATTCGCATTACTTCGAGACCGGCAATTTTCCCGGCATCCTTTGTAGCCTGGCGCTGGGAGTCATTGAAATAGGCGGGTACGGTGATTACCGCTTGGGTGACCTTCTGACCGAGATAGTCCTCGGCGGCCTGTTTGAGTTTCTGCAATATCATTGCCGAGATTTCCGGAGGCGACCACTCTTTGTCGCCGGCGAAAATCCTGACGTCGTTCCCGGCTCTGGTGACCTTGTAGGGCACCATCTTCATTTCTTCGTTCACCTCGTCAAAGCGGCGTCCCATAAAACGCTTGATCGAATAAACGGTGTTTTCTGGATTGGTGACGGATTGCCGCTTTGCGACTTGCCCAACCAGACGGTTGCCGTCTTTCGTAAACGCAACAACGGAAGGAGTGGTCCTTGCGCCCTCCGAGTTATTGATGACCGTTGGCTCGCCACCCTCCATTACCGCAACAACCGAGTTTGTTGTGCCGAGGTCAATTCCTATGATCTTGCTCATCTTGATGCCTCCGAAAAGTTTGAAAATCCAGCCTGATATTAATATCTGAGCGTAAGACTGTCAAGTTTTTTATCGGCCTCCTCCTCAACAATTCTTGCCGTCTTCGCGTCTCTTTGATCGGGTGGGTTCTGCGGTTAGTGCAAAGAGAGCTAATGGGAGTCGCTAACGTTCTGGTTGAGGAACCCGCTTATGGGCCTTCATTATCTGAATGCCGTGGTAGACATATTCGGCCCCGGAAACAGTGATCGAGGCGACGACGATGACGTAGAGATAGGGCAATAGAAAGATAAGTTTACCGGTCGTGTGAAAGACCAGAAACCAAACAATTAACCCAAGTTCTACGAGGGTGTTTACTTTCCCGAGGAAGGTGGGTTTGAAGTCTCTAAACCTGGTGAGTTGGTAGACCAGAAACGAGCCCAGCACAATAATGATGTCCCTTCCCACCACGCCGATCGCCAGCCAGACCGGAATCGAAGGGAACCCAGGATGCGGAATGGCCATTACGACAAACGCCGTTGTCGTTAGGAGTTTGTCGGCGAGCGGGTCGAGAAGCCGCCCCAGACTGGATTGCTGGTGATATCTACGGGCGACGTACCCATCCGCGAAATCAGTGAGACTCGCTAGAAAAAAGACCCCCAGGGCTAGCCCAAAGCGCCCTTTACCAACCAACAGCAAAAACGGGACGAGGAGAGCGATCCGAAACAGAGTGAGTAGGTTAGCGGTGGTCCAGGGGCCTGAACGGTCCGATTTAGATGCCGAACGTGAGTCGGTGGTGTTCGTTGAGTGCCGATCAGTTGACATTCCCGGTGTGGGATTATATGAGCGCGAGCAACAAGCCGCAAATGGCGGTCAACAGCGGCGCCAAGCGACCATAAAGCGTCAACGATGGATAAACCCGGCGGGTCTCGGGTGAACTTGGAAGGCCTCACGAAATAAAAAAAGAGGACGAGATCTGCACATCCAGTCTCTCGTCCTCTACCATTCCGCTCACTTCAGGAATTGAGGAGGCACCTCAATTGCTGCTTTCAGTGATTCCTTTTTAACACATTTTTGCGATTCGATGCAAGCACTTTTCAGGTCAACTCTTCAGCGAAAATAGTGTGGGGCCATCCTGGTTCGGAATGGACAACACCTTCCGATTCGATCAATGCCTTTACTGGCGGCTAACGGCTTTCCAGGAGCGTCGCCTTGAAGGCGTTGGGACTGACCGATCAATCAAGCTCAGTCTCAAGCTGCGACTGTAACTGTGAAGTGCCGAGTAGTATTCGTGCGTGCATCTGAATGCCAGCTCCACTGTTCGACGGGCAGTCAGATGTGCCGCGTTTATACCGTGCCGTTCTTGCCCAACCGCGGTGATGATAGCGTTCAGGAGACGATGGTATTTCTCGCCGTTGTCTTCCTTCGCGATCCGATTGATTAGCGCCAGATCAGACTCGTCAAGCCGGTCGATTCTCTCTTCAAACGCCCCGCTGGTGAGGTCGGCAACAATCTGAAACCGGGCCGCAATCGAGCTGACGTCGACCACGCTCAAGGCCCCGATAAACTCTCGGATCTCGCGCTCATCGACGACATACTTTTGCGGCGGTCGTCGCTCTCGCTCTTCCTTCTTGCTCTGTCTTTTAGTCATGTTTAGCACCCATCTCCGATAACCAGGATACGCGTCGCCACAAAATGAGCGAGCTTTTCGATCTCTTACTGGTCTTGTCGTTCGCAGTACCGAGCCGGTGGGCCACAAAACGCGTTCGACAATTGGGCGGATAGTACAGCGAGGCCATCCCGGGTGTCTTTAACGGATGATTAATTAGTTCTTTGCGGGTTCTTAGCGGCTTGACCCTGGGATGAAGACTGAACGCCTTGCCCGCTCAAGTGGGTAGTACTACAATGCGCGCGTAAATTTGTTTCTCTTTAACGGTCCTTTGGTTCGTCAGTGCTCTCGGGGTCCTCGAAGCCAACAAGCGCTTGAAAAATTTTTGAGAATTCTTAAAGTACTAGGCAGCGTGAGAAGAAACACTTACAACTTTGGGCCATTCCAACTTGATATTGTGGAGCAAGTGCTGCTACTCGACGGTAGGTCTCTGCCACTGAAGCCCAAGGTATTTGAAGTGTTGTCGGTGCTTGTCCAGAATAGCGGTCGACTCGTTTGCAAAGATGAACTGATGAAGCAGGTGTGGGCGGATAGCTTCGTTGAGGAAGGCAATCTCGCTGTCAGCATCTTCGAGATCCGGAAGGTCTTGGGCGCGAGTTCAAACGGACACAAGTACATCGAGACTGTGCCGCGCCGCGGATATCGCTTTGTATCGTGTGCAACGGATGCTGCAGAGCGGACGTCGTCGCAAGCGGACGGCGCCGATATCGACACTCAAATGTTGTCGAGGCCTTTAGCTGGATACCCAAGCACGACCAAAGGATCAATCGCGGTGCTTCCGTTCAAGTTTATTGGCGGCCCAGGCAACGAATACTTAGGTCTGGGCATGGCGGATGCACTGATAACGAGGCTTAGCAACTTAAGACAGGTGATTGTCCGACCAACGAGCGCGGTTCGCAAGTACACTGGCGCGCAGGATTCTGTCACGGTAGGTAGAGAATTGGGAGTTGAATGGGTGCTGGATGGAAGCATACAGAAGTCACGCAAGAGAATACGAGCAACAGTTCAGCTCGTTAATGTGGTTGATGGCGTCTTGCTATGGGCAGAAAAATTCGACGAGAAGTTCACGGATATTCTGGCGGTTGAAGACTCAGTTTCTGACCAAGTGTCACGAGCACTCGCACCAAAGCTAACTGGCGAGGAAAAGAGGGCCTTGACGAAACGGTACACCGATAACCCTCAGGCGTACGCGGACTACTTGAGAGGTCGCTATTTTCTAGACAAGAGAACAACCGAAGGATGCAGGAGGAGTATAGACTGCTTTGAGCAGGCCATCGCAATCGATCCGGTGTACGCCCTCGCACACGCAGGACTGGCCGGTTGTTATGTTACTCTTAGCACAATACTCCCATCTCAGGAGTGGATTTCAAGCGCCGAGCGGTCCGCTCTAAGCGCGTTGAAACTTGATGGGAACCTTGGCGAGGCTCGCGCATCTTTGGGTTACGTGAAGACTCGGCAATGGAATTGGCGTGCAGCTCAAATACAATTCAAGACTGCTATTGAGCTCAATCCGAACTGCGCAGCTTCGCGCGCCTCGTACGCTATATATCTTGCCGAGGTGGGACGTCCCTCTGAAGCGCTCAAAGAAATTACCAAAGCGCACGCCCTCGACCCCCTCTCACTTACAATAAACTCTCAATTCGGATCCATTTATTATATGGCGAGACGCTACGAGAAAGCGTTGCAGCAGTTACGCAGGACCCTTGAATTCGATTCGAATTTTGCCGTGACGCACTTCATTTTAGGATATGTTCTAGAAGCCCTCGGCGAATATGAGGAAGCCGTACAAGAATATCACTATTCGCAGGACGGCCTGGGAAATCGCGCAGAATTCGTTGCGTGCGTTGGTCGCGTCGATGCTTTTTCGGGCAGGCGAAAACAAGCTTTCTGCGCTATCGACGAGTTGAAAAGTCTGTCTCAATCAAGCTATGTCCAGCCCAACCTCATCGCGCTAATTTACGCTGCTCTGGGAGACAATGACGAAGCGTTCAGATGGCTCGAACGCGCATTCCGAGTGCAGGACGAAGATCTCTCTCTCCTTAAGGCCGACCCACGTTGGGATGTTCTTCGGGGTGACCGTCGGTTCAGAGGGCTCCTCCGACGAGTGGGACTAGACAATCTCAGTAGTTTCACGTCATCAGAATGACTGGTTTATCCTCTTATTGCGGTCACGCTGACCGAACCGCCGTACGCAAGATCGATCTCACCACTTAAGCAACCCCTGTTATTGCTTGAATAAGCGTAGCCGGATCTATCGGCACCAATTTTGAAAGAAATCTCACTACCAGACAATTCTATTTTCACCGGGAAGAACGCTGAGAGGCCGCGATAGATATGAACTGGCTGAAGGAAGATCTAAGACGGTACAACAAAAAGGGCATGCTCGTGCTCGTAGGTCTCACCTTGGTGTGCGTCGTGCTGCTCACGATTGCAACCGCTGAGGTCGTTACTGGCGGCTCTAAAAAGTTACTGGTTTGGCTACTCTTAACTATTATAGTAGCAAAGATCTCATCTCAACATGCTCTGAAGTTTTTCAAGAATGGCAGTGGCGCCTCGTTCGGAGATGCGCTGATATTTCTCGCAATCATCCTCTTAAGCCCATATCACGGTACTCTACTCGGCGTGGTCGATATGTTTGTTTCGAGCTGGAGACTCAGGCTCAAGGCGACGAACTACTTGCTCAACTTGGCTAATATGGCAATCGCCGTATATGCTTCAGGGCGAGCTTACCACGAAATTGCGCAGTTTCTTGAGACGTCTGCATTTCTGGGCACATCCGGCCGAAGCGCCCTTGTCTTCGCCGTTCCCGTAGTCGTGATGGCGCTCGCCTATTATGCGTTGCAGGTTGCAGTGTTGGCCCTTGTTTCGCTATTCACTTCGTTTGTCAGGATTAAGGAGAGAATTCGCGATACCTTTCCTTGGGAGCCAGTCTCATTACTGGCTTGCGCTATTGTCGCTGGCCTAACGAATTACTCAATTGTTCACTTTGGCGCCTTACCAACAGGGATGATAATGTTGGCGGTTCTGCCCATCCCAATTGTCATCTACTATGCATTCAAGACCTATCACGAGAAGCTTGATGAACAGGACAAGCACTACGAGAAACTAACCAGCGTTTACGATTCGATCCTCGAAATGCTCGCGATGGCGATCGACGCAAAGGATGATGTCACTCACGATCATATTCAACGGGTGAAACTGTTTGCTCGCCGAATGGGCGAAGCTGTAGGACTGTCCGAACTTGAGATCGAAGCACTCAAGGCTGGGGCCTTGCTTCACGACATTGGCAAAATTGGAGTACCAGCTTA
>Ga0075418_10009617_pt1 | contig 10843 bp, 10 predicted proteins | sample SoiMetdeltSBSDD2_FD_81776 | JGI IMG/M metagenome (GOLD analysis project Ga0075418, IMG submission 81776) | Bulk soil microbial communities from a Populus tree surrounding site in Tennessee, USA - Soil MetaG P. deltoides SBSDD2 | ecosystem: Environmental > Terrestrial > Soil > Tree plantation...
ATCGTCCACCGCCGGGATTTGCGGACCGAAGTGGCGAGGATTATTGACTATTGCGAATGCTCATAGTGCGGAACGAATCATCATTCCGCATTCGAAAGGGTGCCCCGTGGGCTTGTTCTCCCGATTGTTCGGCCGCGGCACGACGAAAAGTGCCGCCCGCCCGGCAGCAAGAAAGAAGAAGAAGGAAAAAGTCCCCATTGCGGACATGGCCAAGCGCTGGGACCTGCGCGGCCGGACCGGCCAGGGCAGCATGTCGAAGGTGTACCACGCTTACGACAAGAAGATCGGGCGCATGGTTTGTTTGAAAGTGCTGGACAAAGTCAAGACAGCCAAGTTCGAGGAGCGCTTCAGCAACCAGGGGCTGGACAAGCCGTCTGAAGGCGCCATCTGCATGGCCATCAAGCACCCCAACTGCGTGGCGACGTACGAGCACGGCAGGACGACCAAGGGCGAACCCTACCTCGTGATGGAGTGGATCGAGGGGCTGGGTCTGAACTACTTGATCGAAACGCGGAGCCCGCAGCTCAAAGGAAACCGGCTCAATTACCTGAAGCAGCTTTGCGACGCGGTCGAGCACCTGCACCAGCAGAAGTTCCTGCACCGGGACTTGTGCCCGCGAAACGTCATGGTGACCAAGGACGGGCTGGTCAAGCTCATCGACTTCGGGCTGACGGTTCCGTACACGCCCGACTACTGCAGGCCCGGCAACCGGACCGGCACGGCCGACTACCTGGCCCCCGAGATTGTCCGGCGACAGACCACGGACCACCGCGTAGACGTGTTCGCACTCGGGGTCACCGCGTTTGAGATCTTCACGGCCCAGCTCCCGTGGGAACGGTCGGTGTCGAGCGAGGAGACGCTCCGGCGGCGGCTGAACACCCCGGCGCGCGATCCGAAGGACCTGAATCCGGAATTGGACGACGACTTGTGCGCCGTCCTGCGGAGGGCGATCGCCAAGGAACCGACGGCGCGTTACGCGTCTGCCCAGGCGTTCCGCGAGGCGCTCGAACATCTGAAACGCGACGACTATTGAGATTGCTGATTTGCGATTGCGACCACAACGACCGCGGCAAGTGCTGCCGTCTCGATCCGCAGAACGCGCGGCCCGAGCGACAGCATCTCCCACCCGGCGGTCCGTCCCACCTTCACTTCGGCATCGGTGAATCCGCCCTCGGGGCCGATTGCAACTAACGCACCCCCCGCAAGTGACTTCGCGGCGCCGATCGCGGATGCTTCACCGGGATGTGCGATGAACCGCGCGCCCGACTGCACGCCACACCAGGCGAGCCACTCGACCGGACCGTGGACCCGCATCAGGACGTTCCGCCCAGACTGCTTGCTCGCCTCGATGACCGCCCGGCGCAGCTTGTCGGCCTTGGCGTCGGTGGCCTTCACCACACCGCGTTCGGTGATGAGTGGGGTGAAGTCAGTCACGCCTAGCTCGGTCAGTTTTTCGATCAGAAAGTCACCCCGGTCGCCTTTGGGTAAGGCGGCAGCGATGTGCAGTGGGAATCCCAATTCGCGGTCGGGCGATTCGACGCCGATAACCTGAAGAGTGACCTGCTTTTTCGCCAAACCGACAACGCGCGCGGGGTATTCGTGTCCGTCGCCGTTGAAGAGGATCACGACATCCCCCACGGCGAAGCGTCGGACTGCGGCCAGGTGGTGGGCCTCTGAAGCGGTCAGGGTGACGTTATCGGGTCCCAGCGGGCCGTTGAAAAAGAATCGGTCGGACACAAGGAAAACTCGGGTTTATTCCGCGACACGACTTGGGTTAGAGTAGTGCCCGGACCCCGGCTGGACGCCGCCGACACCCACGGAGGGGAGGGACATGGCCACGCCGACGCCCGCTGCCCAAGCCGCCCACCTGCCGACTCGCCAGCAGCTCGACGAGATCGATGCCCTGCTGCGACGGATGCTGGCCCTACCACCGCTGGCCGGCGAGGCCGCGAACGATTCGGCGACTCCTCCGCCCGCCCCCACGGCCCCGCCCGCGCCGGTCAGCTACCCGGCGGCGATCCGCGAAGTTCCGCCGCCGCGGCCGCCGGCACCCGGCGACCCGGTTGTCCAGGAGTGGCGGGTGGGTCTACCACAGCCCCCGTCGCTGGTCGCGTGGGGTTCACCGGTGCCGCTAGCGACGCTGGCCGAAGCCCCATACCAGCCGACTGATCCTCCCGTCCCGCAGTACGCGCCGCCGGGATATTACCCCCCCGCGGCGCTGCCGCTGCCGGTCACCAATCCAGACGCGGCCGTCCCGGCGACACCGAACTCGGCGCCGCCTGTCTCTCCACTCTGGTGGCCCCTCATCGTGCTCAATGTGACGTTCAACGTCCTCACCCACCTGCTTGGGCCCCTCGGCACGTGGCTCCGCGGATCGGGGCGGTCGGTCATGGGCTGGCTCGGGATCGGTATGATCCTGGCCGCGGTGGTCTGGGCCGCGGGCGAGTGGTATGGCTACGACTGGCCGAAGATGGACGCGTCCGGAATCAAGGCCAAGCTCGGGCTCGACCGGTAACAGGCTGCCCTGGGAGAATGGTCCGCGCCTCGTAAGATAAGACCCGGCCCGGCGAAGTACTTGTGGCCGGTCCCTCCCCCCGCGCTCGAACCACGGCCGTATGTCGTCCTCCAAACCGACCGAACCTCCACCGCCGCCCGTCAAGCTGGACTTTGTCGCGGCGTTCCTCAGCTATTTGATTCCGGGGCTGGGCCAGCTCACACAGGGTCGGGTGCGCAAGGGACTGCTTTATCTCATCTCCCTGTATGCGCTCTTCTTCTACGGCATGTACCTGGGGAGCTTCAAGAACGTCTACCTACCGGACTACCACCCGAATGAGCCGACTGTGAACCGGCTGGCCTCCGACCTTTACACCCGTTTCCAGTTCGTCGGCCAGTTCCCGATCGGCATGGCGGCCTGGCCGGCTGTTTATCAGTACGTCGTGTATGACGCGCGGGACGACGGTAATCCACCGCTCAAAGGCTGGATGCGTGCCCCAAGCATGGAGAAGATCAACGAACTGCAACGAGACGGGGACAAGACCTGGGATCTCGGGTGGGTGTACACGGTGATCGCCGGCGTGTTGAACGTGTTAGTGATCTACGACGCCCTCGCCGGGCCCGCGTTCCGCGAGGTGAAGGCGGCCCCGCCGCAAGGGGCGCCGACGCCGTGAACATCTACATTCACCTGCCGATATTGATCGTCGTGGTCAGCCTGGTCTACAGCGCAACGCGGCACGACAACTGGAATAAGATCGTCCGCGAAGCGCTCCACTGGGGGGTCCGGATGACGACCTTCCTCTTCGTGATCGGGGCCATTCTCTTCGTCCTGTCCACATTTCTGTAATGCGCAACAAAAAGACCGGGCCAGTTGGCCCGGTCTGAGTGCTCTCGCTTTGCTCGTCGGTCTTATTCGCCCATCCGCATTCCCATGTTCATCATCCCCATCCGGCTCATGTAGCGCCGGGCGAGTTCCTTGGCTTGCTCGAGAGCCGTGTCAAACTGCCGGTCGCGGTCTGGAATCAGCTGGTCCGGCGTTACCCCGACGCCCGTGATCGGCGCGCCGCTGGGAGCGATTAGCCGGGCGAGAGTGATTCGCACGGCGGCCCGCGGGCGCGGCTTGCCAGTCTCCGAATCCACTTCCTCCGCCGTGGTAAAGGTAATGACCTTTTGCACGGTCCCCTTGCCGAAGGTCGCGGTGCCGACGAGTTTCCCTCGGTGATTGTCGCGCAAGGCCACGGCTAACACCTCCGCGGCACTGGCCGTCTCACCGTCCACGAGCACCACCAACGGCAGGTCGGACGCGGCGTTGCCGGTCGTGGAGGTGTAGACCTTGTTGGCATCGTCGTGCTGGCCCTGGGCCGTGACGATGATTCCGCCCGGCAGGAACTTCTCGGCCGTCTTGACTGCGGCCGTAAACAGGCCGCCGGTATTGCCCCGCAGGTCCAGAACCAGGGCCCGCGTCGACCCCATCGCGGTCAGGTCCTTCAGGGCGTCTTCGACTTCTTGCGGCGTGGACGGCTGGAAGTGGGTGATCCGCATATAAGCGACCCCGCCCTCGACGAGCGGCACGTGAACGGACATTTGGTGCGGTCCGGCCGATTCCGCCATGTACTGGCTGGCCGACAGGTAGGCCGAATACTCGTCGAGGCAGTTGCACGCTCCGCAGATGAACTCGCAGACGACCGGGTTTATGCTCCGCAAGCCGAGCAAGCGCTTTGAAGTGGCGCCGATTTCCGCAACCAACTCGAATGCCTGACGGGGCGTGGTCACTTCGCGGCCGGTCCAGGCCTTGCGGAGGCCGTCGCGGAACCGGCCGACGCCGGACTCGTCCGGGCCCTTCACGTGCTGGGTGACGAAATTCGGGTCGCCAAGCGCGGCGAGGTATTCCTCCAATCCCTGGGCGAACAGGCGCGTGGTGGTCACCTTGTCCATGTCCACGTAGTGGGCCTGGATCTTGACCAGCACCTCGTGGTAGAGGGCTAGCACATCCGCCGAAGTCATGGCCAGGATTCGCGACTGGAATTGCGGGTCGCGGTGCCGGTTGGCCTGGAGGGCCTGGCGGACTGATTTGCGAAGTTCGTCCAGCAGGTCGGCGTCGTTCGGGAACTCTTTGAGTCCGCGGAGACTGGCCTGGACCGCCTCCTCAGGTTTGTTCTTCTGACGAAGTTCGCGCACCGTCCGGATCGACTCTTCGCGAGTCGAGGTCGGGGAGGCGGAGTCGCTGGATTGAGCGAGTGCGACGCTCGGGGTCAGGGCGAGGGCCAAAACTAGCCCAGCGGCCCGGAGCGGTAATCGGTGGGTCACAATCCCGGCCTCCCGAATAGTTGGAGGTTGGGAGAGGGAGTGATGAATCGATCATCACTATAACGGACCGGCGGCCCGGCCGTCAAACGGCGAATGCCGGATTTACCCGGACGTTACAGACCGCCCAGTCGCCCTCTCGCCTGTAAGACGACAGGGCGGCCTGGTCGTTTTGAGAAATCTGCCGGCAAGTCGCGTCCGGCCATTTTTGGTTGCCGGCTTCTCCCCTGCCCTTTAGACTGCGACACACCTGCAACTCGTCTCTCCCGGAGTCACGCCGCATGGCGTCCGCAACGACTTCGCCGCCGGCCAACGGCAGCGTCCGCTTCCGATTGTGCCTGATGATGTTCCTTCAGATCTTTATCTGGGGGGCGTGGTTTGAACTCGGATTCGACTACATCCCGAGCCTCGGGTTCGCCGGGTGGCAGAATGCGATGATCTTTGGCGCGTTCAACATCGGCGCGGTCGTGGCCCTGCTCTTCAGTACCCAGTTCGCCGACCGGAAGTTCGCGGCCGAGAAGTTCCTCGGTGTCAGCCATGTCATCGGCGGCGCCGCCATCCTCGGATTATTCTTCCTCCAGGTGCCGGTGGGCACGAACGTCGGCGAAGTGACGTCGGTGCGGATCGAGGGAAAGGGGCCGCTCCCCGGGAGCGGCGTCGGGGAACTACCCGATAAGAGACGCGTGCTGGTCGAGAACGCGATCGACAGCGACGCCGACGACAAGACGGCGATGACCCCGGAACAACAGTTGCGGCTGGACGCATATGTCGCGGCCACGCCAGAGGAACGCGAGCAGAAGAAGCTCGGCGAGGGGCTGGGCAAGGCGACCACCTTCTGGGCCGTGTTCGAGAAGCAGCGGAACGAGTACGACGCGGCCACCGAGGAGGAGCGGAAGGACAAGAAAGTGAAGGACCCGCGATTCCTCAGCACGTTTCTGGTGAAGGAGTCGAAGCCCGACCAACTGACCGGCAACGCCAAGTCGCCGCTGGCCCCGTTCTGGCTGTTCTTTGTCTTGATGTTGGTGCACTGCGTCTTCTACGTTCCGACCGTGTCGATCACCAACTCGATTGCCTTTGCCAACCTGAAGGACCCGGCCCGGCAGTTTGGCCCGGTACGGGTGTGGGGGACGATCGGCTGGATCGTCGCATCGTGGCCGTTCATCTTCATCCTGGTGAACTGGGCCAAGGTCCCCAGCATGAGCGAAGTCGGATTCGTGGACTGGCTTGGGACAGCGCTGGGCACGTCGAAGGAGGGAGCTGAGGCGTCGGCGGCGCAGCGGTACATCTTCCTCGTCGCGGGCATTGCCTCGTTTGTATTGGCCGCGATCAGCCCGATGTTGCCGCACACCCCGCCCCGGCCCGCGACTGGCGCCGACTCCCTTGCCACGCTCAAGGCGGCGCGGCTGCTCAAGCACGGGTTCGTGGCGGTCCTGTTCCTGGTGACATTCATCGACGCGGCCGTCCACCAGAGCTTCTTTTACTGGACCGCATCGTTCCTGAAGACCGACGTGCACATCCCCCCGAATTGGGTCCCGCCGGTGATGAAGATCGGACAAATCGCCGAGATTCTGACCATGCTGATCCTGGGCTACGTGCTCAAGAGTCTCGGCTGGCGCACGACGATGATCTTCGGCGTCCTCGGCCACGCGGCCCGGTTCACGGTGTTCGCCTTCTACCCGGAGCCGTGGGCGGCCGTCACGGTGAACGTGCTGCACGGCATCTGCTACGCGTTCTTCTTCGCGACCGTTTACATCTTCGTGGACGAGTTCTTTCCGAAGGACGTTCGCAGCAGTGCCCAGGGGTTGTTCAACGTGTTGATTCTGGGCATCGGGCCGTTCGTCGCAAACCTGATCTGCGGGCAGCTAGGCGTGATCTACAAAGTCGGCGACAAGCTGAATTACCATGCCATTTTCCAGTACTCGATGGGGGCCGCCCTCGCCGGGGCGATCATCCTGGCCCTCTTCTTCCACCCGCCGAAGGAAAGCTTGAAGGAGCTGCACATCGACAAGCCGGAGGAGATGGCCCCGCCGGTCGCGTGAGAGTATGGGCGAACGTCGGCGTGAGCCCGACATGTTTGGTTGGGGCCAGACTCGTCGGGCTCACGCCTCGACGCTCGCCCTTATAATGCCCCCATGACCGACGCGCGCACCCCCGTCACCGTCCTGACCGGGTTCCTCGGGGCCGGCAAGACCACGCTCCTCAATCACATCCTCACCGCCCAACACGGCAAACGGATCGCGGTCATCGAGAACGAGTTCGGCGAGGTCGGGGTCGATCAGGACCTCGTCATTGGCGCCGAGGAAGAGATCTTCGAAATGAACAATGGGTGCATCTGCTGCACCGTCCGCGGGGATCTGATCCGCATCCTGGGAAACCTGATGAAGCGGAAGGACAAGTTCGATTACATTCTCATTGAGACCACGGGCCTGGCCGACCCGGGCCCGGTCGTCCAGACGTTCTTCTTTGACGATGAGATCAAGGAGAAGGTCCGGCTGGACGGCGTGGTGACTGTTGTCGATTGCAAGCACGTGGCGCTGCACTGGCACGACCGCGAGGTGAAGGAGCAGATCGCCTTCGCCGATCTGGTGCTATTGAACAAGACCGACCTCGCGACCCCGGTCGAAGTCGATCTGCTGGAGCGGCGAATCAAGGGGATGAACGCGACCGCCCGCGTGTTCCGTACTCAGAAGGCCATCACGGATATCAACAACCTGCTCGGAATCCAGGGTTTCAACCTCGAGCGCATCGAACAGATTGACCCCAAGCGGGTCGCGGAAGAGCACCACCACAATCACGAGCCGGGCGACGAGTGCGCACCGGACTGCAACCACCACCACGAGAAAGGCCACGTTCACGATGAGGCTATCACGTCAATTGGCATCGAAGTCGAGGGCGATCTGCGAGCCAACCGGGTCAACGAGTGGTTGACCGACCTGATGGCCACGAAGGGCCCGGACCTGTACCGCTTCAAGGGCGTCCTGAGCCTGAAGGGCGACCCGAACAAGTTTGTCTTCCAGGGGGTGCACATGTCGCTGGACGGTACGCCCGGCTCACCGTGGGGCACCTCGAAGCGCGTCAACAAACTCATCTTCATTGGAAAAGATCTGGACCGGCAAGCGATTGAAGCTGCCTTCCGGAATTGCCTGGCCTAACGCGGATTGCGGTGGACTCGTAGCAATTGGATAAGGCCGGCAGATTCTGCGGTCGTCTCACAACTTGAATCGCAATCCCCGGCCCGCGGAGATTGTCATTGTGCCCGTGTCGGTTGCCCCGGCCACAGCCGCCGGTTCGTTGAACGCCCGTTGAATCCTGCGCTTCTCCCTCTCACATTCTCAAGCTGGGTCGGCCGCGCGCTCGATTTGAGGGTGCTTGCCCGGCCTTCCTCCGACGCGCGACCCGACCGCTGGGCAGATCCACCTATGAGGCTCAACCGGCATGACCGATGCGACCCTCCCGCTGCCGCTGCATCTCGGGTTCCTCACCGTCTTCGCGGAGGGGACCGGGTTTCTCGGCGGCTACCTGGTGACCAACTCCTGGGGACGGCCGATCGAATTCCGCCTGAGCACCGCCGTCCAGCCCAATCGCGTTCAACAAATCCTCTACGGTGCCACACTCACTGACTACCTTTGTGCCGATCTCATCGGGAAAACCCTGATCGAAAAGTCTGCCACTCCGATTCAGCTTCTGGTGACCGACTCCGTCCACGTGTTGCCGATTCGCACGCGGGTCGATGTCCCGGTCGTCGCCGTGCTCCCCGGCGAGCCGCCAGCGGCCGCGACTACTGACCGAGCCCTGGCAGCACTTACGCATCCGCGGTCGTCCGTACCACTTCTGTTCCGTCTGGAGCACCCCGGGGACGAGGGCGCTGTGCGCGCCATCCTCGACCGTCTGGACGCGGCCCTCGACCTGTCCGAGCCCTTCGGCCGCATTCGCGAGGCCATGACCGAGGCGCGAAAGATGGGAGTCACCAGCCGTGCGGCTTGATCCGCCCGACGCCGACGAGGCAGCTTCCGTCGATCCACCGGGGGCCACAACGATCATTCCGTTCGACGCAACACGTCGGATCGGCTGCGGGGAAATTGGTCCGTGCGTCCGTCCGCTCGAGCTGAATGTCACCTTTTCGGTGAGCGGGCTTCCGCGATTCGAAACATCGCTGGTCCCGTCCAGCCGCGAGGCCCGGCTGTTGAGCGATCCGCCCTGGGTCCGCGGCGTCGGGCCGCTCGAGCTTTGCGTTCAGACGGACGGTTGGAAGTTCCCGGCACCGCCGACTGACGTCGCTCCGTGCCCGAGCGGTCCGCACGGCGCACGGGACGAACGCAATTCGAACCGTTGGCCCGCAACGCAACGACCGCCGAAGGTTCGACCGAAGCCGACGGCCGACACGGTACTGTTCAAGGACCGGTTGCTCTACCTGCTCCAGCCTCCGATCGACCATTTGATCGGCACCCGCACGGTCGAAGTGCCGTTCCAGCCCTTCCCTTATCAGCTTGAAGGCATCGCGTTCCTGATGCCGCGACACGCGGCCCTCCTGGCCGACGAGATGGGACTCGGCAAGACGGCCCAGGCGATCCTCGCGATCCGGCTATTGATTCAGGCGGGGCTGGTCCGCAAGGTGCTGATCGTTTGCCCCAAGCCGCTCGTTTTCAACTGGGCCCGTGAACTGAAGCTTTGGGCCGCGGACCTGCCGTTTGAGGTGTTTGCTGGCGATATCCATTCGCGGCGGGCCACCTGGTACGTGTCCAACTGCCCGGTCAAGTTGATCAATTACGAGCTGTTGACCCGCGATGCCGAGTTTGTGGAGGACGGCCGGGCTGCGTTCGACCTGGTCGTGCTCGACGAAGCCCAGCGGATCAAGAACCGCGAGTCCAAAACAGCGCAGGCGGCGCGCTCGATTCAGCGCACCCGGTCGTGGGCGCTCACGGGCACTCCAGTCGAAAACCGGCCCGAGGATCTGATCCACATCTTCGAATTCCTCGACCCGGGCCGGGTCCCGCAAGACACCCCGGTGAGGCGGCTGCCGCAATTGACCGGCGATTCGGTGCTGCGACGGACGAAGGAGGACGTTCATGCCGACATTCCGGCCAAAGTCATTCGCGACCTGCCGCTGGAACTGACCGCGGCCCAGCGCGAGGCCTACGACCTCGCGGAGAACGAGGGCGTGGTTCGATTGAACGATCTGGGCGACACCATCACGGTCCATCACGTCTTCCAGCTCGTTATGCGGCTGAAGCAAATCTGCAACTTTGATCCGGTGACCGGCGCCAGCGCCAAGCTCGAGCAGCTTCTGGCCGATATGGAGGAGGTCGCGGCGAACGGGCGCAAGGCGATTGTCTTTTCCCAGTGGGTCGAGCCGCTGGAGATCCTGGCCCGCGCGCTCGCCGAGTTCGGGCCAATGGAATTCCACGGCAAGGTGCCGGCTAGCCAGCGACCGACGATCATCGACCGGTTCCGGACTGACTCCACCCGACACGTGATGTTGATGAGCTATGGCACGGGGAGCGTCGGGCTGAACCTGCAATTCGCCAGCCATGTGTTCCTGTTCGACCGTTGGTGGAACCCGGCAGTCGAGGATCAGGCCATCAACCGAGCCCACCGGATCGGTCAAATCAGTTCGGTGACGGTCACTCGTTTCCTGGCCGAAAACACGATCGAGCAGCGCATCGCGCAGGTGTTAGAGGCGAAGCGGAAGATGTTTGCCGAACTGCTGGAACAGAACGGTCCGCCGCCGGCGCTCGGGTTGTCGGAGGACGAAATTTTCGGCCTGTTCGATATCCGGGCAAGGCCCAAGAAAAATGCTGGTTAACCGCGACGCGGACACTTTACGGAGCGGAGCGCGGGACGTGTCGGCTCGGGGACGAGGTTACAGCTCCATGGACCTGGTACACCTGCGCTCCGCATTACAACGCCTCCGCGTCGCGGCTAACCGCAATACCGTTCGGTTAGGCGCAAGTCACAGCCTTTTGGTAGCTTGTGGGTGCTGAGCCTCAAGTACCAAGAAGGACTGTGACTATGCGGCAGCAAGGACGCTGTACGTTGCCCGCCGACG
>Ga0075418_10009619_pt1 | contig 10841 bp, 11 predicted proteins | sample SoiMetdeltSBSDD2_FD_81776 | JGI IMG/M metagenome (GOLD analysis project Ga0075418, IMG submission 81776) | Bulk soil microbial communities from a Populus tree surrounding site in Tennessee, USA - Soil MetaG P. deltoides SBSDD2 | ecosystem: Environmental > Terrestrial > Soil > Tree plantation...
GCGCCGGTCATCGAGCAGGCGATCGCCGGCAGGAAAATCGAAGTCATCGATGTCGAGGATCCGGAGTTCACCGGCGGCAAGCGCCTTGGCGCGAAGACCTACGAGGAGCTGCTCGCGGAAGGGGACGCGAACCCCTCGTGGCGCTGGCCCGCCGACGAGTGGGAAGCGATCTCGCTCAATTACACCTCGGGCACAACCGGCAACCCGAAAGGCGTGGTCTACCACCATCGCGGCGCGTATCTGAACGCGGTGGGCAACATCCTCGTCTGGGGCATGCCGCACCATTCGGTGTACCTGTGGACGCTGCCGATGTTCCACTGCAACGGCTGGTGCTTTCCGTGGACCATGGCGGCGAACGCGGGCACCAGCGTCTGCCTGCGCAGGGTCGAGGCCGGCCCGATCTTCGACCTCATCCGCAAGCACAAGGTCACGCACTACTGCGGCGCACCCATCGTGCACCAGATGCTCATCAACGCGCCCGACGAAATGAAGCGCGGTATCGACCACAAGGTGAGCGCGCTCGTCGCCGCGGCCGCGCCGCCGGCGTCGATGATCGAAGGCATGCAGAAGATGGGCTTCGATATCACCCACGTCTACGGCCTCACCGAGACGTATGGTCCCGCCACGGTCTGCGCGAAGCACCCGCAATGGGACGAGCTGCCGCTCGGCGAGCAGGTGCGCCTGAACGGGCGCCAGGGCGTGCGCTACACAGTCGAGGAGGGGCTCACCGTGATGGATCCCGACACCATGAAGCCCGTGCCGGCGGACGGCGAGACCATGGGCGAGATCATGTTCCGCGGCAACATCACCATGAAGGGGTACCTCAAGAACCCGAAAGCGACGCGCGATGCCTTTGCCGGCGGCTGGTTCCATTCCGGCGACCTCGCGGTGATGCACCCCGACGGCTACGTAAAAATCAAGGACCGCTCGAAGGACATCATCATCTCGGGCGGCGAGAACATCTCTTCGCTCGAGGTCGAGGACGTGCTCTACCGCCATCCGGCCGTGATGGCGGCCGCCGTGGTCGCGCGTCCCGATGACAAATGGGGCGAGACGCCGTGCGCGTTCGTGGAACTCAAGCCCGGCGCCAAGGTCTCGCAAGAAGAGCTGATCGAGTTCTGCCGCGGGCAGATGGCGAAGTTCAAGGCGCCGCGCGCCGTCGTGTTCGGCGAGCTGCCCAAGACCTCGACCGGCAAGATCCAGAAGTTCTTGCTGCGCGAAAAGGCGAAATCCACCGCCGCCATCGATACATGAGCGCTTTGCCGCAAACCGAGCAGCCCGTCCTGCTGCGCGAGGACCGCGACGGCGTCTGCACGCTCACCATGAATCGGCCGCAGCAGATGAACCTGCTGACGGGCGAGATGCTGACCGCGTTGCAGAAGGAGTTCGACGCCCTGAAGTCGGACCGGAGCGTCCGCGTGGTCGTGCTCGCCGGCTCCGGCAAGGGTTTCTGCGCCGGGCACGACCTCAAGGAGATCAAGGCGCTCAAGGAACTCGCCAAGATCGAGGCGCTCTTCGGCCAGTGCAGCCGCATGATGCAGACCATTCCGCAACTTCCGCAGCCGGTGATCGCGCGCGTGCACGGCGCTGCCGCCGCCGCGGGATGCCAGCTCGTCGCGCAATGCGACCTCGCCATCGCCGCCGACGTGGCCAAGTTCGTGACCAGCGGCGTGACCTGGGGATTCTTCTGCTCGACGCCCGGCGTGGCGGTCGGCCGCAACCTAAAGCGCAAGCACGCGATGGAGATGCTCCTCACCGGCGAGCCGATCAGCGCGCAGCGCGCGCTCGAATGGGGTCTGGTGAATCGCGTGGTGCCGCTCGCGGAGCTCGATGCTGAGCTTTCGAAGCTGGCCACGCTGTTGGCGTCCAAGCCGCCCGCCACCGTCGCGGCGGGCAAGCGCGCGTTCTACCAGCAGATGGATCTTGGCCTCGAGCAGGCCTACGCGCTCGCCTCCGGCATCATTTCCGCGAGCTTCGCGCACGACGAGGGGCGCGCCGGAATGGACGCCTTCATCGAGAAGCGCCCGCCGCCGAAGCACTAACGCGTTTTCCCTTTTGCGCTTTCTAAGCGAGCTCTTCGCGAACAACCGCGCCTGGGCGGAGCGCATGACGCGCCAGGACCCGCAGTTCTTCGCGCGCCTCACGAAGCAGCAGGCGCCGGAGTATCTCTGGATCGGCTGCTCCGACAGCCGCGTGCCGGCGAACGAGATCGTCGGGCTGCCGCCGGGCGAGCTCTTCGTCCACCGCAACGTCGCCAACGTCGTGGTGCACGCCGACGTCAACTGTCTTTCCGCCATGCAGTACGCGGTCGACGTGCTGAAAGTGCGCCACATCATTGTCTGCGGCCACTACGGCTGCGGTGGCGTGCTCGCCGCGCTGCGCGACGACCGGATGGGGCTCGTCGACAACTGGCTGCGTCACGTGCAGGACGTGCGCTGGAAGCACAAGCCGACGCTCGAGGCGCTGCGCGGCGAGGCCGAGCGCCATGCGCGCCTTTGCGAGCTGAACGTCGTCGAGCAGGCGATCAACGTCGCGCAGACCACGGTGGTGCGCGACGCTTGGGCGCGCGGACAATCGCTGGTCGTGCACGGCTGGATCTACGACATCGCAGACGGCCTGCTCCGCGACCTCGGCGTGTGCCTTGCCGCAAGTTCGGATTTCCAATTCACAGACGGAGATAAAGCCAATGGCAACAAGCGCTGAGTGGCACGAGGACTACACGAAGATGAGCGAAGAGGCGCTCAACTTCTCGCGCGCGGTGAAGTCGGTGCAGGAGGAGCTGGAGGCGGTCGACTGGTACAACCAGCGCGCTCAGGCCACGACCGATCAGCAGCTCAGGCGCATCCTCGAGCACAACCGCGACGAGGAAATCGAGCACGCGATCATGGGGCTGGAATACCTGCGGCGCATGAACAAGGTGTTCGACGAGCACATGCGCACCTACCTCTTCACCGAAGGCGACATCACCGAGATCGAGGAGCACGCTACAACCACGCCGGGACCGGCAGCCCCTTCGCGGCCAAAAAGCCGCGGTTGAAGAGCTTGGACTGGTAGCGCGTCCCGGAGTCGGCGAGGATCGTCACGACGGTGTGGCCCTTGCCCAGCTCTTTGGCGAGCCGCACCGCGCCGGCGACGTTGATGCCGCTCGAGCCGCCGACGACCAGCCCCTCTTCGCGCACCAGACGGAAAATCCATTCCAGCGCTTCCTCGTCGGGGATGCGGTAGGCGTCATCCACAAGCGCGCCTTCCACGTTCTTCGTCACCCGCCCGAGGCCGATGCCTTCGGTGATGGAGCTGCCTTCGCTTTTGAGCTCCCGCCTCTTGAACCATGAGTACATCGCGGCCCCCATCGGATCGGAGGCCACGGTCCTCACCTTTGGGTTTTTCTCCTTCAGAAACCGCGACACGCCGGCGAGCGTTCCCCCCGTGCCGATCGCGCAGGTGAAACCGTCGACGCGCCCGCCGGTCTGCGTCCAGATCTCGGGGCCGGTGCTGCGATAGTGGCCGTCGCGGTTCGCGGTGTTGTCCCATTGGTTCGCCCAGAAGCCGCCGATCTCCTTCGCGAGGCGCTCCGAGACGTGGACGTAGTTGTTCGGGTCCTTGTACGGCACCGCGGGCACCTCGCGCAGCTCCGCGCCGCAGAGCCGCAGCATCGCCTTCTTCTCCTCGCTCTGCGTCTCCGGAATGACGATCACGGTGCGGTAGCCGCGCGCGTTGCCGACAAGCGCGAGCCCGATGCCGGTGTTGCCTGCAGTGCCCTCGACGATGACGCCACCGGGCTTTAGCACGCCGCGCTTCTCGGCGTCGAGGATCATGTAAAGCCCGGCGCGGTCCTTTACCGACCCGCCGGGATTGAGGAACTCGGCCTTGCCGAGGATCTCGCAGCCGGTGGCCTCCGATGGTCCGCGCAGGCGGATGAGCGGCGTGTTGCCGATCGCGCCGACCAGCCCGTCGCGGATGCCGCTCACTCGATGCGGATTCCCGCCTGCCGGACCACCTTCTCCCAGCGCGCCAGGTCGGCGCGGATCTGCTCAGCGAACTGCTCGGGCGCGTTGGCGACCGGCTCGATGCCGAGCGTCGCATAGCGCTCTCGCGTCTCCGGCTCGGCGAGTACCGCGGCGATCTCTTTCTGGAGTCTCGCCACCACCGGCGGCGGCGTCTTCGCCGGCGCGAGGATGCCGACCCACGAGTCGACCACGAAACCTTCGAGCCCGTTTTCGACGAAGGTCGGCACGTCGGGCAGCGAGCCCGAGCGCCGCGCCGATGAGACGCCGAGCCCCTTCAGCTTTCCCGAGCGCACGAACTGCTGCGCGGTGGCGATCGCGGTGAAGACAAGCGGGATCTGCCCGCCGACGACATCGCCCATCGCCTGGCCGCCGCCCTTGTAGGGCACATGCGTGAGCGCGATGCCGGTGCGCTGCGCGAGAAGCTCGCCCGCGAGATGCGGCGTGCTGCCCGTTCCGGCGGAGCCGTACGAGAAGTTCTGCGTTTTCGCGATCGTCAGGAACTCGCGCAGGTCCTTCGCCGGTACCGACGGATGCGCGACGAGGATCAGCGTCGCATCGCCGAGCTTGGTCACCGGCACGAAATCGCGCAGCGTGTCGAACGGAAGCTTGGCGTACACGTGCGGGTTGACCACCATCGTGCCGTCGAAGCCGAGCAGCAGCGTGTAGCCGTCGGGCGCGGCCGCGGCGACCTGCTGCGTGCCGATGTTGCCCGACGCGCCCGGGCGGTTCTCCACGACCACGCTCTGTCCGAGGCGAGCACCCAGCTTGTCCGAGATCACGCGCGCGCTCGAATCGGCGACGCCGCCGGGCGAGAAGGGCACGATGATGCGCACCGGCTTCGAAGGGAAAGGCTGCGCGGCGGCCGCGACGCAGAAGAGGCTTGCGATGAGGAGGAGAAGAAGAGGGCGCATAGGGCGGCTTATATCACGGTAATATCTTCCCCCCGAGAGGAGGAGTTCATCATGAAAGCAATCCGCAGTGCGGCGCTCGCCTGCGCGCTCGCGCTCGCCGTCGCGCCGGCGCTTGGCCAGTCGGTCAAGATCAAGCAGGGGATGCTGAACGTTCCGGCGCTCTCGCCGCTCTGGCTGCTGCCCGACGAGGCGAAGAAGCACGGCATCGAGATCGAGATGGTGATGTTCCAGCGCTTCGCCGACGCGCGCACCGCGCTCGCCTCCGGCGACATTCAGATCACCGCGTTCGGACCGCAGGACATTTCGCTCGCCCTTGGCGGCGGCGCCAAGAGCCTGGTCGGCGTAGCGGGCGTCGGCTCGGGCAACGATTGCCTGATCGTGCGCAAGGGAGAGGACATCAAGGACTGGAAGAGCGTAAGCGACAAGCGCATCGGCGTCGGCGCGGGCTCCATCTCGTGGCTCAAGTTCGCCGCTTCGGTGCAGGAGAACGGCCTGCAGTACAACAAGCTGAAAATCGTCAACATCGTCGGCGGCGGCGCGAACTACCTGAAGGCGCTGCAGGGCAAGGAGATCGACATGGCCGTGGTGTGGCAGCCGTTCTGCGCCCAGGCCATCGTCGACGGGATGGGCGCCTACCCGACGCTCGACCACAACCGCTCGAAGACCGTGGGCGGACTGATCTCAGTGCTCGCCGTGAACCGGCCCTTCATGGAAAAGAATCGCGACGCGGTGCACAAGCTCGTCGCCTCGTATGTGAGCGTGCTGGAACTAGCGCGCAAAGACACCGCGCGCTGGGCCAAGATCTACGCCGAGAAGGCCGGCCTGCCCGAGAACGTCGCGGCGGAGTCGATCCGCACGACGCGCCTCGACCCGACCATGCCCCTCGAGTCGATCAAGCGCATCTCGAAGTTCCTGTCCGATAACGGTGTCATTACGCGCGACGTGTCGGGCGAGATCGACCAGCATTACACGTACGAGTTCCTGTCCAAGGCGACGGGCAGGTCGCCGGAGCAGCTCGGCATCAAGCAATAAATTGCTGAAGCGCCTGCCGGCGCCGTGGCTGCTGGTGCTGCCGGCCCTGCTGGTGGCGCTCTGGCACTTTGCGGTCGAGCTGCGCTGGGTGGCCGAAGGCATCATTCCGTCGCCCGCGCAGGTCCTGCGCTCGTGGCACACGTGGATCTTCGGGTCGACGAGCGCCATGCTCTCGCCGTATTCCGGCACCTGGCTCGACAACGTTGCGTACTCCTCGCGCCGGGTGCTGCAGGGGTTCGGGCTCGCGGCGCTGGTTGCCATTCCGCTCGGCCTGCTCATCGGCTGGAGCCGCCTCGCGAACCGCGTCGTCGATCCGACCATCCAGCTGCTGCGGCCGGTGCCGATCACGGCCTGGCTGCCCTTCGCCATCGCCGTGTTCGGCATCTACGACGCGAGCGCGCTATTTCTGATCGGCCTGGGCGCCTTCTACCCGATCGTCGTGAACACCACGCACGGCGTGCGCGATACCAACCTCCTGCTCATGCGCGCGGCGCGCATGCTCGGCGCGGGCAGCGGCACGGTGCTCGCGAAAGTCGTGTTCCCGTCCGCGCTGCCGTCCATCTTCACCGGGCTGCGCCTGGGCATCGGCATCGCGTGGACGGCGGTGATCGTCGCCGAGATGATCGCGGTGAAGTCGGGGCTGGGGTACGTGCTCTGGGACGCCTACTATGTCGGCCGCATGGATATCTGCGTCGCGACCATGTTCTCGGTGGGCCTTCTCGGTTTCATATCGGACCGCCTCATTGTCTGGGCGGCGCGGCTCTTCCTGCGCTGGCGAACGCTCGAAGCGCACGCATGATCGAGATTCGCGCCGTGCACAAGGAGTTCGCCAAGGGCGAGCGGCGCGTGGTGGCGCTCGAGGAGATCGATCTCACCGTTGCCGAGCGCGAGTTTGTCGCGATCCTCGGTCCATCGGGTTGCGGCAAGTCGACGCTCCTCAACATGGTCGCCGGGTTCGATCTGCCGACGCGCGGCTCGGTGAAGGTGGCCGGTGAGGAGATCCTGGCGCCCGCGCCGACCCGCGGCGTGGTATTCCAGGAACCCGCGCTTTTCCCCTGGCTCACAGTCATGGACAACGTCGTCTTCGGCCCGAAGACGCGGGGCCAGAGCGCCGCCGACTACCGCGCGCGCGCCGCGCAAATCATCGAAGCGGTCGGCCTGTCGGGATTCGAAGCAAGCTACCCCGCCGAGCTCTCCGGCGGCATGCGACAGCGCGTGGGCATCGCGCGCGTGCTCATCATGGAACCGAAGGTGCTGCTCATGGACGAGCCTTTCGGCAGCCTCGACGCGCAGACGCGCACGCTCATGCAGGAGCTCCTGCTCGCGCTCTGGGAGCGGCACCACCAGACCGTGCTCTTCATTACGCACGACATCGAGGAGGCCGTGCTGCTCGCCGACCGCGTGTGCGTGATGACCGCGCGCCCCGGGCGCATCAAGAAAAGCATCGAGGTCCGCATGCCGCGCCCGCGCTCGATCGAGCTCACCACCTCGCCGGAGTTCAACGCGCTGCGCCGGGAGGTGCTCGAGCTCATCCGTCAGGAGAGCTTGCGCGCGGCGATGGAGCGCGTCTAGGCCAACTCTGCGGCGACGCCCAGTACGAGTGCGTCGTCCGGTCCCAAGACCTGCACGCCCACCGGCAGGCCATCCACCGCCTTCCCCGGAACGCTGATCGCCGCGAAGCCGGTGACGCTGGCGAGCACCGTGAAATCGGCCTGCCATTCAGGAACGGGCGCGTCGAAGGCGAACGCCGGTCCCGGCGTGGTCGGCAATACGAGCACGTCGGAACCTTCGAGCCAGCGCTGTGCTTCGGCGACACGCGCTTTCGCCTTTTCGATGCGATCGGCGGTGGCGGCGCGCCCGAAGTTGAGGGCGGCGCGTAGCGGCGGCGAAATCTTCGACCGCGGGTCGTCGAGCAGCGCGGCGTGGATGCGCGCGGCTTCGACCTCCACGAGCAAAAGCGCGGCGCGGCGCAGCGCGCCCAGGTTTTCCGGGACGCGATTGGCGACGCGGGCTCCGCTGCGCGGCACGAGCTCGCGCGCAGCCATGAGGGATGCGACGCGAGCCGCCTGGGCGACGGTGCGAGCGAGGACGCCGACGCGGTCGAACTCCGGCATGAGCGGCATGACGCCCGCGTTGTCGATGAGCCCCCGGCTCGGCAGAAAACCGACCACGCCGCAGTACGAGGCGGGAATGCGCACGGAGCCGAGCGTGTCGGTGCCAAGCGCGGCATCGGCGAGGCCTGCCGCGACCGCCGCGGCTGACCCGGCGCTCGAGCCGCCGCACGTATAGCCGTTCCGGTGCGGGTTGTGGCAGCGGCCGAACCACGGGTTGTCGCCGAGCGCGCCGAATGCGGCCTCATCCATGAGCGTCTTGCCGACGATCGTGTAGCCTGCCGCGCGCAGCCGCGCCACGCACGGCGCGTCGCGCGGCGCGATGCGGCCGCGGTAAGGCTCCATGCCGCCGGCGCTCGGCATGCCCGCGACATCGATGTTGTCCTTCACCGCCAGGCGCAGGCCCGGCTTGCCGCCCCCGACGTAATGAACGAACCCGTTCGGCGTCACTTCCTCGCCATGCCGAGGATGCCGCCGGAGGTCGAGCGCGGATCGCGCCGGCGCCACGTGCCCATGTCCACGGCGGCGAGGAAGTTGAACAGCACCCGGTTGAACTCCTCAGGATCCTCGAGGTTGATCGTGTGGCCCGCGCTTGGCAGCACGGCAAGCGCGGCGGTTGCGATGGAACGCTTCAGGAGAATTGCGGGCTCGAGGCACGGGTCGTCCTCGTCGCCCGTCACAATGAGCGTCGGGACCGCGACGCGCTTCATCTCCTCCACCAGCTCCCAGAGCGAAGGCCTGCGTCCCTGGACGCCGCGCATGGTGAGCGCCGAGCCGAGCGTCGAGTGCTCGGCGAGCTGCTCGGCGAACTCGCGCCAGGCGCGCGGATTCTTGTTCTGGAACTGCACGCGCGTTGGGCCGAGCGAGTAGCGTTTCGCCACCTCGCGCATGCCCTGTTTCTCGATCTGCTCGGCGGCGGCGTTGGTCTCCGCGCGGAACTGCTCGCGCTTCGCCGGCTCGGCGCCATAGCCGCAGCCGCCGACCACGAGCGAAAGCGCGCGCGCGCCGTACGTAATGCCGAAGTGCAGCGCCGCGAAGCCGCCCATCGAGAGACCGCAGACGTGCGCCTTTTCGATCTGCAGGTGATCGAGCACGGCTCGAATGTCGTCGCGGGCGCGCGCCTGCGAGTACTTGTCCGGATCCTCGGGCACGTCGGACGGCGGGTAGCCGCGCGCGTTGAAGGCGATGCAGCGATACCAGCGCGAGAAGAGCCGCATCTGCGGCTCCCAGCTGCGATGATCACCCGCGTACTCATGTACGAAGATCAGCGGTTTGCCTTCGCCGGCTTCCTCGTAATACAGCTTGACGCCATCATCGGTCGTGGCATGCGGCATGCACTCAGGCTCCGAGGTTGATCATGACTCCGGAAAGCTTGCCAGCCCGCGCCGAGGCGAGGAAGGCCACCATGTCCGCCACCTGCTCAGGCTCGATCATCTGCCCGAAGGAGCCGGTGCCGATCAGCTCCTGCCAGCGGTTTTCGTCGCCGAGCTTCTCCCGGGCGGCGGCCTTCATGAGCGGGATGATGCGGTCGGTGCGCGTCGCCGGCGGATGCACGCCGAGCACGCGCACGCCGAACGCGGTCGAGCCCTTCCCCATGGCTTTGGTGAAGGCGCCGAGGCCTGCGTTGGCCATGCTGCCGCAGATGTACTCGAACGACGGGTGCTCGCCCGCCATGCCGATGACGTTCACGATCACGCCGCTTTTGCGCGCCTTCATGCGCGCGAAAAGCTCGCGCGTGAGGTTGACGTAGCCGAAGACTTTCAGCTCCCACGCATGCCGCCACTTCGCCTCGTCGATTGCCTCGATCGTGCCACCGGGGATGTCGCCGGCGTTGTTCACCAGGATGTCGACGTCCGCGCACGCCTCGGCGAGCGTGCGCAGCGCTTTGCCGTCGCGCAGGTCGACGGCATGCACGCGGGTTTGCCCTCCGATCGCCTGCGCGGCCCTATCAAGCGTTTCCTTGCTGCGCGAGGCGATGTGGACGCAACAGCCTTCGGCGGCGAACGCTTTCGCGCACGCAAGACCGATGCCCTTCGAGCCGCCGGTGACGAGGACCGAACGGCCTTTCAGTTCAAGGTTCATGGGGTCGGACGATGCATGTAACGGCCTTTCGGTTTGCCGAGCACGTTGCCGTTCTCGCAGATCAGGCTGCCGCGCAGGAACGTGGCCTTCACCTTCGCGGAGAGCTCGATGCCCTCGAACGGCGTATAGCCCTGGGTGGATTCGGAATCCTTTGCGCGGATCGTCCACGTGTGCTTCGGATCGACGAGCGCGAGATCGGCGTCCAGGCCCGGCGCGATGTCGCCCTTGGCGTTCAAGCCAAAGCGCTTCGCGGGGTTACCGCTGGTCAGCGCAGCCACCCTATTCAGGGAGAGCCCTCGTTTTGTCCCCTCGGACACAAGCGCGGCCAGCAGATACTCCGTGCCCCCGAAACCCGATTTGGCAAGCCAGATGTTGCCGAGCGCGTGTTTTGCCGCCTTGGTCTCATGCCGGCAACAGGCATGGTCGCTCACCACCCAGTCGACCTTCCCCTCGAGCACCTTCTGCCAGAGGAACTCCACGTCCTCGCGCGGGCGGATCGGAGGATTGACCTTGGCGAGCACGCCGGCCTTGGAGTTCACGTCCAGGACGAGGTGACCGATGGTGACCTCGCGACGAAAATCGATATGCGGAAATACCTGCGCCATCTTGAGCGCTGCTTCCAGCGCTTTTCTGGAGGAGAGGTGGAGCAGGTTGATGTTGGGAAGCGCCGCCTCGTTCGCGAGATAGGAGGCGATGAA
>Ga0075418_10009620_pt1 | contig 10841 bp, 5 predicted proteins | sample SoiMetdeltSBSDD2_FD_81776 | JGI IMG/M metagenome (GOLD analysis project Ga0075418, IMG submission 81776) | Bulk soil microbial communities from a Populus tree surrounding site in Tennessee, USA - Soil MetaG P. deltoides SBSDD2 | ecosystem: Environmental > Terrestrial > Soil > Tree plantation...
CATTCGCGTTCGATGGTCCGCCTGTTCCCGTGGCTCCGAGCGTGATCTCGCGCGATGCAGAGGGACGTGCGACGGTGCGAGCCGTGCGACTCTCCACGCCGCTCAAGCTCGATGGTCAACTCGACGAAGCGGTCTACACGACCACGCCATCGTTCACCGACTTCTTTCAGATGGAGCCGGTCGAAGGCGCCGTCGCAACAGAACGAACGGAGGGCTGGATCTTCTTCGACGAGGACGCCTTCTATGTGACCTTCAGATGTTGGGAGAGCCGGCCCGATGCCCTCGTCGCGAACGAGATGCGGCGTGACAGCAACAACATCTTCCAGAACGATCACATCGCGTTCCTGATCGATCCTTTCTACGACCGGCGCAACGGGCTGGAGTTTGCGATCAACCCGATCGGCGGACGATGGGACGGGCAGATTACCAACGAGCGGCAGTTCAACGCCGACTGGAATCCGATTTGGGATCTTTCTGTTGGCCGCTTCGAAGGCGGCTGGACGGTGGAACTGGTCATCCCGTTCAAGTCGCTTCGGTATCGACCCGGGCGCGCCCAGATCTGGGGCTTCAATGCACGACGGGTGAACAGAGGGAAGAACGAGACGTCGTTTCTCACCAAGCTCCCGCGTGCTCTTGGGCAACGTGCCCTCTTCCAATCGTCTCTGGCGTCCACCGTCGTCGGGCTCGAGGCGCCTCCCGGATCGCGAAACCTCGAGGTCAAGCCGTATGCCGTTTCGGGACTGACGAGTGACGTCACCGCGATACCGCCGATTTCCAACGACCTGTCGAAAGAGATTGGCGTCGACGTGAAGTACGGGCTGACGCAGAACCTGACCGCCGACTTCACCTACAACACCGACTTCGCGCAGGTCGAAGCCGACGAGCAGCAGGTCAACCTCTCACGCTTCAGCTTGTTCTTTCCGGAGAAACGCGAGTTCTTTCTCGAGAATCGTGGCTTGTTTGGATTCGGTGGTGTGGACACAGGCACCGGAGGCGACACGCCGATCCTCTTCTACAGCCGGCGGATCGGATTCGACCTCGGACGGCAGGCACCCATTGAAGCGGGCGGGCGCGTCACTGGGAGGGTCGGCCGATTCAGTCTCGGAATGTTGAACATCGGTTCTGGTGAGCAGGAAGGTTCGCCATCGCCGCGCTCGAATTTTTCGGTGGTGCGCGTGAAGCGGGACGTGCTTCGCCGGAGCAGCGTCGGCCTCATCTTCACCGGTCGCTCCAACATCGAAGGAGGCACGGCCAGTAATCAGGTTTACGGCGTCGACGGCACCTTCGCCTTCTTTGCCAACCTGGCCATCAACACGTACTGGGCGCGTACGCAGACCGATGGCCTCGCCGGCGACGACACTAGCTACCGCGCTCAGGTGGATTACGCTGGCGACCGCTACGGCGTGCTGCTCGAGCGTCTCGTCATTGGCGACAGCTTCAAACCTGACATCGGCTACGTACGGCGCAGCGACATCCGTCTCTCACAGGCCCAGTTCAGATTCAGCCCACGTCCGCGCTCCAGTCGAGTCGTGCGAAAACTTTCGTGGACTGGCCAGGTGGCCTACACGGAAAACGGCGCCGGGCGGGTCGAGACACGGGATCTGGAAGGCGAGTTCGGCATCGAGTTTCAGAACAGCGACACCTTTGCCGCCAGCTACCGCGATGCCTACGAGTTCCTTCCGGTTCCTGCTCGTATCGTCGGCATCACGATTCCAGTGGGTGGCTACGACTACGCGACGACGCGCGTTGGCTACAGCTTTGGACGGCAGCGGAGAATTTCCGGCAGCGTCTCCGTCGATCACGGGGAGTTCTACAGCGGCCACAAAACGACGCTGTCGATCAGCCAGGGACGGCTCAACCTCACCCCGCAACTGTCGATTGAGCCGACGTATCTGGGGAATTGGGTGGATCTGGTCGAAGGCTCCTCGACAACTCACCTCGCCGGCTCCCGCGTCACCTACACGGTGACGCCCGCGATGTTCGTAAGCGCGCTCGTGCAGTACAACACGGGGATCGACGCCGTTTCGGCGAATGTCCGGTTGCGGTGGGAGTATCGTCCAGGCAGCGAATTGTTCCTCGTGCTCAACGAGCAGCGCGACACGCTGTCACCGCGGTTTCCGGATCTCGTGAACCGTGCGTTCATCGTCAAGATCAATCGGCTGGTCAGATTCTGAGTAGCTGGGTGGCGGAGTAGCAAGGTCAAGGTCACTTCATTCGTGCGCGTTCAGCATATGGACGGCAACCAACCAGCGGCCGTCCGGCTGCTTACGCCGGATCTCGAGGAAGTATCCGGACGCCTGAATTGGTTTCGGTTCGCCGGGCGCAACGATGGTCATCGTGTAGGTGCCTTGCACGTACGCCAGATCGTCGCGTCCTTCTACTGACGTCGTGCGAACGGCGAAGTCGGTCATTTTAGGGAGACCAGCCAGACAGGCTTCGATGGATGCCCGACCTTTCACGGCCGTCTCTCCAGGTGGATACAAGACGGCGTTGTCGGTATAGAGCGCGCTGACTGTCTTCCATTCCTTCGCCAGCACACCCTTGGCGAAGGCCTGAGTCAGTTCGTTGATCTGTGTGACGTCCTGCGGCGACAGAGAAGGACGACTCTGACTCTCGGAAGGCGCTGGCATGCAGAGTACGCACGCTGCAACTGCGAGGAGCCTTAGGTGTCGCATGGTCGTCTCCGTTCGTGACGCGGGGGCTAAAGCCCCCGCGCTACGAGTGTCGTTGAACCAAGAACCCGCCCAGAGCCCAGAGTCGAGAGCCTAGAGCCGAGAGCCTAGTTCGTGCTGCGAGCAGGGGCGCCCTGACCAATCGCAGTTCGCAGATCGGCCATCGTTGCCAGGCGCGGACCGTGAAGTGCCGCAATCTGGCGCACGTCCAACTTCAGTCGTTGAATGTTGTCATTCAGGTTGACTGAGAACGGGTTCGGCATGGCAGGCGGCGGAGCGTCTGCTGCGGCCGGTGTGTATGCGTCGCCTTCGACAAGGATCTTCTCCGCCGGCAAGTAGACCATCGCGAAAGCGTCATTGTGCCCGCCCCCAGCGATCTGATGAATCTCGATCGTCCTGGAGCCGTCGGTCAGGACGTGCTTGTCGGTGAAGGTCTCGAACATCGCCATCTTCTTCGACTGCGCCAGTCGATCGGGATTGAGCGTATGTGGTGCGGCCCAGGCCTTCTCGTAGTACGGCCGGTTCATCTGATGCGTCACGATCGTGGCGCCTTCATCGACATAGGTCCGCACTCCACCCGAGTGATCGAAGTGCACGTGAGTGTTGATCAAGTAACGGATTGGCTTGTTCGGGATTGTCTCCTTGACCTTGGCGATCACCGCGAGCGAACGGTCCTCGTTCTGTGGCCCCTCCACGACGACGATGTGATCTTTCTGATCGATCGCGACGCTGTGGTGGGTCCCGCCTTTCAGGTAGTAGACGCCGTTGGCCAGTTTCTCGACAGTGACGTTCACAGGCGCGGGTGCCGGGGCGTTCGCCGGTGGCGTCGCCGTCAACCCAGGATTGGTGGTGACCGACGAGACGGTGAGGTCCAGCACTGGGTGACCGCCCTGCACGCGTACGATGCGCGAGGGGAACCTCACACCGCTGAAGTCCTTGTAGTCGGAGTAGTTGAACTGGACTTCCGTGTCACCAAGCACGGGGTTGTCGATCCAGGTCCTAACGACGGCGACCTCGTTCTGCTCGTTGATCGTTCCCACGTAGCGATTCTTCCCGACAGAGAAGGACACCTCGGAGCCGCCTTCAGATTGCTGCGAGGTCGCATTGTTTGCCGCTGCCGCTTTGAGGAAGCCCTGCGGCGTTGTCCAGATTTCCATCACCCGTTCTTCCACCGCCGCCGGCTGCAGCTGCGGTGCGGGTGCTGCGCCGGCCGGTGCTCCTGCGGGCGCCGCCATATTCCACGCGGTCGTGCCGCTGACGTACTGGTCAGGACGCTGTTCGACTGGAGTGGGGCGGACACGGTCGGGCTCGACCGTCTGAAGACGAGTCATCTGCACACGAGCGGCTGGAACGGCGTAATCCACGGTGGCGGTGTAACTACTCACATCGAACTGTGGCCACGGCAAGGTTGGGTTTGGCGCCTGGCCGAACTGGTACCAACGTCCTGTCCCGGCGAACTGGATGGACGTCATCTGCGCGGCCCCGAGCGCGTCGTTCGCAGCTTCGAGTGTGCCTGCGCGTGGTCCGCACGCGACTGATACTGCTGCGGTGACGAAGGCGACGACCGGAATCATGAGTCTGCGCATAGTGCCCTCTAGTGAAAAAGGGTGAAGGAGCCACGGGAGTATAGCTGGCTCGTACGCGCCTGAAAAGGCGTTAGGATTACGCATGGTGTGGCGAGTCCGCGCCCCGCGCGCTGCGACGTGTGTACTTCTGGCTTTGTGCCTGGGCACGATGCCGCTCAGCTGGCGGACGCACGCCGCGTCCCAAGCCGCGGCCGCTTCCGCAGTCCCCCCGCAAAAGGCTCTGCTGGATCGCTACTGTCTGACCTGCCACACCCAACGTCTCAAAGAGCGCGGCACCGTGCCTATCGCGCTCGACGAGCTCGACCTCACACAAGTCGGAGCCGACGCGGCGACGTGGGAAAAGGTCGTCCTGAAAATGCGCGCCGGCCTGATGCCGCCGGCCGGCGCTCCCAGACCCGACAAGGCCGATCATGACGCGTTTGCCACCTGGCTCGAAGCGGAACTCGACCGAAACGCAGCGGCCCGACTCAACCCCGGTCGTACGGAGCCCTTTCATCGTCTGAACCGAGCCGAGTATCGGAATGCTGTTCGCGACATCCTCGATCTCGACGTCGACGTGGCGTCGCTGCTCCCTGCCGACGATGTGAGTTACGGGTTCGACAACATCGCGGGCGTGCTCAAGATGTCGCCGACGTTGATGGAGCGGTACCTTTCTGCGGCGCAGAAGGTGAGTCGACTTGCTGTCGGGACACCACTGCCGGCCCCGAACATCGACTACTTCCGGATCCCGGACGATTTGTCGCAGGACGAGCACCTGCCCGGACTGCCGTTGGGCACTCGCGGCGGCACACTGATTCGCTACACATTCCCGATGGACGGCGTGTTCGAGATCAGACCGCGCTTGACGCGCGATCTGAATGAGAGCGTCCCGCTCTACACCGAGGAGCAAAAGCTCGAGGTCAGCATCGACGGCGAACGCGTCGGAGTGTTCACGCTTCCAGGCGTCGGCGGGTCAGCGCCTCCTGATGTGCAGTCTCCCGACGATGCAGAGCCGCAACCTGATGCGACATCGAACCAAGAACCGGGCTCCAGGCCGAATCCCGAATCCCGGCCGAATCCCGAGTCCCGAACCCCGAATCCCGAATCCCGAATCCCGAATCCCGAGCGTCAGGCGCAGCCAGCCCGGCCGGCGATCTCTCAAATCCAGCAGACCGTTCGTGTCGGCGCTCGTGAGCGAGCGGCCCGCAATAGAGCAGACGAATCGTGGAACCTGCGTGTCCCGGTGAAGGCAGGGGCGCGAGACGTGGTCGTCACGTTTCTCAATAGTGTGTCGGCGATTGAGGAAACGCCGCGGCTTCCATTCGAGCGACCGTTCCCGGCCGGTGTGAACATTCCAGAAACGCGTCGGGGGGTGTACCTGAGGAGCGTGGAGATCAGCGGACCTCATGATGCCAGTGGACCTGGGGAGGGAGCGAGCCGCAAGCGGATCTTCGTCTGTTCTCCTGTGCGCTCGGGGACTGACGACGAGGCATGCGCCAGGACGGTTCTGTCGACGCTGACGCGACGTGCCTACCGGCGCAACGTGACGAGCGCAGATATCGATCCGCTCATGACCTTCTACCGCGACGGACGCGCGCAAGGCGGCTTCGACGTTGGAATCGAATACGCACTTCGTCGTCTGCTCGTGAGCCCGGAGTTCCTACTTCGAGTTGAACGCGATCCAGCAGGCGTGGCTCCAGGCGCCGTGTATTCGATCAGCGACGTCGAGCTCGCCTCGCGTCTGTCGTTTTTCCTCTGGAGCAGCATCCCGGACGATGAGCTGCTTGATCTTGCCGCGAAGCGTCAGCTGCGTGATCCGGCTGTGCTCGCCGGGCAAGTGCGTCGAATGATGGCGGACGCACGGGCCGAGGCTTTCGTGAAGAATTTTGCGGGACAGTGGCTGTTCCTGCGCAATCTCGACGCTGTCGTGCCGGTCCAAAGCGTCTTCCCCGATTTCGACGACGCGCTCCGCCAGTCGTTCCGTCGTGAGACGGAGCTCTTCTTCGCGAGCATCGTCCGCGAGAATCGCAGCGCGCTCGATCTGTTACGCGCCGACTACACATTCGTCAACGAGCGATTGGCGAGTCACTACGGCATCCCCAACATCAAGGGCGACCATTTCAGGCGCGTCACGCTCCCTCCCAACAGCAAGCGTCGCGGGCTGCTTGGACAGGGAAGCCTCCTGACCGTGACCTCGTACCCCGATCGGACCTCGCCTGTCGTTCGCGGCAAGTGGATTCTGGAAAACCTGCTCGGGACGCCGCCGCCCCCGCCACTGCCGAATGTGCCACCGCTGAAGGCGACCGATACCGCAGGTGTCGTCCTACCCATGCGCCAACGCATGGAGCGGCACCGGTCCAATCCGGTGTGTGCCTCGTGTCACGCGATGATGGATCCGCTCGGTCTTTCGCTCGAGAACTTCGATGCGATCGGACGATGGCGCACGCTTGGGGAGTCGTCGGCACCGATCGATGCCAGTGGCGCGGCGCCTGACGGCGCGCGGTTCGAGGGTCCCGATGGCTTGCGCACGGTGCTGCTGCGATCGGACCGGTTCGTGGCCACGCTCACCGAGAAGATGATGACTTATGCACTGGGCCGCGGTGTGGAGTACTACGACGCGCCATCGGTTCGGGCGATCCTGCGCGATGCCGCGCGCGACGACTATCGCTTCTCGTCGCTCGTCGTCGGGATCGTGCAGAGTCCGCCGTTCAAGATGAGGAAAGCGGGAGGGGCCTAGAGCCGAGAGCCTAGAGCCGACAAGGATCACCATGTTCATTACTAAACGGGCGCTTCCCAGACGAACCTTCCTTCGCGGCGTTGGAGCGACGCTCGGGCTCCCGCTGCTTGATGCAATGGTCCCGGCGTTGTCCGCGATGGCGCAGACGGCTGCCAAGCCGGTTCGGCGACTTGGCTTCATCTATCTCCCGAATGGCGTCGCAAGGAATTTCACGGGCATTAACTACTGGACGCCGACCGGCGAAGGAGCCGGGTTTGAGCTCTCGCCGATCCTGAGTCCGCTGGCGCCCTACCGCGATCGGCTGCTGGTGATCAGCGGGCTCGCGCAGCATCAGGCCGATGCATTCGATGACGGCGCGAACGGAGATCACACGCGTGGGACGAGTTCATGGCTCACCGGTGTGCACTGCAAGCGGACCGAGGGCGCCGACGTGCGCAACGGTGTCTCCGCCGATCAGATTGCTGCAGGTCATCTGGGTCGCACCACGGCCTTGCCGTCTCTCGAGCTGGCCATCGATCTCAACTTTCTGGGCGGGCAGTGTGAGAACAGCTACAGCTGTGCGTATCTCAACACGCTCGCGTGGAGCTCGGACACGACGCCACTGCCGACGGAGAACAATCCGCGCATCGTGTTCGAACGCCTGTTTGGGGATGGAGGAACCAGAGAGCAGCGGGTCGCGCAAGCGAAACGAAACCAGAGCATCATCGACTCTGTGATGGTGGATCTCGCGAAGCTGCAGACGTCGCTGGGCACGCGCGATCGCACGACGGTGACGGAGTACCTTGATGCGGTGCGCGAAGTGGAGCGGCGGATCCAGCAGATCGAGTCGCGTGACGGGTCAGAGCTTCCGACACTCGAGCGGCCGGCTGGCGTTCCGGATCGGTTCGACGAGCACGTCAAGTTGATGTACGAGCTTCAGTGGCTGGCGTTTCGATCCGATATGACGCGGGTCGTGACGTTCATGTTGGGTCGGGAATTGAACTTCCGCACGTACCCCGAGATCGGCATCACCGAAGGGCATCACGGGTTGTCACACCATCAGGACAATCCGACGCAGCTCGCGAAGTACGCGCGGCTCAATACGTATCAGACCGAGCTCTTCGCCTGGTTCCTCGAGAAGCTGCAGTCCACATCGGAAGGCGACGGAACGTTGCTCGACCACTCGATGTTCCTTTATGGCGCCAGCTTGAGCAACCCGAATCTACACGCACATTACGATCTGCCCATCGCCGTCGTCGGAGGTGGCGCGGGCCAGCTGCGCGGTGGTCGGCATCTCGCGTTCCGTAGCGAAACACCCATGACGAACCTGCTCCTCAGCCTGCTGGACAAAGTTGGTGTTCCAGCGGAGAAGCTCGGCGACAGCACCGGACGGCTCGAACTGCTTTCTGGAATATGAGGAAGCCGGGACTCAACATTCGTAGGCCGGGTCCTGTTCTGCGGACCCTGATCGCGCGGGCTAAAGCCCGCGCTCTACGAGCGCCGAGTATGCGGCGATCGTCAACGGGTATTCGTAGAGCGGGGGCGTCAGCCCCCGCGTTCGTTGCCGTCGTGCTCGCGATCGCTCTGGGTAGCGGCGTGTTCGCCGACGTGACGCTCGTCGACGCGGTCAAGCGCGGCGATGCGCCCGCGGTGCGGGCGTTGCTTCAGGCCAAGGCTGATGGCAACAGCGCCGAGGCTGACGGCACGACCGCGCTTCATTGGGCCGTGCGGCGCGCGGATCTGGCGACCGTCGATCTGCTGCTGAAAGCGGGGGCGAAGGCCGGCGCCGCAAACCGATACGGGATCACTCCGCTGTCGCTCGCCTGCACCAACGGCGATCCGGTGATGGTGGCGCGGCTGCTCGATGCTGGCGCCGACCCGAACACATCACTCGCCGACGGGGAAACGGTGTTGATGACGGCAGCGCGCACCGGCAACGTTCCGGTGATCAAAGCGCTCATTACGCGCGGCGCGAATGTCCGCGTGCGTGAACGGCGCAAGGGGCAGGACGCGCTCATGTGGGCGGCGGCCGAGAACAATGCCGCCGCAGTCACGGCGCTCATCGAAGCCGGCGCCGATCGCGATGCGCGGTCGACCGGCGGATCCTTCACGCCGTTTCTGTTCGCGGTTCGTGCCGGACACCTCGATGCCTCACGCGCCTTGCTCGATGCCGGAGTAGACGTCAATCAGCGGCTGTCGGATGGCACGAGCGCGCTCGTCCTCGCGGTCATGAACGCGCATTACGAGTTGGCCGGGCAGCTCCTCGCGCGAGGAGCAAACCCGAATGCCGACGCTCAGGGGTGGACTGCACTCCATCAGATTGCCTGGTCCCGCCGCCACAATGCCGGCTTCAACCTGCCGGGGCCGGTTCAGACGGGCAGCCTCGACAGCCTGGATCTGGTGCGACAACTCGTCAAGACTGGGGCCAACGTCAACGCGCGGACGACGAAAGAGCCGCGTGACGGCAACAGAAACATGTTGAACCGCATTGGTTCAACGCCGTTTCTGATGGCGGCCAAGAACGACGATGTGCCGCTGATGAAGACGCTGATCGAGGTGGGAGCGGATCCGTCGCTGACGACGAACCGGGGGACGACGGCCCTGATGGTTGCCGCCGGGGTCGGCATCTGGGCACCCGGCGAGAATCCTGGGACACACGAGGAAGCGCTTGCCGCGATGAAGCTCGCGCTCGACGTGGGTGGCGGGCGGGTCAACGACATCGACATGGACGGCGAGACCGCACTACACGGCGCCGTCTACCGCGGTGGCAACATGGCCGCCATTCAATTCCTGATCGAGAAGGGCGCGAAGCTCGATGTGCGCAACAAAAAGGGATGGCTTCCGTTGACGGCCGCCGATGGAGTCGAGTACACGCCGGCGGTACTCAAGCGATATCCCGAAGCGGCGGCGCTGCTCCGCAAGGCGATGCGAGAGCAAGGATTGCCCATTCCAGAGGGGACGCACAGCCCTGAGCGCTCGGCCAGCGCAACACAATCCTCGCCCACGTCGACCAGGACCATCTGGGACGGCGTGTTCACGCAGGCGCAAGCCGATCGAGGACGTGACCAATATCGTACGTCGTGCGCCTCATGCCATAAGGCGGATCTGCTCGGGGAATCTGCGGCCCCGCCTCTGGCTGGTCCCGAGTTCTCACAGCGATGGGTCGGCTCGACGGTCGACGATTTGCTCACGACGATCCGGCGATCGATGCCGCAAGATGCGCCAGACAGCCTCGGCACGCCCGCGTACGCGGATCTGGTCAGTTACCTGCTAAGCGTCAACGGCAGCCCTGCCGGTTCGAGCGAGATGCCGTTAGAATCATCCAGCCTGAAACAGATACAGTTCACGGCGCGGTAAATGGGGTCGGGAGTCATTTGTTGAGGACACTCTCGACCTGGTAGGTTCTTGTCGGTTGTCCTCAACAAATGACTCCCGACCCCATTTCCAGGCGAAGAGGACTTATATGCCTTACAAACGAAGTGTGGTGCTCACATGTCTCGTGCTGGCAGGTTTCGGCGTGATGATTACAGTCGCCGCTGCGCAGCAGCAGCAGCCTGCACCAGGGCAGGCGCCGCCCGCTGGAGGTGGACGAGGACTCGCCTCTCGCATGACCGGCAAGATCGAGGTCGGTGACACCAAGAACATGAGCATGTCCCGCATTCGCTTCGAGGCGGGCGCGCGAACGAACTGGCATCTTCATTCAGCGGCGCAGTTGCTGCTTGTCGAAGAAGGCCGCGGTCGCCTGCAAGAGCTCGGCAGCGGCATCGTCGACATCACCGCCGGGCAGCCGGTGCTCACCAAGCCCAACGTGCTGCATTGGCACGGGGCTGCACCCGACCAAAGCGCCCTCCAGTTCAGCGTCTACAGCGGGACGCTCGAGTGGAAAGA
>Ga0075418_10009621_pt1 | contig 10841 bp, 9 predicted proteins | sample SoiMetdeltSBSDD2_FD_81776 | JGI IMG/M metagenome (GOLD analysis project Ga0075418, IMG submission 81776) | Bulk soil microbial communities from a Populus tree surrounding site in Tennessee, USA - Soil MetaG P. deltoides SBSDD2 | ecosystem: Environmental > Terrestrial > Soil > Tree plantation...
CTTTCATTCGTCAATTGATCGGCCCTGTTTTGCATGCTACGGGTAATGAATAAGGCTTCGATCTTCTTTTCAAAAAATAAGACCTGTTGCAAATAAGTTAGCTGGTGATGCCCTCTTGCAGCCTCTTTCATTTTATCAAGTACTCTCAGGCTTTGCAGGTAAAGTCCTTTATTAAATAATATCCTGGCATGAGCCATTTGTTCGTGCAACTGGATATCGATATTGTTCTCATCACTGATCAACCGAAGACTGGTAAGGATCTGCTTATACAAATGCGCCTTGATATTGGAAAGTTGTTGCTTTTTGATGTCCTTATTCTTTTTTAGCAAGATTGCTTCATCATATTCCTTCATTCCATCCAAAGCATCAAAGACTTTTAGAAACTTCAGGTCGCCACCAGCGCTGTTCCTCTTTACAAACAGCTTAAAATTCCTCTTTTCGCTTTTTTCAAGCGATTTTATGAGCTGAAAAAGGGTATCTGCGGAACGGTTGGCCATTGTAGTTTTAATTAGGTAAAATCCTTTACAGGCAAGGCTTTTGCCGGTTTTAATGGGCCCTGCCCGGCGTAAAATACAACCAAATTTGACTTCACCGGGAAAATAAAACAGAATACTTTCGAATAAACAGGCTGTAAGTTTATTGGTTACCGGCAAGCAACACAAAAATAAGCAGCCTGTTTACTTTATCACCTGATTAAACGTTTGTATGCCAAATAATAAGGTTTACATTTTCGATACTACTCTCCGTGATGGTGAACAAGTGCCGGGTTGCAAACTGAATACAAAAGAAAAGATCGAATTGGCCCTTCGCCTGGAAGAACTGGGTGTTGATATTATTGAAGCAGGTTTTCCCATTTCAAGTCCCGGAGATTTTGAAAGTGTAAAGCAAATTGCCGCCATAATTAAAGATGCACAGGTTTGCGGACTTAGTCGTGCCGTACAAAAAGATATTGAAGTGGCAGCACAAGCGTTGAAACTTGCGAGGAATCCACGTATCCATACCGGTATTGGAACTTCAGATCTTCATATCAAGGCTAAATTCAATTCAACAAGAGAAGAAATTCTTCAACGTGCCATCCAATGTGTAAAGTGGGCAAGAAACTTTGTTGACAACGTTGAATTTTATGCCGAAGATGCCGGTCGTACAGATAATGAATATCTCGCACGGGTTATTGAAGCGGTTATTACGGCCGGTGCTACCACGGTGAATATTCCTGATACCACGGGGTATTGCTTACCTCATCAGTACGGAGAAAAGATCGCTTACTTAATAAATAGCGTTCCAAATATTGATAAAGCGATTATCTCCTGTCATTGTCATAATGATCTTGGATTGGCAACCGCCAACTCAATCTCTGGTGTGTTACATGGTGCCAGGCAGATCGAATGCACTATTAATGGGCTTGGTGAAAGAGCCGGTAATACTTCGCTGGAAGAGGTTGTGATGATATTGAAACAACATTACGCACTTGGGTACTATACAAATATTAAAACCGAATTGCTGAACCCGGTGAGCCAATTGGTTTCTGATACCATGCGTATGCCGGTACAGGCCAATAAAGCAATTGTGGGCAGCAATGCATTTTCACATTCATCAGGCATTCACCAGGATGGATTTTTAAAGGATGCATTGTGCTATGAAATAATAAAACCTGAAGATGTAGGGGCTGAGGGCTCTAAAATCGTTTTAACTGCAAGAAGCGGCAGAAGCGCATTAGCGCACAGATTCAGAAAGCTTGGATATGATTTTACAAGAAATGATGTTGACAAATTGTATGAGCAGTTTTTAAAAATTGCTGACTCAAAAAAAGAAGTGGAAGATGGAGACCTCCTTACTATGGCTCGTCAGTATAAACCTGAAAACGTAACGGCATAAATTTTTTCTCGCCCCGTTCTATAGGGGCGGCAGTTAGTTTTGGTGAAAAGCGTGGTGTTTCTACATCACGCAATTTTTTCAAATACAGAAAATGAGTAAAACATTATTCGATAAGATCTGGGAGAAACATATCGTCAGGCAAATTGATGGTGGCCCTTCTGTATTATATGTAGACAAACATTTTATTCATGAAGTGACAAGCCCGCAGGCTTTTAATGGATTGAACAAAAGGGGCATCCGGGTTTTTCGGCCGCAACAAACGGTAGCGACAGCTGATCATAATGTGCCTACGCTGAATCAGCATTTACCGATCAAAGAAGAACTCAGCCGAAAACAGGTTGAAGCCTTAATAAAGAATTGCGCCGAACATGGTGTTGAATTATATGGCCTTGGACATCCGTTCCAGGGCATTGTTCATGTTATAGGGCCTGAACTCGGTATTACCCAACCCGGAATGACGATCGTTTGCGGCGATAGCCATACTTCAACCCATGGCGCTTTTGGTTGTATTGCCTTTGGTATTGGAACAAGTGAAGTGGAAATGGTGTTGGCTACCCAATGTTTATTGCAAACCAAACCAAAGTTGATGCGGATAAATGTAGAAGGTGAGTTAAATAAGGGCGTGGTGAGTAAAGACATCGTACTTTACATACTTTCAAAGATATCGGCAAGTGGCGCTACCGGTCACGCTGTTGAATTCGCGGGTTCCGCTATCCGCAGTTTGTCAATGGAAGCGAGAATGACGATTTGTAATATGAGTATCGAAATGGGTGCACGATGTGGTTTAGTTGCCCCGGATGAAACAACGTTCAATTATATAAAAGAAAGAAAGTTTGCTCCGCAAGGTGAGGCATGGGATAAAGCAATGGCTCACTGGAAAACTTTATACAGCGATGGTAATGCAAAATTTGATAAAGAGATCTTTTTGAAAGCCGAGGATATTGAGCCAATGATTACCTATGGTACAAACCCGGGTATGGGCATCGGCGTAAACGATAATATCCCCACTACTGAAACGATCAATGAAACAGATCGAAGCGGCTTATCAAAATCACTTGCCTATATGGGATTGAAAGAGGGAACACCGATCAAAGGACAAAAAGTGGATTATGTGTTTATTGGCAGCTGCACCAATTCAAGAATTGAAGACCTAAGAATGGTGGCATCATTTGTAAAAGGAAAAAAGAAAGCCGATGATGTGGAAGTATGGGTAGTACCCGGAAGCAAGCAGGTAGAAAAACAAGCAAAAGAAGAAGGTATTGATAAAGTTTTTGAAGAGGCAGGGTTTATACTACGTCAGCCGGGTTGCAGTGCATGTCTTGGTATGAATGAAGATAAAATTCCGTCAGGCAAGTATTGTATCAGTACCAGCAACAGGAATTTTGAAGGAAGACAGGGACCAGGTGCACGAACAATGCTTGCAAGTCCATTGACCGCCGCCGCTGCTGCAATTACCGGGAAAGTCGTTGATGTAAGGGAATTAATAGAAAGCTATGAGCCGGAAACCGTGATCAATAATTAATAATTATTAATTAATAATTACTGATGTCCAAAGCGTTGAACAAAATCAAGAGTACCGCAGTTCCACTGAATATTGAGAATGTGGACACTGACCAGATCATTCCCGCCCGTTTCTTAAAAGCAACAGACAGGGAAGGATTTGGCAAAAATCTATTTCGTGACTGGCGATTTATTAACGACGATGAAAATCAACCAAAGCAGGATTTTGCACTTAATAACAAAGCGTACAGCGGCAGGATCCTGATCGCTGGTAAAAATTTTGGTTGTGGTTCTTCAAGAGAGCATGCAGCATGGGCTATTAAAGATTATGGATTCGATGTGGTAGTGAGCAGTTTTTTCGCTGACATTTTTAAGAATAACGCATTAAATAATTTCCTTTTACCGATTACAGTTAGCGAAAACTTTTTACAGAAAATGTTTCATGCCGTTGAAGCAGATCCAACGACTGAAATTGAAGTGAACCTGGAAAAACAAACAATAGCATTTGGTAACGACTCCGAGACGTTTGAAATAAATAGTTATAAAAAAACCTGTTTATTAAATGGCTTTGATGATATCGATTACTTACTGAATATAAAAAGTGAAATCGAAGAATTTGAAACCCTGGAAAAACAATCTTAAATATTAAACCTGATCCCGGTAACTACCGGGACTAAAAATTGAAAATGAAAAAGAAGATAGCTGTATTGAATGGTGATGGAATTGGGCCCGAAGTGACCAAACAATCCATCCGTGTGCTGAATACAATTGCCGAACGTTTCGGCCATACATTCGAATATCATGAAGCATTGATCGGTGCCGATGCAATTGATAAAACAGGAACTGCATTGCCGGCCGAGACAATTGATATATGCCTCGACAGCGATGCCGTTTTATTTGGGGCTGTTGGTCATCCCAAATACGACAATGACCCGAATGCTAAAGTGAGACCTGAACAGGGAATTCTCGGCATCAGGAAAGCGTTACAGCTTTTTGCAAACATTCGACCGGTAACTACATACCCCACATTACAACATCTTTGCCCGATCAAACTTAAGAATATGGAAGGTGCAGACTTCGTCATTTTCCGTGAATTGACCGGTGGGATTTATTTTGGAAAAAAACAAACAGCAGAAGATGGAAGTGCAGCAAGCGATGAATGCGCCTATACAAAAGAGGAGATTCAAAGAATTAGTCATCTCGCTTTTCAATACGCCCTGAAAAGAAGAAAGAAACTTACCCTGGTGGACAAGGCAAATGTTCTTGACACGTCACGCCTTTGGAGAAAAACGGTACAGCAAATCGCAACTCAATATACCGACGTAAAGGTTGATTATATGTTTGTTGATAATGCTGCCATGCAGATCATCATCAATCCTAAACAATTTGATGTGGTGCTGACCGAAAACATGTTTGGCGATATTATCAGCGATGAAGCCAGTGTATTGAGCGGTTCACTCGGCATGTTGCCTTCCGCCTCAGTAGGAAACAAAACGGCATTATTTGAACCGATCCACGGCTCCTACCCGCAAGCCGCCGGAAAGGATATTGCCAACCCAACCGGTTCGGTATTGAGCAGTGCCATGATGCTTGATCACTTCGGCATGAAAGAGGAGGCTGCTGTTGTGAGAGATGCCGTTCAGTGGACCCTGGAAAACAATTTCGTTACAAAAGACATTGATCCTGTGAATTTTTATTTCACTTCTACCATCGGTGAGCTCTTGTGTGATTATGTAAGTGGAAAAATACCGGGGTCGATTAAGAAAGAGAATATTGAGTTGAGGAAATCTACGATAATCTGAGGTCGGACGTCGGAGGTCGGATGTCAGACTTCAGACCTCATATCTCAGACATCAGACGTCATAAAAAATTGCTTGCCGCAGTTCTTTTTTCAAAACGGCGGGTGTATATTTACAAAACATACATCCTTCATGTTGAAGAATACATTTAATAATGTGATCGCCAGTGTAAACACAATAATTATTGTGGTGGTCATTATTATTACTTCAGCAGGAGGAGGTGCATGATGTTAAATTAAAAAACTAATTATACAGCAACCCGCCTCCGAAACGAGGCGGGTTTTTTTGGCTCATTTTAAATTCTAAAACAACAAAAGCCGCAAATGGCGGGATTCGGAGGGGATTAAATATGGCAGCATATTACAACGAGAACACGGTTATCTATTGGAATGGCGAGATTGTAAAAGCCACCGAGGCAAAGATGGACTTGTATAGTCAATCATTGCACTATGGTTACAGTGTATTTGAAGGGATCCGTTCTTATAAAACTGCGACCGGTGAAACAAAGATCTTCAGGGAGGTTGAGCATTATGATCGATTGAGAAGATCTGCTGAAGCATTGAATATGCCCTATCACTGGAGTACACAAGAGTTGATCGATGCTACCTATGAGGTATTGAAGAGAAATAATTTACAGGATGCTTATGTCCGTCCCGTTGTATATGCACCGGCTAATATGAAATTCGATACAAATGAAAAATCATTCATTGTTATTGAAACATGGCTGATGCAGCCATTTCTTGGTGAAAAACTATTGAGAGTAATGACTTCATCTTTCCAACGTCCCAATCCAAAAGGGTTCAGAATTCATGCAAAGGCTGCCGGTCACTATGTAAACTCTTTGCTGGCAAGCCATGAAGCAAAAGCAAATGGATATGATGAGGCGCTCCTGCTTGATATCAATAACTATGTAGCTGAAGCACCAGGGGCAAATTTCTTTTTCGAAAAAGACGGAAAATTATTTACTCCTGCTTTAGGAAACATCCTGCCGGGGATCACAAGGGCAACTATACTTGATCTATGCAATGAATTGAATGTTCAGGTTGAGGAGAAATTCTTCACTGTTGATGAATTAAAGAAAGCTGATGCCGCTTTCTTCTGCGGCACCGGTGCAGAGGTGATCGGTTTTGAAAGCCTGGATGAGTACCAGTTCCCATTACAATGGAATGAAAGTGTTTCAAGAAAGATACAGATTGCTTATATGAAACTGGTGAGAGAAGATTTTTCTGAACAACAGGGACAGAGAGACACGGAGAAGCACAGAGAAGTCGCCGCGTAACGCTGTGAACATGTGTCTCCGAGGTTTAATTGCTGAATAAAATTACAGAACGTATAAGAGTGCGACGCAAGAGACGATGATAGTAGTAATGAAGTTGACAACATAAAAAATAAAATGGCCGAATTAAATAAATATTCAAAAATAATTACGCAGGATCCCACACAACCTGCGGCGCAGGCGATGCTGTATGGCATTGGGTTGACGGAAGAAGACCTGAAGAAACCACAAATTGGCGTGTGCAGCATGGGTTATGATGGTAACACTTGCAACATGCACCTGAATGATTTGGCAAAAATAGTGAAGCAGGGTGTTTGGGATAATGATATGGTGGGTTTGATCTTTAATACAATTGGCATCAGTGACGGTATAAGTAATGGCACCGACGGAATGCGCTATAGTTTGGTAAGCCGTGATCTTATTGCTGATTCAATAGAATCGGTGATGGGTGGATTTTATTATGATGGATTAATTGCTATTCCTGGTTGTGACAAGAATATGCCGGGCTCCATTATTGCAATGGGACGTTTAAATCGTCCGTCGATAATGGTCTATGGCGGTACGATTGCTGCGGGGCGTTATAAAGGTGAAGATCTAAATATCATATCTGCGTTTGAAGCCCTCGGCAAAAAGATTGCGGGTACCCTGAATGAAGAAGATTTTAAATGCATTGTGCAACACTCCTGCCCCGGTGCCGGTGCCTGTGGTGGTATGTATACGGCCAATACGATGGCATCGGCCATTGAAGCAATGGGAATGAGTTTGCCTTATTCCTCTTCGAACCCTGCACTAAGCGATGACAAGAAAAAAGAATGCCTGGAAGCAGGAAAAGCGCTACGATTAATGTTGGAAAAGAATATTCGTCCATCCGACATCATGACCCGTAAAGCATTTGAGAATGCAATTACGGTGATCATGATCCTGGGTGGCAGCACAAATGCAGTCTTGCATTTAATTGCAATGGCAAAATCTGTTGGGGTGCCGTTAACCATTGATGATTTTCAAAACATCAGTGATAAAGTACCCGTGCTTGCAGATTTCAAACCCTCTGGAAAATATCTTATGCAGGATTTACACCAGCATGGTGGACTTCCGTCCGTAATGAAATACCTATTGACGAAAGGTTTGCTGCATGGCGATTGTTTGACAGTTACCGGTAAAACGGTTGCAGAAAATTTAGCAGGTGTTCCGGATCTGAATTTTAAGGCTCAAGACATTATTTATCCAATCGAACAACCGTTGAAAAAAACGGGGCACCTGCAAATTCTGTATGGCAATCTTGCTGAGAAAGGAAGTGTAGCGAAGATCTCGGGGAAAGAGGGTGAGCGATTTGTTGGGCCGGCAAGAGTGTTTGATGGCGAACAAAAATTGATACAGGGAATACAAAGTGGAAGAGTAAAATCAGGTGACGTTGTTGTTATAAAAAATGAGGGACCCAAGGGTGCCCCCGGAATGCCCGAGATGCTGAAACCAACTTCTGCCATCATTGGGGCAGGTTTGGGTAAATCAGTGGCATTGATCACCGACGGACGTTTCAGCGGAGGTACACATGGATTTGTCGTAGGTCATATCACTCCTGAAGCGTATGATGGTGGATTGATCGCCTTCGTGCATGATGACGACGTGATAGAGATCGATGCAGTAAATAATACGATCAGTTTAAAAATAAGCGATGAAGAAATTGCTAAACGCAAAGCAGGCTGGAAGAAACCTGAATTAAAAGAAAAACGAGGCGTGTTGTATAAGTATGCGATGTGTGTGAAAGATGCAAGTGAGGGTTGCGTGACAGACGAGCCCCCATCCCGACCTTCCCCGTTGGGGAAGGCCATCGGCGCCCCGGACCAACTTGTTGAAGATGTTAATTAAACCAGAGCATTGAGCATTGATCATTGAACACTTAAATGAATTTTATGGATACTCTTGAATTAAAGAAGGAGAAAAAAGCAAAAGCAACTACCGAGAATATCTCAGGAAGTGAAGCCGTGTTGAGAGCATTGGTTGCTGAACAAGTGGAGACCATTTTTGGTTATCCCGGTGGCGCTATCATGCCGATCTATGATGCATTGTATGATTATCATGACAGGCTAAAACATATTTTGGTTCGTCATGAACAAGGCGCCATACATGCTGCCCAGGGTTATGCAAGAGTAAGCGGAAGAACAGGTGTTGTGTTTGCCACAAGTGGGCCGGGTGCAACCAATCTTGTGACCGGCCTGGCTGATGCCATGATCGACTCCACTCCTGTTGTATGTGTTACCGGCCAGGTGTTTGCTCATTTGCTGGGAACAGATGCATTCCAGGAAACAGATGTTATAAATATCACCACCCCAGTTACAAAATGGAACTACCAGGTGACTGACGCGAATGAAATTCCACATGTAATGGCAAAGGCATTTTATATTGCCGGAAGTGGCAGACCCGGTCCTGTTGTGATCGACATTACAAAGAACGCCCAATTGCAAATGTTTGAATTCAAGGGTTATGAAAAATGTGAGCATATAAGAAGTTATCGTCCGAAGCCAATTGTTCGAAAGGAATATATCGAAAGCGCTGCCAAACTGATCAATGAAGCGGAAAGACCATTTGTGATTTTTGGACAAGGCGTTATTCTTGGTAAAGCAGAAACAGAATTTCAAAAATTTATTGAAAAATCCGGCATTCCTGCTGCCTGGACCATTATGGGAATGAGTGCTATTCGAACTGACCATCCTCTTGGAGTTGGTATGTTGGGGATGCATGGAAATTATGGTCCGAATGTTTTGACAAATGAATGTGATGTGCTGATCGCGGTGGGTATGCGTTTCGATGATCGTGTTACAGGCCGGTTGGATAAATATGCAAAGCAGGCAAAGGTGATTCACCTCGACATTGATCCTGCTGAAATCGATAAGAATGTAAAAACTACGGTATCTGTTTGGGGTGATTGTAAAGAAACCCTGCCGTTGCTTACCGAATTGGTTCAGCAAAAAGTTTATCCGCAATGGTTGCAGAAATTCAGAGACTGCATGGAGAAAGAAGAACTGAAGTGTATTCAACCGGAATTAAATCCAACGGAAGAAGTATTGACAATGGGTGAAGTGATTGATGGATTGAATGATCTGACAAAAGGTGAAGCAGTAATCGTTACCGATGTTGGTCAGCACCAGATGGTGGCCTGCCGCTATGCAAAATATAACAAGAGCAAAAGTAATATTACAAGTGGTGGATTAGGTACTATGGGATACGCGTTGCCCGCGGCGATCGGTGCCTATTATGGAGCGCCGGACCGACCCATCGTCGCAGTGATCGGTGACGGTGGTATGCAGATGACGATCCAGGAATTAGGAACCATCATGCAATTCAAACCTAATGTGAAGATCATTATTCTCAATAATAAATTCTTGGGCATGGTTCGTCAATGGCAGGAATTATTCCATCAGCATCGTTATTCTTTTGTTGATATTGAAAGCCCCGATTTTGTCCAGGTGGCAAAAGGTTATGGTATCCAGGGAAAATCCATTTCCAAAAGAGAAGAATTGAAACCTGTATTGAGTGAGATGCTGAACGCAAAAGGAAGTTATTTGCTCGAAGTGATGGTTGGAAAAGAGAATAATGTTTTTCCCATGGTGCCACAAGGTCGCGGCGTTGCGGAAATTGTTTTAGGAAAGGATGAAGTTTAATGGTCAGAAAGTCCGAAAGTCTGAAAGACCGAAAGACATTTCAAGAACAACAATAACACTTCCGGACTTTCGGACTTTCCGTCTTCCGGACTAAAATAAAAGGTTATGACAAAACAAGAATATACAATAACGGTGTACACAGAAAACCAGATCGGTTTGCTGAATCGTATCGCGATTATCTTTTCACGGAGAAAAATAAATGTAGAAAGCTTGAACACTTCACCCAGTGAAGTGGATAGTGTGCATCGTTTTACCATTGTCATCAATGAAACCGAAGATGTGGTAAGAAAGCTTTGCCGGCAGATTGAAAAGCAGGTAGAAGTATTGAAGGCCTATTATAACACAAACGAAGAGATCGTTTGGCAGGAACTGGCTTTATACAAAGTGCCAACTAATATTATTGCTGAAGAAGTGAAAGTAGAAAGATTACTAAGCCAGTTTGGCGCAAAGGCTGTTGTAATAAGAAAGGATTATATAGTATTCGAAGTAAGCGGGCAACGTGCAGAAACCGATGCTTTCATAAAGGTGCTGGAGCCGTATGGGTTGATCGAATTCGTTCGAAGTGCAAGAGTAGCGATCATCAAGAACAGTGATGGTTTCCATAAAAAACTAAAATCATTTGAATATAAGGAACCCGGGGAAGACGTAATAGAAAATGAGTATTTAAGCGAAAATGAAAAAGTATTTAGCATGTAACATAAATACTGAGTCATGGAAAAAATAACATTCGAC